>Ga0114959_10000195_pt1 | contig 58102 bp, 43 predicted proteins | sample C_130625_EF_Meta_FD_87317 | JGI IMG/M metagenome (GOLD analysis project Ga0114959, IMG submission 87317) | Freshwater microbial communities from Lake Croche, Canada to study carbon cycling - C_130625_EF_MetaG | ecosystem: Environmental > Aquatic > Freshwater > Lake | place: Lake Croche, Canada...
ACGCACATGAATTACTTAGACAAAGAGAACATGAGATTTCGCTTATTCGTGAAGGACTAAGCGAGCGCTTTTATTTCTCTGCATAACTTATGCAACGCGTAATCGATCTTAACTGTGATGTGGGTGAGGGTGGGCTTCATGATGTTGAACTCATGCAGCTGATTACCTCTGCAAATATTTCTTGTGGTGCACATGCTGGGACAAAAGAAACAATTCAGACTGCACTGCATGCTGCCTTTAAAGCAGGTGTTTCTGTGGGTGCGCATCCTGGCATCGCTGATAAAAAAGGATTTGGAAGAACAGTAAAAAAAGTTAAACCCCAAGACGCTTATGATTTAGTGTATCAGCAAGTGTCAGACTTTTGCCTGCTTGCTGCTAGGCAGGGAATTCGAGTGATGCATGTTAAGCCCCATGGAGCACTCTACAATGCATCCGCTAAAGATCAGGACGTGGCTTACGCGATTGCGCACGCTGTTAGTGATGCAGATCCACGTCTTGTGTTATTTGGGCTCGCTGGAAGTGCCTCAATATTTGAGGCCCGTGAGATGGGACTTAAAGTAGCTGAGGAAGTCTTTGCAGATCGTACCTATCAGTCTGATGGTAGTCTTACACCCCGTGGAAATTTAAATGCAACTGTACAGAAGGGTGATGAGGCAGCCTCACAAGCCTTAGATGCGATTGAAAAAAAGTACGTTGAAGCAACTGATGGAACACGTTTACCCATGGCTATTAATACCATTTGTGTACACGGAGATAACCCTAATGTCTTGGAGATTGCTTGGAGCGTAAGGAGTATGCTTAACCGCTCAGGCTATACACTTAAGCCGTTTGCTCACGGCTTAGTTTAACACATTAATTACCGAAGCGGAAAATCGCTACGTCTCCATCTGCGAAGACGTATTCTTTTCCTTCTAAGCGGTACTTACCTGCGTCACGTGCTGCAGCGATACTACCCAAACGAGCAAGATCTTCGTAGCTAACGATTTCTGCTTTAATAAAGTTCTTTTCAAAATCCGTATGAATGACGCCAGCAGCTTGAGGTGCTTTCCAACCTTTTCTAATGGTCCAAGCTCTGACTTCTTTTTCACCTGCTGTGAAATACGTCATAAGGCCTAATAGGCCATACGTAGAACGAATCAGTGAAGAGACACCAGAATCATCTACACCTAAATCTTTAAGAAACGCTTTTGCTTCTTCTGGAGGTAAGTCGATTAATTCAGATTCAATACGTGCACTGATTGGAACGTAGGCTGCGTCATGGTGAGCTTTAACAAATTCAGCTACTTTTTTAACAAATGGATTTGCCTCTGCATTAACAAGATCACTCTCTGCTACATTACAGGCGTACAAGACTGGCTTACCGCTTAAGAGTTGGAATAGTTTCAGTAACTTTGCTTCCTCTTCTTGAACGGGTAAAATATTTGCAGGCTTATTTGCATTTAAATGCGGTACTAAGCGCTCAAGTAGGGTGAGTTCAGCTTGAGCTTCTTTATCTCCACTCTTTGCTTTCTTCTGTGTTTTATCGATTCGTTTTTGAACGTTATCTAAATCCGATAAAATAAGTTCTGTAGTAACAATATCAATGTCACGGACTGGATCTACTCCGCCCATCGTATGAATAACATCAGAATCCTCGAAGCATCTTACGACATGAACAATCGCATCCACTTCACGGATGTTCGCTAAAAATTGATTACCTAAGCCTTCACCCTTACTTGCACCTGCAACAAGGCCTGCGATGTCCACAAATTCGATGGCTGCAGGAATAATGACGGTTGTCTTAGCTATTTTTTGTAGCACATACATGCGTTCATCAGGAACGACTACGACGCCCACATTCGGGTCGATCGTACAGAAGGGGTAATTAGCCGCCTCGGCCTTACGGGAGCGCGTAAGGGCATTAAAAAGAGTAGATTTGCCTACATTGGGCAGTCCGACGATACCTGCTTTTAGCATAAGGGGACCACCGTCACCGCCAAAAAGAGGGGGGTCAATTGAAATTAACGTTATTCTAACGGCTTGACACCCGGTTTCGTGACCTGTGCACTGTTCGGCTTTTCAAGTCAATTCAGGCCCTAAGCAATCTCTATGGCACTCAAAATTCGTCTCACTCGTATTGGAACCACCCACCAACCGCATTACCGCGTAGTTGTGGCTGAGGCACGTTCACGCCGCGACGGCGACCCAACTGAAGTTATTGGCACCTATGATCCACGTGCTAAAGCTAATGGTGTTAAGCTCAAGCTTGACCGCGTAGACTACTGGTTATCCAAAGGCGCTAAGCCAACAGATACCCTCCACGCACTCATCAAGAAAGCTCGTCGTTCAGTAACCGCTGCTTAATAAGGGGTTACGGCTTTTTTAGGCCGTCTCCGGCAGGGTGCTACACCCGACCTCAAGGACTCTTTTCAAACCTCGGATTCACATTCCGGGGTTTTTATATTTATGCTCAGAATCGACGTTATCACCCTCTTCCCCAAGATGTTAGATGGTTTCTTAACTGAAAGCATTCTGGGTCGTGGCTGCGCTGCTGGCTTACTTGAGGTGAAGGTTCACGATTTAAGGCGCTGGTGCTTAGATAAGCATAAAAAAGCCGATGATAGCCCTTTTGGCGGGGGTGCGGGTATGGTCCTTAAGCCAGAGCCTGTCTTTGCCGCTATAGAGGAGCTCCAGACTCCAGGCTGTAAGCGTATCTATTTAACCCCAGACGGCGTACCCTTGTCTCCTAGCATAGCTAAAGGGCTATCCAAGCTAGAGCATATCATTTTTTTAAGTGGGCACTATGAAGGCATAGACCAAAGGATCAGGGATTCAGTCATAGACCAGGAGATTAGTATAGGGGATTATGTCCTAACTAATGGCACTTTAGCAGCGGCAGTGACCATCGATTGTTTGAGCCGTTTTATTCCTGGCGTATTAGGTGAGGAAAAGTCATTGACGCACGAATCCTTCAATGGCAAGTTGCTCGACTTTCCTCAATACACGCGTCCCGCTGAGTTTCGTGGTATACCAGTACCCGAAGTTCTTCTCTCCGGTAATCATTCCGAAATAGAGAAATGGCGAGACTCACGTGCACTGGAGAAAACTCGCTCAGTCAGACCAGATTTACTAACATAAAGTCATAGCTATGAACCCGATAATCAATCTCATCACCCAAGAACAGGTGAAAAAAGATCTGCCTCCTTTCAAGGTAGGCGATGGCGTACGCGTACACACAAAGGTACGTGAAGGCGACAAAGAGCGTACCCAGATCTTCTCTGGAATAGTGATCGCCCGCAAGGGTTGGGGCATCCATGAAACCTTTACTGTTCGCCGTATTAGTTATGGCGAAGGTGTAGAACGTGTTTTTCCGGTTAACTCACCTAACGTTGAGAAGATCGAAATTGAACGCGAATCCGAGCCAATGCGCGCACGCTTGTACTACCTGCGTGGTCGTACCGGTAAGGCAGCTGTGGCAATCCGTGAAAAAGAACGGCGTACAGAAGCCGTTGCTCCTGCAGCACCAGCAGCTGCTGTTCCTGCAGCTTCGTAATCGAGTAACGATTAAATATTTCCAAGGCTCCGCGTCTTCACTGATTCGGAGCTTTTTTGTGCCGTAATTAAGGCAACGTTCAACGACTTTACCATACAGGAGGTTTTATTATTTGAGCTTTCACTCTTGATCAGGCTCTCCTAAGTTTATTTCGACTTTAGTTTCTATTATGCCACTTCAAACACACCTTCTTTCCCAAGCAGCTAACCAAGCACGCGGCCTAGCTATTGATGCAATACATGCCTGCAGCTCAGGTCATCTCGGTCTTCCCTTGGGATGTGCCGATATGGGAGCTGTTCTTTTTGGCGATGCATTAAGCCATAATCCTGATCAACCGCGCTGGTTAAACCGCGACCGCTTTATTTTATCTGCAGGTCATGGCAGTATGTTTATCTATGCTTGGCTGCACTTAAGTGGCTATGCGGTCTCTTTAGAGGAAGTAAAAAAGTTTCGTCAGTTACATAGCTTAACACCTGGGCATCCAGAATTTCGTGAAACTCCAGGAGTTGAAGCTACTACAGGTCCCTTAGGACAAGGTGTAGGAAATGCCGTAGGTATGGCAATTGCAGGTCAAATGGCTGCAGCACGTTTCAATACAGCTGAGCACACCTTATTTGATTATCACGTAATCGCACTTGCTGGAGACGGATGTATGCAAGAAGGAGTTGCTATGGAAGCAGCTGCTTTTGCAGGGCACCAAAAGCTTGATAACTTAATTTTAATATATGATTCAAACGATGTGACCCTCGATGCAATGGCATCGAAAACACAAAGTGAAAATGCAGCAGCTCGTTTCAAGGCAATTGGCTGGGATGTACAAACAGTCGATGGCCACGATATGGAAGTTTTCTCACGTGCATTTAAGAAAGCAAAGAAATCTACATCGGGTAGACCTCAATTAATTATTGCTAAGACAATCATTGGAAAAGGCATTGCTGAAGTACAAGGCACTGCCAAAGGGCATGGCGAAGGTGGAGCAAAGTTTGCAGAGACAGCTCGTGCAAGTATTGGCTTACCAAAGGAGCCTCACTTCTTTGTTAGTGAAGACGTACGTACTTATTTTGCTGACCATAAAAAACGTTTAGTACGTCAGTACAAAAAGTGGGAAAAGAATTTCAAAGCGTGGCGTATAGCAAATCCTGAAAAAGCAGCCCTGCTAGATTCTGCATCAGTGCGTCCTAGCGCTGCACACTTAATGGCTAATGTGCCTGTTTTCCCAGCGGATGCTAAATTATCTGGAACACGTGCTGCAGGCCGCGATGTTTTACAGCCGCTTGCAAAACAACTCCCACTGCTCATTTCTGGTAGTGCAGATTTACACGGCTCGACGTACAATTACATCGCTGAGGATAAAGACTTCGATCCTAGCAACCGTGGTGGTCGTAATTTACGTTATGGTATTCGTGAGCATGCAATGGCTGCGATGAATAACGGTATCGCTTACGACGGTCTTTTCCGTACGTCATGTGCCACCTTCTTAGTGTTCGCTGATTATTCGCGTCCTTCGATGCGTATTGCCGCACTTTCGAAACTTCCTGTTATTTATATTTATACGCACGACTCAATCGGAGTTGGCGAAGATGGTCCTACGCATCAACCTGTTGAAACAATTTCTGCACTTCGTTTAATTCCTGGTTTTGACGTGATTCGTCCAGCTGACTTAGAAGAAACAGTGGGTGCATTTGCAGCGGCTTTAGAAAATACCGATGGGCCAACGTTAATTGCACTGACTCGTCAGGCAGTACCAAACTTAAACGATATTCCTTCTCACATTCGTAGAGCAGGTGTTCTTAAGGGTGGTTATGTTGCACTCCAAGAAACTGCGCCACTTACCCATCTGCTTTTATCAGCCGGCAGTGAACTTTCTTTAGCTCTTGATGCTGCAAAGCAACTTGGTGCAGGAACACGTGTTGTTTCAATGCCATCTTTTGAGCGCTTTGATAAACAATCTAAAGAATACCGTGATAGCATTATTCCTCCAAGCTGCAGAAAGCGTGTAGCTGTAGAGGCTGGTGTTACTGATTTATGGAGAAAGTACGTTGGTTTGGATGGTGCTGTGGTAGGCATCAACCGCTTTGGTATCAGTGCTCCTTCTCCAGTTGTTTATAAGGAGTTAGGAATTACGACTGAGGCAGTTGTTAAGGCTGCAAGTAGTTTGTAATAAATAATTACTCTATTTTTATTTCATCAAAGCCTCTATCTGCTTTAAAGCGGTAGAGGCTTTTTTATTCGGAGTTTTAATCGCATGAGTTAGAAGCTTGGCTTTATGTAGATGCTTTAGTTTAGGCTTCGGTTCAGCGTGGGCTAAAATAAACTAAGCTAGGTGAAGTAAATGATATGAGTGATTTTAAGAAAGTACGCTAAGCATTGAGTCTTCCTGCATAAGCGCTGCGGTATGTAGCTAAAGTTTAAGACAGAATCGTCCTAATAGATTTGTATTATACTGAAAGCCAGTTGTTTAAATCATATTCAAAAACTCACTTGCGGGATTTGATTAGTTGCCTAACTATATATCGGTCTATCTGCGCAAACTATGACCTACCTTATGAAAAAGAATCTGCCACGCTACGAGCAGTTGCTCGATGCAGCGCAGCTTCATCCAGACTTAGACCCCACAGCTTGTGAGGCATTTCTGCATTTGCTTAGAACAGGTAGCGAGATCACTCACACAGTCGAAGCCTATCTGTCTGAACATAACTTAACTCAGGGTCGTTTCTTTGTGCTCATGCAGTTAATGGAAGTGTGCAAGAAGTCTCCTGTTGCAAGAACACCCGCAGAATTAGCAGAGAGTTCTGGTGTAACACGTGCGACGATGACGGGACTTATTGATACATTAGAAAAAGACGGTCTTGTAACGCGTCAACCTGACCCAAAAGACCTGCGCATGGTATCTGTTAACCTAACCTACAAAGGAGAGCAGGTTTTACTTGGCGTTCTTCCAGGCCATTTTAGGAAAATGGCCCGCATGATGGGGCTATTATCTGAACCGGACCGTAAAACTCTCGTAAGCTTATTATCCAAGGTGCTTAAGGCTGTGGAGCAAGAAGAAGCACAAAATATAGAAAAACAAATTTCAGAACTCATTTCATAATTTAATCACACTTTTAAAACGCAGTAATCATATGAAGAAAAAAATAGCACTAACCCTTTTAGGAATCGTAGTTTTATTCGCCGTTATTGGTGGCATTAAAGCGCTGCAAATTAAGGCAATGATAGACCAGGGTAAAACGATGGTCCCTCCACCTGAAACGGTAACAACTGCTGTTGCAGAAGAATCACTATGGGCTCCTGTCTTATCTACCGTAGGAAATGTGACTGCAGTGCAGGGTGTTAATGTTTCAGCGCAGCTTGATGGCAATGTAGTGGCCATTGCATTTACAGCAGGAAGTACTGTGGCTAAGGGTGATTTACTTGTTCAAATGGATATCTCCACTGAATCGGCTCAACTGCGTGCTGCAGAAGCTACCAAAGAATTAACTCGTCTGTCTTTAGAGCGCTCGCGTGAACTCTTAAATAACCGCACGGTGTCGCAAGCTCAGTTCGATGCAGATAACGCTGCGTTTCAGCAAGCTGAAGCTCAAGTGGACACAATTAAGGCTACGATTCAAAAGAAAACAATTAGAGCACCTTTTGCAGGCCGCTTAGGAGTAAGACTTGTAAATGTTGGACAAACTTTAAGAGCAGGGGACCAAATTGTATCCCTTCAAGCACTTAATCCAATTTACGTTGATTTTTATTTACCACAACAAGATGTCGCTCGTATCGCTACTGGCTTAACAGTGAATATTTCTGGGGACGCAGTAAGTGGAGATTTACTGGAAGGAAAAATCACAGCAATCAATCCCGATGTGGATAGTGCAACGCGTAATGTAAGAGTGCAGGCTACATTCAACAATGCAGATGAAGGTCTTAGACCAGGAATGTTTGTTAATGCAAAAGTAATGCTTACTGCAAAGAAAACACTTATCTCAATTCCAATCTCATCTGTACTTTATGCTCCGTACGGTAATTCAGTTTATATCGTTGAGACTACCCCACAGGGCAAAACAGTACGTCAGCAACTGGTGCGCCTAGGTGTAACACGCGGTGATTACATTGAAGTTATCTCAGGGGTAAACAAAGGAGATGAAGTCGTATCAACTGGAGCATTTAAGCTGCGTCCTGGTGCTACAGTTATTGTTAACACTACTCTTGCTCCAAAGTTTGAATTGGCTCCAAAGCCAACAGACTCCTAAGCGCTTTTATTATTTTATTAGAGTCACTTTTGACCGACCATGAAATTTACTGATCTATTTATCCGCCGTCCCGTGCTCTCGCTTGTCGTGAGTATGGTGATTATCATTGCGGGTGTCCAAGCCTTCAATTCCTTAAACGTAAGACAATACCCGAGAAGTGAAAATTCTTCGATTGTTGTAACAACTGTATATATCGGAGCAAGTCCTGAACTTGTTCGTGGATTCGTTACTACACCTCTTGAACGTGCTATAGCTGCTGCTGATGGTATTGATTATATTCAGTCCCAAAGCTCACAAGGTGTATCTATTATCACAGTTCGTTTAAAATTAAACTATGACGGTACTAAGGCCTTGGCAGAAATCGGTTCAAAAGTAGATAGCGTTCGAAATCTGCTGCCACCTGAAGCTCAGATACCCACACTGCAAATTCAGTCCGCTGATAGTCAATTTGCATCGGCATATCTTAGTTTTACATCCGATGTACTTAAGCAAAATGAAATCACTGAGTATTTAGTAAGAGCAGTGCAGCCTCGCTTATCTGCCTTAGAGGGTGTTCAGCGTGCAGATATTCTTGGAGCCCGTATTTTCGCAATGCGGGTATGGCTTAAGGCAGATCGTTTAGCTGCCTATAATATTAGTCCTTCCCAAGTTAATCATGCCTTAGCCAATAATAATCATTTAACAGCACTAGGCCGTACCAAGGGATCCTTAATTCAAGTAAACCTAATTGCAGATACTGATCTTAAGTCCGTTGAAGAATTTAAAGACTTAGTCATCTATCAGGCTAAAGGCTCCATCGTAAGACTTAAGGATGTTGCCGATGTAGAGCTAGGTGCAGAAGACTATGACACCGTTGTTCATTTCTCGGGCAAAACAGCAGTATTTATGGGCATGTTTCCACTGCCTAATGCAAATTCACTGGATGTAATTAAAAAGGTAAGAACAGAGATGGAAGCAATCCAAGCTGATTTGCCATCAGGCATGCATGCCAAAATTGCTTATGATGCTACAGCTTACATCAACACAGCGATTCATGAAGTCGTGCACACGTTACTTGATACACTTTTAATTGTTATCGTTGTTATCTTTTTATTCTTAGGTTCGGTAAGATCAGTTATAGTACCAGTTGTTGTAATACCAATTTCCTTAATTGGTGGACTCTTCCTGATGCAAGTATTTGGGTTCACAATTAATTTACTTACCCTACTTGCTATTGTACTTTCTGTAGGACTTGTGGTTGATGACGCTATTGTCGTAGTTGAGAACGTGGAGCGTCACTTACGAGACGGCTTATCTCCACTTAATGCTGCTATTACGGGTGCTCGTGAATTAGTTGGGCCAATTATTGCCATGACAATTACCCTAGCCGCCGTGTATGCTCCTATAGGTCTTCAAGGTGGCATTACTGGATCATTATTTAGGGAATTCGCATTTACCCTAGCTGGATCGGTAGCAATTTCTGGGGTAGTTGCTCTTACCTTATCGCCAATGATGGCTGCTCATTTACTTAAATCAGATGATGAAAGTCATGGGTTTGCGGCTGTGATTGCACGCACCTTTGAGCGGGTAAAGAATTTCTACGCTAAATTGCTTGATGCAACACTGCGCAATAGAGCTTATGTATATACAGCATGGTTAGTAATTACTTTCTTAGGAGCAATCATGATTGCTGGTCCCTTCACACCTAAGGAATTAGCTCCTACGGAAGACCAAGGCGTAATCTTTGGTATCCCTATTGCTCCAGCAAATGCATCCATTGATCAAGTGCTTCCCTTTGAAAACGAGATTAACACTCAATTTTTCACAGAACCAGAAACACAGTTTAGCTTTCAGATCATTCAGCCATCTGGCGGTATAGCAGGAGCTGTCATGAAGCCCTGGGATCAGCGTAAGCGAACGGCATTCCAAATTAATGCAAGTCTACAAGGGAAGTTACAAAATATCCCTGGAGTACAGCTGCGTGCGGGTATGCCACCAGCGATTCCTGGTGGAGACTTCTTCCCGTTTGAAGTCGTGATCTCATCAACACATGACTATGATGAACTGCTCCCACTTGCACAAACGATTGCAGATGACGCAGGTAAGAGTGGAATGTTTTATTTTCCTCCTCTCGTTGATATTAAAATAGATCAACCTCAAGCAGAGGCAATTATTGACCGCAATAAAGTCGCTACCTTGGGGCTTAATTTAACTGAAGTGGGTATTGATTTATCAGCTGCCATGGGCGGTAACTATGTGAACTTCTTTGATATTGGAGGACGTAGCTATAGGGTTATCCCGCAAGTTAAACGCGTAGATCGTCTTAATGCAGATCAATTAGAAAATATTTTCGTAACTGGTCCCAATCAAAAGTTAATACCACTAAGTACTGTTGCACACATTGAAAATAAAGTAGTCGCTCGGTCTCTTAACCGTTTTCAACAGCTAAACGCTGTTACTATTACTGGTATTCCAGGGCGATCTCTTGATCAGGCATTAAAGTTTATCGAAGATGAGGCTGCTCGGATTCTTCCTAAGGGCTATACGATAGATTATATGGGAGAGTCCCGTCAGTTGCGCAGGGGTGGTGGTGACCAAGAATTTTACACGATGATGGGACTAGCCATCACGCTTATCTTCCTTGTTCTAGCAGCACAGTTTAATTCATTCCGTGATCCATTCGTGATTATTTTTGGATCCGTTCCATTAGCTATATTTGGAGCTGCTGTCTTCATGTTTGAAAAAATGCCTAATCCAATGATGCCATTTTTTACAGACGGCTGGACAACCACACTTAATATTTATTCTAAGGTTGGACTTGTGACATTGATTGGTCTTATCGCTAAAAACGGTATCTTAATTGTTGAATTCGCTAACCAGCTACAACTTGAAGGAAAATCAAAGTTAGAGGCTATTCGTGAAGCATCACTTACACGTCTTCGTCCCGTCTTAATGACTTCGGTTGCAACGGTTGCAGGTCACTTTCCTCTCACCTTAGTTACAGGCGCAGGTGCTGCAGCTCGTAATTCAATTGGGTTAACCTTAGTTGGTGGTATGTCAATTGGTACAGTCTTCACGTTATTTGTGATTCCATCTGTTTACATGTTAATCGCTAAAGATCACAAAAAAACAGCACAGGTAACATCTGCAGAACTTAATTCAGCCAAAGCTTGATCCTTATGAATCTTATTTCTTATTCACGCTCTCTTTGTTTTATCTTTGCGGTAAGTCTTGCAAGTCAAGTGACTGCACAGGTGCAGCCCTCTGAATTGCCGAGTACTCTGGATGTAAACGGTGCTATCCGCTACGCCCTAGATCATAATTATTCAATCTTACAGGCTCGCGAACAAATTAAGCTACAAGACGGTGTCTTAGTCCAAGTAAGTTCACGCTCTATCCCTAATGTAGGGGTTAATGGTGGTTATTCTAAAAATAGCAGTGCTGTTTCAACCAGCTATCCAGCCGAGACTAGTTTATACTCAATCCAGTTACAGGCCTCACAAGTGCTTTATTCCGGTGGTGGAGTACAGGCATCTATTAAGGCTGCAAAATTTCTTAGAGATGCAGCGGCTTATGATTTAGAGGCAGTCATTAACCAGTCGCTACTTCAGGTGCGTACAGGATTTTATAGTGTTCTTCTCGCACGTGAAAAAATAAAAGTCCAAGAAGAGAATATTGCTTTATATACGCGCCAACTCGAAGACGCTCAAAATCAGCTCCGTAGTGGCAAGGCATCTAATTTTGAGGCGCTTCGTGCAGAAGTGGCTTTGGCAAATCAGCAGCCTGGATTAATTTCTGCACGTAATGATTACCGTGTGGCTATTGAACAATTACGCCAGGTTATGGGTGTACCTTCTAGCCCTCGTGGAACAACCAGTGCATTCCCTGATATTTCTGGGTCACTTGAGTATACACCTGAAAGCTATGTGTTAGAATCAGCAGTAGCTACAGCACATGACCGTCGTCCTGAACTACTGAGTTTACAGGCGCGCAGTCAATCTGGAGAACAAGCGGTTGTGCAGGCTAAGGCTGCATACTATCCAAGTGTATCTGCAGTTGGAACCTATGAATGGGTAGGTCTAGGCCTAGCTCATGGCAGTAATGTTAATAACAATGGGTGGGTTGTTGGCCTGCAGTCCTCTTGGGCTATTTTTGATGGACGTGCTACTGAAGGTAAAGTCAGACAAGCACGTTCTCAGGAGACTCAATCGCGTTTAGGACTTCAGTCTGAGCAGCTCGCTATAGATGTTGAAGTGCGTCAGGCATTAAGTGCACTTGAAGAAGCAAATGAATTAGTCGGTGCTTCCAAAAAGACAGTTCAATTAGCGCTCGAGTCGCTTCGTCTCGCCCAAGCACGTTACCACTCTGGTAGTGCAACCCAGTTAGATGTACTTACTAGCCAAGTAGACCTGACTGTTGCTCGTACAAATGAACTAAAATCAAATTACGCATATAGTGTTGCTCTTGCTACAATTCATAAAGCTATAGGTGCGGTAGATATAACCGTAAAAAATTAAGTAAGTGCAGAAAGTCTAAAGCTTTCAGCAGGATACGCATCACATAATGAAAGGCCGTACTCTATGTGCTATCTTACTCGGGCTTTTCTTGTGCGGGCTAGCACTAGCTCTTTCTTCACCTTTTCAGACTTGGTACTTAAATAAAGTCCTTGGTCGTTCTGGGGATTTACAAGGCAGTGTCTCTTTTGTTTGCGCACGGTTTGGTCATATCCAAGTACGTGGCTTAGTGCTTCAGCGCTCCCGTGCAACCCTGACCTTGCCCGACGTTACGTGTGAGATGCCTGTACTAAGAGCACTCATTAAGGATCAATTTAATGTAGGACGTATTGAAGCCAAAAGTTGGACACTTGATTTAAGTCAGTGGACACAAAAAGACTTTGGTGATGCTAAAAAAGATTCTGTAGATTTAGCCAAGGCAGCACTCGCTCTTGGATTTAAAGGCGTTTTTTCTGAACTTTCACTTCCTGTAGGTATTTCTATTGAGGATCTTCAGACACAAGGAGATGTGCTTTTGCCGCCAGCTCATAATTCCAGTGATGCTATTCGTGTCCATGTGAGTTTAGTTGGGGGAAAAATGCAGGTGGGTAAAGATGCGCATTTTGATTTTACGTTGGTTTCTGATTCTACAGGAACAAACCAAGTTCCTTTGGATACTATGCTTATCAAAGGCTCTTTAGATGCACGCATGAGTACAGCGCATTCGTTTTCTAACTTAGGCCTTCTTTTGGATGCTGCAGCTCGTGGACCTAAGATACCTTTAGGTGTAACACTTGTAGCTAAACTTAATGCCAGTGAACTTGCAGTAGGAGAGCGCTATAGTTTTTCTTTAAAGCAGGCCTCTAATGAACTTGTTAATTTAAGTGCTGATTTTGATCGTAAATCATCACGAGTCAGTGGTCTTTGGAATGTCAATGGTAGCAATAGCGACTTAGAGCCATTTATTCTAGGACGTGTGTTGCCCGTTTTTAATCTCTCAGGCAGCGGATCTTTTAATACGGATTCTGGACTTATGCGTACTCGAGTCAGTGGTACACTCGGTGGCAAGGTCGATCATTTGGGGCTTATACGCTCTGAGTTAAATGAGTTCGGTGAATTAAAAATACAAACTCAGTTTGATCTTACACGTGCTGATTATTCACTGCGCATTGATAGGCTCAATGTGCATGTAGCTAAGACAAGTCCACTTCTAGAGTTAAACAGTCTACAAGCGTTCGCCTTTAATATTAAAACGGGTGAACTCCAGGTAGCGGACGCAGCTAAGCCTTTATTAGGAATTACTTCTAATTCATTACCGCTTATATGGCTTAAGCCGTGGCTTGGGTCTTACACGGTTAATTCAGGTGACTTACAAGGATCATGTCAGTTAGTCGCAGACTCGGGAGGGCTCGCCTTAAATTCGGATGGTCTGATCAAAGGAGTTAACGTGTCACTTAGTCATCACAATAAAGTATTATTTAAGGCTTTGGACATGCAAAGTCCGCTGCATGCTTTGTATACTCCACATGGCTGGCAATTAGATCTCCCAGAGGGAAGTTTAATTCATGCAGCTACACCGGTTTTATTTGCGGTTAAATGGGGCCGTCTTGCTGGACTTGATCAACCGCTTAAGGTTTCAGGTCATATAGATGCAGATACTCAAGCTTGGCTTATTTTTTCTCATGCTCACGGAATCATCCCTTATATACCTCAGGAAGATGAACCTAAAGGGCATGTCTTAGCAGATATTACAGCAAGTCTTGGCGAGGAAAAAACAAGTATCATTAAATTTAAAGCGGATCATCTTCTAATTGCCAATACTGGTGCAACACTGCCGGATCTTTTCTGCCAACTTACTCTTAACGAAAATAAAGAGGGCCATATATCATTCACCGCTCCAATTGAGTTTGGTCAATCACTCGACCATATGGAACTGATGGTTACTGGCGATGCAGTGTACATAGATGATCTTTTTCACCTTAAAGCTCAGGTTGCTTCTGATAGAGTAGATGCCTCAGTCTTCGCTGTGGTTAAGGAGCTGGTGTTCAAAAAACAGGATGAAAGTGGTCCAGCTTTAATTCCGATTGTTACTCCACCCAAACAAGCTTTCTGGTCAGGGGTAGAGGCCCAGATAGCATTTAATTTAAAAGAAGTAATCATTACAGGGAGTGCACCTGGGCATTTATCCGGAGAACTCGTCTGCGATCCTTTAGCTCTACACTTAAATAATGTGCGTATTGGTTATGCTCAGTCAGGGGATATCCAGCTTGATGCGAGTGTTAATTTTGATGCGAAGAATTTAAGACCGTATGATTTTTCAGCTGAGCTTAAGACCAAAGACTGGAATCCTGGTCTAATACTAAAGGCCTTTAATCCTACGCAGCCGCCGAGTGTAGAAGGTAAATTCGATATTGAGGCACATCTACTTAGCCGTGGAGCCTCACTCGATGAATTAACTCAGAGACTGCATGGAGACTGTACACTGACTAGTAAGAGTGGATCGTTTGGAATGCTCACGTCTCATTTTATGCCTAAATTAGGAAAATTAGGTAAGTTAGATCAGACACTATCCTTAGTAAATAGTATGTCCGATGCACTCATTGGTAGAAGACTTCCCGGTGATTTGATGAATTCAGTCTCTGCATTAACAACCTTTGCTAAACTCATATCACCGATCCGCTACGATCAGTTAAGTGTCACAATCTCTAGGGATGATACCCTTGATACGGAATTAAAAGATTTTACACTTATTGCTCCAGAGATACGTCTGGGTGGTATTGGCCGTATTACCGAAGTCGAAGGCATCTCATTACTTAATCAGCCTATGGCAATGGACTTTAGATTAAGAGCCAGAGGTCATTTAGCTGAGGCTTTGAAAGTTGCCGGTATCTTAAACGCTAAGAAACCAGATGATTTGGGATATTTGCCCTGTACTTTACCTATACAGATTGGGGGTAGTATAGCGCATCCTGATACTACCCAGTTTGAGGCAAGTTTACAAAAAATTGCGATAGATCGTAGCGGGGCGGGGGAACTCTTAAATCGTATCATTGGAAACTAATCTGTTTTCTTCAGCTCTTGCCTCAGGCATCTAGGATACTAACGTAGGTGTGTGGGTTTATTTGCTTTCGTAAAACGTTTAACCTCATCCTGTGTCCTTAATAATTTGGGCTGCCGCTCTTACCTGCCTTGGCCAGTAGAGCTTACTGTAGGAGTTGGGGCATTACTGAGGTATAAAATTCGCACTTTGGAGTCTTTCCATGTGCCTAAAAAAGGCGGGGTTATTTTAGTCGCTAATCATCTTTCGTATGTAGATCCCGTACTCCTGCAGATTGCAACATCTAGACCGATTCGGTTTATGGGGTTTGCAGCAGCCAAAGAATCTAGTTTTTTTAAAACTATATTTGATTTATCTGGTGTCATTTCTGTTTCTGCAGATAAGCCAACGCAGGGTATTAAGTGTGCACTTGAAGCACTGAGGCGTGGTGAGTGCATCTGTTTATTTCCAGAAGGTGGAATTTCTAGAACCGGTCAATTAATGAAGATTGAAAGGGGAGTAGAAATGATTGCACGTAAGTCAGGTTGTCCTGTCATACCGGTAGCTCATGATGGGATATGGGGATCATTATTTTCTTTCTCAGGTAATACCTATCTACTAAAAGTCCCACGTTTAAGTAGACCTAGTATTACAATTGTGTTTGGAAAACCAATTGCGGCAGAAAATCTTACAGTCCAAAAAGTAAGATCTGAGTTACTTGATTTAGGTTACGTTGCTTTTGATAATAGGCCGACTCTTAAGGCAAATATAGGTAAACAAGTAGCGCTTAGTCTTGCTAAGAGCCCACGGAAAACTGTGATCATTGATCGAACAGCTGAGCGTAGGGCTATTTCATCGGCTCAGCTCTTGGGTGCATCTGCAGTCTTAGCTAAGTGGCTTAAGACATCTGTTCCTGAAGAACGTGTTGGTGTTGTACTCCCACCTGGCATGGGTGCAATGGTAGCAAATCTTGCCATTGTGTGGTCAGGGAAGAGCCCTGTTAATTTAAATTTTACTGCGGGTAAGGCCTCTAACCAAGCAGCACTTAAGATGAGTGGTGTTAAAACAGTGATTACTGCTGAAGCCATGAAAAGTAAGGTTCCTGATTTTCCATGGCCTGAGAGTACAGTTGATTTGAGAGTTCTTCTTTCAAGAAAAGGAGTAAAGAAATCTATTTTTCTTTGGATGCTTTCAACTTGGCTATTACCGCGTCACTTAGTTGTAGCTCTCTTAGGACTCCCTACAAAAGCAGACCGCAGTGAAGCAGTACTGCTGTTAACGAGTGGAAGTTCAGGAGAACCTAAGGGAGTTGTTCTTAGTCACAGAAACTTATTAGCTAATGCAGAACAGATTTCATCTCTGTCAATTTTACCACACACGCGCACAATCTTAGGGTGTTTGCCTCTTTTTCATAGTTTTGGCTTAACGGTGACTTTATGGTATCCACTGCTACGCGGCTGTGGTCTAGTGACAGTTCCCAGTCCGCTTGATACTAGGCGCATGATTGATGCAATAAATGAAGACGAAATATCAGTCTTAGTATCTGCACCTACTTTTCTTAGACCGCTTCTTAAAAAAGCACACCCATCAGAATTAAAATCACTTGAGCTAGTTATTTCAGGTTCAGAAAAATTACCGCATGATTTAAAGCAGCAATTTTTAAAAGCTTTTCATTTAGATATTCTGGAAGGTTATGGTCTTACGGAAACCTCCCCAGTAACGAGTGTAAATCAGCCTGATCCGCCAGTAGTGACTCGCACTGGAAGTCATCAAGCAGGTAAAAAATCAGGAACTGTGGGCAGGGTAATGCCAGGAATGACAATTCGCTTAATAGATCCTGAAACAAATAAAGAAGTTGCTTGTGGAACTCAGGGACTGATTTGGCTTAAAGGCTCAAATATTTTTGAAGGTTATTTAAATGACACAGAGCGTACATCTGTAAGCTTAGTAGAAGGATGGTATCATACGGGAGACTTGGGTGTACTTGATGAAGATGGCTTTTTAACTATTTCAGGACGACTCTCACGGTTTTCTAAAGTGGGTGCAGAAATGGTGGCCCATGGTCTTGTCGAACATACCTTAACAGAAATTTTAGGTCTTACAGACACAGAAGAGACTATGCTTGTTGTTGTTGGAGTTCCCGATAGTGCCCGAGGCGAGCAGTTAGTTATGGTGACTCGCTTATCTATCACACTAGAGGCAGTGCGCAGTGCACTAGCAAAAACTAATCTTCCGCACATTGCTTATCCTAGACGTGTTGTCCAGGTATCAGCTATACCACGCTTAGGCTCTGGTAAACTAGACATTGCTGGCTGTGTTATGTGCGCTAAAGAGTAGCGACTTGTAGTACACCGCGATTTCTTGATGCAATTTCTACTATCACGGCCAATCTAGTTTTCTACAAAGTAAGCCTTAAGGAAGCGCTTCAATTCACCGGACTGTGCTTAAAAATTTAGCACGATTAGATTTTTTAAGACGCTTGAGGTTTTGTATCTTCCATTGAATTGCGGGGAGTTTCGCTAGGTAGCACAAAAAAAGGCCCGGAGTTTTAATCTCCGAGCCTTGTAGTAAAATAAAGTAAATTAAGACTTAGCGAACAACACGGGCACTTCCACCGCCCATTACTTTTTCAACTTCTTTTTGGTTAACCATGGAGGTATCACCCGGAGTTGTCATCGCTAGAGCACCGTGTGCTGCGCCGTATTCAACAGCTTTTTGACCATCACCTGAGGATAAAAATCCGTAGATAAGGCCTGAAGCAAAACTGTCTCCGCCGCCTACACGATCAAGAATTTCGAGTGCTACATAATGACGGCTCTCGTGGAATTTTCCATTCATGTAGCAAATTGCACTCCAATCATTAACTGTAGCAGTAATGACCTTGCGAAGTGTTGTTGCTGCGACTTTGAAGTTCGGGAATTCTGCAACTGCCTTCGTGATCATCTTCTTGAAAGCATCTGTTTCAATATGACTTAAGTTTGCATCAGCACCTTCAACTTCGAAGCCAAGTGAAGCAGTGAAGTCTTCTTCATTACCGATCATCACATCTACGTAACGTGCGATTTCACGATTTACTTCCTGAGCTTTCTTAAGTCCACCGATACTCTTCCATAGCGATGGGCGGTAGTTTAGATCGTAGCTTACGATTGTGCCGTGCTTCTGAGCTGCCTTAACTGCTTCAATAGTTACTGCTGCAGTTGATTCTGAAAGAGCTGCAAATATACCTCCGGTGTGTAACCAACGAACGCCTAGTTTACCAAAGATGTGCTCCCAATCGAAGTCACCAGGCTTTAGCTGGCTTGCTGCAGTATTACCTCTGTCAGGAATGCCTACTGCTCCGCGAATGCCGAAACCTCTTTCAGTGAAGTTAAGACCGTTACGTACAGAGCGGCCAATGCCGTCATCTGCGCGCCACTTAATGTAGTCAGTATTTACTCCACCTTGCATAATGAAGTCTTCGACTAAGCGACCCACATCATTGTCTACAAAAGCTGTGCAAACTGAAGTGCGTAGGCCAAAGCATTTTTTAAGACCGCGTGCGACATTGTATTCGCCGCCGCCTTCCCAGACTTTGAATTCACGCGCAGTGCGGATTCTGCCCTCGCCTGGATCTAGGCGGAGCATAACTTCTCCAAGAGAAATCTCGTCGAATGTACAAGTGTTAGCAGGTTTAATTTTTAGGCTCATGAGTAAAAAAAGTTATAGACCAGTTCCAGCTAGAATGAAAATAAGAGCTGAAGCTGCAAGGCAGTAGAAGCCAAAGTAGCTCCAGCGCCCCTGAACAAGAAAACGGGAAAGTAATTTTAAGGCAAATAATCCTGCTACAAAGCTAGCTAGCATACCGATTACGCCAGGGGTGATCATGTGAGTGAGATGGTGAAGTTCACTTTCAGCCGATTTTAACTTCATTAGTCTTAAGAGTTCTCGAAGGACTACTGCAGGAGTAAGAATCACAGCTAACAGAAAGCTAAAGGCTTCAGAGGCTTCTTTACTACTGCCTAAAATAAGACCCGTTGAAATCGTTCCACCTGACCTAGAAAATCCTCTAAATGGTAGACTAAGGCCTTGGACAATTCCCATAGCAAGTGCTGAGGTTGCGCTAAGATTAGTACTCTGTGATTGCGACATTCTAAAGCGAGATGCCATCAAAATAAAGACACCTGCTGCTGCTAGAGCTGTTGCAACAAGAGGGAGTTGACCAAAGAGCTCTTCGATTTGTCCTGTTCCTGTATTTTGAAGAAATAATTTTTCTATTCCCTTCATCAAGCCCAAACCAACGATTCCAGTCAGTGCTGTTGCTACACCTGCATGGATTGCTGTTTTTATAAAAACGCCTTGGCTTGAAAAATAAGCCTTCATCCAAGATTTCCAAAAATACACAAGAACTGCAAACATCGTTCCTGTATGAAGCATCACCAGTAGAAACGTTGCCTCTGGACTAGACGGATCTATGCCCATTAATTTCTCAGCAACAATTACGTGTGCTGAGCTAGAGACAGGCAGTAGTTCAGCAGCCCCTTGCACCAGCCCTAAGATGATGATCTGCAAGAGGCCTATTGGCATGGTCTAGGAATTAAACGACGACTTGTTTAAGATCGGCTTTAGCCCAAATCTTTTGGCCGCATTCAACTGCAAGTTCATTGAAGGATTCAACTTCAGCATCGCTAAAGAGTAGTCCACCAGCAGCTGCAGTTTTCTTTCCAAATTCAGCTTCAGGTTGTCCTGGGAGCATGACACTTTCATTGCCGTGACCTAGGATATCTTGAATCACTGCTTTTAAATTCTGGGATTGGTTACGACCCTTAGCAAACGCACCTGAATTAATTGCGTCAGGATGAATCACTTGAAAGAAGAAAGCACAGGAATGCTTTTCATCACCGTCTGTCCAGCGGCTACGCAGTGTTGGTAAAGAGCCGCCGATCATTCCTCCCACTAATTCATTGATAAGTGATAAGCCGTAGCCTTTGTGTGCACCAAAGGGTACAAGTGACACTGCTGCATTAGCATCGATAGTTGGTTTACCGTCTTTATCTACAGCTGCATTTGGTGGAAGTGGTTTTCCCTCACGCTTTAATTGCTGAACTCTTCCCATTGCAATCACAGAGGTAGCCCAGTCAATTACGATTGGAAAACCTACTGCATCTGTAGTTGGAAAGCCCCAGCTATGTGGGTTTGTACCAAGGGTAGGGAATTTCCCACCGAAAGGAACCACTTCAGCAAGTGCTGCAGTACAGTTTGTATAAGCGATGTAACCTTTCTTTGCAGCTTCCATCACATAGCCACCACCCCAGAGGTAGTGAAATGCATTATCTACAGAGACTGTGCCTACGCCGTACTGGTCAGCTAATTTAATTGCTGCATCCATTGCACGGTAGGCTGTGGATTGCCCAAGCTTTTTATTTGCATTCCATACTTTAACAGCAGGAAAGCGTGTTGGCTTTTCTTCAATTTGTGCACCAGGTACACATCCTTTTGATCCGCTTCCAAACAAATGATCTAAGTGCAGTGCCTTAAGACCATTGTGTGTGCGAATCCCGTGACGGGAAGCTTGTGCACAAAAGCGTGCACCTTCTGCAGCTTCATCAGCTAGGTAACCGCGTTTGCGGTAGGCAGCTTCAATTAAGCTATTGTGAAGTGATTCTGGAACTACGTTAAAGGATTCAGGCATAAAATAAAAGGCTTAAGCTTACTTCAAGTTGGCTTGTGCGTGGGGTGGTTTACCCGCAAGAAATAGCGTTAAGTTTTCTACAGCACAGCAGGCTTGGCGTTGTACGGATTCGTACGTACGTGAACCAATGTGTGGCGTGATAATACAGTTAGGTAATCCTAAGAGTGGATGATTCTTCTGAGGTGGCTCTTCATCGAGCACATCTGTGCAGTACGCAAACAGTGGGTTTGCTTTTAAGATTTCAACCATAGCCTCTGTGTCGACTAATTCACCGCGTGCACAATTTACAATGATTGCTTCCTTCTTCATTAGCTTGAGCGAATTTTTGTTAATCATGTGACGGGTTTCGTCACTTAAGTTTGTATGAAGAGAAATGATATCAGCTACTTTAAAGATTTCTTTTAAGTCTGTGTAGCGCTTAATGCCAAATTCTTGTGAGAGCGTATCTGGCCAGTAAATATCATAGCCAACGATAGTCATACCGAATGCTTTAGCGCGTATGGCGACTTCTTTACCGATACGACCTAGTCCGATGATTGCGATAGTTTTACCAGCAATTTCATGACCGGTCATACGTTTCCATTCACCTTTTGCTACTGCGTTTGCTGAAGCAATTAAGTGACGTACGGAAGCAAGCATTAAGGAGAATGTATGTTCAGCAACGGTTGTGTGATTTACGCCAGGCGTAAAAAGAACAGGAATTTTATATTCTGTAGCACACTTCACATCGATTTTATCTAAACCGATACCGTATTTACTAATTACTTTTAAACGAGGAAGTGATTTTTCAATAACTGCACGTGTAATTGCATCGTCGCCACATAAGAAGGCATCAAATTGGCCAGCAAGTTCTAGCATTCTTGACTCAGGCAGAGGGCCTCGCTCGCGAACGACTTCAACGCCCGATTTTTGCAGAAGTTCATGGTGAACGCCTGGAGTATCTTGAAAAGAAGTGGTGGTTAGAAGAACACGTGTCATGGAGGGTTTATTGAACGCTTTTAAGGACTGTTTGAAAAGTATAAATATGCCTCTTTTTTATACAGTATAGTGCCAATGAAAGTAGAAAGAACCATAATAGGCCTTATGACTTTGCAAACCAGAAGTGAGTACTCATGACTAAAGAGGTTGGAATTATCCTAAGATATGCCATCACTTGGCTCTTGTATGAAGCGCCATTTAGTAGCCACCCGAGCCCTTAAGCGTTTACTTGGTGAAAAGGTCGTAAAGACCGACACTAAATCTCTGCACGCAGCTTCCTTTGATGGAATTAAATTAGTTTTTTTACCGGAGGCAGTTATTTTCCCGCGTAACAATACAGATATTGGTAAAGTACTTAAATTGGCGAATGTGCACCGTGTTGCGCTTACTGTGCGCGGTAGGGGTAGTTCACTCACAGGTTCTGCAGCTCCTCTCAAGGGAGGCTGGGTGCTTGATCTACTTAAATTAAATAAGATCGAAATTGATGATGAGGTCGGTTTGGCTCGGGTTGGCCCTGGTGCTAATATAGCGCAAATCCATAGTAGGGCAGAAGCCCTAGGGTGGTTTTATCCACCTGATCCTGCCTCTAAAGAATTTTGTACGATAGGCGGAAATATTGCCTGTAATGCGGGTGGTATGCGCGGCGGAAAATACGGAGTCACACGGGATTTCGTTTTAGCTCTGAAAGGATTTCTTCCTACAGGAGAATATGTCGAGTGGGGGACCCCAACACGTAAATATTCAGCTGGATTTAATTTACGTGATTTGTGGATTGGCTCTGAAGGAATGTTAGGAGTGATCACAGAAGCTACACTTCGTCTTGTACCAAAGCCTCAGGCAAATTGGACACTCCTACTTGCCTACGATAATGAAGTCAGTGCCTTTAAAGCAGTCCGTGATTTATTTGCTTCAAAGCTTCAGCCTTCCATTTGTGAATTCCTGGACCGCTACTCTGTTTTATGTGCAGAAAGAGCGACCGGTAAGACCGTCTTTAAGGGACAAGCTGGAAAACCTGTCGTATTACTTGAGTTTGCCGGTTCACGGGCTGAGTTAGATGGCCTAAATGACCAAGTCCTTGCGTGGGCTAAAAAACACGCCTTGGCCTACCGGGTTGCAGAATCTAAGGAGGAAACTGAGCAACTATGGCAAGTCAGGCGTAAATGTTCGGGCGCTATGTTCGAATTAGGGGATGCTAAGCTTAATGAGGACATTGTAGTCCCAATGAGACAGTATGTCCCTTTTATTAAGTTTCTGGATTCGCTTAGGAAGAGTTCCGGCTTATCTATACCTACTTTCGGTCATTTAGGGGATGGAAACCTTCATGTTAATATCATGTATCATTCAGCAATAAAAGCGGAATGTAAATCGGCCGAAAAAGCAGTTAAACAGTTGATGGTGAAGGTTGTACAACTTGGCGGCGCTATCTCTGGAGAGCATGGGATAGGGCTCGCGAAGAGCCCCTTTTTGAGGATTCAGCATAGAGAAGCTCAAGTGAAGGCAATGTATGCTATAAAACGAGCTTTAGACCCCAAGGGAATCCTTAATCCGGGTAAGATGTTCGAGGTCTTTGAGGTGTGGAAACACAAGAAACTAGTGATTAAGTTGCCCTGGGATCATAAGTGACCTAAACAACTTATCATCAGCTTGTTCGTAAAATAGCAGTGAGGTTTTGTGCTGAGTTAAATTAAAGCCCTTACGGACTGCCGCTAGCCTTGACAAGGTTTGCGGGCGTTCGGTAGTTTATACGACTCACTCAAACTCACTTAACAGAGAGGTGGGCCCTTCGGCCCGCTTTTTTTTTCCACTTTTCCACACATCACCATGAGCAGCGAAATACTTTCCGTTCTCGAATATATGGAGAAAGAGAAGGGCATTCCACGGGCGGACATGATCGCCACGATTGCGAATGCACTTAAAACTGCCGCCCAAAAGGGTGTAAGTTCAGGCCAAGAGCTTAAGATCGATATCAATCCTAAGAACGGCCAACTTCATGCATGGTCCATCCTTAAGGTTGTGGACTCAGTAAGTAACCCACGCATGGAGATCCATGTTGAAAAAGCTCAGGCTCTTAAGCCAGGTGCTATCCTTGGAGACTTAATTGAGAAAGAGATCGATCCTTCTTCTTTAGGACGTATTGCGGCACAAACAGCACGTCAGGCTGTTATGCAACGCTTACGCCAATTTGAAAAAGATCGTATCTATGACGACTTTAAAGATCAGATCGGTAATATTGTTACCGGTACGGTTCGCCGTCGTGAGCGTAATGATATTTATATCGATTTAGGTAAAGCTGAGGCAGTGATGCCTGGTAAAGAGCAGATGCCTGGTGAAGAATTTCAACCAGGTGATCGTATTCGTAGTCTCTTACTTGAAATCGAGAGTACACCACGTGGGCCAGAAATTATTTTAAGTCGTGCATCTCCTAAGTTTGTACGCCGCTTATTTGAACTCGAAGTCACTGAGATTGCTGATGGTACAGTGAAAATCGAAGCCTTTGCACGTGAACCTGGTTACCGTACAAAGATTGCAGTCACGAGTGCTGATCCTAAGGTGGATCCAGTCGGTGCTTGCGTAGGCTCTCGTGGTGCTCGTGTAAAAACGATTGTCCGTGAATTAGCCGGTGAGAAAATTGATATCATCAAATTCTTTGCTGATCCTCGCGAAATGGTAATCGAAGCTTTAAAGCCTGCGGTACCACGTGACATCACTTTGGATGAAAAAAATCATCGTATCATTCTTAAAGTAGCCACTGACGATCTTGCTGTTGCAATTGGCCGTAAGGGTCAAAATGCACGCTTAACATCTCGTCTACTTGGATGGCGCTTAGATATCGAAGAATTTAAGGCAGCTGGAGATGATCCACGCGGTAACGCAGTGTCTTTATTAGTGAAAGCGTTCGAACTCGATCCTATCATTGCAGGCCGTCTAGTCGACATGGGAATTAATTCTCCTGCCGCATTTGAAGGTGTTGCAGCTGAAGATTTAGTAGGCGGCGGTTTTACTGACGAAGAAGCAAAAGAGATTATTGTTCGCGTCACACCATAAGCCCCAGCACACCCTGCACCTAAGCTACTGTTAAATTATAAATGAGTATCCGCATTCACGAGCTAGCAAAGCGCCACAACATGGAGGGCAAGGACATGTTGGCCTTGCTCAAGCAACGCGGCTATGTCTCAGCAGATACAAAATCGGTTTCCAGTACGGTTAACAAGATTTACGAGGAAGAAGTAGATAAAGAATTTGCCCTCAAGGCTAAGGAGAAGGCTGATAAAGAACTCGCCGAGAATCCTCCAAAGCCTGTTGAAGTCGTTGTCGAAGCTCCGAAACTGCGTATGCCAGTGGGTGCTTTCGTTAAGTCTGCACAAGATATTACCCGTGAAAAAGAAGCAGCCGCTGCAGCTAAAGCAGCTGAGCAAGCAGCCGCTTCAGCTGCTTCTGCACCAGCACCTGTTAAGGTAGCTGCAGCTAAAGTACCGGTTAAAGCTCCAGTAAGCGCTGTTAAATCACCTGCAAGTCCTCCCGCTTTACCTGTTAGCAAGGCAGCCCCTGCACTTCCTCCTGTAGTTGAAGCTCCAGTACGTGCTGCTTCGCCAAAGCCGCTTCCAATTATTCCAGGTATTAAAGCTCCTGTAAAAGCAGCTCCTTCTACTCCTGAAGTTGGAAATCAGCCAGCTAAGGTAGTAATTCCAAGTGTATTACCTAAACCAAGCGAAGCCCCTAAGCTCGCTGGTGAATCCGGTGTATCAGCACCTCCAACACTTCCTTCAGCGAAACTTCCTTCTGTAGCACCTAAGACCTTTGCTCCTCAAGCAGCTCCTGCTTCCGTAGGTACTGCAACTGTCACTGTGACTGGGGATGTGAAGATGATTCACTTTAAGCCTCCAGTAATTGTACGCGATTTCGCTACAGTACTAGGTCTTCGTCCGTTCCAATTAATTTCGGAACTGATGCAGATGGGTATTTTCGCCTCAATTACTCAGTCCCTTGATGAAGCAGTCGCTTCCAAGGTTGCTGAAAAGCATGGCTTCTTACTAGAAGTTAAGCACAGAGGTGATGCAAATACACAACAACAAGCTCAGAAGGATCGTGAATTAAAGAAGAAGCCTGTTGCAGAAGACGAAGCTAAGAATTTAGAACCACGTCCTCCTGTAGTATGTATTCTAGGTCACGTCGACCATGGTAAAACATCTCTCTTAGATGCTATTCGTAAAGCAGACGTAGCTGCTGGCGAAGCGGGTGGTATCACGCAGCACATTGGTGCATACCAAATCGAATTTAATAATCGTAAGATCACCTTCTTAGATACACCAGGTCACGCTGCATTTACAAAAATGCGCGCTCGTGGTGCTTCGGTAACCGATATTGCTATCTTAGTAGTAGCTGCAGATGACGGCTTTATGCCTCAGACCGATGAAGCATTAGATCATATCAAGAATGCGAAAGTCGCCTTAGTGGTAGCCATCAATAAGATGGACGTTAAGGGTGCAAATTTAGATCAAGTTAAAGGTCAGATGCAGCAGCGCTCCATTGCTCCTGAAGACTGGGGTGGTGAGACAATCACAGTTCCAGTATCAGCGATAAAGGGAACTGGTATTAATGACTTACTTGAAATGATTTTACTTCAAGCAGACGTACTTGAATTAAAAGCAAATCCTAAGGGAGAAGTTTTAGCAGTCGTTATTGAATCTCAAGTCGATGTGGGTCGCGGACCTCTTTCTACTTTAATTATTCAACGCGGAACACTGCGTGTAGGTGATGCACTTGTATCAGGTCCAAATTGGGCACGTGTACGTGCTATGTTTGATGATCAAGGTAAGGCAATCAAAGAGGCTCCTCCTGGAACTCCTGTACGTGTTATTGGTTGGTCTGGAACTCCAGAAAGTGGAGCTTTAGTAAAGGCTGTTAAGAATGCTCGTGAAGCCGAAAAACTTGCTGAAGAAGAAGAGCAGCGCTTGAAGAAGACTAACGCCTTCAATAATCCAAATCCAACAGACGTTTCTGTTGAACAACTTTTCGCTAATATTGCAGCTACTCAGGCTCGCATCTTAAAGCTCATCATTAAAACCGATGTGTATGGTTCTGCTGAAGCAGTACGAAATGTGCTTGAAGGTATTAAATCCAATAAAGCGAGTCTTGAAATTGTTTCTGCCGATGTTGGTCTTATTACAAAGAACGATGTGTTGATGGCTGGAGCAGCTGGTTCTGTCATTGTTGGCTTTAATACAAAGCTAGAGAATGGTGTTACCTCACTTGCAAAGCATCACGGCGTTCGTATCGAAACGTACGAAATTATTTATGAATTAGGTGATAAGGTTCGCGAAATGATGGCGGACTTACTTGATCCTGATTTGAAGGAATCTAAGCTCGGTGCAACTGAAGTACGTGCTGTATTCCCGCTTGCGAAGGGTTTTGTTGCTGGATGTTTAGTAACAGAAGGCAAAATTACGCGTAACGCCATGGCACGACTACGTCGTGGCCGTGAAATCATTCATCAAGGTAAAGTGGACACACTCAAACGCTTCAAAGATGATGCAAATGAAGTCCGCGCTGGTCTTGAATGCGGTATTAAGCTCGATGACTACAACGGCTACAAAGTCGGTGACGTTATTGAGTGCTTTGAAGTCCAAAAAGTTAGAGCATCTTTGTAATCGAGGTTTTGCCTCGTTTTAACGTTTCGATACCATGTCTAACCGTACGGTTCGCATCAATGAGCTCGTTCAACGCGAGCTTAGCGATATTTTAAGAAAAAAATATCAAGCTGAGTCTGTATCCATCACTATTTCAGAAGTTAGAGTTGCTCCTGACTTAAGAGATGCGCGTGTATTTGTATCGATTGTTGGAGATGACGATTTTGTAGAAGAGCGCCTTCGCTGGCTTAAAAAACAAGCGCATGATATCCGTGAGGAAATTAGTAGACGCATTGTTCTTAAGTATCTTCCTAAATTTGAATATCGTTTAGATCTCTCAGTGAATCGTGGAGTAAGACTTTTAACGATTTTAGATGAGATTGAAAAAGACGATTTGAAGCGTAATCCTACTAAGCCTGAAGTAGTAGAGCCGGAGGATACGCAGTGAAGCAGGAGTTTTTTTATCCTGAATACAAAGACACCTTCGGTCGGTTGCTAAAATCGCTAGAGGGTAAACGAGTTGCTGTGGTTGGACATGCACGCCCAGACGGCGATTGTATTGGTGCACAAGTTGGCCTTGCACGTGTGCTAAGAGCTACAGGAATACAGGTAACGTGTGTAAACGCAGATCCTGTACCTCGTAGATTACAATTTCTTACTAAAGAAGAACGCTTCTTAAATGCAGAGGATGTATTAAATCGTCCTGTACCTTGGTCAGTTATTTTTGTGGATTGTGCAGATCAAGCTCGTGTGGGAGATCGACTAAAAGCGCGTTTCTCAGTGGCTGAAGGCTGTATCGATCACCACATGTCGAATAATGGCTATGCTTCAGTTAATATTGTAGACACTCAGTCTGCTGCAACGTGTGAAATCTTAGCAGGCCTATTTTTTGATTTAGGACTAGAAGTAGATGCCATTGCAGCTCAGGCCCTATTTACAGGAATTTTGACAGATACGGGGCAATTTAGATTTAATTCTACAACACGGCGCTGTTTTGTACTCGCAGGAGAATTGGTGGCACGTGGTGCTTCACCAGTTCAAGCCGGTTATGAATTATTTGCTCGGGAATCGTTAGGTAAAATGAATTTACTTAAACGGTATTTAAATTCTCTACAGATGCACTGCTCGGGGCGAGTATGTGTAGGTGTACTTGCTGAAGGTATTTTTGAAGAAACAGGTACTTCAGCTGAAGATACGGAAGGTCTAGTTGATTATGCACGTTGTATTGAAGGCGTTGAAGTAGGCGTCTTAGTGGAAGAGCGTCCCGGTGGTGGAAAGAAAGCGAGTTTAAGATCAAACGATCCTATCTACCGTTTAGATTTAGTTGCTGCTCAATTTAATGGAGGAGGGCATGCCTGTGCTGCAGGTCTTAATCTGCCCCCTCAATACGCTGAACGCTTTATCGAGCGTTTAGTGGATGCTTTATCCCAGCGTATAGCGGAAGTTGATAAGGCAAAAAAAGTAACCTCTAACGTATAATCAGCCGATGCTAGTTCCTCAAAAAGAACTCGATGGTATTCTGCTTGTGGATAAACCACGTGACCACACCTCGCATGATGTAGTTGCTCGTTTACGAGGTAAATTACGTACAAAAAGAATTGGGCATGCAGGTACGCTAGATCCGATGGCTACTGGGCTTCTTGTTATTCTAGTAGGTAAAGCAACGCGTCTGTCTCAATACTTAATGGGTGTGGATAAAGAATATGAAGGTACGGTTGAACTTGGGAAAGTAACAGATTCTCAAGACTTGGACGGTCAAGTGATGCAAACTTGTCCCGTACCTGAACTAACTGAAGTTCATATTAAAGCAGTGATGAAGGGATTTTTAGGCGATCAGTATCAAACTCCTCCTATGTATTCAGCAATTAAAGTGGACGGTGTTCCGCTTTATAAAATGGCAAGGCGTGGAGAAGAAATTCCACGTGAACCTCGCTTTATTCGTGTTGTGAGTTGGGAGATGCTTAAGTTTTATTCCCCGCACATTGATTTTAGAGTTCAGTGTACAAAGGGTACATACGTACGTACCTTAGCTCATGATCTTGGTGCAAAGCTTGGCTGTGGTGGATGTCTTTCAGCTCTGCGCAGAACAGGTTCAGGTACGCTTAAGATTGCTCAAGCACTTACTCTTGAACAAATCGAAGCACTTACAATTCCTGAAATTGAGAAGCATTTAGTTCCCGCTCATATTGCTGCTCCTTCACAGTTATTATCGTGAAAACAGTTCAGTCTTTTCCATCTGTAGAGGCCTTAAATCTAAAGCAGAAGCCTTTGTATGTTGCGATAGGCATATTTGATGGTCTTCACTTAGGCCATAGAGCTGTCATTAAAGCTGCTTCAGATGCTGCAAAGTTAGCAGGTGGTTGTGTTGTAGTACTTACGTTTAGACCGCATCCGAGTCGCATTTTTAGACCTAATGTTCCAACCCTACTGATGCAAAATGAGACTACTCAGGTCTCTTTATTATCTGAACTAGGTGTAGATGCAGTTGTGGTGCATCCTTTCTTAGCTGAATTTGCAACAATTGAAGCGAAAGCATTTTTAGCTTGGTTAAAATCGAAGTGGGTAAACCTAGCTGGAGTATTTGTAGGAGAAACTTGGAGGTTTGGAGCAGGTAGAGCAGGCGATATTGAGCTACTTAAATCTTCTGCATTACCCCTTGGCATATCAGTGACTGCTATTGCATCAGTTACAAGTGGAGGAGCGCCTGTAAATTCTACACGCATTAGAAGTCTTCTTTTGTCAGGTGAAATTGCGGCCGCTAAACAGCTTTTGGGATATACCTATTTTTCAACGGGTAAAATTGAGTCAGGCAAAAAACTTGGAAGAACAATCGGCTTTCCTACACTCAATACGTTTTACTCACCTGAATTAAGACCACGCTTTGGGGTGTATGCTGTGCGTGTGTGTGGTAAGGGATTGTCTCTACCAGCAGTTGCTAACTATGGGCTTAGGCCGACTGTTGAAAACGCATCTGATCCTAAACTTGAAACGCATATTCTAGAGCCTGGAGTATGCCCTTTTAATGCTGGAGATGAGATTACTGTTCAGTGGCTAGAATTTATAAGGCCAGAAACTAAATTTAGTTCTTTAGATGAACTTAAAGCTCAGATTACAAAAGACGTTGACTCGGCCAAAGGAGTGTTCGGCATATAAAGATTATGAGCACCCCTATACTTGGCATTGATCTTGGTGGAACTAAAATTGAAGGCGCTTTCGTAGATCCGCAGAATCCGCAGAAGGCACTCGCTCGTCTTAGACTTCCTACTGAATCTACTCAGGGCTATGATCATGTCTTAGCTCAGATTGTGCGTGTGGTAGAAATGCTTGAGAAGGAATCAGGCTTAGCACGACCCAAGAAGATTGGAATTGGTACACCAGGTGCAATTGAACCCTCAACGGGACTACTTAAGAATTCAAATACGCTATGCTTAAATAAGCAGCCGATTAAAAATGATCTGGAGAAGCTTTTAGATACTCAGGTTGAAATCGCGAATGATGCAAACTGCTTTGCTTTAGCTGAAGCTGTCTTTGGTGCTGCCAAAGGACGTAAAAATGTAGTTGGACTTATTTTAGGAACAGGCGTGGGTGGGGGTGTAGTAATTGATGGTAAAGTAATCAATGGACTACACGGTATTGGAGGAGAGTGGGGGCATAACCCAATGAATGGAGAAAATACACCTTGTTACTGTGGCCATAAAGGCTGTGTTGAAGGTGTCTTCAGTGGACCTGCTTTAGAGCGTTTTTATCATGAACAATCCGGTAAGGCTGCGCGTCTTCCAGAAATTGTTAAACTTGCTGCTGAAGGAGATTCAAAAGCTATAGCCACCTTAGATAGACTAGTCACAAAGTTTGGTGAGGCGATTGCAGTCATTATTAATATTCTAGATCCAGATGCAGTCGTAATTGGTGGAGGTGTAGGAAATATCGATATACTTTATACGCCAAGAGCAAGAGCTGAGGTCTTATCTCACGTCTTTAACCCTGAGGTACGTACCGAATTTCTTAAACCGACTCTTGGAGATAGTGCTGGAGTCTTTGGGGCTGCCTCACTGACACTTTGAGTACGAAACGCTGTAAGCCTTGATTGCATACCTGGACCTAGTTCCTGGTGTAGCAAATTAGATGAATTTAAGCCGTTAGGCTTACAATGTGAGTCTAACTTCAGGCTCATTAAAGACGATTTGTGCGATAACAGCGCTCTTCAACAGAGATTCTTAAAAAGTAGGTAGTAAATATTTTTTTTATATCAATAAATCGTATAAATTGCATTGATCTAACTATTTTAATCCAATAAATATCAATAAAGCGTATAAAATGAACTATATTATCCGTGCGAGTAAGCAATTTGGACCTTTAATTAAAGCCGCACGTCAACAGAAAGGTATGACCCAGTTTGAGGCCGGAAGTCAGTCAGATCTTAGGCAGAATGCTATTTCTTTGATTGAATCAAATGCAGGACGATCTTCCGTTGATAGGCTTTTCAAGCTTTTGAACGCATTGGACCTAGAAGTGGTGATTAGAAAACGAGATCAAATCTAAACTGTGCTTATGAATGAATCCACGATCGGTTCATTTTTAATGTAAGTTGTTGAGGATTTTTAACTTACTAAATATTAAATGGTGCTCGGGACAGGACTCGAACCTGCACGCCTTACGGCACACGCACCTCAAGCGAGTGTGTCTACCAATTCCACCACCCGAGCAAACTAACCAAGGAAGGTTTACTAAGAGACAATGTCATTAAGTTGTCCAGCACTGAGTCTAAACCATTTTTGAGCTAAATTTACACTCGCAAATAAGGTCTCTTCACGCGAACAGTAAGTTATACCCCATGAATGACCTTCCTATGAAGCGTAGTGAATTTTTAAGTAGCGCTGGAATAGCCGCTTTAGGCCTTTTGGGGGCTAAAGCAGTATCTGCGCAAACACCTGCTGCAAGTAATGCGAGTGCGCCTTTACAGCCATTTAAAATGTATGTGGGTCACCAGCATGATCATTCCTCTGGTACCTTAACTTTACTTTCAGCCCTGGGTGTAAAAAATATTTGTAGTGGATTACCTGCAAGACGCATGGGAGAGGAGTGGTCTGTAGATGGGCTAGTGCGGCTTAGAAAACATGTTGAGTCTTTTGGAGTTACACTCGATGCGGTGCCGCTACCTATGAGTTCAAGTCCAGTAGCGAAAGCAGAATACCCAGAAATATTTTTAGATAAAAGTATCGCTCGAGATAAAGCGATAGATGAAATTTGTCAGATGATTCGTAATGCTGGTAAAGCCGGCATACCGCTTTTGAAATACAATTTCACTTTCTTAGGGGTAGTAAGAACAGGTAAAGCTCATGGCAGGGGCGGTGCATTAGACCCTAATTTTATTTATTCAAAAGCAAAACCTACACCGGCAGTTACTCAGGCAGGCTTAATTACTGCAGAAGAAAACTGGGCAAGAATTGAATATTTTTTAAGTCGTGTAGTTCCTGTAGCAACGGAATGTAAAGTAAAGTTAGCTCTACATCCTAATGATCCTGGTTTACCTCAGGATCGTCCTTACCAAGGTATTCATGCAGTACTAAGTTCTGTGGAAGGGCTAAAACGTTTTGTTGCTACTATTCCAAGTCCATATCATGGACTTAATTTTTGTCAGGGAACGATCTGTGAAATGCTCAAAGATCCTAATAAAGAAATTGGAGATATTATTCGATACTTCGGAACACGAGGGAAAATTTTCAACGTTCACTTCAGAAATATTAAAGGTGGATTCTTAAACTTTCAGGAATGTTTCCCAGATGAAGGTGATGTAAATATGATAGCTGCTTTAAGAGCTTACAAAGAAGTAGGCTTTCAAGGAATGATAATGCCAGACCATGTACCCTTAATTGAGTCTGATGTGGAAAGAGCACGCGCCTTCTCCTTTTGCTTTGGTTATATCCAAGCCCTACTCCAAGTCAGTAAGCAGGAAGTTTAAAATTCAATTCCACTTTGTGCTTTAACACCCTCTGAAAAGGGGTGTTTTATCTCAGTCATTTCAGTGACTAGATCTGCAGCATCGATTAATGCTTTAGGTGCACTCCTGCCTGTAATGACTACGTGAATTCCAGCAGTACGTTTACTTAGGGCCTCAATCACTTCTCTGACAGGCAAGTAATTATGAGCAAGTGCAATGTTAAGCTCATCTAAGAGAAGCAATCTGACGTTAGCTTTTTCTAGGTAGGAGCATGCCAGTGCCCAGCCTTCTCTGCAGCGAGCTATATCGGCTGCTCTATTTTGAGTATCCCAAGTAAAGCCGTCTCCAACTTTGTGCCATGTTAGCAGGGGAGACTTTAAGGCTTTCTCTGCAGCGTGATCGCCTGATTTAATAAATTGAATAACAGCACAGGGCTTTGCGTGGCCAAGCATGCGAGTGAGCATTCCAAATGCAGCAGTACTCTTTCCCTTGCCATTACCTGTGTGAACTATGACGAGATCTTTCTTTTCTTTAGCTGCACTTATTTTGGCGTGCATTTGTTTTTGCAATTCTTCCATCTGCCTGCGGTGTTCATCTTCGGAAATGGGTGTGGTAGACATAGCGTGGAAGAATGGTAAAAATATTAAGTTAGGATCACTGTAAGAGCTGATAAAGAGTTGGAAAAAATCTCTTATGTCTATTTTATTGTTAAAGGTAGCGAATTTAATTTTCTTACGAAAAATTCATTAGTTGTTAACGGAATTTTCACGAGTTTTTTGCTTTTAAAGACAGGTCTTCCGTAAGCGTTAATTTCAATGAATTCAGATTCTTCTTTGGTGAGTTTGAATCTATTCTTTGTATTATCGACTTTTGACTAAAAAGCGCATTTAGCCCTTCTATGATTAGATCTATTTATTCCCGTTCGGATACTAAATGGTGGACCCTACTGGACTCGAACCAGCGACCTTTTCCATGTCAAGGAAACGCTCTAACCAACTGAGCTAAGGGTCCATAATAAGCCGAAGGGGAATCAAAAGGCTCTGAAGGCCTAGGGGCAAGGGAAAATGCTAGCTATTAAACAGCACTTTTTCGCAGTATTTACTCTGCGGGAGCTAAGCTAACTGCTTTGTAGGGATGATGATCCAGAAGATTTGAGTACCAGCCTTTAACCGATGGCTGCAGTAAGAACACGTGGGTATAAAAATACAGCGGAATAATCGGTGTTTCCTTCAGTAAGGTATTCTCTGCTTGAGTAAGAAGAGCTCTTCTCTGCACAGGATCTGACTTCTGAGCGGCAGCAAACAGTGCTGCATCATAATCCGCATTAGACCAACTTGTAAAATTATTGCCACTCGTCGATAGCCATAGATCCAAAAAGCTTGTGGGATCTTGATAGTCAGCGATCCATACGGAAACCAAAATTTGGTAGTTGCCTGTTTTGCGATCTGCTTGGGAGGATTTTACATCTTCATTTACTAAGCGAACATCGATGCCTAGTTCTGATTTCCACATACCTTGGATTGACTCAGCAATAATGCGTTTTGAAAACGTATCATCAAAGAGTAGTTCAAAGGTAGGAAGGCCTTTACCTTCTGGATAACCTGCTTCACGCAGTAAGCGTTTAGCTTCCTCTATGTTTGTGCTGAGTACTTGAGGCGGTGAGTAGTTATTAATTCCAAGTGGTGTAAAAGATCCTGCAGGGATTTGGCCTCCGCGTAATATTTTATCCGTTATTTTTTTACGATCAACGGCTAGGGCGAGTGCTCTTCTGATTCGTGCATCACTTAAATAAGGTCGCTGAGTATTAATACGGTAAAACGAGGTTCCTAAATACGGATCTGTTCTTAAGTAGGGGCTAGCTTTATACGCATCAATTCTACCAGCAGAGAGTGTGTCAGTAACATGCAACTGACCTGCTCTGAAAGCTCGTTCCTGAGCATCTGCACTATCTAAGGGATAGAACTGAATTGCTTTTAAGCTTACTTGTGATTTGTCCCAGTACGTTTCTGATTTATTTACTACGATGATCCGATTTGGAGCCCAAGCTTTAAGAGTGAAAGGACCGTTACCTATAAAGCTCTCTGGCTTTGTCCATGAACTGGTGCGGTCTGTTAAAGCTTGTGCCTGTAATGGAACAGGAAACCAAGCCCAGTGCGTTAATAACGACAGAAAATACGGAGTTGGTCTTTCTAGGGTAACACGTAGGGTGTGGGGATTTAAGACTTCGATTCCCACTTTTTTAAAATCTTTATTTAAGCCTTTATTGTAGGCCTCGGCTCCTTGTACTACGTAGAGTAGACTAGCATTTTCAGATCCCAGTGCTGGACTAAGAATGCGCTTCCAAGAATTGAGAAAATCCTCTGCCGAAACAAATTTACCGTCTGACCAGCGTGCTTCAGGTCGTAAGAAAAAGGTATATGTTTTTAAGTCAGGAGAAATTTTCCAACTCGAGGCAACTCCTGCACTTGGATGTAAGTCAACAGGGTCTTCACTGACTAAGCCTTCAAATAAAGCAGTGATGACTTCCTGTTCAGTTGTACCAGTGGCTATTTGAGGATCAAGTGAAGTAACCTCATAGCCAAGCCCTGCTAAAAGAACATTATTTTTATTTGCGCGCTGTACTGGAGTTTCTCTTTTAAAACAGCTCGTTAAGCAAAGTACTACACACGCAAATACGCTGATCTGAACAATACGCATAGTAGGCTTCATGCGTGCTGAATTAATACAACTGCATGCGCTGCAATCGCAAGGCCTAGACCGATATCATCTATGCCCTCATTGGTGGTTGCTTTAATGCCAATAGCACTTGGGTTTAGCCCAGTTGAGGCAGCTAATGCAATTTTCATGGCAGGCACATGAGCCAAGATTTTTGGTTTTTCTGCAATCAGAGTTGAATCAATATTAATGACCTGAAAGTGGTGCTTCTTTAATTCAGCAATCACTTGGCTGAGTAAAAGTTGAGAATTAATACCCTTGTATGCAGGATCTGAAGGCGGAAAAAAGTGACCAATATCTGGAAGTCCTGCTGCACCTAAAAGAGCGTCGCAAATAGCATGCGTTAAACAATCGGCGTCACTATGGCCCTCTAAGCCGTAGTCGGTATCAAATGTGACGCCTCCTAGTACAAGGACTCTTGCTTTTGCTATGCGGTGGATATCGTAGCCGTGACCGATTCTAAACATGGGTGGTGTGTGTTAAGGCACGTTACCGAGCTGAAAGTAGAAACTCAAGGTACGCTAAGTCCGAAGGGTGCGTGAGTTTAGGATTTGGGTATTGGTTTTCTAAAAGGGCAATAGGATGGCCAATTGCGTCTACAGCAGCCGTATCATCGGTAACTATTTTTTTCTGAGAAGCTATTTTTGAATATCCTTTTACAATCAAAGCTTTCGAAAAAACTTGAGGCGTTTCCATAGCCCAGAGTCTACTACGGTCAATTGTCTTTAAGCGTGCTAGTTTTGAGCCCTTAGAGATTTTTTTTTCTTTAATTGTATCAGTTACCCGGTGGGCAAGAACCACTGCGTTATATTTTCTAACGACTGCATGGAGTTGTTTAATTGTTTCTGGTTCGATTAGTGGCCGTGCACAATCATGGATAAAGACATAGTCTATATCAGCAGGTAAAACACTCAGTGCGTTCATGACTGAGTCTTGGCGCTCTTTGCCTCCACGTACTAATAAAGAAGGTGTTGGTGCATAAGCGGAGAGTTCAAGCATCTGTCTTTGATCGCGGTAAACAACGACGTATAAATCAGCCACTCCACTTTTAAGAAATGCTTTTGCAGAATGGGCAAATAAGGGATTTCCAGCAAGCGGTGCTAGGACTTTATCCTCCACACTGCCTTGCATACGCTTACCACTACCTGCTGCGAGAAGAATGACTGCTGTGCGGCTCATGAGAAAAGTTAAGCAAGTTCTGCTTGAATCGCAACTGCTGCTGCTGCCGGATCTTTTGCTTGAAGGATAGGGCGCCCTACAACGATGTAACTTGAGCCTGCTTGTGCAGCAAGACGTGGAGTCATGACCCGTTTTTGATCATCACTGCCTACTTCAACCGCAGGACGAATCCCTGGGGTCACGAGTTTTACGTCGTTAGGTAGTACACTGCGTAGCAGTGTTACTTCATGCGGAGAACAGACCAGTCCCTTTAAGCCAGCACTGCTCGCAAGTAGGCCTAAGCGCTTTACTTGTGCTGCAGGATCTGAGACAGCTCCAATTTCATCAAGTGCAGCTGCGTCCATGGAAGTAAGTACTGTGACGCCTAAGAGTAGCAAGTTAGGCCGAGCTACTTTTAAAGCGCCCTGCATCATTGCTTTGCCACCTGCTGTATGAAGAGTGAGCATACCAATCGGAAGTGGATTTAAGGATTCTACGGCCTTTTCTACTGTGTTGGGTATATCATGGAGCTTTAAATCTAGGAATATACTAAAGCCTAGGTCAGAAACATGGCGCACATAGTCGGGACCATAGGCAGTAAACATCTGAAGGCCAATTTTGACCCATTTTACCTTTCCTTGGATTTGGGCAAGAACGGGACTAGCCGCTTCGCGGGAGGGAACATCAAGAGCTAATATGAGTTCGCAAGGCATGATTTATAAGCTGTAGTATGTAGTTCATGCTAAATGAGTCTCGGATGGAAGGTTTTCTTGCTTCCGTTTAGGCCAAAATCGCAAGAAGTTATACCTATGCAATCGGTGACGGTACTCTCCCAAGCCAAACTGAACCTTTCTCTCGCAATCACGGGGAAGCGCTCGGACGGCTTTCACTCGCTTGTTTCAGTGGTTAGCCAGGTTAGTTTGCATGATGAATTAACCGTTAATCTTAGGGAGTCTGGATTTACTTTAGCCTGTGATAATCCCGAAGTACCCCTGGATAGCAGTAACCTCATTCTTAAAGCAGCTGCTTTATATAATGAACTCAGTGGTTATTCGGGTGGAGCTCATTTTTTACTTAAAAAAGTCATTCCCATGGGGGCAGGTTTAGGTGGAGGCAGTAGTAATGCAGTGGCTGCTATTACCGCATTAGGGCAATTAACAGGTAAGCCAATTGATCCAGCTATTCTTCTTAATAGAGTGGCTGAACTAGGCTCGGACTGCCCTTTGTTTCTAAGTCGTAACTTAAATGTAATGCGTGGAAGAGGTGAATTAATCACAGCTTTACCTAAAGATGTTCAAGCACGCTTTAAAAAAAGGCAGGTCGTTATTTTCAAACCCGATTTTGGGATTTCTACAGCCTGGGCTTATAAGCGAATGGCCGAATTAAACAATGCCTATACGCCAAGTGAACAGGCAGAAAAACATTTAGATCTGTGCCTTAATAACCTAAGTGCTCCAATAGAGGATTTGCTTTTTAATGGGATGCAGGCACCTGCTTTTTTGAAGTTCCCTAGCTTGGCTATCATGGCAGAGCACCTTAAAAAGACATTCGAGCTTAAGGTACTAATGAGTGGGAGTGGGAGTGCTTGTTTTGCAATTTTACCTCTTAAAAATTGCCCAACCAAAGAGGAGCTCACACGGGTGATTCAAGAGGTATTAGGTGATACGGCATTTGTCTGTATTGCTGAGTTAGTGTGTTAAGTAGAATCACTGGTAGGCTTAAGCTAGCTGACTTTTATATTACTTTTGAAACATCGGCATTGACCCAAAGCGTCTGTATAGCGTTAGTCAGAGAGGCTAAGTCTAAACTCAACCCCTCTTAGACAAAGCCATACTTTATGCCTAAGGATAACCGCGTCCAAACCGAACTCACGGTGCAGGGAATTCCTGCCTCGCCGGGCATCGCTTTTGGCCAAGTCTTTGTCTACTTGCAAAGTGACGTTCAGGTTCCAAGGTATGAAATTCCTGCAGAAAAAAGTATCGATGAAATTGCACGGTTTGATCAGGCGCTTGTTAAGACGCGTCAACAAATAACGAAAATTAAAAATGAGGTTGAGAAAAATTTAGGCGCTGATGAAGCCCTTATTTTTGATGCGCATTTACTTGTGCTAGAAGATCAGGCTCTTATTTCACAAACGATTAAAGAATTTGAAACCACGCACGAAAATATTGAGACCTGTTTTGAGCGTGTGTCGGAAAGTTATATTAAAGCTTTCTCAGAAATTGATGATGAGTATTTACGCGAAAGAGCAGGCGATATCCGAGACGTAGCTCAGCGTGTCCTGCAGAATTTATTAGGACAGTCAGAAAATAATTTAAGTCAGTTAGCCGATAAGCGTGTTGTGGTTGCAAATGACTTATCTCCTTCAGGGAGTGCTTCGATAGATCGTAGCGGAGCTTTAGGACTTGTGACGGACAAAGGCAGCAAGACCAGTCACGCAGTAATCGTTGCTCGCTCGATGAAGCTTCCTGCAGTTGTTGGAGTGCATGACTTAACGACTAAAGCACAAACAGGGGACTGGCTTATTGTAGATGGATACGAAGGGGTGGTTATTTTACATCCATCTGAAGAAACACTTCTTAAGTACGGCAAAGTTCAAAAAGCAAAGCAGTCCTTCGAAGATCATATGCTTGAGGCTAACCGCCAACCTGCGGTTACCTTAGACGGGGTTTCTATTAGCTTAATGGCTAATATTGAAAAAGTTTCTGAGACAGAACACGTAAAAGAATATTTTGCTAAAGGGGTTGGTCTTTTTAGAACGGAGTACCTTTACTTAAATTCTTCCCAGGTACCCACTGAGCAAGAGCAGTTTCTGGCATATAAAGCTGTTGTTGAAGCGTGTGCACCCAATGCAGTCGTTATTCGCACACTTGATTTAGGCGGTGATAAGCCAATGCCGAGTATTCCGGAATTAGATAATAAAGAAGCTAATCCTTTCATGGGATATAGAGCGATTCGGTTTTGTTTAGAAACCCCTGAACTCTTTAAAAATCAACTACGTGCAATTTTAAGAGCGAGTGTGCACGGTAAAGTGCAGCTTATGTTCCCAATGATTAGTGGTGTTGAGCAGATTAGAAAAGCAAGAGCTCTTATCAAGGAGTGCACTGTTGAACTTAAGAGTAAGGGTCTTTCCTTTGATCCTAAAATACAGATCGGTGCGATGATCGAGATTCCTAGTGCTGCAACTACAGCAGATATATTGGCTAAGGAATGTGACTTTTTTAGTATCGGGACAAATGACTTAATTCAGTATTTAATTGCAGTAGACCGTGGTAATGACCGTGTGGCTGCACTTTACGAGCCGTCGCATCCCGCAGTTCTAAGAACTTTAAAGCATATAGTTGAGTGTGCTAAGAAGGAAAAAATTTCTGTAAGCGTATGTGGAGAAATTGCAGGAGATCCTATCTACACAGTTATGCTTTTAGGCTTGGGCGTAGATCATCTCAGTATGACCTGTACTTCTATACCGCGTGTTAAATATTTAATTCGCGCAATCAAGATTTCTGATGCTAAGGCTCTTGTAAAAGAGGCCTTAGAAAAAGAAACAGCGCATGAAATACACGCCTTGCTGCACTCATTTTACACGAGTCGTGTAAAAGTTGAATAATAGAAGCTAAGCCAACTTAGGCTGGGCTTTGAGCAAGCCAGTTATTAAGAACACGCGCGTCTGCCTTGAAGGCCTCTACAGTGTCTTTTCTGTTTTCAAAAGGAATTGCTTCAAGTTTGCGGTGCTCAATATGAATACACATAGGCAGTGGGCCACCGTGAGCTTCGAGCACTTGATCTATGATTTTTTGTTTTACATTTCCATGACCCAATGGAACTCCAATTGGATTATCTCCAACCCAGCGGTAGTCTTTAAGGCAAAGTGCAGCTATACGTGGAGCTAAGAGTTTGACTGCGTTAGGCCAGGACAGACCTTGCTCGACCATTATGTGACGTGTATCGAACGCGACACCGAAGTACTTAGGCTCAATATCATCTAAGATGAGATCTAAATCCCAAGCCGCACTTCCTGCCATCTGCGGCATAGCATGTGTTTGGTAGAGTGCCTGAATCCCGATTTCTTTATTTGCTGCAGCAAATTCTTTCGCGATTACTTTAAAGTCAGCTATCTGTGCTTTCAGTGGGCGTGTTCCCTGATACATGAAACCTCTGTGACGGTATTGTTTAATACCAAGAGAGCGAGCTGTGCGCAGCGCTTTTTCCCAGTGAGGCTCATCCGCACGGACTGTATCCATAGCAACAAAAAGCATCTTTCTGTTCTTTAAAGCTAAAGCTTCTGCCATCTTAGGAAGTTCATCTGGCGCGTTTTCAGGCGAGATGTGGCCTTTTTTACGCAGGGTAAGTTCTAGGTCTAAACCAATCTCGTCACAGGTTTGAGCCATTTGCTCATAGGTGTATTTAAGTGGTCCACCATTAGCTCCGTCAAAAAACCATTTTTCTAAGAATGCAATTTCGTACTTAGGCTTTACAGGGGCTACTTCAGCCTTAAGTGCTTTGGGCAAAAGATAGGCACCTGCAGCAGTAAGGCCTGCGGTGGCTATGAAATTACGACGCGATATGTCAGAACAAGCGGAATTATTCACAGGGGAGTGGGGGTAGGTCTAGAGTCTTCGTTAAAAACTAAAGGCCTGCAACCGCGAAACCTAGTCAGATCGTACTTTTGTATGAGTAGCATTAATCAGGCATAATTTGTAATTATCAAATAACCTTCATAGGATTGGCACGTCATTCTAGTTAACTCCTTCTATACTTTATGAAATACGGTAAATCCCTTTTAGCTCTTATTAGTCTTGTAGCAGTAAGTGTATCTCTGCACGCAGCTACTCCACCAGATAAGCCTAATATTATTTTTATTCTTGGAGATGACGTTGGGATTGGTGACATGCCTATTTACGGCTCAGATAAATTTAAGACGCCAAATATAGATAAGTTAGCGCATGAGGGTACTTTATTTACCCATGCTTATGCAGAACCGCTCTGCGGTCCCTCACGTGCGACAATTTTAACAGGACGTTATGTGTTTAGAACCGGAGCTACTAATCAGGATGCAACGGGCTTGTTTACTCCAAAGGATGAAACCATGACGCCTCTTGTATTAAAGCAGCGTGGATATGTTTCAGCAATGATTGGTAAGTGGGGACAACTACCCTTAGGGCCTACGGACTTCGGGTTTGATGATGACCTTCATTTTCAAGGCAGCGGCATTTATTATAATACCCAAGCCAAGGGTAAGACCTATGAAATGAACGGTAAGACAGTCGCACTTAAGGATAATGAATACATGCCTGAAGTGATGCATGCCCATTTAGTTCAATTTTTAGAAAAGCATCAGAAGGATCCTTTCTATGTGTATTATTCAATGTCGCATATCCACGCAGAGATTATGCCGACTCCAGATAGTCTGCCAGATAGTAAGGATCTTTACGCAGATAACATCGCTTACATGGATAAGCTAATTGGTAAACTGATGTCGGAGCTTGTACGCTTACACCTGCGTGAAAACACACTTGTTATTTACTTCGGAGATAATGGGACAGCTAGTGGCTTTGCACCGCATAATACTATTCATGGTAGACACCTCTTGGGCTCTAAAGGCTCTGTTCTAGAAGGTGGAAGCCGTGTTCCTTTTATTGTAAATTGGCCAGGATATACGCCTGCAGGAAAAGTCTCCGACGACTTAATTGATTCGAGTGACTTTTTCCCTACCTTTGCAGAACTTACCCACTCTTCACTGCAAGAAAAACGCATTATTGATGGACACAGTTTTCTACCACAAATTTTAGGTCAACAAACTCATCCTAGAGAATATGTTTTCGTTGAATTAGCACGCAAATGGTATGCTGCTGATTCGCATTGGAAATTAACACAGTCTGGTAAACTCTTTGATCTTAGTGATGCTCCTTTTGCGGAGAAGCCTGTTGATTCAACATCTACAGATCCAGAAGCTGTAGCAGCACGGGCAAAATTAAGTGCAGTGCTTGCTAAACTTAATCCAGCAGGTGGTCACTTAGATGAGGGTGATGGCACAGGACGCCATGCTAATAAGAAGCCTAAGGTAAGAAACAATAAAGCACTCGAGCAGGCAGCGGCTTTAGATAAAAATCCAGGTCCTACTGAACCTGCTAATCCTTAATCTTTTACTTCTCGATCCTAGCTGTATTTAGGCTAGGATCTTGAGGTAATGAAATTTAAAAGATTCACTCAGGGTGTTTGTCTATTACTTAGCTTAAGCGCGTGCATTTTAAGTAAAGCAGATGTAGATAAGAGTATGTCAAAGCCGTTTGGATTAGTTATACATGGTGGGGCAGGTGTAATACTGCGTGCTAATCTTACACCTGAGATGCAGGCAAAGTATAATGCCTCACTTACTTTAGCTCGTGATACAGGCTACGCTATTTTGGAGAATGGCGGAACTTCACTTGATGCTGTGGTTGCAGCAATTAAGGTTCTTGAGGATGATCCTTTGTTTAATGCAGGTAAGGGTGCCGTACTTAATGCAAACGGAATGTGTGAACTCGATTCAGCCATCATGGATGGTAAAACACTCAGTGCCGGTGCTGTTGCAGGAATTAAGCATATTAAAAATCCAATCACTTTAGCCCGTGATGTGATGGAAAAATCTCCGCATGTATTTCTTGTGGGTGAAGGTGCAGAAATTTTTGCTAAACAATTAGGTTACAGCTTTGTTGATAATACCTATTTTCAAACAGAATTAAGAAAAAAACAACTTGAGCGTGCAAAGCAGCTTGAAGTTGAAAAGAAAACAAGTGCTTCTGCTTCATTACATGAGAAGGCAGGCTTTGTGACTGTTCCCGACGGCTATTTTATACAGACATCACACTACGGCACAGTAGGCTGTGTAGCTCTCGATAAAGCAGGCAACTTAGCTGCAGGTACATCAACTGGAGGCATGACTAATAAAAAATACGGGCGAGTAGGAGATTCTCCGCTTATTGGCGCAGGTACCTATGCAAGTAATGCAACATGCGCAGTCAGTGCAACGGGATGGGGTGAATATTTTATTCGTGTTGTTCTAGCGCGTGATATTGCTGCGCAAATGGAATATAAAGATACGCCGTTAACGCAGGCTGCACAAAATTCATTAAACAAAGTGGCCCAACTCGGAGGCGATGGTGGATTAATTGCAATCGATCATAATGGTAATATTACCATGCCTTTTAATTCTCCAGGCATGTACCGAGGCTACCGTTTATCTGATGGACGAAATGGTATAGCTATTTTCGAGCAGTAAAGTTTACTGAACTTCGTAGACTTCGATAAGGGTGGTGCCTGCTGCTCCCGAAGCACTGGTTGCTTGTGCTGAGTATGAGCCTGGAGCTAGAGTGATTAAGACAGCAGAGTCTTTACTTGTCGTACTTGTGAATGCAAAAGCGCCAACCGCAGTTTGTGCTGCAGTAATGGAAGTATCTCCAGCCCATCCTGCATTAGATGCGATCACTGTAGTATTACTATTAAAGACATTGATCTGTGGATCAGGCATCACATTTTGAACTCCGAATGTCGTTAAGGTTGGTCCAGATGCACGAATCAGTACTGTTTTTGAGGTCGTACCACTGATTGCAAAGCCTGCAGTTAATAAGCTATTAGCTGCAACTTGTTGCATGCAAGATAAGTTAACTAGACGAGGAGATGATGCTGTGTAGGAAAGTGTATTATCATACACTTCAGCTAAGGCGTTGCCTACTTGTGCTCCCTTGCCAGCAACTTGAATCGTGTAGCCGCCACTGGGGAGAGTTTGTACAAGAGCTGCATCTAGACTTGTACTAGAAGGTAAAGTAAAGGCACCAGTTGCTGCATCTGCAGCATTCACAGCAGCTATGTTTGCAGCTGTAGAGCCCCAGTTATCATTGGAGGCAATCACGTTACTGCCTTGATAGAGTGTAAGCATTGGATCAGCTAACACATTAGCTACTGAGAAATTACCCAGTGCAGGACCCGTTGCTCGGATAAGGAGTTGCTCAGAACCTAAAGTAGCTGCGCCACCACTTACAAAGCCTATGGTTAATAATTGTGAGCCAGGTCCATCCATTGTTAAAACAGAGAGATTAACTAAACGCCCTGGGTTTTGAGAGGTAATGACACTAAGACTAGCTGGGCTTGTGGTTGTTGTGCCTGCTGCATTTGTAATCGTACAGGTATAGTTTCCCGCCTTTGAACTCCCTGCAGCTTGGATTAAATAGGTAGAAGAAGTAGCGCCAGCAATTGCAGTGCCATTAAAATTCCATTGGTAGCTTGCACCTGCACTTGAAATAATTGCTGTTGTGAAAACAACGCTACTTCCTGCAGTAATCGTTTGAGAAACAGGCTGACTTGTTATGGTGGGTGAATTTGCTGACGTAGTAACTGTGAAAGATCCCTGCGCAACATTACCATTGGTGTCGCTGGCTGTAACTGTAATAAGGGATGTGCCAGCTGAAAGAGCTGATAGGTTTAGAGTTGAACCGCTTAGTGTAGCTAATGCAGTAGCAGGATTACTTGAAGAAATATTCCATGTAAGTACTGCAGTCTTGGCAGTAGGAGTTGGAAACATTGGAATTTGAGTAATGGAATTCACCATTACTAAGTTTGAAGTAGTTAGGGAACCAGATGTACTATTATAATTATATACAGGCAGGTTAGGGAACTGACCTGAATTTACATTGTACACAGGAAGTGATGCGATTGCGTTAACGACAGTCATCCCTGTTCCTAAAATACGACCAAAGACTGTGTATCCACCTGCATTGGTAGGTCCTAGGTTTGTTGAATTATCAACGGTGTTTATATACCAAGCACTTGTTGCACTATTTAGGACACTTGTTCTAGCTGCAGCTAATGTGCCTAAAGCGTTAGGTAAATTATATTCTAGCACCACAGGAGCTGAGGTTGGAATTGCTGCAATAGATCCTGATACAATATCATAGCTACCTCCTTGGACGACAAATCCTGGTACCGAGCGATCGATAAAGGAATTGGTATAACTGCCAGCATTTACATAAGTTAAAAAATTAGCAGCATTGATCGGTGCTGCAGAAGTATAGAGTTCAGCATTATAACTTCCTAGTATTGTATTAAATTGTACGATAGGCCCGGTTACTGAAGGAATCGAAAAGTAACTTGTTAGATCAAGGGTAAGGGGTGGTGCGTTTAATTTAAGCGTTTGGTTTGGCAGAGTGGTGACAAGTGTAGGCACAGTGGACTGTGCAAATATTGAAATCTCAAAGCCTGAGTAGACTAAAACAAATAAAAAAAGACGTGAAAATAAACGCATGAAGCCAGTATATTGTACGGCTTGAGCTTAAACGGCAATTTCCGAATCTAGCCTGTATTCTTAACTCTTAAGAGGAGGCAGTAAGTGCTTCTGGACTTTACCAAGAGCTGTGCGGGGGAGTGCATCGACTCTAACAAATGCTTTAGGTAATTTAAAGGAGGCGAGTTGTGAAGCTAGTCTAGGTCTAAGCGCTGTCTCATCCCAAGTAGCCGCGTCAGCTACTATGTAAGCTACAGGTACTTCGCCACGTATTGGATCAGCTACACCTACTACTGTAGCTTCCTTAATACCGGGCTGCTCGAGAAGCAGTTCTTCAATTTCTCTAGGATAAATATTAAAACCACCAGAAATAATTAAGTCACTTCGTCTTCCCTGAAGCGTAATGTAACCATCGGCTGCACGAATTGCGATGTCACCTGTTTTAAACCATCCATCTATCCATGCTTGAGCGGTAGCTTCTGGTCTTCCCCAGTAGCCTGAACATACATTTGGTCCTTTGACCCAGAGTTCTCCAGTGATGTTATCGCCAACTAATTGCCCCGCTTCGTCACAGATTTTAGTTTCAACGTGTTTTAGAGGTAACCCTACAGTCCCTGGTCTTCTTTCACCTAGGTAGGGATTACTTACGTTCATGAGTGTTTCTGTCATACCGTAGCGCTCCAGAATTACTGATCCAAATTTAGCGCGAAACTTTTCATGAATTTCTGCAGGAAGTGGTGCTGAGCCAGAAACTGCCAGTCTAAGTCCCAAGCCAATCGCTTTGGCTGCAACTTCAGGAATTTCTAGAAGTCGTATAAACATAGCAGGAACACCGAAGAAAACGGTTGGCTTATACTCTTCAAACCAGGCTTGTGCATGGGCATGTTCAAAACGTTCGGTTAAGCGCATATGGCAGCCGCTCATTAACCAGCAGTGAATTCCGTTACCTAAACCATGTACGTGAAAAAGAGGGAGGGTTGCTAGGTAGCGGTCCTTGTCAGTGAATTGCCAGTCTGAGACTAAGGTATGCCCATTGGCTAAGAAATTGCCCTGAGTGAGTACAGCGCCTTTTGAGGCTCCTGTAGTACCTGAGGTATAAATTAAAGAAAGAGGTGTATCGTTTGTAACTTTATTTTCGATACGCACTGAAGATTCGTGTGATGCTTCAGTAGCTAATTGATCAACGTCCCAAATCGTAATGCCTTGAGGAATCCATGAGGCCATATCTTTTGAGGTGATTAAAGCCGTGGGACTTGCGTCACTTAAGATGTGTTTTAATTCACGCTCACGGTACAGGACATTAACGGGAACAATAACTAAGCCTAATTTTACCCCAGCTATCCAAAGATCGATTACATCAACTCTGTTTTGTAGGAAAAAAGAAAGGCGATCTCCTTGTTTTAACCCTTTTTTGATGAGTAGCTGTGCTAAGCGGTTACTTCGGTCTTCGAGTTCACCAAAGGTATACGTCTTGCCGTTGAAATCCAGTGCCTGCTTAGAGGCGCGATGAATAAGGGATTTATCGAATAAAGACAGAAGAGTCATGGGCAGAAAGAATACTGAGTCGAGTAGACTGTTAGAATGAAGCTTTGTGAAACTTACAACAAAAAGATGCGTCTTTTAAATGAAGTAAACTGTCCGATTGTCCACTGCTTGTGCTTAGTTATGCTCTTTGGCTTATCTAGTACAGTCAGAATTTAAACCTGCTTTTGAATCATGAAATTAAATACCTGTTTTATCGCTTATCTTAGTTTTATCACTCCTTTAGTCGTTCTGCATGCTGCAGATCCTTATGCGAACCTACCTGAAGGAACGGATCCTAAGGTTGTGGGTGCTCGCATAGTGGATAATTATCTAAAGCGTGATATTTTGTGCAATAGGTCAGGTATTATTTATCCTGAAGTATGTGCATGGTATGGGGCTTTAACGTTTTCACAGCTTGCTGCAGACTCAGTGCGCAATGATAAGCTTATTAAGCGTTTTGATCCTATTTTAGCTCTTCCCTTTGATGATTCTCAGGTAGTAGAGAATGCACAGCAGCAAGCTAAGCCACTGCCACCTGGAGCAGTGCAGCCAAAGACTTTTACGCCACGCATTGCACCTAATCCTCATGTCGATTTCCGAGTGTTTGGTGTAGTGCCACTTGAATTATACATTCAAACTCACTTGCCCGCTTACTTAACCCTAGGTCGTAAAATTGCAGATGCTCAGTGGAGAAAGACGACTGATGATGGTGTGACTGCTGAAGCACGCTACTGGGTAGATGATATGTACATGATTCCCGCACTTCAGATACAGGCTTACCGTGCGACAAAGGATGTGCTTTATTTAAACAGAGCTGCAGTAACGGCGTGTGCTTACCTCGATAAGTTACAACAACCTAACGGGCTATTTCAACATGCTGAAGATTCTCCTTTTTATTGGGGAAGAGGTAATGGTTGGTTCGCAGCAGGTATGGCTGAAATCCTAAGAGATCTCCCTAAAGATCATCCTAAGTATCCTCGTATCCTAGCTGGTTACACAAAAATGATGCAGTCACTTCTTAAATATCAAGCTGAGTCAGGTTTATGGAGGCAGCTAATCGATGTGCCGCAGTCGTGGACTGAGACCTCAGGTTCTGCCATGTTTACTTTTGCAATGGTTACAGGTGTAAAGAATCACTGGCTTGATGAAACAACTTATGGACCTGCATCAAAAAAAGCATGGATCGCTTTGGTACATTCCTTAAACGAGGAGGATAATCTTACTGGTGTGTGTGTAGGTACAAATAAAGGTAAGATGATGGTGGGTGCTGACTTAAAAAAGCAACTAGAGTATTACTTAGCACGTGATCGCAAAAGCGGTGATTTGCACGGCCAAGCACCTATGCTTTGGACTGCTAGTGCACTACTGAGATAATGTAAGTCGATAATATCCAAAATATTACAGTAATTAAGGATGAGCTTTCGTCATATAAAACTGACGATTTCACCTCTGCATGCAACGTATGCATAAATTAAAACAAGATTATTGCCTCATTTTACTGTAAAAATGATACTCCCATTTATTCAGCATAAATAACTCTGGAAAACCCTTACTCTTTTCAGACCCAGTCACGCTGTATTTATTGGAAAAGACTGAACATGAATAAACACACCAACACAAAACTCCTACTGCTCGCACTTAGTCTGCTTGTTTCCAACGTCAAAGCTCAAACACCGTCTAAACAAGACGAGGTTATTGCTCTTCCAGAATTCACCGTAACTAACGAGGACAATTCTTGGGTGGCGAGTAATGCCTTATCTGGAACACGTACGAATACTGCACTGCGCGATTTACCTCGTTCAATCCAGGTCGTTACAAGCGAATTTCTGAATGACTTAGGTGCACTCACTTTAACTGATGCAACAGATTATATTAGTGGTGTTACTAATGTTGGTAGCCAGGATCAAACTAACGATGGTAATACCTATCAGGTACGTGGTTTTAGACAAAATAAGCTATATCACGATGGCCAGCGCGAACCTTTTGCTGGCATGCTCTATGATGCAGCAACAATAGATCGTGTAGAAATTATCAAAGGCCCAAGTTCTGTTTTAGCAGGACTAGCTGAGCCAGGTGGAGCTATTAATTCTGTATCCAAGTTACCACGCAGTCGTAAAAGTGCTAAGTTTAAATTTTCAACAGATGGATGGGGTATGCGTCGTGCAGAGCTCGATGCAAATTTACCAATCAATCAAAAGCTAGCATTCAGATTTGTTTGGGTGCGCCAACAAGCACCAAGTTGGATAGATCAAGCCTGGGCAAACCGCACAGTTTACTACGGAGCTGTTTCATATAAGCTAAACCAAAACACTACTTATACAGGTAATCTTGAGTACTTTGACTATATTGCAAATCCTCCTGCACCACGTAGCACAATAGCTTCTACTTCTCCTCTTATAGGTCTTACTTGGCATAATAATGGTGCTATCAATGGTTTAAATTTGAATGGAATTGATATACCATGGAACTTTAATCCACTCGGGCCTAACAATAGACGTATTGAAAGAATTTTGCGTGCTTCTAGTCAAATACAGCACCGCTTTAATAGCGTCTTTTCATCACGTTTTGCGGTCAATGCAAGTAAGATGCACCGAACTGATTTACGCTTAAGTGGAACGCAAATAAGTACTGGCGTTAACGCTACCACAGGTAAGGTTACTCCAACTACTGATGCATTAAGTTCAACAAATGACGTTGAAACAGTCCCGACATATTCAGCTCAAGTAGATTTAGTGGCGAAATTAAAATATTTTGGTATCACTCAGCAGTCTGTACTTGAGGGCGAATATATCGATAGTGATGACGTGCGTAATCGTGATAATACGCCTGCTTTAACCGCATACGTATTTGGTGCAACTTATCAACCTGCATATGACCAGATGCTTGATAAGAGTCGCTATACATTACCTCAAAATCGTCTTAACAATAAGATGCACCGTCGTGCAATAGCACTCACTAATATCTTCGGAGCATTCAACGATCGTTTACACGTTCTTGCAGGTATCCGTCATGATGAAGGAACAATTGTTTTATCAAACCCTATCGCTACAACAGCTATTGGAAAATATCAAAAACTACAGGAAAGTTCTAATTCACCTAATTTAGGTGCAGTTTTTGCAGTCACTAAAGACCTGTCTGTATATACATCTTCAAGTCGTTCATTTGCAGGTGTACCTCAAAGTTCAATTGATATGTTCGGTAACCCTTTAACTAAACAAGTTGAAGGTAAGGGGTATGATGTTGGTATCAAATCAGGATTTTTGAATGACCGTATTAATGTCAATGCAGCTGCATTTGTAATCGACCAGCAAAACATTGTAAGACAAGTAAGTACTTCTGAAATCACTGCAGCTGGCTTAGATCCGCTGGTCGTGACTGGCGCTCGCAGTATCCAAGATCAATCAGCTGAAGCACGTGGTTGGGAAACTGACATTACTTTAAAGGTAACTAAAGATTACCAAGTAGCTGTTACTTACACAAATCTGCATGCATTTGTTACAGCAGCACCTAATGCTCCTTCAACAGTAGGAGGACCTGTCAGTCAGGGTCCCGGACGTGAATCATGGAGTGTTTTCCATAAATACAATCTTCCAGGATTCTTGAAGGATTTTACAGTAACTCATAGCGTTGTATTTCGTGATAGCAGACGTCCCACAGTTCCTGGCTTTACAAGGCAGGACGCAGGTATTTCTTATCATACTGAATTCTTCAAAAAGAAGACTGTTTTTACTCTGAACGAAAGAAACCTTACCAATGTTAAGTACTGGGAAGGTTTCCAGGCTAGAGGTGCCCCACGTACTCTCATGTTCTCTGGTACAATAACATTCTAAAATCTGCTAGTTAGTATTCTTTTAAGGGCATACTCGGTTTCAAATCCGGGTATGCCTTTTTTATTGGTTACTATGTATTCTCCTTAGACATAGTATTGCTTCAGAAAGATTTTAGGTAGTTTATTTATCTATGCCTGAAGTCTTCGATAAAGTTTTTTCAAATAAGAGGGTTGTTGTATTCGGATGCGGTTATCTTGGATCTAGTTTGGCGTTCTACGCAAAGAAGATGGGTTCTTCTGTAGTAGCCTTAACTCGCAACCAACAGAAAGCTGATCTTTTAAGACAACACGCTATAGAGGTTGTCGTAGCAGAGCTAAGTGATACTCACTGGCATAATGAAATCTCTGGACGATTCGACTATGCAGTTAATTGTGTAGGTTCATCTGGAGATGGATTAAATGGATATGAGAAAAGCTATGTCCAAGGCATGCAGTCTATTCTTTTGTGGAGTGCTTTTCATCCTATTACTACCTTGGTTTACACGAGCAGTACTTCGGTATATCCACAATCCGATGCGAGCAGTGTCAATGAATCTGCGGATACTTCACTTGTGGGGGAACGCGGCCAAATTCTACTGCGTGCAGAGAAATTTTTGAGCGACTCGGCTACTAAGGCATCATTAATTGAACGCTTTTTTATTCTAAGACTTGCAGGAATCTATGGGCCACAAAGGCATCATCTATTGGATCAAGTTAGGCTAGGGCAGTTGAGTGCACCGCTAGATAACTATCTTAATTTAATTTACCGTGATGATGCAGTGGCTGCGATATCGGCATGTTTTAGTGCAACACCCACAATTAAAAACCGTATTTTTAATTGTTCGGATAATAGTCCAGTACTTAAGCGTGCTATCATTGAATGGCTCTGCAAAGAGCTCAAACTGTCATTTCCATCTATCGTTGAAGCGGTGCAATCAAAACGAGGTATGGGATCTTTGAATCGCCGTATTAACAGCTCTCATCTCATTGATACTTTAGGATGGCTCCCAAAATACAGCCCTTTTGAAGAAGGTTACAGGGCTTTACTTAGAACAGTAGTTTAAATTTCAGATCTTTAAAAATAGCTTCTTTTTGTACATGCAGTATAGGATAAACCACATCAGTGCAAAGGTTGTCATACTTAGTGTAAGGTGCTCGTAAGCTAGACCGAAAATCTCAAACGGTTTAAGTCCTAGGTGTGTGATAAGAGACGTGCTAATAAAGTTTTCGACTAAATGAGCCAATAAGTATGCGGCCATAGAATTTGATCCTACGACAAAGAGGGGCAGGGCCCATCTAGACGACTTTCTGATATCTAGGGTAGTATAAAACAATGAAAGAAAGAGAAAACAAAACCCACCGCTAAAGAGTACCCAGCTGGGTGTCCAAATACGTTTCACAATAGGGCAAATACCAAGCCAGCTAAAAAAGAGTCCGCTTATTATACCGAGTATGCCGGCATATATAAATATGCGTACTTTTTGTTTATCACTACTAGAAGAGCGCAAGATGTTTCCAGCTATAAGACCTAAAAGCATGGTGGCTAGTGTAGGTATAAAACTAAGCGTCGTGTAGCCGCCACGGTTTGCTATAAAAACGTTTTCACGAGGAAATAAATTTAAAAACCACTGGTCAAATACGGCAGCTGGGTTGGATCCTCTCTGCCAGTGTGAGGCAAAGCCTGTTAGGGCGTGAGGATCCATGAAGCTAGGCTTACTAATGAAATGCAACGATGTTAACTCAGTAGGCGCAGTGTAAAATGCAAACGCAGCCCATACTCCTACTAAAATAACAGTGAAAGCAATCCACTGATCTCTGATAGGTCTTAAGCTCAGTACAAAAAGAAAAGTATAGCCTAATCCAATTTGAGTCAGCGTATCTTCAAAGGTCCAGTTAGTGATTGGGTGTCCTAGTGAACGCAAAAATACACCCAAAATAATGAGTATTATGGAACGCCGTACCGTGTGAATTAAAAGAGAAGTTTTGCTATGACCTAGACTTAACCTTTTAGCGGTAGAGAAGGGGAGGGCCACACCTACTAAGAATGAGAATGAGGGCTGAATTAAATCATGGAGTGAGCAGCCGACCCACGAGCTGTGCGTTTGTAGTGAGCTTAAAAAATGCCATACTTCACTCGTAGGGTGAGCAAGTGATACTTTGCGTAGTTCAAGCACTTCAGCCATCATAAGTAGCATGACTAGGCCCCTGTATGCATCTAATGCTTTAAGACGTGACTGAAATGCAGACGGAATGGTCGTTGTGGTATTCACACGTGTATGAGTGCTAAAACAACTACTTGTGCGTAATCTAGGTACCTTATTCAGTTAATATGAGCAAGCGGTAAGCCGGGTTTAAGTCCTCGTCACTTTTTTGGTAATTGTTACTGTCGACAAAGTGAACAATTTCGATCAACCTTAATTATTGTTTTAATCGTGCTAAATGTCCTAACGTATTTAGGCATAATCTATCACCCCAGAATTTAGTCATATCTTAGTTCGCTAGTACTAACAATGTTACGCTACCTAGGTCACGGCTTTCGGCAGTTTGGTTTATACCCCCTGGTTTCAAAACCACGGGTCAATTGGGAATTTTATGCCGTTGTAAATGGGCAGTGTGCTCCTCTTTTTAAAAAAAATGATACCCCGCGTTTTAAGACAAAACGGCTATGGGTCTTTAGGCCGGGTAGTAGTCATGGTTGGGTTGGTGTAGGCGCTAAAAAAGCATACATTACTTCATTTCACTTTGGGTCTGTACCGCCCCAGTTAGATTCCTTAGTCAAATTGGATGATTACTGTGAAGTTGAGTTAAATAATGCTGAAGCCAAAAGGTTGGTGGCATTGGCTGATGAACTTGAACCGCATTTCAAAAAGAGGACTAATTTAAGTAATTTATTATTTCAGGGAGCACTGACTGAATTAACGCTCTTGGTGCTGCGTAAGATTCCTGAACAAATTGCACGTGCTCCAGAAAATGAAGCAGAGCGTACTGTAGAACTTGCTACACAGTGGTTTTCAGAACGTGTTCAGGATAATCCGCGTGTATCTGAGGTTGCCCGTGAAATGCATGTTTCGGTTAGTACTTTGCGTAGACGTTTTCATAGCGCTAGACGATCTAGCCCTGCGCATGTTTTCGAGAAGATACGTATTGGTCTAGCTATGCAGTTAATGACCAAAGGGAATTCCAAACTTGATGCTGTAGCCGTTGAATGCGGTTATTCCTGTACGAGTGACTTTTGTAGGGCATTCAAATTGTTTACCAGCATAACTCCTAATGCTTGGAGACAGACATTGATAGGCCCTCCTGATGGTGCAGATTAATATGAAATCTGTAGTGGTTAATCTATTCAAAAGTCAGTAATAGCTGATGGTAAAAAGCTTATGTTTTTTTAAAGGTCCAAAAAATAGTTCTTTTATAAGTGCTACATGAGTGGTTGTTTTTGTATATTTATTGATTATTCTTACATATTCAAAACTATAGCTAAGTCAGCTATAGATAGACTATATTCTGACTAGTTACCTCTGTTTGACCCTATCCCCTGATTAGTACTTTTATTTAACACACAAAAGCTACCTATTTTTTACACCAACGCATCACCTAGATATGAAAAAACTTAATGTAATTAATCTGATTAGAACTGTTTTTACGTTCATTATTTTATTAAACGCACCTCTTCATGCGCAATCAGCAACTGGATCAGTTATTGGACGAGTTCAAAATGCTGAAACAGAAGATTATATTTATGGCGCCCGTGTACGCGTCGTAAGCATTAAAAATCAACAAACAGGTGAGTCTGCTGCAGTGACTGATGCTAAGGTTCAATCTACTGATGAATCAGGAACATTTCGTATAGACGGAATTTCCTCTGGTGAAGTGATGCTAGCTGTGACCTACCAGGGTATGCCTACGGTGACAGTGCCAGCGGTAATTGAGACGGGTAAGGAAATTCTCATTCCTGATGTGCAAATGCGTCATACTCGCGCAGGTAATGACTTAGTTAAGCTCGATGCATTTCAAGTGAGTGTTGCTCGCGATATGAGTAATCGAGAAATTGCCGTTAACACCCAACGTTATGCAGATAATTTTAAGACAGTCATAGCAGCAAATGATTTAGGATTCATTGCTGATGGAAGTATTGCTAATGCATTGAAATATCTTCCAGGTGTTGAAATGGAAACAGACAATTTTGGCTATGGAACTACAATTTCAATGTCCGGAGCACCAAGTTCTAGTGTTCCAATTACTTTCGGCGGTTTTTCAATGACGACCTCTTCAGATAATAGCCAAGGACCTAATGGTGCTGGAAGTCCTGGTACGGGTAGCCCTGGTAACGGTGGGTCTGCAGCAGTTCGCTCTACACAGTTGATGACACTGTCGCTCAATAATATTTCACGTATTGAAGTTAATCATACTACTTTGCCAGATGATCCAGGCAGCGCACTTGCTGGATCCATAAACTTTGTTCCTAAGAGCGCTTTTGAGCTTTCTCGTCCTCAGTACGAGTTCGCGCTTTATGGAGCAGCTGAGCAAAATCAATTGAAAAACAAGAACTACTTTGGTCCAGGAATGAAGACAATATCGACTAAGTTCCCAGGGTTTAATTTTTCCTCAATAGTGCCAATTAATAAGAAAATCGGATTTTCGGTTAACTTCAGTACTAATACTGTGCCAAAGTACACCCAAAAACAAAATCTATACTGGAACGCAAATTACGACACAAAGAATGCTGTCTTTTTGGCCACTCCGCTTATTCCAGATCACTACACGCTTAATTATGATGCGTTAGACAATTTGAATACTACCTATTCAAAGACTAATATCAATTTAACACTCGATTATAAATTATCTAGTCACGGTACATTATCAGCATCTTTCACCCAAGCCTACAACGTTATGGATTGGGCAGATAATCAACTGCGCTGGGGTTCTACCAATGATGTTAATCTTATTCTTTCATCACTTGATAAGGAAGTAGGTAACTATACGCCTAGCACTGGATCTTCTAATTTGGGTCAAAACACCAATTCGCAACAAGGTATCTGTAATAATGTAAGCAGTTGGAATCGTGATGATACCAATAAGCAGTTTTTCGTTCAGTACCGTTATAACTACGACGGATGGAAAATCAATTTAGGTTCAAGTTATGGAGCTTCACGTCAGCAGTACAGAAATTTAGATGCTCCAACTCCAATTGTATTTAATTCATTCTATAATATGCGTCCACTGCAGGTGTTCGAACTTTACGGAATTAATCAAAATGGATTTACCTCTGCTAAAACAGTCTCGCTAAATGGTACTGTGGTTAATCCAGCAGATGTTAATACCTTTGCAGCTGCAGGTGGTTTTAATACCAATATCACGTATCAAAACGGTGTTTCTGGTTCTAGTTTTTATTCAACCTTACCTCCTGAACGTATTAAGCCTCTATGGGCTTCAGATCATACAGCTCAGTTTAAAGGTGATTTAACTAGAGACCTCAAATTAGATGGTACTATTTTCAAGAATATACCTACGAGTATCAAACTTGGTTTTGACTATAAGCAGTACAGTCGTGATCAACGTCTAGATCCTGCACTAGGCAATAACGGCCAAGGTTTCATGTACACGGGCACTCAACCTTTGTCTGCGTTTACTTCACCATATCCTAATACTTTCTACGGTGGATTTGGTGGTCCAGGAAGCACTGCTATTAATAATGTAACAGTAGCTAAATTCTGGTTAGCTAATCAGTCCACCTTCCTTGAGGGCCGTCCTTACTCTGACTTTAGTGCTAATATTCAATATAATAACCGCATCATGGAACGTATTGGTGCTGGTTATCTCCGTCTTGATTCACAATTACTCGGGGGTAAGTTGAAGATGTCCTATGGTATTAGAAGTGAGCGCACTATGGATAATGGGGCAGGTGCTTTAATTAAAAATGGTGGAAAGCAGTCTTATCTCACAAATTCTTTAGGCCAAGTTATCAACGCGCAATCTGGTTCTGTTTATAAAGCAGGTGCCAACGATCCTGTAACTGGTGCGCTGCAAACTCCAGCTCTTCTGCCAGCAACCAATACAGTTGCATGGGCACAAACTGTGTTTACCCAACTAGCTTCATTATCACAGCATAATTATAATAATTGGTTCCCAAGTGCTACAGCTAGCTACAACGTTA
>Ga0114959_10000198_pt1 | contig 57884 bp, 59 predicted proteins | sample C_130625_EF_Meta_FD_87317 | JGI IMG/M metagenome (GOLD analysis project Ga0114959, IMG submission 87317) | Freshwater microbial communities from Lake Croche, Canada to study carbon cycling - C_130625_EF_MetaG | ecosystem: Environmental > Aquatic > Freshwater > Lake | place: Lake Croche, Canada...
AATGAAAATGAGAGCATTATGGTGCCACACGTGTTTTTCAAGAAAAAAAGTCCGTTTTCAAATCCCCTTTTCATTTTTGGACATTTTTTTTGTCCATTTTTCAAAACCCGATTTGAAAACCGACTTTTTTTTTGGAAGTTGACATTTTCTCTATATCCTCGATTTTTAATATATATTATTGGGAATTCTACTTAAAGAGCCGAGGCATTGGACCCCTCCGGGGGGCGCGGTCTTTCCTACTTAAAAGCCGTTTACGAGTTCTTCGTTTCCTTTTCTTGATGGTCTTTCTCTTTTTTCTTTTTGTGCCACCTATGTCCGTTTGTAACATTAAAATTGATCTTTTTTGGACTATCGTTGGTTGAGAACCATCATTATTTATTTTTATAACAGGACACAATAAAACATTGTCTTGTGATGATAAAATAAATTCTTTTGTTTCTAGTGGGGATTTTTTACCATTTGTTAAAAATGATGGTAATAATGATGGTTTATTTATTATTATTTCTATTATTTTTAATGTAACATTTTGTCCCAGATCATCATAAGTAATTGAATTTAATACACCAAAATGTGTGTTTGGTTTAGTTGGGTTTTTATACAATATATAAATTGTTGAATCCTTTGTTGGTAGAAATTGACTTTTTAATAAAAATAAAATGTTTTTTATATTATGATTAATTGAAAAGCCTTCATAATTTTCATTCATATATTCTTTTACATATGATGGTATTTTATCATATGCCCTAATTACAACATCATCTTGATTACTCATTTATATATTATATCATGTGAAAATATCGTAAATATAACAAAAATCAATTTAAAGACATTATAAATACAATATAAATACAATATATAATGTCTTTTTTTTCTACTTTATTTCATTACGTATTATTATCTTGTAAAAAATATAATATCGATGAATCACATGGTCTTCCACACGCAATGAATATATTACTATACGCTAATCATATTTATGAAGAAGAAGCAGCACAATATCCAGTATTGAAAGAACAAGAAAAAATAATTTATGTTTCAGCTGTATTGCACGATATGTGCGATAAAAAATATATGAATGAAGCGGATGGATTACAAGAAATTCAAGCCTATATGCAACAACAAATTTCTGCTGAATATCAATTATCACCAGAAGAAATGGAAAGCGTTTCGAATATTATATCATCCATGTCGTATACTAAAGTAAAACGTGTTGGATTCCCTCATTTGGGTGAATACCAACGAGCCTACCATATTGTTCGAGAAGCCGATTTACTATGTGCTTATGATTTTGACCGTTGTATGATTTATAATATGAAAACAACGGGTGCGGATATTCAAAGTGCTTTTCATAATGCAGATAATTTATTTGCATCACGTGTATTGAAACAAATACACGACCCCTTGTTTTTTACTCGATATTCTCTCCGTGAAGCCCCTACACTTCACATAGGCGCTTTGAACCGTATACAACATTGGAAATATATTTTGTCCAAAAAAATAGGATGAATTAAATTCTCGACAAGTTACCATTTTTTATTTTATCTCATCATCTTCCAATTTTAAACGTTTCTTGGATTTTTTCTTATCTGGTGTATAACGCATTATATATTCCGATACAGATTTTTTTTCTTGAAAGGAATTCGTAATTGATTCTCTACATTCTCCCATTGAGAGAATAGATAAAGGAAATACAGATTCTTGTTTGTCCGATTGTATCCATTTCAAAGCAGGAATATGATTGGATATCAAACGTGAACATATTATGAAAATAAAGCTGTCTGTTTCATTACCATATGCAACCATTTCCGTTTTTTCATATTTAGTTTCTACAAAAGTCTGACTTGAGAGAAAAATGGTAGGTTTTTTGTATCGTGTCATCAATAACCATAAATCAAGATTAGTCAAATAATATTTTTCCGATAAAAAAACAGATTCCAAAGACGCATTTTCCGATTTCATTTTGTCTAGAAACATTTTTTTACCCTGCTCTATTAAAATCATATGCACATTGTCTTCATAATTTACCAAAAATTTTACATATTCTTCTAATAAATCTCTTCTGACATCTTCCACCGTTTTGTTCGGTTCTCTCAATATATCCAATACCAAATAAAATCCACTTATTTCCATCTTTTCATACACCATTTCTGTCATAGAGGTAGGAAAACATTTTTTCCATTGCATAGAAGTAATACGTTTCTCTCTTTTTGGTTCGTATTCTCTCTTTCCCTCTAGTTTCAATATATCCTTTGCATTTACTTTGTTTTCATATGTTTGTGTTATTTTCGGTTGCGCTGTATCAAAAGTATTGTATTTTACATATTCGTTTGCTTGTTCGGGAATGAATGTGTCGAAATATGATTGTGTTAAAACACTTTGTAATAAAATAACTTCATCGTCTCTCACTTGGTATTGTTTTGTTCCAAATGAGAGAAATGTTTGTGGCTGAAATAAAAAAGCATTGATTCGTTTGAAACGTAATAACTCATCCGCCATTTTCGCATAATAGTATATTTCATTGTCTGTATTTGTCACTAAATTATTTTTGGGTAATATTATCTGACACGTATTGCCTGTTGTAAAGGCACACAATGGTTTTTTTTTACTACATTTATTTTCATCATATGTTATACACGTAGCCAAATCTTCTGCACGCAGCAAATGAAAATCAATATCCTCTGAGAATAAGATAGAATCATGCATCATTCTTTTAAGAATATCAATCAAATGTATCACTTTTACATTGTATAAAATTGACGTATTTTTGATTTCAGTTTCCAATTGTTCTCTCCACTTTATATTGTCGTAATTATTTATAAATATACGCACTGTATTTCGAAATACATTGTAAAAATTGGTTTCCAGTTTAATTTTACGAATATATTCCACACGTTCTGTATCATAATCTGTAGACAAGGTAGTATTGGTATCCGCTACCAAATAATTTTCACTATCCAGTGTTTTAATATTGTCCGTGATTTCAGATATAGGTTCAGGAGGATCTATTTGGATAAATTGATTGGTCTCTGTTAATACACCTACCACCATCTCATCCTCTGTCACTTTGAATTCAGGACGACAAGGTATCACCTTATTACTATCTGTCCAAACCTTTTCCAAAAAAGAGGTCGTTTCATCATATGAATGATACATTGTTTCGTCACTCATTAAAACGTAAGAGAGGGTTGAAATAAGTGCCGAAGGATAACAAGGGACCACTCCCTTTTCTTCTGCCGCATTCTTTATTACGAGAGAAATGACCTTTCCTTGATAATTTACAATTTGTGTTTCTACAGAATATTGCATTTTTTGCAATATATCCACCATTTTTTCAAGGACTAATGCATGTTTGAATGTATACTCATTAGGTTTACTTGCCAATGGAACACACGTATTTCGTAACAATGGCTTTATCAACTTCTTGAATACATTTTTCATTTGTCTCGGCAAATTTGTATCATATTCACTAAATGTTCTTGTTATTATTTTTGTCTTTTCTTCATCCCTGTAAGCATAAATGGGTTCAAAATAATCACCGTCTTTTTTTTCCATATGCAATAAGATCAAGGTTTTTTTACGTGGGTCATATATTTCTGAGGAATATTGATTGACAGGACAAACCAATTCAATGTTGTTTGTTGCATCTGAATTGGATATTTCTAAAATTACTAGATTCAAACCTCCATCAAACAATTTTGGATGGGGGCGACAAATAATATCCCATAGGTAGGTATAGTCAATATCAATATCTGTAGTTTGTAAAAAGTGAATAAAATGTTCATAAGCGCGGACAATATGTTGGAAAAAGAGGACATCTTTTTTGTTTTCCGGATTCACTCGTTTGTATATGGTTGTATTCATATATTTACTAATATCTGGTTCTTTTGATTCTTTTGATTCTTTTGCTGCTATAACTTCTGAAAACTGATTCACGAGATTACCATTTTGAAGCGTCAAGAACAAATCTAAATGAAGAGTTTCTATAATAACTGCTTTTATTTTCTGAATAGAAGGCACTTCTGAAGTCCCATAGAATTTCGCATCCGCAATACAAGCTAAGAAAGATTGTTTGTTGCTATTTTCTACACCGTGACGCAATAGACATGTATAAAAGGGTCGAATGTTTGTGTTTGTTTGACTGATTTGACAATCCGCATTTATTTCTTGAAAAAAGGTTTGTATGGTTAATGGAAGATACCCCCATCTTCCTTGTGGTATAGGGAATTTTTCTGGACCAATGATATATTCATCTTTGTCAGATGTCCTTTTTTTTGTGGATGCTGCCGGAACTTCCGTTTCTTCTTGTGAACATTCTTGTCTCCTTTTTACTTGTGTTTCATTAGTCCAATCTCGAAAACAACAAGGCATACATAATCCATCCGAATGTTTATCTTTTCCCATAAATCCTGGATAATGTTGTATGTATTTTTCTTGTGAACCGTGCTCTGCAGGATTGAAAAATTCATATACATAATGTCCTGGTTTGATAACCGTATCTTTTTGTCCTATTAATTTTCCACATTTTCCTGATTTTACATCCTCTTCTGATATCGGCATTTTTGTTTTCATACACCAATAGCGTGGGCATAAATAATAGTATTTTTCATCCGGATTAGAACCATAATGAAGAATAGTTCCATTTTTTTTACCAGCTTCTATAAATCCAGGTTGTTGTTTCTCTATCCGTGCCATTTCATCCTCTGTCAATATAACAGGTTGTTTTCTCATATTCTGTTGACAACTACGTGAATATATCTTGAATTTATCCCCATGTTTATCTCCATGTTTTGGATGACTGAACAAGATGGGTTCTAATTCCTCCAATCGTAACTGAAAAGGATTGGGGTAGGATAGTTTTTGTCCATCGATGTTTTTTATAGGTTCTTCATCACTTATCTGGTCCAATGCATCATTTTTAACTTCATCCATTTTTGTTATTTCCAATGCATCATTTATAACTTCATCCGTTTTTATTATTTCCAATGGTTCTATTACAGCATCACTTACTATTTCTGATGCAATATCTTGTACAGAATCCATTTTATTTTCTTCTACTATTTCTTTCTCTCCTTCTTTTTCTTCTTCTTTCTCTCCTTCTTCTACTCCTTCTTTTACTTCTTCTTCTACTTCTTCTTCTACTCCTTCTTTCTCTCCTTCTTCTACTTCTTCTACTCCTTCTTTTTCTTCTTCTTCTACTACTTCTTTCTCTTCTTCCTTTTTTTCTTCCGGTTCTGCACCTCCGAACAAACCACTGGATTCATCTTCTTCTTGCTCTCCTTGCTCTTCTTGCTCTTCTTGCTCTCCTTGCTCTTCTTCTTCCTCTTCACCATAAAATAGATCCATAGCAGTTTGTCTTTTTACTTCACCATATTCTAATTCTTGTATTACCATTCCTTCTTTTTCTTCATTGATAAATGCATCAGTTTCTTCGTCATTGTCGATTGGAACAATATCGGTGACAATAGGTGCAATTATTTTATGTATTGGATTACATAATGTCTGTATTCGATTTAAATGAACCGAAGTGGATAATTTATCTTTTGCCAAGGAAAATTCTTGTGACAAACGTACCAATGAATCCAAATAAATAGGTATGGTTTGTAAATAATGAATATCGTTTATTTTTTCTACCGTAATAACAATAGAACTCTTGAGAGATTGAAATGCAATAGTTGTTTTAAAACCGGGATTTATTTTAATTTCAATATCTCTTCGCTTTACACCTCGTTCCACTTGCAAATTGTTTGCCATTGAAACCAATAAAGATTGTGCTTCTTTTAATGAAATTTTAAATGTATTCTGTAATTCCAATTCCAATTCTTCACCTCGCAAACCGTTTTTATCCTTTGTTTGTTCTATAATAAAGGCTTCTTGGCTGGTAACTTCATTGTAATTAGCAACACGTTTAAATCTCATTTCAATGTTTTCCTTGTCCTTTTTTTTATTGGAAAAATTTGTAACAAAAATACTTGAAACACACCCTGCTATTTTATGTAATTGCATTTCTTTCTGTAACATTATTTCAGTTTGATAATCCATATAGTCTATCAAAACATTTTTATCAAGAACACTGTGAAATACAGGTAATGTATATCCATTCTGTTGCAAATAATCACGTATTTCTTCCATCACAGGATTTACTGCCTTTTCAAAAATACTATCTATATCTCCGATTGCAACAACAGTATCAAATTCACACATAATACCTGTGTTTCCATTTTCTTCCAAATCGCATACGATGGAATATTCTTTGCCATTTTTGGCAGTAAAATAGATAAGAATAGAAACAGATTTGAATTTACCAATGTTTTTACTCCATTTAAAAATGTCTGATTTATCCATATGCGGAATTTTACGCCCATCTTTGGATATTCCCTTTGTAAACAAACGATATATATTTTCTTGACGCGTGGCGGGATTATATTTAATTAGTGGATTGACGTCTGTTGCGTGAATATATTTGAAAACAATATCCAAAGGAATTTTCATAGTGAATTCAGGAACCATTGTAATTGAAATACGTTTTATTCCATTTTGTTTGTAATTTAATTCATTCTTTCTCTCTTTATAAACATCATAAAAAAGGTCAACCGTCTGAAAAGATGAAACAAAGGATTCTTGTATATATGGTTCATTTTGTTGTCGCAATAAAATTCGATTTGTTTCCAAATCAGAGAGAGAATGAACATTGGATTTATTCAAAAGAGGAAAATACAAATCAATTGTCGTTTTTTCTGAAATACCTGCTGCCTTATGATCTCGCAATACATCCGAGGCCAAACATAAATACAAATTATTTTCTACCAAATCACCTACATTCAACAATAATTGTGAATTTACAGTGGACAACGATTTGCGAGAGATACGTTCAATAAAGTCGTCATATTCAATAATATCAAAAGGATTTACAACAAAAGGATATTCATCAGTGACAAGAAACATACTTTGTCCAACTACTTTGGATGCAATATATTCTATCCCTTCCATATTTAAAGAAACAATGTCATCATAAGTATATTGTTCCTTATCTGGGACATCAAAAACAACTTCTTGGTAATCATTAGTATAAATAATATTTAACAAAAATTGGTCCAAACGTGTTCGTGTCAAGGGGAGACGTCCCTTTTGCGTTAAAATTTGATATACATACATAGGATTTATTTTTTCCGTCTGCAAACAAAATAAATACATTTCATTCAAGGAAGACAAAGTATTTGAAAATTGATTACCAAATTCAGAAAAGAGGACATTCATTATTTTTATTTTCACAATGGCAATAGTATCATCAGGGTGAATACTTACATCCGAAAAATGCACCGATGTTTTGTTTTTTTGTATTATTTCCAATTCCTTTTTTGAAAAAATATAAGCACCATTCACTTTAAATACTGGATCCTTTGGATCCCGTAAAAAAAGAGTGTCCAAATCATCATTGGCAAAATCAGTATGAAAACCATAAAACACAATAATTTTTTGTATAGTATTTTCATTTTCCATGTAATTTATTTTATATATAGGAATGGAGAGAGACATATATATAACAATGATTTTTTAATTCGTTCTTTTTTCCTTGTATCTATTTTTTTTGCAATGGTTTCATTGTCAATCTTTTCCTTACCGTTTCCTCGCTACAGCACATTAACTGTGCTATCTCTTTGTTGGATCGTATCTTTTGCATTTTATTGTTGTATTTATAATGAAACATACGCTTTGTAGAAGCATTCGTAGAAGACTCTAAAGTTGCCTCTTCGTCAAAGGGTTCCATTGTATTATGAATTTGCGCAACTTCCTTGTATTCATCAAACAAAAGAGTCGTGGAAGGCGCATAAGGCATTCTCAACCTTTTATGAAACGATATATTTGAAATAGGCGCCATTTGTCGAATTCCTTTGTACAAAGACCAATGAATACATTGTTTCGCATATGTATAAAATGGATATGATGGATCGTAATGATCTATCGCTTTCCATAATCCGATAAGAGCATATATTTCTATATCCCCCTTTTGTATTTGACCCGCGTATATCCTCTTTTTATATTTATTAACACCATAATATTTTGACCACTCTTTATAAGCTTCAAATATATGCATTTGAATTTCTCGTTTCATTACATTCGTAGCTCTAGGATGTTTTAATATCATACGCACTTTTGCCCACGCAGAGGGTCTAATATATGCACTCACAATCACATTTAATATAAATAAAACAAACAATTTATATTGCATACTAATAATCTATATATAAATGCGTCGTTTTCTTTAAATCATTTTAAAAAACATTTTGGAAACAAATATAAAGAACCGCCACTATATATAGATTATGTATATTCTTTTTTTATTTGCGCTTTGTGGATGGTCAGAGGCATTTCGTTTACAAACACATCCATTGGAATCACGCATTGCGTATATATACGGTATATACGACGTAAACAATATAGATACTTCTGTATGGAATGAATTGCACACCGCTTTTCAAAAACACCCCCTTCTCATTTTTAAAAATGTTCCATCTGTATCACCACGCAATTTTATTCATTTCGTAAAAGAATTTGATCCGGATAATGATGCAGATGCATTGGTTGAACCCAATAAACATCCACAACAAATGTTGCAACCCTTTGACCAAATTCCTGAATGCGCACATGTCGCACCACGCGGTAATGTAGAATTGGTCGATTTTTTTGACATTTCCAAAATAAAAATAACACCCGGAGAAGCCTTTGTAGATAAATATGTTTGGCATACAGATATTTTAGGACACGAGACCAAACTACCGAATGTAGTCACCGGTTTTTATATTATCAAACAACCACTTATTGGTGGAGATACCGATTTTATTTCAGGAGAAACTGTATATGAGAATTTATCCCCTTATGAACAATTGGCAGCACGTAATATTTTACTAGAAATCAATCGCAAAAAATTTTTGACAAAAACTGCAAAAACGGATTACGCTGGCGTAAATAGATTAGAACATTTTAATGATTCGATAGATGGTAAAACAGTGGTGCCACTGGTATTTGCACCAGATGCAAGGGAAGAGGGTATACCATATTGTTCACCACGTATTTTGTTATTGCCTTCCTTTTTTGAATGCGTTGCAGGATGGAGCGCCGTCGAATCTAGAAAATGGATTCGTGAGTTTATGAATAAGAATGTATTACCTTTTCGTGTTAGTGTTCAATGGCAACAAGGCGATTTGGCTGTGTTTAATAATCGGAGATGGATGCATTCAAGCACACCTGCGCGAAATTATATGGATAATGATGATTCTTCAAAACGTCTGTTACTTCAAACCTTTATCCCGACCAAACGCCCTCTCTGGGGAATGAAACCATCCAAAGATGATTTGTATGCACCGTTTCATCTGAATTGGGTATCTGAAAAAGATATTTGCTTGATATCTTTATACGAACACATCAAATACGTTAAAAATAAAGAACATACCGCAGAGGAAACAAAAAAGGATCGCTATGTCTTGCAAGGACTCCTACCTAAGACAAACAACTCAAAATGATTGATTGTAAAAATTGGAATTTTCTACTTGTTTATACCTTTAGACATTTAAAACACCGACTCAAACAGAATTATGTTTATACATATCATCAAAATTATTTTCACCCTTATAAATATATCCTTTTGATAATAATAGATTTTTAATTTCAGTTCTTCTTGGTTCACAATAATTATGTTCAACATCAATCAATCCAAATGTATATTTTTCAAAATCAAAATTTTTAAGTATTTCAAATTCAGTACCTTCTGTATCCAATGACATATATTCAATAAATAATGGAGCATTCGCAATGTTTAATACATCTAATAAAGAAATTGTTTGAACTTGAATAGTTTCTTTATTTGCATCCACAGAAGATTTATGACGATCAATATGGTTAGATATACCAGATAATAAATCACAATTATTTGCTATATCAAAATTAACTGTTAATCCACTACTGTTATAAACCGCTTTATCATAACATATAGAATTTGATCTGTTTTTCACTAAATTTTTAAAATTGTTAGGAATAGGTTCACAACAAATTCCTTTCCATTTATATTGTGTTTCAAGTAAATATGTATTTGACAAATTAATTCCATCACTAGCACCAATTTCAATAAAAAATCCATTTTCTTTGTTATTATAGAATTTAATAACTTCTAAATCTTGACCGAGTTGGGAATAAGACATATATATATATATATATATATATATAATATTTTAAATGGTCTGCGTTTTAAATTTTATTGGTCGTTGATTTTAGTCTGATTTTGACATATTCCAAATATAATAATAGTTTGTACTATAATAGTTGTCAAATGAAATATCATATGATAGAGTATATAATATGAATTACCTTCATTATTCAAATCACGTGACTTTTTATAACAATAGAGAGAGAATATAATGATAGGATATCCAATAAGTTGCAATGTAGGATTTTTAACCTTTGTCAGACCTTGTATTAAAAAATAGACAAAACTAGTGCGCGCTATAATAATATCCATTTTATAACGTAATCCAGGAGACGGATTTCTCCAATAATTGGCAGAAGCAAATGATACTAAAAAAAGAATTTGTGAAGGAAAATATAAATTTTTATAAAATGCAAAAAAAGCTGGTATTAAAAAATGAAACGATGTGATAACAAGATAAGGGGACATTATCTTGTTAACAATTATTATCTTTATATACTTTTAGAACCGGTTCCAATATTTTTTGAAAAAAACGGGTATAAAAAAGTAATGAATACGATAATGAGAACAAATATATCAACATTACGTATTGTTTTCTTGTATTTCAATGGAAGCGCATTGTATTTCTCTCTGTATTCAGCTGGCTTAAAACTCTTTGATAACCAACTGAAAAATGTAGGACCCAAACGATCGTTACAATTGTACAAAACGTCATACCACGCAAGCGATATATACGCAGAAGTAGCAATAAGAAATCCCATCACAATATTATGCGCTACATTTCCTGGATGAGGTAGCCAGTACACAATCAATATGATTACAGAAAATACAATACATTTTAAATTCAAATATAAAGGAGTTCCAAACAATCCACCACCCATATATATTATTTGGTTTTTATTTCCGTCTATTACAAGTCATATAATGGATTGTCAGTTATATTCATTCCACAATAACTTTGTTTTTTCTTTTTATAATCGACGGGAATATATATACCAGCTTCTACAGCATTTTCCAAGAGGAATTTAAAATGTTCCCAGAATTCTTGCTTATGACCAATTGATTTCGACATGATATGCGCCATTTCGTGAATAGCAACAAAAGTGAGTGTATTAATATCTATCAACGTCGCCGTATTTTTTGTTTTATTCAAACAAAAAGCAATCTTCTCTCCTTTGTTTTCACTATATGCTGTTAGTTCACTAGTAGGTAATGTCTCTGTTATTTTTTTTGGATTGAATCCTTCAACAAGCCGTTTTACATCAGGGCTTGTTGGATATTTCTCTTTGACAAAAGCAACCAATTCATTCATTCGTTTAACTACATTGGCCAATAAATCCGCTGCATCATTTACCATTGCACGGTCTCGAACACAGTATGTTTCACCATCAACACGAGAGATAACACAACGTAAATCAATATCCGAAGATTGATAAAAAACGCGGAGCCCTATGATACATACAATCGCAAAAAAAGCATATATAATTATATCTTCTTTTTTCATTATAACAATGTTTTATATTATCTAAAGAGAAAAGGTAGAGATATATTTTTTATGCAATACACATATTTATACGTTTCTTTTCTTGTTTTTTTTCCTGTTTTTTGGGTGTAATAAAGTGTTGTATAATCGGATTCTTGGGATGTAACGTTTCTATATACAGACCATTCACCTTAATAAAACTATGTTTGTGCAAGGCTATATTATATAACATCTCTCCTTTGTAAGGAAGTCTTCTCACCTTTTTATACTTTCCTATCAAGTCTGATGCATACAATCTCTTACCAAGATGTTGTATAATATGATTGTATGTAAGTGTCATTGCATCTATAGGTAGATTAGGACCTAGTGCATTTTTTTCAATGTGCACTAAATACATACCATCTTTTTTCTTTACTATAGTGCGTGTAATAGCTACTATAGGCTTTCCTTCTATGGTATACAAATCAGGATCTATTTTATCTACAGGAAGAATACCTTGATCTGTTACAATCGGTGTACTTCCTATAAAACAGATACTAGGAGGAGGAATACCATATACTATTTTTCCAGCCCATAATTGTGGGGTAGTAAATGTTTTATCCGTATAAAATATTCCGGTTTGTTCATTGTATTCTCCGTAACCACTTGCCATTTGGTTTGCCATAACTTTTACCAAATTATTGTTTAAAAAAACAGATTCAGTGCCAGCAGACCCATTTCCATATATAATAGGCGCATCTCCTAATAAAGTAAATTTTGTCATCATATTATTGTTAGCAAATGAAAATTTTCCTACTGTCTTGACTCCTGCAGGAAGCATTATTGATGATAATTTACAATTATTAAAACTATATTCTTCAATATCGTAAATACAATTAGACAACATAACCGATGTTAAGGCTGCATTTTCAAACGCGCGCATACCTATACTAACCGCCATATAATTAGGTCCAATTCTACACGGAATATCAATATCTTTTACATTACTAGGATTTGATGCAAATCCTGTTACAGTCGCGTTGTTATTCATATCTAAACTGTAACTTAACGTATAAGACATATATATATATACTAAATAAAAACAGGAATGTAAGCATAAATGCAGCAATTGTGCTTATATTGATATTGAATTGTAAATATTTTTAAAATACAGCGTTTAATGAAATACGGTGTTTAATGAAATATAGTGTTTAATGAAATATAATGTTTGATTATTTTTTATTTCTTTTTTTTGACGTTTTTTTTCTATATTTTTTAATAGTTGATTTTTTATTGCGTCTTTTTCTTCCACCATCTTGTGGTTTATTGGTGGATTCATCAGATGGTGTAACTGGAGGAATTACATACTATAAGTAATCATTATATGGATTATCATTTGTTATATTTATTTCAGCAGTTAGCGGCTCATTATGACTATTTTTATAATTAAACGTAATAGTTTTAATAACATTTTCAATAGTAACTTTTTGAAGATTTATCCCACTTTTCCCAAAAATTAATTCATCATCTTTTTTAACATTACTTAAATCAGCTCGAATTTTTTGATTGTCATCATATGCCGGATCCCAAGGCATCAGCTCATACCACGGTTTTTCTGACATTTATATATTTACTAAATATATAAATATTATTCAATGAAATATAGAACGATAGAGTTCCAATGCTGCTTCCTTTTGTTTTTCGAATTCAACAATAGGTTTGGGATATCCAATCGATTTATACAAAGTATATGCTGTATTCCAACTATGTATATCTTTTGATGGAACATTTTTCAATGCAGGGATCCAATGTTTGATATAAATGACATCTGGATCAAAATTCTTTGATTGCAACCAAGGATTGAAAATACGAAAATAAGGTTGCGAATCCGCACCGGTCCCTGCTACCCATTGCCAATTACCATTGTTACTTGCAGGATCATAATCCGTCAATTTGGTTGCAAAATATTTCTCTCCTTCTCTCCAATCCTGTAACAATGTCTTGATCAAGAATGAAGATACAATCAAACGTCCTCGATTATGCATATAACCCGTTGCATTCATTTCTCGCATTGCAGCATCCACTACTGGAAATCCAGTTTCTCCTCGTTTCCATAATTCCAACCATCGTGCATTTCGTTTCCATCGTATCTTGTTATAACTAGGTTTCATTGTTTTACCCAAAACATGGGGAAAAGCAAACAATATTGACGCATAAAAATCACGCCAAATCAATTGTCTAATAAAATCTTTGATAGAACGCAATGACCAATATACTTCTCTTATAGAAATACATCCGAATTTTATATAAGCAGAAAGACGTGATGTAGGAAGCGCAAGTATATTGTGTGTTTTAGAATATCCTTTTTGTTGTTTTGCATTGATTTGTAACAATTTCAACGCATTTTCTCTCGATCCGTGAATCAAAATGGAAGGATTATCTTTCTTGACAAATCGTTTAAATGCTTCTGTTAGAGAAAGAGTATTAGATACTACGCCTGTCGCTACGCCTGTCGCTACGCCTGTCGCTACGCTTGTCGCTACGCTTATCCATCGATAAGAACGAACAGGTAATGGTTTATCTACCGATACAGAAAGACACGCGTTATAAAAAGGCGTGAATTTCTGGTATACAGAATGAGAACTCGATAAAATAGTTCCAGGTTCGTGTAAATAATAATCACCTGTCTGACAAAATTCGACATTCATTTTTTTACATAATATGGCTAATTCTTCATCTCTCTCTAGAGCATAGGGGGTAATATCTCGGTTGCAACAAACAATATCGATTCCAAAATGTTGTATACAACCTTTTACGATTGTTGGATTGGCACCATAAAAACAATGTAATTTTCCTTTTTGTTTAGAAATTGCTTCTTGTAGATCGTATAAACTCTCAATCATACATTGCACAGCATTTACAGACTTGTATGGATTATTAGAACCTACTTGTTCAGGCGTAAAAATAAAAATAGGGACTATATTTTCACAAAGAGAAGCGAGATGATTCAAGCCTTTGTTGTCGACAATCCTAAAATCACGCCGAAAAATAAAGAGTCCTGTTTTTTTTTCTTTATCCTTCATTCTCATATAATTTATTTAGGAAATATATATCATTATATTAATATAAATAATGTGGAAGAAACTTCTTACTGGTGGTATTTTAGGACTTCTATCTGGTATTGTTTTTGGATTAACAGGAGTTGCTGTTACTGGATTCGTTATCATTATATTAGATTATTGTAAATTTATGCCCTACAAGACAATCATTGGAACTCTCTTGTTTTTGAATTTGTGGCCAATGACTCTTGGGTCTGTTTGGGAATTCTATGAAGCCGGTGAAATTGATTATATTCTCGGATTTCTTCTCTTGTTTACAGTAGGTTTAGGTAACTGGCTTGGTTCTTTATTAGCTGTAGGAGGAAAAAATGCATGGAGCAATAAGGCTATCAAATATACATCTGGTATCGTCAGTTTTGCTTTAGCTACATTGTTTTGTGTATCTGCATATTTTACCAAGGATTAAATTCTATTTTTCCTTTTGTATGTCCCTTTCTCTCTTTGATTATTGTTCGTGATGTTTTTGCTTGATGAATCAATGAAAAAATAATGAAAATACATATGAATAACGAAATTGCATGTAAAAATGTATTCTTATTGAATATACTATATAAAACCAGACAACTTGTAATAAAAATGAAACTTTTTATTAATTGAGTTGTTTTGTATATGAATAAAATATATAGAATAAAAACCACTAAATAGATACGATCAGCCCATTTAAAAATGGGATAACTTGAACCGTGATTTAATATACTTAAAATGATTGCAATGGCAATAAATAAATATATATCTGTAAAAAAGAGAGAATCATAAAAACAAAACAACAGCAGAATAAATGAGGATATAGTGAATAAAATTATATTCATTGTTGTATTATAATTAGAAAATGAAGTTATAAAGATGTAAAACAAAGAACCCTATTTTTATATTCAAAATGACGAATATAAAAATGAAACTATATGATTTATTGTGGTCCAGAAGCATTTATTTCAAAAGGAACACGCATTAGATCGGGAGTTATTGTTGAGTTTTGCCAAGGACCAACATACAATTGAGGATTAGGTGGTTCACTACGAATTTGTAAATTTGCATTTCTCAACGACTGTCCAATTGTATCAATACCAATATGGTAACCGGCTTTTAGCAAATTAATATTTGCCAAATCACCCTTACCTTGTGGATTTAATTGTGCCCATTGGGAATTTGTATCCTTTGGTAACAACTCATTGGGATTGGAGATGTTATTTTTCGCATTGTGATTGGTCGTAGGAACATTGGGTGAACCACTGACGGAAGAATATACTTCGATTTGACCTAAAGGATTGGCAGGTCGTACTCCACTATTATTGGTATTTGCAACAGGAGGTTGTGCGACTTTTTTATTACCGTTGCTATAAGCGGGGTTATTATTCTGTGACATACGTTCATAACCAAAACGTCCTTTGGATGTTAGATAGTTGGCAAACAGATGAACACCATATGCCGCAATCAATAAAATGACAAGTGCACCTATACCATAATCGTTCCATACCTTTTTCAGAGAAGTAGAAGAAGTACTCATTATATAAAAGAAATGATAAAAATTTTTCACATTTGATTTTCTATAAACCGAATTCTTCTTTTTCTATTTCGGAAAATTCAGAGGAAACATCCGATTTTTCTTCGTCATCGTCACTTTCATCTAAATCATCCAACAAATATGTTTTCTTAATATTCCTTGCTTCCAAAAATGCCATAATGGCTTCCTTTTTTGCCTGTTTTGCTTTTCGTTTTGCTTGTTTGTATATTTCATAATATACTTGATTCGGCTTTTTTAATCTAATAGATTCATCTTCCTTGAGAGAAGTAGTAATATCAAATTCTTGTAAATTATCGTCCTTCTTTTCAGGCAATGAGAGAGCAATTTCTTCTAAATCATCATTAATATTTATATCAAGAGATGATTGTTCCACCCATTCACCTAAATGAATCTGTGGTTTTTTATAATCCTCCTCCTCATCCTCTTCATCCTCTTTATCTTCTTTATCTTCTTTATCTTCTTTATCTTCTTTATCTTCTTTATCTTCTTTGTCTTCTTTGTCTTCTTTGTATTCTTTATCTTTCTTATTGTCTTGTAATTCAGGCTTATTTTCAAATTCCTCTTTAATGATTTCTTCACTTAATGATTCTAGAAATACTTGTTTTGAGGTCGATGGTTTCTTTGATAAAGAGTCTGTTTTTATAACACAATTATCAAATATAATGTCGGTATTCAATGTCATCATTTGTTTTACTTCTATTTCGATTTGAAAGTTGCGCGAGGTAAATTTAATACCTTGTATTTCTAGAATAGAGACTATATTGGTTTCTGGATAGATTTCATCCATCGGAATTGTGTTTTCATTTTCATTGTATATTTTAATAATAGGTATATTTGTTACACTGTTTATCTTGACATTGACACGTAATAAAAAAAAATTACCTGATTTGTATAATTTCACTGGACTTACAAAGGCGGTTTCAATATCGGATTTTTCCAAATTATTTTGAAACCATTGATTACCCTTTTCAAAAATCATTTCGTGACATTTTGTTTCCAAATTTTCCAACCATTGAATGAAAGAAGAATCCGAATTATGATTATCAAACATTAAATCAATAGTTATTTTTTTACCGTTTTTCATAAAACCTTGCTTCGATGTTCCCTTGGGTGTTTGAATATACAATGGTTTTCCGTTGTTTTGAATTTTTGTAAAATAAGCACCACCCTGTATTCCGGTTGGGTGTGCTAAAGAGAGTGATGAAAAATTAAATTCATTGTTTGGTTCAATAATATTATCCATTGTTCTGTTCTATAAAAAAAAAAGAAAAAGAGTTCCTTTGTATAACGAAGAATACAAAAAGGTATAATTAGTCTCAATATCGTAAAAACAAATAGAAAATAATCACACCTACTAATACATGTCATCTGAACCAATTATTTCACAATGTTTAGAAATATTAAAACGTGACGATATTAAATATGAATTACGCGCTTTATTTTCACCTGTTGTAGAATTCATATTTTTTCATTTAAAACCATATCTATATCTTTTTTTAGGATTGTTTGTTTTGATATTTCTTTTGATTTTAGGCATTTTGTTTTTGTTGATTCAAGTTTTGCGTAATAAACATTAGTGCTTTTTTTATAAATAATTATATATTTTCTCATTTAAATATATAAAATGTCTCATAAAAAAACCAGAAACATCAATAAGAAAGCGTCAAAGAAACACTCTAGAAGAACTGGTAAGTTTGGTTCTAGCTTTTGGAAACATGGTGGATCTTCAACATCACCAACACCAACACCACCATCAACACTACAATTCATGTCTAATTTGACACAAATGGCACAAAATGCACAGAATTCTGCAGCAAAAATGACACAAGCACTTGCCCAAAAAGGAGGTGGTGTTCCCCCTCCACTAGGATATTCAGCTTATTCACCCACACAAAGTGGTGATCAAGGAGGTGCAGGATGGTTGACAAAATCAGTAGGAACTTTAGCACAACAAACGCAAGGTTATTTAAATAATCCTATTGATGACAATACTGTACAATTTTTACAGAATTCTCCTAGTGGTTACCAAATTCATAATAGTTTGCAATCAGGGGGTCGTAAATATAAGAAAAAAGGTAAAAAATCAAAAAGTGCAAAACTATCTCTCTCTTATAAGCAAGCGCAACAACAAGCGCAACAACAAGCGCAACAGCAAGCGCAACAGCAAGCGCAACAGCAAGCGCAACAACAAGCGCAACAGCAAGCGCAACGACAAGCGCAACAACAAGCGCAACAACAAGCGCAACAGCAAGCGCAACGACAAGCGCAACAACAAGCGCAACGACAAGCGCAACAACAAGCGCAAGAGGGTGGTAACCATTGGGGTCACATTCTACACAAAGCCGCATTGCCTGCGGTATTATATGGAATGAAATACGGAGCTAAAAAAACATATTCGCGAAAAAATCGTAAATAAATATTTTTATTTGGCTAAAAAACGACGAATTTGAAAAGCGTATTTTTCACGAAGAAGGTTGTTTTCCATATCATTGTACTTTGAATGCAATTCTTTGTCAATTTCTCTCTTTGCACCAGTATCATCTTGTGGAATAATAATTTTACGTTGCATATATGTTTCTTCTGATTGATAAATATAATGTGCAATAAATGCAATATTTTTTTCCAACGGATATTTATTTTTATGGAAAGAATATGGTAATGTCATTCTTGTACCATCAATAGAAAACATACGTAATGGTTGAAACACTTCATAATAATGGGGTGTCAATACTTGTTTCACTGCACCAGGACGGACAAAAGTTTTTACGTGCTCATTCAAAACGGATTCAGATTTTGTATATGCTTCTACTAATAATTGATTTGTTGGTTCCTTTGTATGATGATTGGTTCCAAAAAGTAACCAATTGAGAGAAACGGAATCAGCAAATGTAAAACGTTGTAACATTGTTTTAACACTACAAGGTTCTTGCATATACAAGTATTCATCAGCATCCAAATAAATAAACCAATCCATTTTCATAGAAGAGGCAATCAGTGCAGCTTTTCTCATCAAAGGTAATTTAGGCGGTATCGATAAATCACAACGTTCTACAAAAACACGTTTATCAAAATTTTGAAAGAGATCCTTGATAGGGACGATTGATTTATGGTCAAAAATATATATACAAGAAAATCCGAGTAAAAGATGATGTGCAGCCCATTCTCGAATACGTCTCTCGTTTCGTGCATTTGTAAATATCATGACTCTTTCTATGGGTTTGTTTCGGTCAATCCGCTTTTCAGTATTTTGTGTATTTCCTAAAAAATATTGTTTCATGTATACTATGAAACAATAATAAATATATGTAAAACAACTGTAAAAAAAGTATAATGATATTTTATGAATAATGATAAACAAGTATTTGATGTTACTGTTCAAAAATGGATTTCCATTGATAATCAAATCAAAACAGTATGGGAAAATTTGAAAGAATTACGAGAAAAAAGAGCACATATATCAGAACAAATGGTTTCTTATATGAAAGACAATAAAAATGCAACTCATACAACAAGCGATGGAAAAATAAAATTCACTCATACTAAAGTATATTCACCATTGACATTTCAATATATTGAACAATCTTTGCGAGAAATTATACATAATGATGATCAGGTGAAAAAAATAATACATCATTTGAAAAACAATCGAAATGAAAAAATAGTTTCTGAAATCAAACGCATCAGTTAGAATAGAGACGTATAATTTTGAAAATATAAATATATAATATATACATTATGGAAATAAGTGGAACGTGTTATATTGCACCAGAAGATATGGTTTATTATAAAGATACCAAACATAATAAAATAATGAGTTGCGGGTTTGAAGTATCTTCTCTCTTGATGAAAAAGGGATTACCTCTGTTTCCTCTACAACAGACAAGTAAGAGAGAAGATAAACCTACTTCTCTCTTTGAAAATTTAGCGGTTCCCGCCGGTCTTCTTTTTCACAAACATAAACCTCAACAAGAATCCTTTTTGTATAATGAAAACGACGATGAAGAAGAAAAACCGGTTATAGGAGAAGATATATACAATAAATTATTACAACGAATGGAACTCAATCATACAAAAAAATCAAAAAGAGCAAAACTACATGGTAGTAGAAAAACAAAAAAACGAGATTTACACTAGACTTTATTCCAAGAATTATAATTAAAAGGTGATACCAAAATATCATTCAATCTCTCTTTCCAATAATCCACACGTTTGTCCATCCAAATATCCTTTTCTGTTACAGGATACGGACTAGTCGTTTCCATTAGTTCTTGTTCCTCTTTTGTCATAGGTGGCTTTTTACCATAACAATTCACACCAAATTTAATAGCTGGATTGGCTATATATCCTCCATTTACACCAGGTCGCCCACAATCGTGTTCGTGTCCTGGAATGGTTTGTAGTGTGTCGTATGTCTTTTTCTGTGTAGGAAACAATGCAATTTGATCTTCTGACCATCCATAATTACACCATTCTGCACCTTTGTTATAAGCTTGTTCCATTTCAGAATAGGTCGCTAAACGTGCATCATAAGCGCTACATAAACTTTTAGCATCGGCGTAATTATAATAATTACCAGGGATATTAAAGACTTGCGTTTCATCTGATGATGGCGGTGATGCAACAGGAGGGGATGGGGTGGGTGAAGGTTCTTTATTGACATATACATCCACTTCGGGTGTAGAAGTAAAAATATTTTTCAAAGAGGCACTGATATCATAACCGTACATATATTTCCATCCTTTGACAAAAAATAAAACAAAACAAATCAAAAGAATAACAACAATAAATATCGTTGTTGAAAAAGAAGATTCAGAAGAGACCGGAGTAGAATTTGTAAAAGATGAAACGAGAGACGACGATGACTCATCCGAAGAAGTAGATGTTTTTCCTAAATACATAAATACAACAATATAAGCAACGACAACGAGTCCAATAATTATAAGAACGATTGGATTTATCTTGCTTATTACATATTGATTTATATTATCATACATGGAATCATTTGGTGGTGGTGATACTTTGTTATCCATATATATATATTAAAGCTTTGTTTTTTTTCTATAGAAGAAACAATAGGCTTTTGATGTCACAATCTGTTCTTGTGTTACTTGTGTCACATTTGTATCATTGAAATGATACCAGTTCCCATTTGCATTCTTTACAAAAGCAGTATAGTGTCCACCATATGTTGTTCCAGAATGATTACAAACACCATATAAATCATATATATAGGACTCTTTTTTATATCCTATAACATAGCTCGATAAATTCATATCTGTCAAAGGAAAATCTACGAGTATTTGATTTTTGTTATAAATATTGTTTGCATTGTTGCGTTTTAAATCCATTACCAAAATAGTCGGTAAACTCCAAAATGATATCTTTTTATGAACGTTTTCCTTTTGTTTAGTTGTATCGTTGTACCAAGCATTTTCATCTCTTAAGATTTCTCCTTGTACATATAAATCAAAACAATCCTTTAATGTGGGAGATTTATTGTTTGTTGGAATAGATAAATTAATCATTAAAAAAGGTTCAGGGTTTCTTGACAAGACTGTATTGTTAGATCCGAGAGAAACAATTTCAGATATATGAATTCCAAAAAAAAGATTCCAAATCTCTGAATATTCTTTTGTATACATTTTTTGTATAGTAGTGAAACATTGTATGGCTATTTTATCGGTTTCATTTTCAGGAGACCCTTGCACTTTCATTGTTACTTCTCTCGATATCGCATTGTGAAAACAATCAATGATAAAGAGGAAAAATTCTGGCAAGTCGTTTTGCGAATATCCTGTAAAGAGTTCCATTTTTTTAATTTGTGCTATTTTTTGTATTGTCTTGACAAATTTAGAAGGGGATATGGTCGTATTTTCCTTCCACATTAATTGTCTTAATTGATCCCATTCATAAAGTAAAACAGAATCATATTTGTTTTTTAATTTTTTTAAAAAATCAGGTTTGTTTAATAAATCATTCAATTCATATGTATGTGAAAGTACTTGCATACACGAATTGATAAAACAAGTATTTCCTAAATTAGCGAGACCTGTTAATCCTTTATTTGCATATTGTGTATTCATTCTTTATATATCCTTATTGAATTTCTTTTATATTACTTGAAATATAAATTATTTATAGTAATGCATTTTCCTTTATTTTACAAAAAAAAAAAGAATTTAGATAGTATATTCTTACTATAGAATGGCTACCCATCGTTTTCAAATGAGTGAGGATGAGCGGTTTTTGTTTGATTTTTATTCACAGATTTATACGGATACTATTGATCGTATTGATCATTTGTATGATTATGCTAATTTTGTGCGAGATATATTAGACAATATAAGCAGAGTGGATAGAATACCGAGAAACAGATATAATAGACAATATGGGATAGAACCTACTTCCACAAATATGAATAGAAGTAGACGTGTTGAACCTAGTTTTACAAATATGAATAGAAGTAGACGTGTTGAACCTAGTTTCACGAATGCGAATACGAATACGAATGCGAATGCGAATGCGAATACGAATACAAATGTGAATACGAATGCAAATACGAATGCGAATGCAAATACGAATACAAATACGAATACAAATACGAATACGAATGCGAATACGAATGCGAATACGAATACAAACAATCGTAATATAAATTCTATATTTGAAGAATTTTACAATACGGTTACGATTCGACCTTCTAGAGAAGTGATAGAAACAGCAACGCGACGAATACGTTTTGATGATATTGAAACCCCATTGAACATATCGTGTCCTATTTCATTAGAACGATTTGAAAACAATAGCGAGGTACTAGAATTGTTGCCTTGTCATCATTTGTTTCAACCTACTTCTATTATGTCATGGTTTGAGAGAAATGTTCGTTGCCCTGTTTGTAGATGTGATATACGTAATTATGTTCCAACTAGTACAAATGCTAGTCCTGAACCGGTGATCCGTGAAAATCTTACCAACGATGTACAATATTTATCACAGATTACAGAACAACTTATACAACAATTGTTTCCTAATAATGATCAAAATTTAGTAACACAATATATGGAAGGTACATTTAGTTTGGATTCATCCATGAATAGAATGCAAATAGACCCATCAGGGGGATTTTTATTTTTTTCAAGAACGTACCCTTGAAATTGCGTAAATGTAAAACACAAAAAATACCTCTATTGTCTATGTTGACACGAAGCAAAAAAAAATTGAAACAAAAAAAAGGTTATATGCTATATAAAACAAACAATATGAACTACCCCATTCTAGATAACGAATCAATTCCTGAAGAAGAAGAAAATGAAAATATAAATGTATATGTCTATGACGAAGATTATCTCAGTCAATTGTATTCTACTTTTGAATCTGAAATTATATTTGTTACGAGTAGTTGCACCTATGTATTTCGTGCAACAAGTATATATTTTGTATGGATTTTCTTGCATTATGCAGCAGTTCATTTATACGCACATTGGTGTGTTCCTATAGGATGGATAGGATTTCTTACGTCTCCCTTATTGGTAGCCAGTCCTCAATGCAAAGCACTAAGATGGGCTATTTATAATGGTGGAAATTCCATTGATGTAATGTGGATCGCATTTGGTTTATGGATTGTTTCCAAGTTACACATACCTAATTACAAGTAAATATAATAGTAAAAAAATAAAAATGTTATACAAATATGTTATACACAGTACTTATTTTTTTGGAAAGAATAGTGTAATACTTTGTGTATCTTCTTTCTGATTGTCTGTGTCTCGTAAAAACTCGTCGAATAACAAGGCTTTGACTTCCTTGTTCTTCAATGCCTCTATTTTATCTGCTGCCTTGTTAGCATCAGATTCTCCTTTTTTTATCATTTCAACCTCTTTTCTGAATTTTACAATTTTGGATCGTTTTCCTTGCAATTCCCATAATTTTTCTAGGACCAAAGCCATTAATTGTTGCACAGGTTTCATAATTTGATTGCTTATATAAAACGAATAATCTATTTTAAGACCCTTTTCTATTACAAAGGCAGGAGTTTCAATACGTTCACCTTGCAGCGCTTTTTTGTCTTTGTTATAAATATAAACATACGGAATACGGTCACCAGGATTTGGTTTGTTACCAGGGTCTCTTTCTGTCATTCTGTCTGCGAGTACTTTGTGTGAAATTTGTTTTGGATTCTTGTATCCAGAACGCAATGACTTGCTTATGATAAGTTTATCCATTGTATATTTTTCTTTCACCATATTTTTCAAAGAGGTTTGTAAAAAGGTGGTTGCTTTTTCTATATTTTGTTCTTTCATCAATATATCAATAATACCACCATAAATATCCTTTACAATAGGTGCATTATCTCGTCTTTTCAATACAATACCCATCTCTTTTCGTTTGCATTTGTTTGGGTCTGTTTCATACAACATTCCTACATATCGTTTTTTGGATAATAGACAAAACGGCATAAATGTTTTTTCATATTCCAAATCGTGTGGACCTTTGAGAAATGTCGATGCCAAGTGTCCTGCCTCTTGTGCCAATTCAATTGTAATTTCCAATGCCTTTTTCCCTTTAATTCGCTCTCCTTCAGGTGTTGATAAATTAAAAGTAAAGAATACCGAATCTGTATTATGTACAATCAAATTACCAATACCCGCTGAAAAATGATGATTCGATGTTGTCAAATCATATACATATCCTTTGTAATCAATTTCTTGTATTATTTTGACTCGTTCATCATCTTCATCAAAACTAGAACGCTTTTGTACAATAATTTTACCCCCTTTTTCACTGATTTCAAATAAATGACCCATTTCAGATAAAGAATAACAATATTCAGCTGCATCTTTATGATTGTAAAAAGAACGAATCAAATAATTATATTTTGCGGGAAGCAAATTATATTCATCAAACAAAGTTTTTTTTTGGGTTACTCTCTCTTCTCCTGTTGGTAAAGGAGAGTGCAATAATGGATCTCCAATTTTTATATCACGTGGAGAAATCTCTTTTCCATTTTTGTCCAATAGCGAATGATCATCCGTCACATCTACCAATCCTATTTTCGTGAATATACGAAACATCTTTTTATGAGGTGCCAATATATGACGAATAATTCGTTTTAATGAAGTCCAACCATCTTCCGTCCACGTTTCAATCCCTTCCAATTCGCAAAATTCCTTGTCCTGTTTTCCTTCTTCTTTACAAAGGAACCAACGATTGTAACCATATTTTTCTGCCAATTCTTCCATTGTGACAAATTTAATTTTTCCGTTTGTTCTGATACACGTTGGTGTATAAGACGCCACACTGTCACCGTATATATATTCTGCTTTTGTTAATACTGGTCCATATTTTTCTGTTTGACATATCCGATTCGCATAGCATTCTTCCACAATACGTTTTGCATAAGTCAACAGAAGTCTACCTGTTGCCGTAGTCGCCGCAGCGCAATCTTTTTCATAAAAGGAACTCGTCTTGGCACCACATTGTCCATACAATGAATTGGCTGTTAGTTTGTAACCAATTTGCCTCTTATCGAGTACATTTTTCATAAATTCATCCTTTTCTTGAGGAATCAATTTACGTGTCGTCTTACGTGCAATAAGTAATTCTTCTAAAATGGATGGCATAATGGCACGAACACCATTGATTGGTTGAACAAAACGGCATATTTTGTATCCACATTTTATCTTTTCTGCTGCAGCTTTTTCGGATTTTCTTACGTATTTGAATGTGTCATATGTAATATCAACGTATTTATGACCAGGTAAATTGTCGTAAATAAATTGTCCTTCTTCATTCTTTTCGCTTCCGTCATTCTTTTCGCTTCCGTCATTCTTTTCACCCGTCTCTTCTACAAGTGTTCCTTTTAAATCGTATTCCTTTGTCCATACTTTACTATCGTGACTAATATTCTCACTCATCATTGAGGACGGATAAAGTGATGCATAATCTACACACGCGACAGGATTATCTAAATACAAATCACATTTAGGATCCAAAACAATAGCACCTTCGTAACCGTCTTGATCATCCGATTTTTCCATAACGGGTAATAATACACCCTTTTCCCTGCATTTTTTTGCGACATAGCTAGTTAATTTGATACCTTGTCCACGAAGAATCAAGAAGGAAATAGGAACACTACAAATATTTGCCATCTCAGATAAACCGGTCCATACATCTACCTTATTCAATAAATAATGAACAAGATTGCAATCCTGAATACAGTATTTCGCAATGACAGCACGATCTTCGGCTGTTCCATTGGTCATTCGGAAAATGTCTTGTGGTGTTACATCGTCTTTTGCTAAACACCATCGCAGCTTCTTCGTAGCATCATTTACAATGATTCCTTCTATGCAAAATATTTTTGCTTCTTTGTTTACAGAAAGGACTTTGTATTTGGCACCATTGTTGTAATAATCAATAGAATGTCCAATTTCTTCGAAATGAATATAGCTATCGACCAAAAGACCAGTTAGATTCGTTGTTTCAATGGTAGTTATATTTGCCTCGTTTGTATGCAATTTAACAAAATCACCAATGAAATGACCTGCAACAAAGTCTAATTTGTACGAAGATAAATTTTCTTCACGTCGAAAGAAATTATACAAATCGATTTGAATACGTCCTGGCATTTTAATATATTTGAGGTCATGTTGTCCACTGGCGATTTGGATACTAGTTTGTTCAATGGAATATTGATTAGTAACAGGGTCACGAAAACCACACAATTCATCTTTGTTTTTAGAAAGTTGCAAGAATTCTTCTACACAATCATTTTCTTCTGCGCGTCGAAAGAGGAATTCATAATCAAAGCCAAATATATTGTAACCGATTACAATATCAGGATTTTCACGTTGCATCATTTCTTTCCAACCGACGAGGAGATTTTTTTCTGATTCGTATGTTTCAATTTCAGTATCTTTGACATTGGAACATGTATTGAGAACCACACAATGATGTTTGTAAGGTTCTTTTTCACCTAGACGCATAAATGTAGAACCTATAAACGTTACCTTGTCGCCTTCTAGGGAAGGAAAGAATTGTTGAAGAGAGACATTGATTTCGGTGATTTTACTAGAACGATCGAGTTTATCGAGGATACAATCAACTATTGTTTTCGAGGAAGACGGTTTATGTCGCGATACATTTGCTTCTGTTTCATCCTCCTCTTCTTCTATTGCTTCGCCTTTTTTTTGAAACATTGATTCAATAGTCAATTGATTCCATATTTCTTTTGGAATGTCGGCTCCTTTGACTGGTATAAGCAACCATTTATCGATTCTTTGTTTTAAATGGTCAATTGTGGGCATTTTTTTAGGATAAACCCGATCCACTTTATTACCAAGAGAATCAGAATAACCAAAAGCGTTCATAATGATTTGTTTGAGTGTATTTTGAACGTATTCAATAGTAAGTACGGATGAATCAAAGAAGTCGATAATATTAGTGGCTAGTTTTTTGTATGATTTTATGGGTACAGGGAAATCACCGTGACTGCTACTGGCTTCAATATCAAAACTGCAAATTTTTAAAGGAACTATTGTTTCTTTGGATGGTAAAGGTATAATATCGGTAAAGGCAATAGAATATTCCAATTCACAAGTGGTTTTTTTGTCGTATTTCACAAGTATTATTTTGTTTTTGGGTACAGAGACCCAACCAGATGGACTAATATTTTGAATATGAAAGAAACGCAAGAGTGGGGGTATATTCGCTTCATACAACTGTATATGCGTATTTGCATAATAGAATCCATCGGGTAACAATTTACGCCGTTCGGTGTTTTTGTCATAGGAAGAATACCATAAATTTTTTACTTTGTTAAAGCATTGCACATTATTAAACGCAAGATAGACGAATGTATGATTTTTTCCTCCATCGAAACCATATAATTTTTTTCGTTGTATTAATTCACATTCTACAATTGATTTTTCATAATAAGCGCCTACTTTTTTTCGTAAAAATGACAAGAAACCACGTTTGGTATATTCTGTCCAATTATCTTCTACTTTGAGATAGAAGAAGGGTTTGAATTCATTAACGAGAACAGAACACGAATTTCCGAGTTCATCCATACCAAACATTTGTATAATAAAGTGATTGGCATCACGGCGCTGTCCATTTGATTCTTCACTGCTCAAATCAGTTGATTCATTGAAAATATGAAAATCATAAAGACGGATTTCTTTTGTCATTGTTGTTTTAGTTGTTTTCTTTTTACATTCCTTTTTTTGAATCAATTTTATTGATATGTATTCAGCAACCAGCGTTTTGTTTCGAATAGCCTATAACCGCACAAGCGATGCGTTTTCCTGCGTTGCCTGTTTTCAGGCTCATTTCATCGCCTCCTTGTCCGCAATCGTCCGTGTCTGCGTGTATAATAAGACCTCGTCCAATAATATTGCATTTTACACCACGTAGTTGAATAATGTCATCGACAAATGAATAATGTGCTTCACCGTTGGTATTGCTAATAAGATTGCCCAAATCCCCAACATGTCTTTCTTTCGCACCGGGACATCCGTGTTTTTTTCCATATGGATTGAAATGAGCACACATACTTTCGCATCCATCCGTGAGATCTCCTGATTCGTGGATATGAAATCCGTGCAAGCTATTTTTCTTGAGACCTTTGATAGAAACATCAATGCGCACCGATTTTGTTTTGATATCTTCTGTAAAATACACTGTACCTTTTATTTTCTTTTCATTGAATACAGCCACTGCTTGAAAGGGTTTTTTACTTGCCATATCTTTTATATATCCTTTTCTAAAAATAAATTGTTTGAAACGAACGATCGATGAGGCTTTATATTCTTTTTATAAACATTTACAAAGTAATTTAAAGAGACCCACGCATACACCCTTTGAAAATAAAAAATTGAAATGCTTTTTTATACTATTTATAAAGAAGTATCAAACAATAATGGGTTCTATTTCATCAAAAGTTAAAGCTTCTCATTTGTCAAAAGACAAAAAAAATGCAATTGTCAAGCATTCCGAGCAAAAAATAAAACAAATCAAACAAGATTTGTCGCAATTTCAGCAAACTATAATGCATAAGACAAACAATGGTGGAACAAAGGAGGAAATCAAACGAATGCTTTTCGTTACCGAAAAAGCTAAAACCCAAGTGGAACGCGAGGATAAACCCTTTACCAAGAACGACTGGATTGCTATTCTTGTTGCTGTAGGCGAGATTGAACTCAAGGATATGGAAACCGCAGAAAAGTTATATACTGTTCCTGTGCTAATGACAAAGATTCGCTGTTCTGTTTATGACGTAAATCGATACGTACCAATCAAAACGGATGGTTCTAAACCAATTATAAATTCATATTGTGTAAATAACAATCGTATTACCAATGAAGAAAAGAAAAACATTTATATGTAACCAAATAATTAAAATTTATTATTTTTTCTTTGCCGACGCGTTCTCCGTCTCTTTGAACCACGTTTTTTTATTGTGCGTCTTTTTCCTCCCATTTTCATTCCTCCCATTTTCATTCCTCCCATTTTCTCAGGTAAATTTTCTCCCGTTTTCACTTCTCTCGTTTCCTCTCCTCCCGTTTCCTCTCCTCCCGTTTTCACTCCTCCCGTTTCATCTCCTTCATTACCACCCATCCATTTATGTTTTTCTCTCTTTATATGCAAAGACGTACGAATCCAATTTGCCAAATCTTTTCCTTCACGTCCTCCATTGTATTCCTCTATATGAGAACCACGAATAAATCGAAACGTAGGAAATCCTCGTGGTTGACTACCAATACTCTGCAAACGAGAAAACAAATTCTGATTAATCTGTGCTATCATAACAGAATGATGTCTTTTTCTCTCTTGATCGGAAAGGTGATCAGATATATGCGCCCATCCCTTTTTGGCACGTTCACAAGGACCACAACCATCCATATAGAGAAATAAAAACGCAGGCTTTTTATTTGCAATATGTTTCTTAAAAACTGCTAGATTTTTACTACTTGCATCCATTATAGGGGGTAAAAAAATCATAATTGGTATTCTATTATACTATACGAAAAAAAGTTATTTGTATATATAAAAGACATATGTTTCTCTCTATCTTATTTATTTTCATTTTTTTAGCAGGACTATACTATTATGCATATTATAATCACCCTGATATAATACAAGAAGGAATGAGTAATCCTTATGAAAAAAGATGTCCAAATATTTTAATTCAAAAAGGAAGTCAACTTTTTTTATATAATTCACACATTGCCAAAATACCAGGCGTAAATCCTATTCAATTCAGTAATTTAGAAGATTATATTGAATTTACAGATTGGCAACGCAGCCAAGGTATTCGATGTCCTATACTTTTTTTACAGCATTCTTATGATGCGCAAGGCAATTCTGTTTACAAAGTACGTCCTGGTCCTACTGATTTAAAAGGTGGGTTGCCTCCGTTTTCTAATTCTTGTCCTTCCAATAATCAACCAGAAGGTAGTCCTTCTACAAGTTTACTACAGGATGCAAATAAATATGATACCATTATTAATGAAAAAGGTACAAAACCAGCATCAGGAGAGAAAGAAGAAAATTTATTACAAAATATGAGTGCCAATCCTATGGACGACAATTGGGGAGGTGTTGATTATACGCAATCTCTCGTTGATAGAGGAGATTATGCAGGTGATGAAGTTAGTATTTTTATTCCTTAGTATCATAATATAAATATTGCTAAAATAGTTATATTATTATTAGTCGACTACGTAACTCCATCAATATATTTCATTAGCGTATCCAAACCAGTTCTTGCATTTGAGAATATATTCAATCGTGCAATGAGAGAACTAGCAGAAGTATCATTGATTGCATTGGCATCCATACTCATAATAGTTTGTAGTGTCAACATACTTATATAGTCATCCAATTGAATTATTACATTTTCATAATCACTTCTGTATTTTGGAACATTCATTTGATCCTTTAGTTGAGAGAAAGCAACATTTATTTTACTCCCATAATTGGCAGCACCTGAAGCAATATTTTGCGTTGTGGTTGATGTAGCAGTTGATGTAGCAGTTGATGTTGTTGGCATCGTTGTGCTAATTGTAGAATCTATAGGATTCGTCAAACCTTCTATAATACGTCCATTCAACATCAAGGATCTTGCAATAATATATACAAAAAAACCAAGAAAGAGAACAATTCCTACAATGGTAAAAACCTCGTTATTCATGTATATTATATTATACTTCTATATTTTCCTCTTCTTTTTTAACGTCGATAAGCAAAAAAGCAATTACATTGTCTAAAACTGTTTTACTTATTTTACGCGTTTGCCCTTTACTTGTTACATAAGACAAATTGGATAAACATGATGGATTTGAACGTATCGAGAGAATCAACTGTTCCAATGTTTTGTATTTTTCCATAATAGCAGATGCTGTTGTAGAATGTATACCCGGTATTTGACACAACATTATTTCTCCAATATTATATTGTGTTATGTTTTCACTCTTTACCTTTTTGGTAAAGGATGAATAAGATGTCATCTCCTTGTCTTCTTTCATAGAGAGATAAAAAGGTATTTTCCCTTCCTTTTCTCCCTTTGCTATTTTATAAACACTATGACAAAGAAAAAAAGCAGTTTCTTCTACATTGATTGTCCTGAAAACAGAAAACCCTTTGTAATGCAAGAGAGAAACAATAGCCGAATAAATGGTTGTTTTGTCAATCGATTTATATTTCCAATCATTTATATTACCCTCAATAATATAGATTATATTGTGATTGGGAAGCGGATATGCATTCAATCGATGTGATTGTTCTTCATATCGTCCATCCTTTATACTTGAATATAAATCCGCAATTGTCTTTCGCTCAACTATCCATTGTTCCCTTTCAGAGGTAGAGAGAACAACATCGCCAATATCCAATACTTCCGTTTTTACAACAATATCTTGAAATCGTGGATTTACACCACTGGAAACATATTTTTCACATAAAGTAATTAATTCTTTCTCTCGAATATCTATGTTTAACAACATTTTAATATATCTTCTTTGGTCTTTAGATTGTTTTTATATATAATCATTTTTACAATATATAATCATTTTTACAATATTATATCAATATAATGACAAACTATTTTGTAAAATTAAATGGAATATATGACATCATATCAGCCTTTTTACTGTTATTTCGAACCGAATTATCACCTCATATACTTTTATTATACCATAAAAAGGAGTGGGACGATGTTTCCATACGTTTTTTAGCTTATTGGATATTTACATATGGAATGATACGAATTATAGAACCCAAAGGTTCAATGTTAATACGTTTATCTTATTGTATAGAAGCATTGTTTGTCGCAAACGAGGCTTTTGTAAAACATACAATGAAGCAGATGAATGCATTCTTTGTTATTATAACATCTCTCTTTTTGGCGGTGTTTGTATAATGTCTTTACAAGGACATCTCAATTGTACTCGTATCTTTTTCTTCAACTTTTCTTCGTTTTCAAACAAATATATTTGAAATGTATAGGAACCATAATTGTTTAAATCATCGTGAATGACAATACGGGATACCATTTTCATTTCGGGCAAGAATACTGCATATTCAAAGAGTGAATCATTTCGCGCATATTTATCAAATACATAACCTGTATACATCTGTTCCATTACGTATGGATGTTCTGTGCAGAAAGCAAGCATTGCACAATCATTTTGTACGCGACGTATTGACCGCATAATGGTATTTATATATTCCAAATTGTCTGTCCATTTTTTGTAAAAAGTAGTCATTGATTCTGTTATATCAATCAATCCCAGATTTTGTTGCAATTGAATGATGTTTAATAAATCGACTAATCTACGAATTGGTGAAGTAATATGTATATATGCTTCCATATTCAAAATGTCGTGCTTTACAGAAATAGACTCGTTTATTTTTTCTAAATTAATGTATTCTGCAGCATTGCTATTCCATACATTAAGAAATTGTGAGACATCTTCTGGTACTGATTCTGGAATAATAGTATCCTTTTTCAATAAAACAGAACGGAAAATACCATTGTTGTACGTTTTCATTCTTTGTGCCGTTTTATGATTCATCAAAATCATCAAATAAGCCACCACATCGTGACTATCTTTCATCTGACGTAAGTAATGATTCTCTTTTGATAAAGATACAACTGTCTTCAATAAGTATTGGTATTCTGGGTCGGCAAGTAACTTGGATTCTTCATATCTATAATTACATCGTACCTTGATGACAACATTTTTATAATTGATTGTTTTTATTTCCATTGTATCTGAATCAATATCTATATCCATCGCCAACGCAAATCGTTTGTTTCCCGCTTGTAAACTACATAAACCTTCAGATAACATACATGGTAACATGGGACGTTTTCTATCTGGTAAATAAATTGTAGCAATACGTTGAGAGAAAGATTCCCATAAATGCAACGTTTCTAGCCAAATAGAAACATTTGATATATAAATACTTATTTGTATCAATGAATCGTGAGAACGTATACTAAATCCGTCATCGAAATCCACACTGTCTTCTGGGTCAATTGTAAATACTGACCATTCGGTTCTATTTTCCATTGTATGATATTTATTTTCAATCGTCTCTATATAAGCTTCGTGCGATGCCTTTTGCAGCGCTTTGGATGTAGCCTTTATAAAAGATTGGATAGACGTATTTAAATTTTTACAATATAATTGATATTCATAATAAGAAGATAAACTATCATTGGGACCAATATTTTGGTTAATAATACCGTGTGGAGGTTTCTTGTCCCAATGATGGAAATCAAAAGTAATATAACGATTTTCCATTGTTTTTGAAAACCCCATGTACTTTATTTCAAAAGGTATCAAGAAACACGGAATACGAATATCGTCAGGGATACATTTATACAATAGACGATTTTTTATATCGCGACCAAAAGTTCGATTGTTTTTGAGTATCAAAATTCCTGGTATATTTACAGAATCGCGAATCGGAGATTTTATAATTTTCAGATTCTCCAGAGAATCTGATACAGTAAATACATCATTTGAAAAGAGTTCATGATCCAATGGTATAAAAGGCAATGATACTTCTTTAAATGTATCGAATTCATAATATGTCCACGAGGTATAATTTCGATCATGTATAATCACTGTGTAATTCATAATGTTTGTCTTATTTATAACTGTATTTTTTATTCATTTTTATTTTCATTTTTATTTTCATTCCTTTATTTTATTCTCTTCTTTTATTTTATTCCTTTACTGTCTCTTCTTTTACAATTTGTGTTATATTTCGTTTTATATTTTGATGTTGTAAAATATACATTCCTATATGAGGAATAATTGATATTGTATTCATAAATGTTCGGTATCGAAAGCACGAAATAGAACTGTCCTTTGAAAAGGATATGCTATACCACCAATAGGCAGGAATAAACAAGGTTTGCCCTTTTCGAACAGTGATTTCCAAACATTTTATTTTGTCTATATCTGATTTATATATTTCTTGTGGTGCCCATATATTTACAAGTGATGTATATTCAAAATTATCATAATCATACAATGTATGCAAATATCGTGCACAAGTAGGAGGTGCCATTTTAATTTGTATTTCACCTTCTGTTACTACATAAAAATTTCTGTAATTGAGTTCATAACGGAATGGTGTTTTTACTCCTTCTGAACCTAAAAGAATATCATAGAAACAATTGGATACAAAATAGGGACGTAAAAATGCATCATTATATTGAAATTGTTTAATGACTCCTGTTTCGAGTAAAAAATCGTGATTATTTTCAGAATAATATCGCGACTCTTTATCTTCTTGAAACAATTGATTGGCACGTTTTAATGGGAAAGGAACATATAATTCGGATGTATCACTCTTATTGTCGAGTGTATTTCTTATTTTAACATCAAATGCATAAAATTGTTGTGAAATAGTTGTTTTGTTGGTTTTTTCTATTATATTTTCATTGGGAAAATCAAACAAAACAGGTTGTCTTAAATCACATATTTCTTCCATTTTATCCTTGGAAGGTTCATCGATTTCAAAAATTTCTAAATCATTACTCGTTTTTAAATGATAATAAATATGCAGATACAAAAACAATATGATACAAAATATAAATATTCCTATAAGCAATTCAAACATATGATTATAAAAAAAAAAGATTGTTCTTTTTATATTTAAACGTGTTTTCTCGTTATAAAGAATGGTTTATTCTATCTTGGGAGCAAGAAAGAATGTAATATGACTATTTGCTTGTAATGGATATTTTATTTTCATAGGGTGTCCTTCACTAATTGAAAATTGTATTTCTTCTGACAATTTTGTAGTCAAACAAATTTTTTGTAAAAAGCCTAAATGAAAATTACCTGCGATATCCTCTCCTTCAACAACACTGCATTCAGTAATATCTTCCAATGGAATCATCACTTTCATTTCTCCTGATATACCACTGCTTAATAAATCAATTCGCTCTTCATTACATCTAAATTCCAAACTTTCACCAAACAACCCCATTTTAGTAATAATTTCATTGATTTTTTTCGCCGGTAAAGAAAATTCAACATCATATTCTCTTTGTGGAATTTCTAGATAATTATAATCATCTTCCATCAATGGAATTTTATAAAAACGACTGAATTCTCTCTTGGAAATATCCTTGTTTTTATTAGATTCTTCTTCAGCAATCAAATCTACAAATAAATGGTCTGGTGATTCTTCGTAATAAATTACAAATGTATGTGCATCATTAGCAGAAGACAATATTGAAAACAGAGTCGGTGTATGGATACAAATACGTTTTGCGTCTGAACTATTTACCTCGTATGTTGAAAACCATTCTTTTTTAATAGAAATATCAAACAAACAAACATGAGAACGATCCATACCTTGGATGTACAATTCATCATCTTTAAAATGAAGATTCAGAATACCAGTTGTTCCCTTTAATAATTCAAAAATAGCCACAAATAATTGCTTCTTTTCTTTATCTTCCAAAATACATTTCATTCTTATTGTTTATTTTATTTAAAATGATATTAATAAAATCAATTTTTTTACATATATTGAATACCCTTTTCTGTTACATTCAATGATAATGAAATATATGGTTCATCTGAAGGAATATCCCAACTAACTTCTCCTTCATTCCATAGAATAGGTATATTATTCATATGTCTTTTACTATTAACACTTTTTACCCATCTTGTTGTTAACGTGTAAACACTATTGATCATAATAAAATAAAATAGAATATGCATTTCTTATTCTATTTTATAGGCAGTTCTTTAAGTCCTCTTTATAGGACAATTGTCTTGCTCTCTCTCTCTCGAGTCGGTCTTCACACAGCCCCATCGCCTGTCCTAGCATCTTCTTCAGGAATTAAATTTTCAACAGTAACAACGGTTCTTTGATAATCAACAAAAACAACAATAATAGCAAGAGCAACAACAATAACAATAACAATAACAACATCACCATACATTTCTTAATCTATTTCATAGATAGTTCTTTAAGTCCCCTTTATAGTATTTATTTCAACGGTAAGATTTTTTCATCGATGTTTGTATCGATTGATATTTTACGCTTGCTGCCTTTTTGCGTCGGTACTTCTTTCTCCTTTGCTTCCTCTTCTTTTATTCTATTTATTTCGTCTTTTACCTCATCTTCTTCCTTTATTCTATTTTTTTCGTCTTTTACTTCATCCTCTTCTTTCTCTCCCACTCCTTCTTCATTAACAATTGTTTCTTGTTGTTTTTTAAATAGATCTTCATGTCTCGCAATTATTTCGCTTTGCTTTGCAAACATATCCTCCATATGTAACTTTATATCAACGATATGTGTATCCAATAAAATATTTTGCGATATATTGTTTTCTTTTATATGCTTGTAAATTTCTTCTATTTTCGATTCTACTTTATCCAAACGCAGAACAATACTTTTGAATACGGCTTCATCCACAATCTTGATATTTTCATTGAGAGAAGAAACATTTTCTTCTGTTCTTTGAATACCTATTTGCTCCAAAGGTGGTAAAGCATTGATAAAATTTTCAACGCGACCCAAACGAATGGTTGTCAATGCGATAGCATCTGACACTGATAATTTGGGATATGTTTTTGGTTCCGCAACAGGTTGCTGCATACCTCTTTCTACATTTCTTGTATTTCTTGTAGGTTCTCTCTGACGAGAAGAAGCCTGTTGTTGCGCATTGTTGGTTTGAAAACCCGCGCTAGGCGCATTGGTTCTTCTGTTAATAGCAGCAGCAATTGCTCTACTTCCACTCATAATAGTATTCTATTCGAAAAGAAAACATATGCTACAACGCGCTAAAGGAATATTTATGTTTCTCGTTTTATTTATTTCTTCCTATAGAACATATGGAAAGTTTGGATGAAACAACTAAAAAAATATCATCAAAAATCGGTTTTTTTAAACATGTTTTTAATTTTGAGGAAGATTCTAAAACGGACATATTGAATATTATCCAATATGCTATATTGTCAATTATTCCCATTGTTATTTTGAACAAACTTAGCCAAAAATATGTTCCTGAAGCCGATGAAGAAAAGGGAAGCTTTGAAATTTTAGCAGAAATCATTATTCAAGTTTTGGTCATATTTTTGGGTATTTTATTGATTCATCGTATTATTACATATGTTCCTACGTATAGTGGCGTCAAGTATCCTGATTTCAGTGTTATTACTATTATATTGGCAGTTCTACTGATTACAATGAGTCTTCAAACAAAATTGGGAGAAAAAGTCAGCCTTTTATGTGATCGTATAGGTGAATTATGGAATGGTACTTCTTATTTAACTGATGATAAAAAGAAAAAGAAGACTTCTTCCGGGCAAGGAAATGTTCGTATAAGTCAACCTATTTCTGGGCAACAACCATCTACTATGATGACACCTAATAGTGCCATTACACAATCTTTATACACAGATTCTACCCCTATTAATCAATTACCTGTGCAGCAGCAACAGCAACAGCAACAGCAGCCTACCATTTCTCCTCCCAATTACAACGAATCTTTCCAAAATCAAGGGGAACTAGCAGGTCCTGTTGCCGCTAATGAATTTGGTGGTGGATTCGGATCCGCATTCGGAGGAGGATTTTAGTAACAATACTACGAAGAATGATAACAATAGAATATAATAAAAATATTATGTTCTATTTAGTATAATATATGCATTTATAATATTTTATATTATAGACCTCTTCTATTATTGCATATTCGAATCCAGATAATTATGAATAAGTTTTTTATATAATTGTCTATATACATTTTGTAATTTATCAAATTTCATATTAAAAGTACCATCCATTTTTTCCAATGGAATATATTCAATTACACCCTTGTCTTGCATCACGGTTTGTTCCATCAAATAACTTGTAATTGTATCTCCAATAAAATTATATATTTCATTCAAAAATGACAAGAAAACATTTCCATAAACAACGTTGTTGTACATAAAATTACGATATGTCTTCACAAACAAAGTTGAATGTGTCAGATTTTGTGGCGTCGAAAAAGTAACCACAGTACTTATATAATCTCCAAAAATAACACGTGCAACGGTTGTATGTGGTAATGCAAATTCGTTTTCTATGATTAGATTCTTTTTTTTATATATTTTTTTCGCTATAGATTGGTCTCCTGCTTCATATAGATAACGTGTTTTGTAATGATGAGGATAATCACCTACTTTATATGGAGGTATTTCTTGTGTGGGGCTCGGTTTTACACGATTCCCAAAAGTATGCACAAATCCAATATGCATAACATCCAAAGAATTTTCACTTACAATCCGTCCATACGCCTTGAAATCTTTGTGAAAACGAATACTCGTAAAGGTATTATTTTTTGATTCTTCTTCTTGAAAAATATCATTATGACTTGCATCATTTGTATGATGTCTGTCACATGTATGTAAATACAACCAACCACCCTTTTCTACCATAGGAAAACTAGCTTGGTTTTTACATGGTGAAGGTGTAAATTGCAATCCAGGCACTGTGGTCAACTCTCCTTCCTTGTTAAATTCATAACCGTGATAAGGACATACAACACAATTATTTTTGGTTAAAACACCCCGAGATAAAGCAGCTCCTCTATGGTTGCAAAAATTATCCAAAGCATTGTAATTTCCCTTTATATCCTTCCAATATACATATTGTTTCCCCCAAATAGTTGTCTCGTATAATTGATTTATTTTTATTTCGTCGGCTTCTGCCACCACATACCAATGTAAATGGTGATTGTCTTTTTTATCGTCAATAGATGAAAACAAAACGCCTTTTGTGATAATGTGTTGCTTTATAAATGAATTTTTAAATCCATTTGCAACACAAAATAAAAAAGAAAATAATAATGTAATTACCATTGTTATATTTATATAAATATATATAGATATATTTATTTATACTTATTTATAAAATAATAAATGGATGTGGATACTTTACTAAAAGCATTAGACAATGAACAAAATACACATTTATTGGAATTAACAAACAAAAAAATAAAACATATGAAAGAAGACATTTTAAGTCAATTACATTTAACACAAGAAGAAAAACATACTATTACGAAGAAATTGAAAGAATATCGTTATGTAGATGGTATGAATGAATTGACATATGGTTCATTTATACGTTGGATTCCAATAACAGACCCAGACAATATATTTTTAACAACAACAGCCATTTTTTGTGAATTTAAAATTAAAGAAGATGGTGTCCATTTCTTGTATAAAAATTTCAACAATCGTTTCGCACAAATGAAAATGGATGAATGTCTTTTGTTTCAAAAAATGTCATTACAAGAAAAGGTTTTATTGACTGCATTGGATCATTTGTCTAGATAATTTTTTTTATTGGACGCTGTTTTGTTGCTCTTTTTCTTTTTCCCTTTTCTCTCTCTCTTCCGTTATACGAATGTTTAATTTGCTACAATAATCCTTAACGACATTATTTACAATTGTGATAAAAATAATAAAACAACCCGCAGAAAATGCCATTTGTTTGTCTAAATTATTACATTGAATAATACCTGAACCACTGAAACGCCATAATAAAAAAATACCAATATAAACGCGAAGATAGAAATCAACCGTATCTAAATATTCAGGTGCACGTGAAGGATAACCAGAGACTGCAACAAAAATAGTAATAAAATATAATGCAAACGCAATATAATTGACTATTAAAAATCCATAATTGTTATATTTATAAAAATTTTTTATTCTTTTGACTATATTCATTGTAATATATATATTTATTTTTATTTAATCGTTTTTATATATTTAGATGCGTTCCGAACAAAGCTAAAAGTAAATTATTGACAAAATTCTCGAATCATAGGAAATATCGTCGCAATCGTTTCGGCACATGCCACAGCAACTGCCCTATGTTCCTTTTGTGTTCCATTTCCAGAACGTAATTGAATATAATGCACCCACGAACGTAACGAACCACTCATATACATACGTGATGTTGTAAGACCTTCCGGTAAAACTACACGGGCTTGTTCCTTTGCAATTCCTTGCTCTAATGCCCATTGATATACCTCTTTTGTTTTTTCAAGAACAGCTTCTTGCCTTTTATCCCATTCCTTTTGTAATATTGTATCATCTGTTTCTAGACTATTTTGACGATTTTTTACATCTTGTAATCGTGCCTCTCTTTTTACAATATCTTCTCCTTTTACTACATTTTCTACTATAGCATATCGTTGTGAAAATTCTTGAAATGAAAAGGAACGATGACGCAGAATCTGTCGAGCAATATCTCGTGTCGTCTCTATTTCTAAACAAATATGAACCATTTCTAACGGTGACCAATGTTGATTCTTTATCAAATAACGAATTAATTTTTCATTTGTTTCTGTATTATGTTGGTTTGATGGATTGGAAACACGTGCACAATAAGCAATCAAATCCTGTAAATTACCGTGTGTTTCATCCACCGCACTTGAAATCGCAAAATTCGTTTCTATATTAACCACATGTCCTTTTATCACTGGACAAATACCTTGGGAATAGCTTATCAACCGTACACTCATTGTTATAATATATCGTTTCTTATTTTTATATATATTTACATATATCTTTTATACATCTTTATTGTAAAAAGACAAAGTACGTGCACTGGCATCTTGCGCTTCTACAAAACGTGGCATCCAAAAATATGGCACAACGTGTTCCATTTTCGGATAAAACGACGCAAACACTGTTCGATAATACCATTTTTCATATGTATCGCCTTCTTTTAATAAAACAGTATCTTTTTCGGAAAATTGTGCAATTGTTTGCGCATAATCTTCTATTGTCTTTTGTTTCACCATTATACCATCACTGAATGCCTCTTTTTGCCTCCATAAAATTTCATCCGGTAACAAAGGCATACCCTTTTGATTCAAAATGAATTCCGAACTAAATGCTTTACGTAATAAATATTTTTCACATTGTTTTCTACCAGGATGATACCGCAAAGAAGGATGAATACTCAAATACGTTTGTACAAATGAACGGTCCAAAAAGGGTGTTCTCGGTTTCAGACCGTGGGAAGAAATGGATTTGTCTGACCGTAATACATCGAATAAATGAATATCTGTCAAAAGACGCCGTGTTTCTACATCAAATGTCAATGCATCTGGCGCTTTATGCATATATAAATAACCACCACATAGTTCATCTGAACCATCTCCATTGAATATAACGTTGGCATCACTGTTTTTCGCAATCCATTTGGACACCAAATAATTACCTACACTGGCACGCACTGTTGTTGTATCATAACTTTCAATTGCCTCTATTACTTCCGATATCGCATTTAAATATTCCGTTTCTGATATAATAATTTCTGTGTGTTTTGTCCCCAAATAATCCGCCACCTTTTTTGCATATTTTATATCTTCCGACCCCTGTAAACCTATAGTATAAGTTTCTAATGGATATCCTTTTTCATAATCACGAAATTCATTGACAAGTGCGGTTACTAGACTACTATCCAAACCTCCTGAAAGCAAACAGGCAATAGGTCTGTCTGTATTTAAAACACGTTTCTTTATCGCATCCATAAAACTGTATCGTATCTTTTGTAATACTTCCTTTTCAGTTTGTCTCTCACTCGATAATATACTTGTAAAACCAAAAGAATGATATTTTACTTCTTTCTCTCTTTGCCATGAAGAAGATAGTTGAAATGGATGGAAAAATGTCTGATAATGACCAGGTGGAAAAGGATAAATCGTATAATTTTCTTTCATATTATTCGCAAATGACTGAATATCTATCAACATTTTCATTTCCGACGCAAAACCATATAGATCATATTTTTCATTTCTTTTGGATATCATTTGATACAAAGGACGAACACCATACGGGTCTCGCACTATATATAAATGAATACCTTCTTTATGTATATTATAATCACATAATATAAAAGAAAAAACACCATCTATCATTTGCAATGTTTCGTCTATACCATATTTTTCGAATAAAGGTAATATCACTTCACAGTTTGAATCCGTAGTAGGTGTCATTCCAAGCAAATGATATAATTCTTTATGATTGTAAATCTCACCATTGCATATCAATGTCAAATGTTTATATTGAAGAGGTTGATTTGATTCGTTGTTGATTGCAAATCTATGAAATCCAAACAAACAATCCGATGATACTTTAGTAAGTTTTGAAAATTCAGAACCCCTTCTTTTACCTCGCATAAATTCTTCTTCTGCTATAGAATATGGAATTTTTTCACTGTAATTCAGTAAAGAAAAAATACCGCACATACTACTATTATTTGTATAGAAGAATCTTTAAATCCTTATAGAAAGAAATATGCAAAACTTTTCTTTTAAAAAAAAATATAGTTGAAATATAACAATCCAATGGAAAAAACTAAATCACAACATCATATAGCAATGAATGAAAAAATGTATAAAAGAAATATACCTTCTCAACCTTTACAGCCTTATTTGAATGTACGTCCTGTAATGACAAAATATTCGTTATTACCTATTGTTGATCCCCGATCAAATAGTTCTGTTCCTTTGCGACAATATCCAGATTATAATACAAAAAATGTTTTTTATCCGACCAATACTAGTGTAGGACCTTGGTCTGGTTATGCTTCTTCAATCAATATGGAATCTGAATTAAGAAATCAAGTATTTGCATTACAAAAATCCAGCCAAGCTGTTTATGTCCCTCAAGTTCACAGTGATTTGTATACCTATCGTTTTAAACCAGAAGAAACAGGAAAGGATATTCAACCCTTTTCCCTGTTATTCCAAAAAGAAAAATACGATATGTTTGACCCTAATCCTGAGAAAATTGGAACAGGATTGTTTCATAATTGTACGAGACAGCAAATGAAAGATATGACAACGCATAATACCTAATAAGATTATATATTTTTTAAAAAATTATAATATATTAGTAATATATTAATAATGTCGTGTGTTAGTGACGATAATATTTTTTTATTTAATATTATTGAAAATAATGATGTGATTATTAGTGGAATCACTTCTGGTGGATTGGATACAATTAAAAGTAGTTCTATTCTTACTATTCCGTCGACTCTTACTTACAGTGATAATATTTATAATATTATTGAAATTGATAATAGTACATTCTTTAATATAGGTTTAAATATCATCAAATTGATACTGAGTGATGGTATAAAAAGAATTGGTGATCTTGCATTTTATGGTAATATTATTCAAAATGTGACTCTTCCTCACTCTTTGACTAAAATCGGTTATGATGCTTTTGGTGCAAATGAAATTAAAACAGTTACAATGCAATGTAATTACAGTGCGGATTTTCATTTTACTTGTTTTAATGGAAACCCGTATTGTGTTATTTTAATATCGCCTTCTATAAATGCACGTTGGTATGCATATAACAACAACACCTTTGCCTTTGGACAACAAGGTGCTCCTTTTGGAATTCTATCCAACGATGGCGATTTTATGTTTTCTTTAGACAATGATGCTAATGCAGTTATCACTAGATTCACTTCTACTGGATTGAGTAAATATTCAGACCCTAATATACAAAAAGACTTTGATATCCCATCAACTATTGCTTATGATGATATTCCTTACACTGTTAAAAATATTCATAATGAAGTATTTCATAATAAAGGTTTGAATATAAAGACATTGACATTACACGATGGTATAGTAAATATAGGGTCCAATACTTTTGCAGAGAATATTATCCGATATATTATTCTTCCTCCATCTTTGCAAAGCATTGGGCAGTATGCTTTTGGTAGAAATTATATTCAAAACGTGACTATGCATTGTCAATATAGTAGTCAGTTTAATCCCAATTGTTTTGATAATAATCCCAACTGTGCCATTTTTATTTCATCGGAGTTATCTGCTTCTTGGCCATCTATGCGTTTTGGGGACAGATACATTCCAGTAGGTATACCTAGGAATGATGGTACTTTTGTGTTTTTCTTGAATGAAAACAACAGCAGTGCCTTTATTGTCGGTTTGACTCCTACTGCTTTTGGTTTGTATACAAACCCTTATGTAATACTACAAGACCTTACCATTCCTGGAGAATTTTCTTACCAAGGTTCATCTTATAATGTGCTTGAAATACTAAATAATACATTCTTTAATATGTGTTTGAATATAGACAATTTGATACTGAGTGATGGTATACAAATAATAGATTCTGGAACATTTGCATATAATAATATCCATAAGGTAATCTTACCTTACTCCTTGACTACTATAAAAAATTATACTTTTTCATATAATAATATTACTTCTATTATTATTCCTCCAAGAGTCACAAGTATTGGAAATAATGCTTTTTCAGGGAATATGAATTTAACAAAAGTTCTCTTTTTAGGGAATAAACCAAATATAGATGTTACAGCATTTTCAGAAACAAATGTGAATAATATCAACGTAACAACTAATACAAATGGTTGGGATAATGAATTATATGATATTCCTATTTCAGTTATTTGTTTTCCTTCTGGAACACCGATTGTAACCGATCAAGGAATCATTTCTATTCAAGATATAGATCCATCTATTCATACGATTCGCAATAAGAAGATTGTCGCTATAACGAAAAGTGTATCTCCTTATAAATTTCTTATTCGAATAGAAAAAAATTCACTTGGATCTAATGTACCTTTAAAAGCCACAATAATGTCACATACACATTGTATTTTTTACAAAGGAAGAATGCTTCCTGCCATTGAATTTTTTGAAAAGGGTATACCTGGTGTATCCCGTGTTAAATATGATGGAGAAATTCTGTATAATGTTTTAATGGAGCAACATGAAAAGATGTTGGTTAACAATTTGATTGTTGAATCATTGCATCCTGAAAACAATATAGCTCTCTTGTATCGTGAAGTTCTTTTGAATGATAAATATTCTCAAGAAGAGAAAAAAACGATGGTGAAAAATGTGAATCAAGCTTATAAACAGTGTAATAATACCGTATAAATAACATTATTATAAAAACATGATTATAATAATGCAAGAAAATAAGGGGATTCATAAACACAAAACAAACATAATTCCGAGTTTACCTACAATTCAAGAAGAAAGAGGTAAGAAAAGGGAAAAGGGTCTAGAAAATGTAGAGGAAAAAGAAAAAGATGAAGATATGGATTTCATTTCTCTCATTACAATGGAATATCTAATGAACAAGCAACAATATGAGAGATATAAATCTGGTGTTTTGGGTGAAAAGGCAATTCATCGTCATAAAAAAGACAAGAAGTTTTATAAAAAACGGATTGTTGAAATAGTGAGAGACTTGTGTAAGGTAGAAGAAACTCAGACCCAACCACAATATAACAATGATATACTTTTCGCGTTTGAACATTTTTCAAAAACGTGTATTCAATATTTTAAACAAATTGACAAGAGAGATATTCTTCAAGAGGAATATGATAATATTGCTTTAGATATTGCTTTAGATAATTGTCCGATTGACCCATATGATCATTTGAAAACAGATACAATAATGATGCAACCAATGAAACGGGTTACTTTGCTCGATACGTTTGTAAAACGAATTGTGAAAAAAAAACCAACCTTTGTTGTTCCACAACAAAGACATGTTCATTTAACAGACCCATTATTGAAGAATAAAGGAATTGGTAAAAAGAAAAATATTAACCATATTTATGAAGCAGAAAACCAAGATTCAAAAATATAAAAAAAAGACAAAAAGGAGACATAAAAAAAAGGGGGGTGATAGAAAACATTCTAATAAAACCGTAAAACTTCAATGTAGTCCTACAAAAAAGGGTGAAAATAAATATTCGTGTCTTTCAGATGAAGCTATATTAAAATTGAAGCATTTATGGAATACACGACATCCTGATGTCCCGATTCATTCTCATCATCCCAAAGAAATATGGAAAACGATGGAAAAAAATATGAGAGGTGTTTGTAACAAGGAATCTTGTTGGTTGCGTCAAAATTTTGTAGAAGGAAAACTGAATCACGAATTAAAAACTTCTTTTGCTCCTAAATCACCAGAAGAATGGAAAAAAAACCCAAATGAGTGGTTGACAAGTATTGATATTATCAATGTAATGAAACAATATGAAGATGCTTATTCTTGTTTTGATTTTATTGGTCCTTCTCCTATTGATTATGATACACACGAAGTGGATGGTGAATGTGTTTGGGATGAATTATGTAATTTTAATTTGAAACGAGAGATAGAATCTAAAAAATTCAAATTTGGAATTATATTTAATTTAGATCCTCATTACAAACCAGGTAGTCATTGGGTTTCTCTCTTTATTAATTCTAAAAAAGGAAAGATTTTCTTTTTCGATAGTGCAGGTGAAGAAATACCCAAACAAATTATGAAATTTGTGGAAGATGTCATTGATCAGGGTACAAAATTACCAACACCTATTCATTTTTCATTTGACCAAAATTATCCTGTAGAACATCAATATGGAAATACAGAATGTGGTATTTATGGTATTTTCTTTATCGTACATATGTTGGAAGATAAAATTACAGATCATTATTTGAAAACACATATACTTAAGGACAAGTATATGGAAAAATTTCGGAAGGTTTATTTTAATCCTGAATTGTAATACCGATGCCAAATTAGTATGTTGTTATTATATATGAGTAATAACGGAAAGGTATCGTATGAAACTATTAAAAATAAATTATTGAAACAAGCAGAAAAACATTTTGCTGATATAGATGTAACCCCAAAAAAAAATGATGCATTCAATGATGCATTGAAAACATATTCTATTGAAATTGGTGGTGAAAATAGTGAAATAAAAGACGAAAATGAAAGAGCTAGTTTACAAGACATTATAAAATTCATCATAATGTTGAACAATGTATCAGACATAGAAGAGGTGATTGATATTACAATGGAGCATATGATTCGTTTGGGTCATTTTTCAAAGGCATCGCAAGAAAAATTATTGCGCAATTATTTATTTTTATTGAAAACTAAGCTTTTGAAATTTAAAAGACGAAATTGGATACAAGAAGGAGAAAGTATACCAGAGGATGAAGAAATCCCAATTATTGAAAAACAAGATATTACATCATCTACAACTGGGAATCAACGAGATGATATTAGTATGGATTTGCTAAATATGATAACTAGTGTCCAAGGAAATGGTAATGTCCAAGAAAATGGTAATGTCCAAGAAAATGGTAATGTCCAAGAAAATGGTAATGTCCAAGAAAATGGTAATGTCCAAGAATATGAGGAAAATAATGATCCAACAATACAAGACATAACTAAGGGACCTACATTAAAAGGAAGAATTGGTTCAACACCACTAAAAAGTTTAATAAATGTAGACAAATTCTCTCCTGTGATTCAGAAGACCCCAAATTTAAATATAAAAAAAGGTACTCTTCCACAGAGAGAAAAAACAGATGCAGAAAAACGTGCAGAACAAGAGAGACTTTTAAGTGAAACAAAAGCTGGTTTGAATAACGTTATTCCAAATGAAAAAGATGAACCAAATAAAAAAGACGACAAAATTAACCCGGATATACTTACATTTAGTGAAAAATTAGAATTACGGAAGAAAGCAGAAGCAAAAGCAGCAGAAGCAAAAGCAGCAGAAGCAAAAGCAGCAGAAGAAAAAGCAGCAAAAGCAAAAGCAGCAAAAGCAAAAGCAGCAAAAGCAGAAACAAAAAAAGGAAACACAAGAGGAGGACGTAGAAAAGGAATGAAACAAAAAAAGGGTTTAAAGACAAAACGTCGTCGTTAATAAATAGAACTTTTAAAATGGAAGTATTTATCGGTGAAAAAAATAAGCGAACCTTATGGGATGTTATTAGTGACACAGATTTGCAGTTACGAAGTGGTGATGTAGATAATTCACAATTACAAAGAAAATTTTTAAAATGTATGAGTGAATTCTATGATGAAGAGAGAAGAGAGAAACGTTTTTCAAATTTGAGGGATATGAATAAACAATTTATTGTTTATTTTATTAAGGAAAACAAGGTTCCAGAAAAAAATTTTATCAAGGCAGAAGAATTCAAAGTAGAGAGATTACAGAATTTTGAAAAAAAATGGAAAGAAAAGGAGGACGATTTCTCTCATTCATTCAATATACCTATACCTGAAACCCCACAATTTAGTGAAACAAAGGATAAACCTATTGAAGGAATGGAAAATTTATTAGCAAAAATAATGCAAGAGAGAAAATATGATTTAGAACAAATTCATCCTATTAGTAACAAAGAAGAATTGCAACAATTTCTACAAACACAAGAAACATCATTAAATACAAAGAAAAACAAAAAAATTTCCGCTAACCCTATTACCAAGTACAATGTCCCCCAGGTAAAATTTATTCAAATTGGTGAAGAAAATGAGATTTCTATTGATGCTATTCCTCTCTCTCAAGAATCACATGTTTCTTGGTCTGATTCAATACCATCGGATTCTATCTTTTCAAAATTAAAACCACTTACACAAGAAAAACATCCAAAAGTTAGTGGCGATGATAATAGAAAACTCGATTATATATTGCAACAACTTGATATTCTTCAACAAGAAAATCAATATATAAAGCAATTATTGGAAAAAATTACTGAAACTACTACAGTAAAATAGTGAATAATGTTTCTATTATAATAGTAATCCAATGATTATTATTCTATTTTTTTTATTATGGAATATACAAAAAACAATTTCTCATACACCTTTTTTTACATATCGTGATGGTATAGAAGGAAATATAGGTATTGGTACAATTCCTTATGAATTAAATACTACTTTGGATAATATATCTAAAGAATATTATGATATCATTCCTTATAAATCGAGTACTACATTTCACACGTATTATACCGAATTACAAGGTTCGATGAAACAAAATTTTGATATAATACAATATCATTTGTTTTGGAATCGTCTTTGTGAAAACAAATGTATATATTCAAACGTGATTGAAATGAATGAAATATATTATTCCAATCCAAAACCAAATTTTGAAAAAACAAATTTATATGGTGCAGCTGCCAATCTTATTCCTCATCGTGATTGTATTTTATTTAATTTTAAATACGTCAATTTGTATCGCATTATTGTAGGAGTCACTGATAATAATACAGATGTGACAACGCATTTCATTCATTTCAATATGAAACATAAAATGAACAAGGGTGATTATATGGTTTTCGATTTTGATCGAACTATACATCGTGTTGAAAAAACAGGTAATGATGAAAATCCTAGAATATTATTGAAAATGCATTATATTGTTTGTGTGGATGATACTTGTTCAAAAGAGTATTTGCAGTTTGTTTCTTTCTTTTATATAGTTTATTATCGTATTGCAAGATATACGGAAGCAATCGGAACTGATCCGACTACTTTTATGGGTTTTTTTTATGGATTGCTTTGGGAATTTCCTTTTTATTCTTCGTGCAAGTATTATATTGCGTCGGTATTTTTATTGAATTATCATTTATTGGGTTATGTAATACAAGTGAAACCTTTGACAAAAATGATGTATACCTTTTTTATTATTATATTTATGTATATATGTATTGTATCTTATTATTATTGTGTATATCTATTATATAAAATTAGATAAGATGTATTATTTTGCAATTTAATCTAATAAAATTGAATATAGAAATAGAAAAATAATATGGTATAGTAATATGACAATCACTTTCTTTTTATATTTTTGTATATTATTTCCATTTACCGATTCTTTTATATCACAATCGCCAATCAAGTTTAAAACAAATTTATTCGTTTCGGAAAACGATGCTTTATATGAAGACATATCGTGGGATAGTGGAGAAGTGGAATGGGAATTTATAAGACCACAAGAAGTTACATTTTGTTATCCTTCAAATGAACCTATTTTTAAAGAGAAAAGAGAGACTATTGTGATAAACAAAAGTATAGAAAATACATTTATTGCTGATGCTATATTATCTAGTTTATTGAAAACATTACATAATGAATTGGTACGTATGGAATCCTTCTTGCTAGAAACCAACGAAATAATTTATGATAATTTATCAGGTGATAATGTGGATATCGATCTATTCCTATTGACTGTTTCTCTCCTTCTTGGATTTCAATTTAGTCAAAGGAAAATAAATACGTCTTCTTTTGCTGTATTGGACAATGAAAGTAAACGGAAACATTTTCAAAAATACAAAGAAATAAGAAAATCAACACAATTATTGTTTTTAGTGTTTTTCTTTGTTTTTACAAAAAATGTTCGGAATGCGGAGTAGGTTGGTTCTTTATATTATAAAACTATTTATATAATATAATATTTATATCCCTTTATTTAAAGACAACCGGAGGACAACCGGAGGACAACCGGAGGACAACCGGAGGACAACCGGAGGACAACCGGAGTCTATTTATATTCCTTTAATTATTGTTTAAAAAAACAATTTAAAGGCGTTTGAATTTGACTGCTCCTTTGGTATCTGTTTCCAATGTGCCAACAAGAACAGGTTCTTCTCCCTCGGTCTCTAATGCATTTTGATAGCTGTCGTAATCATAAACATTGGCTACTGTTGGACTGATTTGTCTATATACATATGTTTTTCCGTGAATAGTTACTTCTTTGTCACGCTGTTCAACAACCTTTTTGTTCAATTTGCGCATTGTATCTGGTTGGTCTTTTTGTATCGATGGTTGAAACGACATAGCAGAGGAACGTGCATCTCCAAACGAAAGACAACGTAGATTTTCTCCCTTGACACCACGTTTTTTATAAACAGAACAATCAATCGATGCTTCCTTTACCGCCATAATCAATTGGTTGTTTAAATCTTCCTTGATTGTCGATATTTCATACAAAGCTTCATCACTCGTCAATGGAATTTTTTGCTTTCTCGTTTCTTGCCCTAATACATATTCTCGCTTACTTAAATCCATTTTCTTCAATTCTATCGATAAATCACTTTTAATTTGCTCTGAACGAAACGTCATCAAATATAAAAATACTTCTACCGTCTGCAATTCTTTGGGTAGATCCGTATGACTACAAATTCGACGCGCTCTACCAACCACTTGCTCAATACGTACAGGATGCCAATATGGCTCCATAATATGAACATATCTCGTGTTGCGCAGATTGATACCTTCGGAACCGGAAGCTGTAATCATAAATACCTTGATAACTTCACCCATTTGGTTGTTTCTGGCTATACTTTGTAATTCGTTTGTCAATGAAGGACTTAATTCTTCCCAGGAACCATTGTATATCTTGCGTATAATTTCCTTTTCCTCTGACGTCTCTGTTCCTGTGTACAAGGCAAAAGTAGGAAGACCACGTTTTTCTTTCGGGATATCGATTTTCCATACTCCGTTGCTGTCCTTTTTTATTCTGAATTCCGTGAACCCATTGGTTTCCAATACCATTTTTAAAATTCCAATTCCTTCCATTGTTCGAAATTGACTATATACCATATGCAACCCTGCGTGATCACCATCTTGAATATTTTCGAGCATAGTCAAAAATTTAGGGCTGTATGTTTCCAAACCTTCGGGAGATAAATATTCTTGTGCGTTTTCTTTTAACTTTTGCAACGCAGCTTGAATGCGTTTTTCATAAGTAGTATCACCCATTTTATCAATGATTTCGTCACCTTCGGCTTCCTCTTCTTCATCTGTTGACAAAGGCGGCAAAGGAGTAAACACGATTGCTTCCTTTTTCTTTGTCTTTTCTATTTCCGTTTCCCTTTCTGATTCCGTTTCTGTTTCTATTATGATTTTCTTTTTTCGTCCTCCACCATCCATATCACCCTTTTCTATTTCCAATTCAGCCATTTCTTCTTTTGGCATAGGTCTTCCAATTTGCTTTGGCATCACAAAATTACAAAACAATCTAGAAAAAATACGATATGTTGACGATGTCTCTTTAAAAATACCATTTGCATTTGTTTTACCTTTGTTTCCCTTTTCTTGCTTTCTCTCTTCCACACGAGCAGCTTCATAAGAAGCAAATTGTTCATCACTCATTGGTATTTTGATAACATGAAAATCCGATATTTTTTCATAACGAGGAAGCAATTTTTCTTGTGCACTGCGGAAATAAGATGTCAATCCCATAATACGACGTTTAAACAATTCTTCATTTTTAATATGTATGGTTACTGTTTTATCTTCTGAATCTTCTATAAACCACTTGGAAAACTCTTCTAATCTATCTGGTAATGCTTTGAACATATGAATACGCATTGCGGAAGGAACAGCTTCTATTTTGTTCTCTCGAAGTAAACGTAGTATACGTCCTTCGAATTCTCTGTCTGACAATATACCGCGTTCATCAACATTTTTCGAAACCCCTTTGTATTTTCCTTGTGAAATAACGGTTTCAAAACCGAATGGATTACGTATAATTGTAAGTATTTTACTAGAAGAAGAATAATCAATAAAATCCATTTCTCTCTCTCGTTGAAATATTTGTTCTAATCGTTCCTTGTCTATTTTCTCTCCTGTGCCTGTTGTATCCAATGGAATTTCCCATGTCTTGATATAACCACGTAGAATATTAAACAAGATCCCAATTTCATTGGGATAATTGACAATCGGTGTTCCTGTCAGTAACACGATTTTACAATTATCTGCACGCAACAACATTTCATATAAAATAAGAGAAATGGATATATTTACACGTTCTCTCTTGCCTTCTTTGTCCAAAGGAATTTCCCGTTCCTTTTCTATTTTATTCACAATTCTACTAATGAAATTATGCGCTTCATCAATAATCACTACGGTATTGTCGAATATATTTTCCTTGAAATTATTTGTTCTTTTTCGTAGCATATCTCTCCTCAAACCATTGTAATGAATAAATTCGTATTTGGTTTCAATCATTTTATCAATTTGGTCATTCAAACTATCCATATCTTCTTGTGATAAGGAATCGTCTTCTCCTTCCAAAGCAGCGGTAGCAGCCTTTTTTGAACCACGTTTACCAGAGGTACAATTTGCTGGTTTGCTTACATTTACTAGCCAAGCACCGCCTTTTTTTTTGATATATTCTACAGGTAGTTGTAAAACAGCAGACAATGTATCGATAGTATCTATTTTTGTTCTTGTGCTGAACCATTCCCAGCATTGATTTGTCTTGTACATTGGGTCGCCGAATTTTTTTAATTCAACACGGTAATTGGCTTCCAAAGAAGCAGGTGTCATGACGATGATTTTTTTGGCATCCTTCATTCCTTCGGCAATCGCTATGGATGTGGCGGTTTTTCCAGAACCCAAACTATGATACAAAAACAATCCTCGATAAGGAGTATATAAATTTAAATAGTCTCGTACCAACCGTTGATGTGTCAATAATGTGAATTCCTTACTGTGACTAGCACGTAAAGAATCACACGAAATATCTTCGGATTCATCTTGTGCCTCTTCTCGATAAGGTTGAAAGAGAGAATTGATGAAATTAACAAAAATCTCTCTGTTGTTCAAATAATATTGACTCAGTTTATATTGCACTTTTTCTTTTTTGGTTGGCAACCTAGATTTGTAGTCTGTATCGCCCAATTTGACCCATACTTCAGGTGGTAAATGAGTAATACCTTTGACAATTCTTCTCGTCTTTCTCTCCTTTGTTTCGACTTCCAATTCATCTCCTTTTAAAACAAAAGGCTCTTCTTCTTCTTTTTCTTCTTCTTGTTCAAGGCTTGCCAATTTTATTTTCTTTGCCTTTGGCTTTGCCTTTTGTTTCTCTCCTACACTTGCTGGTAGTGCACGGTTTTGTAGTTTTTCCAGAATATTATCGACCTTTTCTTGAACAGATTCATCTTCTCGTTTGTCGTGAATAACCATTGTCGACTTTTTTTCTTCTAAAGGTTTTTGTTGGTTATCTTCTTGCAACACGGATGGTTTAAAAGAAATAATAACCTTTTTTTCTGTTATCTCCTGTGTCGATGGTTTTAATTTCAACAAGGTTTTCCATTGTTCCATAATATACTATTCCAAATAAAAATAGTATATTCACCTTCTACAAATATTGTTCTAATTTATCCAATGCTTCTTTACAAGCCATTTGTTCCGCTTTTCTCTTTATTTTATGTTGCGCACCCCCCAAATACAAAAATATTTTATCATCGTGTTTTGCTCTATATTCTTGAATAGCTTGAAATGTCTTTATATTATCAATTGTAATCGCATTTTCACATTTGACATTGTAAATCTGCTGTCCTAAGCATAAATAAACACCCATTTTATATCCATTTTCTGGATCATATTCTCGCTCCAAATAATGCGGTGTTACTTTGAATTCTTTTTGAATTTTTACTTGTAAAATATTCTTATAATTATCGTCATTTTGAATCAAAGCAATCCAATCAATATGCCTTTCAAAAATATTTTCCACAAATTTTTGTACCATCTGAAATCCCGGCCCCGTTACAAATATATTCTGAAACCACCCATCTTCGTCTTTAATCGTTATTTTATTAAAATCCAAAAACATTGCACCTAAAAAGCTCTCAAACAAGCATCCTAGTTTTTTTAAATTTGTTCGTATCTTTTTTTCTTCTGCGTGTTTGGACAAAATGAGCCATTTATTCAGATGCATTTCCATAGCAATACGTCCAATGGCTTCGTTTTTTACGATGGCGATTTTTTTTTCAGTCATAAAGCCTTCGTTTTCTTTAGGAAAACGACGATATAAATAATATTTCGTCACCAATTCAAGTAATCCGTCTCCCAGAAATTCCAACCGTTCATTGGATTTAGTATGAAGTGGCATACAATCAGACGGTTTTTCTACGATTGTAATATTTTGTAATGTATTTTCGAGTGCGGGTCTTTTTGTATATGATCGATGCACAAAGGCACGTTTATACAATGTCATATTATATACCATGGGAGGTAATCCATATTTAGTGAGAATTGATTGAACTTCGCTCAATGAAATCTCCATATTCAATGGATTATATGGATTGAATATCAATCCATCTTCACCACGTATAATATCATCATCATGTAATAAACTTTTGTCCTCTTGATTGTAATCCATATCTATCTTTATAAATATAAAAGGCTTTAAGTTCTTTTTGTATATACAATTTCAACGGATACAATTTCAACGGAGAGAAATATCTTTAGTGTATATATAATGGGATTAATAGTAGGACACAATGGACCATCTAGGTATGCAAATACGATTGCGAATCGTGGACAAGAGAGTGGAGGTTCGATTGGAGGTATTAAGAAGTCGGGTACGTGGGGTGGAAATGTTTATATGAGTATATACAATATTGGAACTAGTTATACTCATCGTGTTGCAAAGACGACTCCTAAATTGGTTGATTTCTTGAACACAACTACTAAAAATCCTACCGGACTTCGCCGTGGTTCTTATTATGCTACTCATAGTGGTACTCTTGGTTAATCATGTATTTTTGGTTGATAAATATCTGTTTCCTTTTCTCTCAAGAGAGAAAAAGAAGTATTAGTGGGTTCTGTTTCATCTGTGTAAATATTATCAGGATTAACGAGAGAGAAACGAATAGGAGACATGGGTCGTTGTTTAATAATATAAGAATCACGATTATATATAGCATTTTTGTAAACGATTTGCCATCGTGGTGGATATACAATTTTGCATAAATGACAATTGTATTTTTCAACAAAGCGTAGTAAATTTTCATATTTCTGTTGAATTATTTTTATTTCTTGTTGACGATTTTCCTTTGCATATTCAATACAATACACAATGTCGTCAATATATGTATCTCTTATAATGAGAGAATAATAAATAGGATTGTTGGTAATGATGGATTGACATATATTATCAGATTTTAAAAAGGGAATAAAATTACTAAATTCGAAACCATAGGCAACAACAATACCATTCATATAATAGTATAAAATAAGTGTTTATATATTTTATAAAAAGAGAATGAAATTAAAGAATTGTGGTAGATCCTGCTTTATCCAATACAACAGCAAAGGCCACGTTGCGGATAATTTTGTTAATATCGTTTTCACTGTCTGGGTGAATTCCCGTCATTACTTGGTTTAAAATCTGTACATAATCCATATATTTATAAGACGCTGCATCTTCACAACCTGGGTGTTCTGCTTTCCACGCAGGGATTTTGCGTATGTTTTTGAAACTGACATCGAGGATTAGTTGTTTCATTTTGTCACGCGAAAGTTCTTTGTTCCAGACATTGTTTTCCTTGATATAGACTGTTTCTCTCTTTTTGTCTGTACAATGCATTGGTCGCTTGGTTTCGTCCAAATCCTTGAGTCCTCGGATCAGAATATTGGAAATACCTTGAACATAACCGAGTTTCCCCATATTTTCGAATTCTTCGTTTTTGATGACGAGAGATTGAACAAAATCCGAAAGATTCATTGCATTTTTACATGTTTCGTTCAAGAAGATATTCAGATTGAATTGTTTGTTGTTGACATTGTTGACAATGGTTGGTTTGGATGCTAATTCATATAATTTATCCTTGAATTCTTTGTTTTCTAGAATAAGTTCTTGGTTTTGTTCCAATATTTTTAAAATTAAATGATTGTCCATTTTCTTTTCTTCCCATTTGCATTTTTTTTTGTGTTTCCATAGACTCGAATGGTGTGAGTATACTTTTTTACAATTACTGCAAGTAAATGATTTATCTAGAGCAGTTTTACACTGGACATTATTGTATTCGCACACCACGGATATAGTCTTGGAATGTTTCAGTGTCATTAAATGTCGGCGAAAATCTTGTTTGTCACGTGTTTTGAATTGACATTTTTCACAGAAAAAAGCAGCAGTATTTTTTTCGTCTTTTGTTGCCATTTTACTAAAAATGTCCAAAATTTTTTTATCCATTTTCCGCGATTTTTTTAAAAATGTAAAAAATTATGATAACAAACTTTTTGAAGAAAAAATGAAAATGAGAGCATTATGGTGCCACACGTGTTTTTCTCGAAAAAAACTCCGTTTTCAAATCCCCTTTTGAAAAATGGACAAAAATAAATGTCCAAAAACGAAAAGGGGATTTCAAAACCGACTTTTTTTTTGGAAGTTGTCATTTTCTTTATATCCTCGATTTAATAATAT
>Ga0114959_10000200_pt1 | contig 57544 bp, 50 predicted proteins | sample C_130625_EF_Meta_FD_87317 | JGI IMG/M metagenome (GOLD analysis project Ga0114959, IMG submission 87317) | Freshwater microbial communities from Lake Croche, Canada to study carbon cycling - C_130625_EF_MetaG | ecosystem: Environmental > Aquatic > Freshwater > Lake | place: Lake Croche, Canada...
CATGAGACGGCGCTACCGACTCAGTTGCCCTGTTTGCGGAGAAGGTCATGATCGTGTCCGGGCACCGAGGCAACGGATCGCCTGCCTCTCCTGCTGCCGTAAGCAGAATGGCGGCGCCTACCACGAGCGTTTCCGCTTCCTGATTATCAAACTGGCACCTTAGATTTCGGCGCTCTTGACGCGTTCCCCCTACTGAAAAAAACCTCTCTTTTTTAGCTCATGAGGCTAATTATGCATTTTCGTTCTTACCCCCTTATGTCCAAGCCCCAGAATATCGAATCTCACCTTGTCGAGAACCGTATCTTCAAGCCCTCTGCCGGATTTTCCAAAAAAGCCCGTATCGGGAGCATGACCGAGTACAGGAAACTCCATGCCGAGTCGGTAAAGAATCCGAACAAGTTCTGGGCAAGTGAGGCAAAGGAACTCCATTGGCTGAAAAAATGGACCAGCGTTCTCGACTGGAAGATCCCTTATGCCAAGTGGTTTGTCGGGGGGAAGATCAATGCGTCGCAGAACTGCCTCGACCGCCATCTGGAAACGGCCAGGGCCAATAAAGCAGCCATCATTTGGGAGGGTGAACCTGGGGATAAAAAGGTGCTGACCTACCGCCAACTTCATCGCGAAGTCTGCAAGTTCGCGAATGTCCTCAAGCGTAACGGCGTCAAGAAGGGGGACCGAGTCATCGTCTACATGCCCCTCATTCCCGAGGCCTCCATCACGATGCTTGCCTGTGCCCGGATCGGTGCCGTCCACTGCGTTGTCTTCGGCGGATTCAGTGCCGAAAGCATCAGGGACCGTATCGCCGACAGCGGGGCCAAGATTGTGGTGACTGCCGATGGGGGCTATCGAAGGGGGCAGATGGTCACCTTGAAGCAGAATGTAGACCATGCGCTCAAGGGTGAAAAATCTGTCCGTAAAGTGATCGTCTTCAAGCGCTCCGAGGCAGACATCCATATTGAGGAAGGACGTGATGTCTGGTGGCACCGTGAGATGGAGTACGTCTCCGCCGATTGCCCAGCAGAGCAACTCGACAGTGAACATCCGCTCTTCATCCTCTACACCAGCGGATCGACCGGGAAGCCCAAGGGGATCCTTCACACCACGGGTGGTTATCTGGTCGGTACTTACTCGACCACCAAGTATATCTTCGATCTCAGGGAGGAGGATGTCTACTGGTGCACGGCCGATATCGGTTGGATTACCGGTCACAGCTATCTTGTCTATGGGCCACTCTCCAATGGGGCCACCTGCTTCATGTACGAAGGGGCGCCGAACTGGCCGGAGCCGGACCGCATGTGGAAGCTCATCGCCGACTACGGCGTCACGATCTTCTACACCGCTCCGACTGCCATCCGTGCCTTCATGAAGTGGGGTGATGAGTATCCTCGCAAGCATGTCCTCTCATCCCTTCGCCTGCTCGGCACCGTGGGTGAGCCGATCAATCCCGAAGCCTGGATGTGGTTTTACAAACACATCGGACATGAGAAGTGCCCGATCGTCGACACCTGGTGGCAGACAGAGACCGGTGCCCACATGATTGCGCCACTGCCCGGAGCCACTCCCTGCAAGCCTGGTACCGCGACGCTTCCCTTTTTCGGAGTGGACGCCGCCATCGTTGATGACCATGGCAACGAAGTTCCCCACGGACAGGGTGGCAAACTCGTGATCCGCAAGCCCTGGCCATCGATGCTGCGCGGTATCTGGGGCGACAAGGCCCGCTACCGCCAGCAATACTGGAGCGAGGTGAAGGGGGCCTACTTCACGGGCGACGGAGCGCGTCGTGACAAGCAGGGAAATTTCTGGATCGTGGGCCGTATCGACGACGTCCTCAATGTTGCCGGTCACCGCCTCGGCACCGCCGAACTGGAGAGTGCTCTCGTCAGCCACCCCGCCGTCGCGGAGGCTGGTGTGGTTGGTCGCCCTGATGAGATCAAGGGGCAGGGGATTGTTGCCTTCGTCACCCTGCGTGCTGGTCAGAAGCCAAGCGAGGCCCTTAAGAACGAGCTCCGTAATCATGTCGGCAATTCCATCGGTCCCATCGCCAAGCCCGACGAGATCCGCTTCGCCGAGATGCTGCCCAAGACCAGAAGCGGCAAGATCATGCGCCGACTTCTCAAGCAGGTGGCGGGAGGTCAGTTGCTCACCGGAGATACGTCGACTCTTGAGGATTTGTCGGTTCTAACGAAGCTTTCCAAGGGAGAAGAATAACATTAGGAAAAACTTGGAATTTTTCGAGTGGGATGGTGGCATCTTTCGGTTGCGCTAAAATCCAAAGCTAATCTAACGACACTTTCTATTCCTACCATTTTTGCTAATATTGAATTTCTGCAAGAAGATTTACCCATTAGATCAATTTTTTATAATAGGTTGAGGCTAGTGAATCCGTTGAGATGACTGCTATAAAATCGAGATTGTATATTTTTGACTTTATCCGCGCTGTAGCAGTTTTATCTGTAATTTTAGGACATTATTTAATTCATCATTCGCCATATGGGGTGAATACTGCTTTGGGAAGACTTGCCCCAATCGGGGTTGGGATGTTTTTCTTTATCAGCGGATATTTGATTTTTATGACGATGACAAAATCAACAACAAAAAGTTTTTTATGGCATCGTTATTTTAGGATTGTGCCCACTTTAGTTGCTGGAATCGCTTTGCTTGTTATTTTCAATAGCGTATTTTCAATAAAATCGTTCTTATTAGGTGTTTTTTTTATTGGAGACGCATTCCAAGAAATGGGTGTATTTGGGATTGATATGTGGACTCTGCACACCGAAACTAGATTTTATTTATTAGTAGCTTTAATTTATCCTTTGATTATCAAAGGATATTGCCAGAGTAAATTAAGGCTTTTATTAGCTTATGGAATTTCAGTGGCTATTATTCTGTCACTAGTTTTTATTTTAAATAACAAGTCTCCAGGACTTCATGCATTTGATCCCAAGTGGAACATTCTTTGCATATTATATCTATTATTTGGGGTGATGTATTATTTGTATGAAAATAAGTCATTCGGGCTTCCCACATTACTAGTCGTAATGACAGTTAATGCCATTACAATTCTAGCTGCTAAAGTAGTAACATTCGGATATACATTCCCCCGATCCTGCATGGACAACTACCTTCTAGGTTGCCTCGTATGCATCGGACTGATCGTGATAAAGGATAAAATTCCTAATCTAAAGATCATAGCACTCATAGCATTCATCAGTTATCCACTTTATATCATCCACCATCCAATAATTTATCAATGTGGACTTCCTGGAGTTCCACTGATGATTGTCGCCGCATTCCTTATCAGCTTTTTTATTGAGCACCCCATCGTAAGATGGTCCAAGAAAAAGTTTTAAATGAGTTTTATGTCGTTAAAACTATTCTGGCTTCTCTCTTTTTCTCTATAAGAATTAAGCAAGACTTACTTAAACAATCCTTTGAGCGCATTCTGGATCTGTCCGGCGCCTTGCTGCTCGAGTTGTTTGATGCCTTGTTTGGCAAGGATGTTGATGCCTTGTTTGATGGCGTCGTTGATGAGTGGCAGGAGGATCTGCTGAGAGATATCGGCCGCGGAGATTCCAGACCCGTCGCTGCCGAGATTTTCAAGATGAATATCCCCCAAGGGAAGGGTTTGAGAGACGCTTTGGCCTAGGGCGCTGGCTGCGACATTGAGCTGGGTTCCGGCAACGATAACCCTCCTCACGATGAACTTCCGTGAGGAAGAGGGCTTTTCCTTCGAGGTGGTCGATTTTGAGCCAGAGTCGTAGCTTTTGATGTTCTGCATCAACTTTCCGAGGTTGTTACCCCTCAGTGTTCCCTCCAGGGTGAGGGAGGCGTTCTTGATGAGGATCTCGTTGATGACGATCGTGTCGGAGAGGAGTGTGTTTTTGTCGACGCTGAGGGAGATGCTACCAACCTTGAGGGCGTAGGATTTGCCGAATCCCTCGGGATTGCCGATCACAAGTCCGTTCAGACTACCGCTGCCGGAAAGGGGGAAAAGGAGCGCGGAGCTCAGGGTGACATCCGTCCGCGTAATTTTCGGACCGATGGTTTCAACGGCTTTTTTCACCAGTGCATTCAGCGAGATGTAGAGGTAACCGAAGGCTCCGGCCACAGCCATGAGTACTACGGCTGACAGGATGAGGATGATCTTTTTCATGATGGTGTGAGGGGGTGGATGGTGAGTTTAGTTTTTCTGCAGATTTTCTGATTTCCAGATTATTTTTTGAGGAAGCGGTCAGGTCTGTCGACGCTGGGGCAGAGATCGCGGAGTTCGCATCCCCCGCAGTCAGGCTTGCGGGCCTTGCACCGCCGCCGTCCGTGCCAGATTAACCAGTGACTGAGGTCGCTCCAGTTCTCCTGCGGAAAGAGGGTGATCAAATCCTGCTCCACCTTGATCGGATCCGTGTTCGTTGTGAGCTCCAACCGTAGAGAGAGGCGTCCCACATGTGTGTCGACGACGACACCCTCATTGATGTGGAAAGCGTTTCCCAGCACGACATTTGCCGTCTTGCGACCGGCTCCGGGGAGTGCCGAGAGTTCCTCGATGGTTTGAGGGACAACGCCTTCGTGCCGCTCCACCAGTGCTGCTCCCATGCCCCGGATCGACTTGGCTTTGTTGCGGTAGAATCCCGTGGAGCGGACAAGCGTCTCAAGTTCCTCCTGAGGGATCGCGGCATACTCCTCTGCCGTGGGGCATCGCTTGAACAGCGCTGGGGTGACCATGTTCACCCTGACGTCGGTGCATTGCGCGGAGAGAATCGTGGCGACCAGCAGTTCCAGAGGATTCTTGAAGTCTAGTTCGCAGTGGGCGTCCGGATAGATTTCGGGGAGTTTTTTTTCCAGTATGGCGGCTCTTTCCTTGCGTGTCATAAGAGGTCAGGGGATGAGTAATAAGTGCGTGTGGTGATTAACGATTCTTCACGTTTTCCGGCTTGTAGAAGTGCCCTATGGATAGAAAGAGGGGACTCCTGATCTCGCCAACTTGGACGGGTTGGGCTGGCTGAAGATGCTCAAAGAGATCATAATAGAGGGGGCCACGGCGGGGCCACTCAGCAACGAGAGCGGTCTTTCCTGCCCAGATCTGGTCATTGATCCAGGGGAAGCGGACGCGCCCATGATCGGGAAGCCAGAGCAGGGGCTCCAGATCAGGTGCATAGAAGGACATCACGCCGGTCAGTTGATAAGTCGAGAGGCAGAGGAAATCAGCGCCAGATTTCCGGAACTTGGTCCTGATCGTCTCCGCAATTACTTGAGGGCCGAGGAACTCCTCGATGCGGGATAGAAAATCTCCGACACCCTGCTTGAGTGCCGCTTTCCCTTTCTCCGATCCCGGAAATCTCTTAATCAGCGAGATGTCCGGTGAGAGGTGATGGATCGAGAGGGGGGATTCCTTCGGCAGTAGAAGGTAGGAGACCCCAGCTACCGCGCCAAGGTCGGCAAGAAGCAACACGATCACGGCTGCTCGTCTCCACGCAAGGCTGTAGCTCTCCCAGTCACCCGCCACCATGATGAGTCCCGTGACAAAGGCGGCCATCGGCCAGTTGGCCTCGATGTGGGCTTTGGCTGCTGAAAAGGCAAAGAAGAGCACCACGGTCCAAAAAAATAGGGCCAGGAAGCGGAAGCGCTCATCGGAGAGGCGAGTGGAGGCCGACCTGAAGCAAAAAAGTCCCAGGATCGGTGAGACAAGAACAACCAAGAACGCGCTGTAATCGGTCAGGTTCTGGAAGTTTACCAGCGTGTGGTGTTCGTTTTTAAATCCATGATTGAGTTGGTGACTGAAGGAGACCCATGCGTGCTGGCTATTCCACCAGAGCACGGGGAGAAAAAAGAGTAACGTGACCCCGGCTGCGAGGATGATTCCCGTCAGTAGCTTTCCTCTTCGACCTGGGCTGCACAACAAGAGCAGGGCGAGCGCGCCGTAGTAGAGAACCATCGTGTACTTGGAGAGCATCCCTATTCCTGCTGCCACACCGGCTGCGATCCACCAACCGGGTGATGCGGCCTCACGGCTTCCCTTCCAGGCAAAGAGGATGGCAAATGCCCACGCTGGCATGAGCAGGGTATCGGGTGTCATCAGCAGGGCGTTGCCTGCAAAGATCGGAGCAAGGAGGAGAAGGATGCCTGCCCTGTTGCCCGCGGCAGGGCCGAACATCCCTGCTCCGAGTATCCTGCCCGCTAAAGCCAGCAGGATTCCCGACATGATGGCCCAGAAGCGGACGCCCAATGGCGTCTGTCCAAGAAGCGCGTGGCCGGCACCGATCATCCATGCGGTGAGGGGAGGGTGATCAAAGTAGCAAGCCTGCGGATGAACGAACCATTCCCAGTAATAGCACTCGTCAAAAATCAATCCCAGCTTCCCGCCCGCATAAACCTTCCAAAGAGTCACGAGCGCAAGAAGACCCCAGAACCATGCGGAAGTATTCATCCGGGAAACGGAAACTGAATGTGGGGGGTGGACTGTTAAAGAGGTCATGGAAACCGTAATCCCGAGCTGCTGAGAACTTTGGCCTAGGTGTGCCGCAGAATGAGTTTCTGACTTGGAGAGGTCAAAGAGAATGTTGAGAAAGTCTGCCAACGAGAGAGGGAAGTGCTTTCCCTGTTCTTTAGATTGACCTGACCCTTGTCATCAGACATAGTAACAAACCCCCGACACGCTGTCCCGGAACCCTTCCTGACCTGCGCGTCGGGAATTCCTATTGCCATGAACTCTGAATTTATCGCCATGCTCGACTACCTCGAGCGCGAAAAAGGTATCAAGCGTGAGATCCTCATCGAGGCCATCTCTTCGGCACTCGTTGCCGCATCCAAAAAGAGCTTCTCCTGCTCGCGGGAGGTGCGCATTGACATCAACCCGAAGAGCGGTGCCATCCGCGCCTTTGCGAAGCCACTCGTGGTCGAGACGGTCTCCAACGCCCAGGAAGAAATTTCCGTGGCAAAAGCCCGTCTGATCAACAAAGAGGCACAGATCGGCGACGAGGTTGAAATCGAGGTCACCCCGCGTGACTTCGGCAGGATCGCGGCCCAGACCGCCCGTCAGGCCATTGCCCAGCGCATTCGCCAGATCGAGAAGGAGATGATCTACGAAGAGTTCAAGGATCGTGCCGGTGAGATTGTCAGTGGGACGATCCGCAGATTCGACAGGAGCGATGTCATCCTCGACCTCGGCAAGTTCGAGGGGATCATGCCCTCACGCGAGCGAGTCAACACCGAGGAGTACAACATCGGTGACCGTATCCGTGCCTATGTGGTCGCCGTGGAGAACGGCCCTCGGGGCCCTGAGATAATCCTCTCCCGCAGTCACCCCAATTTCATCCGCAGACTCTTCGAGATCGAGGTGAGCGAGATCGCTGATCACACCGTAGAGCTTCGCTCTATTGCCCGTGAAGCGGGATTCCGCACCAAGGTTGCCGTGCACAGCTCCAACGAGAAAGTTGATCCTGTCGGAGCCTGCGTCGGAATGCGCGGAGCACGGGTCAAGAACATCGTCCGCGAACTCAACAACGAGAAGGTGGATATCATCCGCTGGTACGAAGATCCCAAGGAGTTTGCCCGCGAGGCATTGAAGCCTGCACGCATCCGCGCGATCGAGGTTGATGAGGCCTCGCACACCCTCCACGTTTCCATCGACAAGGAGGATCTCGCCCTCGCAATCGGCAAGCGTGGTCAGAATGCGCGTCTCACGTCCCGGTTGACCGGATGGGAGATCGATATCCAAGAGGACCGCTCCGCGGCAGAGGCCTTTGAACAGCAGATGGGTGGAGCTGCAAGCCAGCTTGCCAAATCACTTGGTATCAGCGACGACGAGGCCAAGTCTCTTGCCTCCGGGGGAATGAACTCAATCGACGTCATCATTACCGCCGAGGCCACTGACATTGATGGTGTGCTCGGTTGCGGACTGGAGAAGGCGGAAGCCATCCTTTCAGCAGCAAAGAACCAGGTCGCCGAAAAAGGAGTGCCGGCCGCCTCGTAGCAGCGTCCCTCCTCCTGAAGAAACAGGAGGAACACGCTGACAAATCAATTTATCACGATGGCCACTAAAGCTTCCCAATCCAAGTCCCCGGCACCCAAAGGGGCCGGTTCAAAATCATCCTCCAAGGCCCCATCCAGGGCTTCACGCGCAGGCTCCGTTTCCGGAGCTCGCGGCACCTCCAAGACAAAGTCACAGGCACCGATAGCTCCTGAAAAGGTCGAGGAGAAAAAACCCTTGGTGAAGACCACGGATCTTCCCACCCTCTCGCTGATCGACGGTCCCGCTCCCAAGAAGCGTGCCCTTACCATTGGAAAGGCACTTCCTCGTATCGGTGAGGTTGAGCACTTCGCTTCAACCCCTGTTCCCATCGTTACCGCTCCATTGGGAGAGGAGGGAGAAGTTGTTCTGATGGAGAACGAGTCCGCAGTGAACACCGATCTCGAAGAGGGTGGGGAGGACAACCGCAAGGTCATCCACATCAAGCCTCCGATCCAGATCAAGCTTCTTGCCGCTCAAATGGATATCCCTGCCTTCAAGGTCATTAAGGACCTCATGGGGATGCAGATTTTCGCCAATATCAACCAGTCGGTGGAGCCTGAGATTGCTGCCAAGCTTTGCGAGTTGTATGGATTTGTTTTCGAGCGTGAAAAGCGCGTCTCCGGTGGCGGTGTTCACAAGGAGGAGAAGGTCGTTGTCGAACCGCCCAAGCCGATCGAGGAAAAGGCTGGGGAGACAAAGCTCCGCGGTCCCATCATCACCTTCATGGGGCATGTCGATCATGGTAAAACTTCACTGCTGGACGCCATCCGCCGGGCAAAGGTTGCCTCTGGTGAAGCGGGCGGGATCACCCAGAGAATCGGGGCCTACTCCATTGACTGGAAGGGGCACCCCATTACCTTCATCGACACACCCGGTCATGCGGCCTTTTCGGCCATGCGTGCCCGTGGCGCAAATGTCACCGACATCGTTGTTCTTGTCGTGGCGGCCGACGATGGGCTCATGCCACAGACACTTGAGGCCCTCAGTCACGCCCAAGCGGCGAAAGTCACCATCATGGTCGCCATCAACAAGTGCGATCTCAAGACGGCCAACACTGACCGTGTGAAACTGCAACTTCAGGACAAGGGACTCGTGCCGGAAGAGTGGGGCGGTGACACCGTCGTTTGCGAAGTGTCCGCAGCTACGGGCAAAGGTTTAGACCAACTGCTCGAACTGATGTCCCTCCAAGCCGAAGTGCTTGAACTCAAGGCGAATCCCGACCAACCCGCCCGTGCCAGCGTCATTGAGGCCCAGGTCGAGGCAGGTCGCGGCCCGACGGCCACTGTCATCGTCAATACGGGCACACTCCGCGTGGGTGATGCCTTCATCTGCGGATGCTACTGGGGAAAGATCAAACAGCTCATCAACGAGGATGGAAATCCCTTCAAGGCCGCTGGTCCGGCCATGCCGGCCAAGGTGCTGGGGTTAAGCGGTCTGCCGAATGCCGGGGACGAGCTTGTTGTCATGGAGAATGAACGCTCCGCCCGCCAACTTAGCGAAACTCGTCTTGACGCCCTCCGTAAGGAGAAGCTCGCAGCCCCACAACGGGCCACGCTTGAGAATTTGTTTGCCAACCTCGAAGCCGACCAGAAGAAAACTCTTCAGATCGTGCTCAAGGCGGACATGCAGGGATCGCTTGAGGCGATCATCGGAATGCTTTCCGACATTCCACAGGAAAAGATCGATCTCAAGGTTATCCTTGGGGCGGTCGGACCGATCACCGAGAGCGATGTGCTCCTTGCCAGCGCCTCCGACGCCATCATTATCGGCTTCGGCGTCAAAGTGGAGAACAGTGCCAACACCGCCGCTCGTAAGGAGGGGGTTCAGATCAAGCTCTTCAGTATCATTTACGAGCTTGCCGACCAGATGCGCGATGCAATGACGGGTCTTCTTGACCCCGAGGTGCGTGAGGCGGTCATCGGCCATGCGGAGGTCAAGCAGTTGTTCGATCTCTCTCGTGGAATGGTAGCTGGATCGCTCGTCACCGACGGCCGGATCTCCCGGACCGCCCGTGCCCGCGTCCTGCGTCGCCGCCAACCCGTCTATGACGGCGGCCTCTCTACGCTCCGACGTTTCACGGAGGATGTCAAAGAGGTACGTGCAGGTCTTGAGTGTGGTATCCGGCTGGGTGACTTTTCGGAATACGAGGTGGGGGACATTATCGAGTGCTACACTCTCGAAAAAGTCGCCCAGACACTTTAATCCCTCCCATCATCCCTTTTAGCCGGGTCCATCCCCGGCATCCCTATCCATGAATCTCCGTCTCATTCGGGTCTGCGAACTCCTCAAGAGGGAGCTTGGAGTCATCATTGGTCGCGAGATGAAATTCGAGGCTCCCTTGGTTTCTGTCCGCTCTGTGGACATCACCCCCGATCTCAAAAACGCCCACGTTTTCATCAGTGCCATCGGCACCAAGTGGCAGAAGGAGCAGGCACTGGAGGTGCTGAACGCACATCGCCAGCACCTACAGCACGAGTTATCGCGGCGTGTCGTTCTGAAATATACTCCCCTTCTCCACTTTCAGATCGATGAATCGATCGAACGCGGTACCAGGGTTCTTAGTCTGCTCGATGAGATTGAACCAACCCTATCAGACGATGGAGATGAGGAAGGGAAACCCGGAAGCCACGATTCATGAGGAGTGCGGCATTTTCAGAGATCCGTGAGGCCCTTAGAGGCCGGCGCAGGATCCTGGTGGCAAGTCATCTCCGACCCGACGCCGACGCACTTGGATCGACGATAGCCACGGCCCTCTGGTTGAGGCAGGAAGGTCATGAGGTGACCGCATGGAATCACGACGGGATGCCCGGTAAATTCTCGTTTCTGCCCTCTTCTGAAATCGTCACAGTCCCATCTACCTTACCGGATTCCTTCGATGCCGTTGTCGCGCTCGACACATCTGTGAAGAACAGACTGGGGAGTGTTCTTGATGCAGTCTCGCACTCTCCGCTCTGGATTTGCATTGATCACCATAAGAGCAACACAGGTTACGCTGATCTGAACCTTATCGATTGGACCCGTCCCGCAACGGGGCAGATCCTCGCCGAGGCCTTCCTTCAGGATGGAATCACCATCACGCCTGAAATGGCCACCAATCTCTTTGCTGCCATCGAGACGGACACTGGATCGTTCCGCTACGAGGGGACGAGTGCCAGGACCTTTGAGGTAGCCGCTGAACTCACCGCTCGCGGCGTCAATGTTGCTGCCGTCTCTAGGTCACTTTACGAACATCAACCTCGGCGCCGTCTGGACTTACTCCGCCATACACTTGTCACTGCACGGTTCACCTGTGACGACAGTGTCGCAAGCTTCTCCCTTCCCCTTGCCGTCTCAAAATCACTTGGAGTCTTGCCCGAGGATACCGAGGGACTCATCGATCACCTCCGCTGTATCGAGGGAGTGAAGGCCGCGGCTTTTTTTGAGGAACTTGCCGATGGGGGTATTCGCTTGAGCCTCCGTTCCAAGGACAGCAGTTTTGATTCCTGCAAAATTTGTACTGCTTTCGGTGGAGGTGGCCATCCGATGGCCTCCGGAGCCCGTATCAAAGGAACTCTTGCCGATGTGGAGGAGTCTGTCCTGAACGCGATCTGCGAATCGATTGAGAAGGACTAAGTCACCGACAAACAATCTCTTTACCATGCGATCAGACAACTTAATCGATGGGGTTCTCCCCATAGACAAAGCCTCCGGAATGACCTCACACGATGTTGTGGCGATAGCCCGCCGCGTGTTGGGGACCAAAAAAATCGGCCACTGCGGGACTCTCGATCCACTGGCCACAGGATTGCTCCTGCTCACGTTGGGTCGTGGAACGAAGATTCAGGATCTCCTCATGAGCGAGGATAAGGAATACGTGGGTACCCTGAAGTTGGGTGTGACAACGGACTCTCAGGATGCCGATGGTGTTGTCACCGAGACCCGTGACGTACCCCAACTTGTCCCCGAACAAATCGAGGCGGCCTTTGCCAAATACGATGGTGACTTTTATCAACTTCCGCCGATGGTTTCCGCCATCAAGAAGGATGGCGTGGCCCTCTACAAGCTGGCCCGTCAGGGTAAAACGGTTGAAAGAGAGCCTCGCTTTGTCCATATCTATGCTCACCAGATTCTAGAGATAAGACCTCCTCAAATAGATTTCAGGGTTGTCTGTAGCAAGGGATTCTATGTTCGCACTTATGCTCATGACATTGGGAATGATCTTGGCTGCGGCGCTCATCTCACGGCTCTTCGCCGCACGAAGTCGGGTCGCTTTGATGTGGATCATGCATTCCCTGCAGATCAACTTAAGACCGCCACACGTGAGCAGATACTGGAAAAACTCTTAACCCTCCCGCAGGTTTCGCGCCTCCGCGGAGCATAGGGAGATTTTTAAATTAGGAAATCAGGAAGACATGAAGATTCTTGATTCCATCGAGGAGCTTGCCGGCCTGAAGGGGCCTATTGTTCTCGCAGCGGGTACCTTCGACGGTCTCCATCTTGGCCATCAGGCCTTGATTCGTCGCGCGATGGATGAGGCTTCCTCTTTAGGAGGTACCGCGGTGGTGATGACCTTTGATCGCCATCCGGCTTCACTACTCCGCCCGGAAAATGCCCCTAGCCTTCTGACCCGAAACGAAACCAAGATTTCGCTGCTGCGGGAGATGGGGGTTCAGGCGCTACTCCTTCTCCCCTTCACTCGGGAACTCGCCTCTGTGCCAGCCCGAGATTTTGTCGGCTCGCTTGTCATGGCCGCCGTACCGCTTCACTCCATCTGCGTGGGAAATCAATGGTCGTTCGGCAAGGGAGGTGAGGGCGATCTCGGGCTTCTTGAAATCCTCGGCAAGGAATCCGGTTTTTCTGTCATTCAGATTCCTCCGATCGAGGAGAGTGGTACTCCCATCAGCAGTACACGGATCCGGACGTCGATCGGGGAGGGTGATCTTGAGGATGCAAAGGCCTGTCTTGGGAGGCCTTATCTCCTCACGGGAACTGTTGTCACAGGGCAACGTCTTGGAAAGACGATTGGATTTCCGACCGCCAATCTCGATGTTGCCGGAATGCAACTGCCTCCGGATGGCGTCTACGCGGTCAGGGTCTCTCTCGATGGATCGGTGCTTTCCGGTGTATGTAATATCGGGGTGCGTCCCACGGTTGATTCCAGTGCCTCCCACCGCACTGTTGAGGCTCATCTCTTCGATTTCTCGAAAGATCTTGTCGGCAAGGTCTTGGGACTAGTTTTTGTCCGTTTTTTACGGGGAGAGCGGAAGTTCTCGGGTCTTGAGGAACTTAAGGCCCAGATTACCTGCGACTGCATTGCTGCCCGGGAGATTCTTTAACCGGCGATCTTTTTTAAGGCTTCCCTCATCGTCTCAAGAGGTGCGGGTTCACCGAACCAGATTTCGAAAGCCTTGGCTCCCTGATGCAGGAGCATGGAGAGACCGGAGGCGCTTTTCGAGCCGGCATCCCGCGCTTGGGTAATCAATGCCGTGGTGCCCCCGTTGTAGACGGTGTCATAGACCAGATGATTCTTGCCCAAGTGCAAGTCCGAAAGAGGTGAGGGATCTCCCTCTTTCATTCCGAGTGGTGTGGCATTCACAATCAGGTCTGATGCTTCCAGTGCCTTTGTGAGGATTTCCTGATCGAAAGTGATCGCATCGACGCCAACTCCAAGCCTTTTTCCGATCTCTTCAGCAAGCGCTGTTCCCTTTTCAAGGGTACGATTAGCGATCGTGATGGAGGGACAATTCTCAAGAGCGCATTGGACTGTGATCGCCCGTCCTGCACCTCCGGCCCCTCCCAGAATAAGAACTCTCAGTGAGGAGAGAGGCATCCCGAACTCTTCCTTGATCGCGGCCGCGAATCCCGGTCCATCCGTATTAAAGCCTTCAAGCTTCCCGTCACGGATGGCAACCGTGTTGATTGCCCCCATGAGGTTTGCCTCCTTGCTGACTGAATTCATCAGTGGAAGTGCCGCCAGCTTGTGAGGCATGGTCAGGTTGCAACCCAAAAAGTCGGCTTTTGGGAGTGCTGCAAGGGACTCCGAAAAATCCTCAGCCGTGACATGGACTCGGACATACTTTGAATCAATGCCGCGCTCTCCAAGAGCGGCGTTCTGGATGAATGGAGAGGCTGATTTTGCGACCGGATCCCCGAAGATTGCAAGACGAGCAGGAGGATTGAGCCTACGGAAGATTTCTCCCCCTCCGGCAAGGTCTTTGGGTGTGTAGACCTTCGGTACCTTCGGGTGGGTACTCATGCTCCCGCTGCTTTGGCGATCCCCTTTCCAAAGCGTGTAAGCACACGCTCTTTGCCGAGGATTTCGATCATTTCATAGAGGCCTGGTCCGATTCCCCTTCCGCTGACAGCGACCCGTGCCGGGTGGACGAGTTCGCCGGTTTTGATCCCAAGTTTAACGGCTGTCTCCTTGAGTGATACCTCCAGAGAGGCTGCATCCCAAGATGTGAGGGAAGCGTAGGAATCCGAGAGTTTCCTGAGGCGTTCCGCAGCAGTCTCTCCTGTGAGCGACTTGGCTACGGCCGCATCATCGTAGGTCAGTTCCTCGGTGAAGAAGCAGACCACCCACTCGGGGAGGTCTTTCAGGAGTTTTACCTTGGGCTTCACGATCGTGAGGACGCGCTCAAGCGATTCCCAAGTTGGCCATGAGATCCCCGCCTTCTCGAGGAAGGGCATCGCCAACTCGGCGTAGCGAGCCAGATCCATCTGGAGGAGATATTGCCCGTTGATCCAGAAACATTTGTCCAGGTCGAAGGCGGCATTGCGTCGGTTGACCTGATCGAGGTCGAAGAGGGCAATGACCTCCTCCGTGCTGATGATCTCGCGGTTCTCCTTGGGGGACCATCCGAGTAGGCTCAGGTAATTGCGGACTGCCTCGGGGGCGTATCCAGCCTCGGGATAGGTGCCCAAGGCGGCTCCCTCGTCACGCTTGCTCATCTTGCTCCCGTCACGGTTCAGGATCAGGGGCATGTGGGCGAAGCGCGGTGGCACAGTTCCCAGGGCCTTGTATAGTTCGACATGCTTCGGGGTATTGGAAAGGTGGTCCTCACCCCGGATCACATGGGTGATCTTCATCTCAATGTCATCGACAACGCTGACAAAGTGGAAAATCCACGATCCGTCCGGACGGCGGAGCGTCAGATCCGGATGGGTTCCGGGATTAGTCAGGTCGAACTCGATCCTGCCGCAGATCTCGTCCTCGACGACGACCTTCTCACGGGGTGAACGGAAACGGATGGCCCCATTGTCCTCGTAGAGATGGCCAGCCTTCTCGAGTCGGGAAAGATACTCCTCGTAGATTGCGCCTCGTTCGCTCTGGTAGTAGGGACCATGGTTCCCCCCCTTCTGAGGACCCTCGTCCCAGTCGAGTCCGAGCCAGTGAAGTCCGTCAAGGATGACTTCCTTGGCCTGCTCCGTATTGCGGGTGTGGTCGGTGTCCTCGATCCTCAGAACGAAGGTGCCGGCGTTTTTACGGGCATAGATCCAGTTGAAAAGGGCGGTGCGTGCTCCTCCGACATGGAGGAGACCGGTTGGCGAAGGGGCGAAGCGGGTGCGTACAGACATCCCTTCATGAGAATTCATTTACGGAGCCAACTCAAGCGCGTAGGTTGTCGTTTCCATCCAAAAATCATAAACACCATGACACTCGCCGAAAAAATCGACCAAGATCTCAAGGAAGCCATGAAAGCCCGCGAGGCCGATCGCCTAAGTACGCTCCGGATGGTCAAGTCGGCCTTCAAATATGCTGCCATCGAGAAGGGGGGCGCCGATGCCGTCGTGGACGACGAGATTGCCACGACTGTTCTCCGCAAGCAAATCAAGCAGCGAGAAGATGCGGCTGAGGGTTTTGAAAAAGGAGGTCGTCCTGACTCCGCGTTGAAGGAGCGTGCAGAAATTACACTTTTGTCCACCTACCTACCTGCTTCACTTTCACCCGAGGAGCTTTCCGCTCTGGTTAAGGAAGCTATCGCAGAGGTCGCAGCATCTTTGGGAACACCTGATTCGCTCGGGAAGGCCCAAATGGGAGCCGTCATGAAAGCAGTGCAGGCCAAGGCTGCCGGACGTGCAGACGGCAAGAGTCTGAGCGCCGAGGTTCAGAAGCTTCTCTCCTAACTACCCCGATAGATCGCAAGATTTCGCTCATGAAATCCCCGGTCACTCATGCCGCCGCCGTGATCGTCGGAGGTGGTTCGGGGAACCGTTACGGTGGGGACAAGCTGACTGCATTGATCGCGGGGAAGCCCGTTATTGCCTGGACGATGCAAGCCTTTCAGGCGGTCCCGAGTATCGAAAGTATTGTGCTGGTCGTTCCGCAGGGACGTGAAGAGGAGTTCCATTCCATCTCGAGATCGGCCGGGATTTCCAAGCTCATAGCGATCGTGACTGGTGGATCGACTCGTCATGAATCCGTGAGCAAGGGGTTACTGGCACTTCCAACTGCTATCGAATTGGTGGCCATTCACGATGCGGCTCGTCCCCTTGTCAGTCCTGAGCTTATTGGCCGATGCCTCCAGGTCGCTTCACAATCCGGTGCCTCGGCTGCTGCTTCTCCAGTCTCCGATACCCTTCATCAGGTTGATCAGGAGGGATGTGCTGTCAGGACCATCGACCGCTCCGGTCTCTGGGCCATGCAGACGCCCCAGGTCTTCCCTGCCACCGGTCTTAAAAACCTTCTTGAAACCCAGTTGCCTGGAACGCCGACCGACGAGGTCTCCGTGGCTCTCTCAGCAGGATGGAGGATTCCCTTTGTGGAGAATCATGAGCCGAATCTCAAAATCACCTGGCCCTCGGACATCAAGGTTGCCGAGGCTCTCCTGCAAGCCCGTTCCGCATAAATGACCGCCCGCCTCTCCACGCTGGCCAACGGATTACGTGTGGCCAGTTACGCAATGCCCTCCTCCCAGACCGCTGCAGTCGGAATCTGGTGCGCGGTAGGAGCACGTCATGAACCGGCCCGCATCGGTGGCATCTCCCACTTTCTCGAACACCTTCTCTTCAAGGGAACCAAAAAACGCACGGCAAGGCGCATCAGCGAGGAGGTCGAGGGGGTGGGGGGGGACTTGAATGCCTACACCGCCGAGGAACGCACCTGTTATTACGCCACCGCGGCCTCGGAACACTTCTCCCGCGTCACCGGAGTTCTAGCCGACATGTATTTTCATTCCCTGCTGGATGCTGACGAGGTGGAGCGGGAGCGCGGAGTGATCGTGGAGGAGATCGAGATGATTCGTGATGAACCGGCCCAGCATGTCCAGGAACTCCTGACCGCTGAGACCTGGCGTGGTGATGCACTCGGACGCCCGATCACGGGAACCAAGAAGAGTCTTGCCGCCATCACTCGTCGGGATCTTAAGACCTATTTGAAAGATCACTATCACGCCAGTCAGACGATTCTGACAGCCGCTGGGGATGTGGATCATGATGAGATCGTCACTTTGGCCGAGAAACTCCTCGGGAAGCTTCCCAAAGCAAAAGTCTCGTTACGTAAGAAAACAAAAGACTCCTCCAGCGCAGCACCTCCGCGTCAACACGCGCCCAGAATCATCCTCGAATCGCGTGATACCCAGCAGACGCAGATAGCCCTCTCCTACCGTGGTGTTGGATCCCACGATCCACGAAGGTACGCGGTGAATCTGCTTCACGTGATCCTCGGTGGCAACATGAGTTCTCGTCTTTTTCAGGAACTCCGTGAGCACCGAGGCCTCTGCTACTCCGTGAGCACATCTCTCTCCACCCATTCCAATTGCGGAGCCTTTGAGGTTGCCCTCGGGCTTGATGGTGAGAATGTGCTGAAGGCGCTGAAACTGATCTTTAGGGAGTGCCGCAATATCGCCGAGAGGGGGCCCTCCAAAGCCGAGCTTCGGCGTGCGTGCGATTATTCGATCGGAACAAGCCGAATGGCACTCGAGCGGGCCGCCACTCAGAATTATCGCATCGGTTCGTCACTTCTGACCTACGGTAAAATCCTATCCCCTGAAGTCTATTATGAACGGGTGGGGAAGGTCACCGTTTCCGAAGTGCAGAAAGTGGCCTCACAGATCTTCCAGAACCGCACTCTCTGCCTCGCCATGGTTGGTCAAGGCCCTGCAGAGAAAGAGTTGATGGGGTTGATTCGCTCCGAAAAGTAGTTCACAGGGGCTTTTTTTATAAGCAAGTGATCCATAGAGTAGAAAACTTCTATGGGCAATACCCCGCGACTACGCCGTTAGGCGTTCGCAGGCGGTGACTGTATTGCTCATGAGCATGGCAATCGTCATCGGCCCCACGCCGCCGGGAACCGGTGTGATCGCCTTGCACTTGAGAACCACGGCCTCAAAGTCAACGTCGCCAACAAGGCGGTAGCCGCTCTTGGTGGAGGGATCATCGACCCGATTGATCCCGACGTCGATCACAACGGCTCCATCCTTGATATGTTCGGCACCGAGAGCCTTGGGTCTGCCGATTGCGGCAATGACGATATCGGCGCGGCGGGTGATGGCCGCAAGATCCTTCGAACGGGAGTGGGCGATGGTGACAGTTGCGTCTCCCCCTTTACCCTTGGCCATCAGGAGGAGGGCCATCGGCTTTCCGACAATCAGGCTGCGCCCGACCACGACTACCTCGGCACCCGAGGTCTCGATACCTGCTGCGATGAGGAGCCTCTGGCAGCCGAGCGGGGTGCAGGGAACAAAGGCGGTCGGATCCTCCATGGCAAGTTTCGCCACGTTGATCGGATGGAATCCATCCACATCCTTGCGTGGATCGATCGCAAGGGTTACGGCGTGTTCGTCGATATGCTTCGGAGGAGGGGACTGCACGAGGATGCCATGGATGGCTGGATTGGCGTTGAGTTCGGAAACGAGATTAAGAACCTCCTCCTGACTGGTAGCGGCCGGAAGCTCGAACTTGCGGGAGTGCATTCCAAGAGAGGCGCAGGTGCGGTCCTTGTTGCGGACGTAGGCTTGGGAAGCGGGATCTACGCCGATGAGCACCACGGCGAGGCCTGGCGTGATGCCGCGAGCTTTGAGTGAATCAATGCGGGCGCGGGTCTCGAGTTCGACTTCGGCGGCGACCGCCTTACCATCAATGAGTTTCATGAGATTTGGGAAGTTGGGAGGAGGGAAAGAAGTGAGTTATCAAGAAATCAGGAAAGCAGGAATAAACGTGAAGGAAAATTTCAACAAGGAAGGTCAGGCGAATTTATTCGCAATACATCATGAACACTTCTCTTTTTTTGGTTTCTTGAGTTCCTGATTAATTTTCTGTTTTGGACTTTTAAAGCAAGGGGTCGGATTTTTCCGCTTCTTCCCGGAGGAGGGTTTCAACCCTATGACGCTCGACTTCCAGATCGGTGGCCAGCGGATCAATCGTCTCGTACGGATCCATCGTGATGTCGATGCGGGAGAAGGGAAGGGGAATCGCAAAATTGTCCCAAGTCTTAAGGCGGAAGGCGTTCTGGTATCGGGCATGCACCGGCATGATCGGGATTCCGGTTTTCTGAGAGAGGAAGACGGCTCCCATACCGAGCGAGTACTTCGGTCCGCGCGGGCCGTCTGGAGTGATCGCCAGATCAATTCCCGATTCAAGAAGGGATGTCAGCTCACGGATCGCAGTCGATCCACGGCGGGAGCTAGAGCCCCGCACCGATCCCATGCCGAGATTAGCCATTACACCTGCCAGGATGTCACCATCCTTGCTTGGGCTTGTGAGCACGGTGACCCCTTTGCGCGTGGGGTGTCTGCCCGGGTAGTGACGCAGGAATCCGACGGCTATTGCGGTGATCCGGTTGTGCCAGAAGACCATGATGCGAGGCCCCGGTGGCGGATTGGTCAGGAATCCGGAGCGGTCGACGACTTTCAGTCTGATGGTTGAAAAGACAATCCGTGCAAGCGTTGCCGCGATGGAGGCAAGAAGCTGCTCTTTGGTAAGTTTACGGGGCATCACTGCTCGGGCGTGACTTCTTCCTCGCGCCAGCGGCAAGCGTTAGCGGCCGGGATGCCAAGTTGATCGAGTACCCGCCAGACCAAAGTGTCGGCAAGTTCATCGAAGTTTTTCGGAAGGCTGTAGAATGAAGGGGAGGCGGGCATCACCACGGCACCTGCCTCCGTGACGGTCACGATATTGCGTGCATGAATGAGATTCCACGGGGTCTCCCTGGGAACCAGGATGAGCTTGCGGCGTTCTTTGAGGAAGACATCAGCAGCGCGCAGGATCAGGTTCTCGCTGGTGCCTGCGGCGATCCGTCCCACGGTGCCCATGGAACAGGGCATCACCACCATTCCATCGAAGAGGGCACTCCCACTGGCAAAGGGAGCATTCATGGACTTCTCATTGTGCTCGATGACCCTGGCGGGAAGTTTTAACGAACCGATCTCCTCGTGGATCACCTGCTTTGCATAAGGGGAGAGAACCAGGTGAATTTCGTGGTCTCCCCCTGCTCCGTGGCCCAGATGATGGAGCAGGCGCTGGAGGTAAATTGATCCGCTGGCTCCGGTGGCTGCAAGGACAAGACGCATCAAGAAACTATGAAGGATGCTGGGTGGAGACTGAAGGCTAAAAGGTCTCCTCTTTTGAGAGGGGGCTTTTGCTGTGATGATTACTTCTTGCCAAGAGTGCTTCAGGGAGGCATTCTACCAGACCACTTTAGCCCAATTTTCGGCCATTATTCCTTTCATGAGCATCATCAACACCATCGAAAAAGAGCAGTTCAAAACCGACATCGTCCCTTTCGAAGTAGGCGATTCCATCTGTGTTCACACACGCGTGATCGAGGGTGATAAGGAGCGTATCCAGAAGTACTCGGGTATCGTGATCGGCCGTAAGGGCACTGGCATTAATGCCAATTTCACCGTTCGCCGCGTCAGTTTCGGTGAGGGAGTGGAGCGAGTTTTCCCAGTTCACTCTCCCCGTGTTGCCAAGGTGGAAATTGAGAAGCGTGGTTCCATCCGCCGCTCAAAGCTGAACTATCTCCGCAACCGCAAGGGTAAGGCCGCCGTGACGGTCAAGGAGAAAGCTCAGGAAGTTGCCTAAGCAATCTTGATTTTTTAGGTCCGATGACGACGAAGCGTCGCGGGCCTAGCTCTAAGAAGGGCCTCAAGAGCAAACGCTCCCGGGGCCCTTCTCTTTTCCAAGAAGAGAGGCTCCATGCCCAAGGTATCCGTCCCGTGGCTGGAGTGGATGAAGCTGGACGCGGGCCGTTGGCTGGGCCGGTAGTAGCGGCAGCCGTGATCCTTCCTGAGGGATTTGAATTGGAGGGGCTCGATGACTCCAAGAAGCTGAATCATGTCCAGCGAGATGCGCTTTATGACCGGTTAAGTGAAAATCACCTCCTTTTCTTTGCTCTTGGGAGCGCCTCCTCCGAGGAGATTGGAGAGCTGAATATCCTTCGGGCCACTTCTCTAGCCATGAAGAGGGCTTTGGTATCTCTTCATGAAAAAGGACATCCGGCGGCCCATGCTCTCGTTGATGGCTTATGGGTCAAAGGATTACCCGTGGAGCAGACCGCCCTGGTTGGTGGCGATGGAATCAGCCTCAGCATTGCGGCCGCCAGTATCCTGGCCAAGGTGACCCGCGACCGTATCATGGACAAACTGGACCGGAAATACCCCCAGTACGGATTTGCTCGTCATCGGGGCTATGCCACAGCTGAACATGTGTCTATGTTAAGGGAGCATGGACCTTGTCCGCATCATCGCCTCGGTTTTGCGCCGGTCGACCAACCCTCCTTCGATTTCTGAGGGGCATCTGGCGCTGGGACGCTGGGGGGAGGAAGAGGCTGCCCGCCATGTCAGGAGGCTGGGCTGGAAGGTTCTTAGGAGAAATTTCCGCGCTCCGGGTGGGGGAGAGGTGGACCTGATCTGCAGGGATGGAGAGACGCTTGTTTTCGCTGAGGTAAAGACCCGTCGCAGTGAGGAACTTGGAAGGCCTCTTGATGCCGTTGATCCTAAAAAGCAACGTCTCATCAGACATGGGGCCATGTACTGGCTTAACTTACTGAAAAAGCCGGACATCACCTTCCGTTTTGATGTCATCGAGGTGCTGGCCTTCAAGACTCCTGAGATTAGGGTGATCGAGAGTGCCTTCACCCTTCCTGATCCCTTCCGATACTGATCGCTGCACACGAGCGGAATCCTCCCATGAATGTCCTTCTCATCCACGGCCTCTACGATACGGGGAGTATTTTCAAAAAACTTGTGAAGCAACTCTCCTCTCATGGACACCGCTGCCTTGTCCCCTCCTTGCATCCCAGTGATGGTCGCCACGGCATTGCGGATCTTGCTTGTAAGCTCGAAGTGATGGTCAATGAGGTCTTTCTCCCCACAGAACCCTTTGCCGTCATCGGTTTCAGCATGGGATGCCTGATCGCCCGTTACTATCTTCATCGGATGCATGCATTCCATCGTACCAAGGCCTTTTTCGCCATTTCAGGGCCTCATCGTGGAACCTGGCTTGCCTACTTGCACCGTGGGCAGGGAGCGCGTGAGATGCGTCCGGGAAGTGACTTTTTAAAGGATCTGGATGCTGTCGATGAGACGGCACTGGAGTATCCGAACTATAGCTACTGGACGCCGCTTGATCTCATGATCATTCCCTCATCCAGTTCAAGGATGATCGCGGCAACTGACCGAATCGTTTGGGCTGCGCACCATGCGATGATGCCCTCACGCAATAAGATCTGTGCTGATATCATCGAGAAGCTCGATGCCTTGGAATTGACCGAGAAGCCCAATTAGGGCCAAAAGAAAGAGTTCTAGCGATTGCGTCCCAACGAAAGCTTCGTGATCAGTTCCGTAGTTTCCGATTCCAGATCGATGGCCACCACCTCGACGCGGCGGGTGAAGTAGTTGTAGGCAATCAGGTTCGGCACGGCCACCCCGAGTCCCACGATCGTACAGTTTAAAGCCTCGGAGATGCCGCTAGCGACCCGCTGTGGGTCTCCGTGATCACCGATATTCCCGAAGATACCGACGAGACCGGAAAGGGTTCCGAGTAGTCCGAGCAAGGGAGAGATGCCTGTGGTGATCTCCAGGAAGACAAGCCCCGATTCCAGTCGTGAAATCTCATGACGTGCCCTTGTCTGGACAGCATCCAAGATCTCAGCACGCGGCCAATCCCTATGCTGAAGAACGCTCAGGAGGACACGCGATAGGGCAGAGGGCTCCCGCTCCAGGGTTTTTTGCAGAGGTTCCACCGGTGCTCCCGACTTGTAGGCGGTGAGGGCGTTCGAGACGACAGGTGGCAGGACGCGGTCCATCTTGATTACAAGAGCGCGCTGGAGAATGACCGCCAGCGAGAAGATGGAGAGGATCACGAGGACAGCCATGAAGAAGCCTCCTTTCACGAAAAACTCTATGAAAGCGGGAGCCGAGGCGATCAGTGTCATCGAGTGCATAAATGGGGATGTTAATCGTAAATGGTGAAACTGTATTCGATTTCCAGTGAACCGTCCTGGAGAGTTTGAGCCACTTCCGATGGTATCGGAGGTAGCTTGGCATCCATGATTGAACGAAGGCTGCAATCCGTCAAAGACTCATTGGAGTTGGTCGAGACGACATGCAGGCCGATCACCTTGCCTGAAGCAGTGATCTTGAAGGCGACATTCACCGTGCCGATGCTTAGGAGTCCCATCCTTTCGTTCACATAATAATACCAACGCGATCCGATGGCATCCGACATCCGCTTCTTATAGCGACCGATCGGTGTGGCTTCTGCCGCCACCGAGGAGCGCCCTTTGTTGGAGATGTTACCGCTGATGACGGTCTGGCGGCTCTCTGGTTGGTATCCCTTTTTGGATCCCTGAGTGCCAGGTTGAGAAGGGGGGCGTGCTGCCGAGGGGGGAGTCTGTTGGGCTGTCTGAGTGGGGTTCTGAGGCTTTGAATCAGACGGTTTTTCCTGCTCCTGGGGAGGTTCAAGAAGTTTGAGACTGTTCGGTGGAGGGGGCGGTGTTGCAGTCGGCTTGGGAGTGGAACTTGGAGTAGGCATCGGCGAGGTAACCGGTGTGGCCGATGGAAGGGGGGTAGGGGATGGTTTCTCAGGTCGTTTCTGCTGTTTCTGTACTGGAGAGGTGGCGGGTACGGGGGGTGAGAATGGGCTGGGAGGCTGAGTCGGAGCATTATTAGCCGCCTGCGAAGCCGGTATTTCTCCAGCGGTGTGGCGCTGGTTCTGAAGTTCCATTGCAGGCTGATTCACACCCTGTTGGGATGGGAGAGGGATGTCGCCGGTCGGGGGTAGTTCGCTTGCGGCCTTGGTGTTCTCGTCCGATTGAAAAGGTGCTTTCTCGGGTGCTTGATCCACCGGCTCCTTGGCCTCGATAAAGGGGCGTTCTTTGGAGGGGGTGGGCAATTCCAGAGTGACCTCAGGCGGAGGTGTCTCATCGGGTGTCTTCGCCGACTCCGACATCCGTTTTGCAAAGAAGATGGCCAGCAGGATGACAAGCGTCGCATGGATCAGACAGGAAAGAAAAAGAAGGAATGGGAAGCGCTCGCGTCGCTGCCGCTCATTCTTCCTTTCCCTAGATGTCCTTGTGACCATCATGAAATCACTGATCCTCTTTTTCTTCCTCGATGGGAAGTGATTGCTTTGGCTAAAGCGGGTTTTTTCCGAGGGGCTCTCTGCTTTGGTAGTACAAGTTCGCCGGTCCTGGCTTGGTGGAAGAGGTATTGCTGAATGTATCCGGCATAGGGTCCGAGCAGTCGTTCCCCATAACGCTCCAGTTGATCCAGTGTCATCTTTCGGGATCCTTGGCTGCGGAATGATCCGAGAATCCTTGCCACCCAGACATCCACAGGAACTGCCTCCAAGCGTTCGTAGGCGAAGAGCAGGATACAGTTGGCCACCTTCCTTCCGATGCCGGGGAGTCTGCAAAGCTCGATGCGTGCCGCTTCGGTACTCAACCCCCGCAGGGCTTCGGGATGAAACTCTCCCGAAGCGACGAGTTGAGCCGTTGCTTGGAGACTCTTCGCCCGAAAGCCAAGCCCGCATTTGCGGAGTTCCTTCTCACCGGCTTCTGCTAGTGTTCGGGCCTCGGGGAATGCGGGGACAGATGTTCCTTTCAGCGGTTGTCCAAAACGTGATCTAAGGGCCAGACTCATCTGGCGGATATGGGCCACCTGCTTCATCGGCGAGAGGATGAAGGAGGCCAGGCATTCCCAGAGAGGTTGCCGCATTACCCTCAGCCCCCTGCAAGCCTGGGATGCTTTAAACGAGGCAGGATGTGCCGCACAAGAGAGGCGGACCTCTTCCAGGTCATGGTCGAAGGCAAAATAACGACTGAGTAGGTCAGGGCTACCGCCCCGATAGTGAAGAAGTCTCCCCTCTTGGCGTAGGGTGATGGCGATCGAGCCGATGCACCCGCTCCAACTAGCACCGCCTAGATCGTTCACCTGCATCCAGTGGAAGGTTTGTCCGCTTTCAAGCGTCATTCCAAGATTGAACTCCGGGCACTCCATGACACCCGCCTTCACCATGTCAGCCGTTTTTATCACGTTGCCAGAATAGGTCGGGATGGGGTGGATTCAGGCATCCTTATCACCTCTGGCTTCACGCGGTCTGGGCAGTGAGATCTGATTCCTTCCCACTATCATGGATGGCTGGATCGCCGTAGAGTGTGGAGGCGGAAGCCGAGGTGATCGCCACGTCGAAGATCTCACCATGGAATCTGCTTCCACCTTCTAGGATAACGATTTTGTTGGTGCGTGTGCGTCCGGAGAGGCGCGTGGGATCGTTACGGCTGGTTCCTTCGCAGAGGATCTCCTGTCGTGTGCCGATGCAGGCCTCGAGCTTTTTGGAAGCCGAGGCGTTCACCACAGAGAGGAGATCCTGATTGCGTGCCTCCTTCTCTTCCTCGCTTAGTTGATCATCCATCTCGGCGGCCGGGGTGTCTCCGCGCTTCGAGTATCGGAAGATGAAGGCTCCGTCGAACTCCAGTTCCTCGGAAAGATCGCGGCTCGCCCGATAGTCTTCCTCCGATTCACCCGGAAACCCGACAATAATGTCGGTGGTTATCGCGATGCCAGGCCGGCTTGAGCGCAGGTCGGCGACGAGCTTCCTGTAGGAGGCGGCGGTGTAGGGGCGGTGCATGGCTTTCAGGATACGGTCGGACCCCGACTGGAGAGGTAGGTGGACATGCTCCATCAGCTTGGGAAGACGGGCGAAGCACTCGACCAGGTCCTTCCGGAAACCCATCGGGTGGGGAGAGGTAAAACGAATCCGATCCAGACCATCAATCTCATGGAGAGCATCCAGAAGCTGCACGAAGGGGCTTCTCTCTCCCACCTTGGGAAACTCATGCCGGCCGTAGAGATTCACGATCTGTCCTAAGAGGGTCACTTCACGGATCCCATTCTCAACCAGTCTTCGAGCTTCGTTGACAATCTCATGGATCGGACGGCCACGCTCCGCTCCCCTTGTGGTCGGTACGATGCAGAAGGTGCAGTGCATGTTGCATCCCTGCATGATCGAAAGGAATGCGGTCGCCTCTTTTTTCTTTGGGAGATGATCGCGGATCGCGTTCTGGGATCCTTCTTCGGGCGCTGTGTCAATGATCGGCAGGATTGGCTGGATGGCTACTCCTAGCTCGGTAATATCCTCAAGCGCGAAGGCTTCTTCGCGTTTGAGCAGGGCCTCCTCGACATAATCGGCCACCCGGTGGAACTTCTGCGTGCCCACGACCAGATCGACATGGGGAGATGTCTCCTTGAGTGATTCTCCCAGACGTTGGGCCATGCAGCCCATGTAACCAAGAACGAGCAACGGCTTCTCACGGCGGAGTTTGCGGAGCATCCCCATCTTACCGATCGCTTTACGTTCTGCCATCTCACGGACGCTGCACGTATTGAGAAGAATGACATCGGCCTCGCTCTCTTTGGAAACCAGCCTGTGGCCACGGTCCTGCAAGTCGCGGGCGACCTGCTCGGAGTCACGCTCGTTCATCTGGCATCCGTAGGTCTTGATGAAGATGCTGGGCATCGTGAATAAGGTGTTGATGTGAGATTGGAAGAGAATCAGAGGGTCGTGCGCGCACCCCTGATCCTGTAAGTGCTAGCCTCTTTTTAGCCCTGGGGAGAAACTGGGGAGATCTGTGGAGAAACCTCGGATCCGATCTGTGGGGAGACTGCCGTGACATCGGCCTCTTTCCCCTCTGTTGATTTCTCGGGAGGTCTGTTCCCCTTTTTGGGATCGACTCTGTTCAGTCCGACCCGCTGTCCAGCCGCCTCGACCAGTTCTGCCACTCTTCTCTTGGTGCCATAACCACGCAACCAGATCATAATCATGATCCCGGAATAGATGGCCCCGGGAAGGATCATCGCATGTTCCGTAGCCGCCCAGTAGATCAGGAAGCTGATCACCAGGAAGTTCAGCAGGAAGGTCGTCGCCACCATCTGCGTGGCCAAACCGACGCGGGTGAGGCACTTCGGACCGCCATGGTACTCCGTGACACTCCTCAGGGTGACTCCCCACCAGAAGCTCCCATAGATCTGGATATCCCAAGCCTTCCATCCTGTGTCGGTGGAGTAGCTCCAGCCTTCGGATTCAAGAAGTTTGATGATTGAGGTCAGCAGAAGCTCACGTCCTTTACCCTCCTCGTTCCAAAAGACCATCTTGGAGAGGCCGGGGATCCGACTAGGAGTTAAGTTCTTTTCCTTGGAGGCAACGACCGACTCAGGCGTCCGCTTGAACTTCAGCCATGTGAAGTAGCGCGACCATCCGCGAACCAGCGGCTGAGCCAAGGCTAGGAAGGCCACCAGAAGGCGTGCCCTGATCGTGTCGAAGCGTGGCTCCAACTTGGCGTGGATCATGTAGGAGAGGGCGACGAGGAACGTCCCTCCAAACATGAGATAGGCCACAATCCGTAACGCAGGGAAGGGGATCGAGAGTAGGAAGAGAAAGGCAGTCAAGGTCACCCACTCGATACTGCTCAGGTAAGCAGCCAGTTCTGACTGGGGAGTCGGGTAGATGCACTGGAAGAGGCCTTCGCCGAAGACTCCGTGATAAATCACGGGTTGATTAATCAGCCAGGTAAAGCGCGGTGCACCGTAGACTTGTCCTTTCCACTTGGCTGTCCCAGTCGGCCCAAAGAAGACAAGGTGCTTAAAGCGGAGAAGAGACTCGGCTTCTCCGTACCCCTCTTGCTGTTTGCGGAAGGCCTTCAGTGTGAAGCGGCGGTAGTGCCAGACGATCGCCGAGGGACTGAAGGCGATCACTTCACCCTCCTGTTGGAGGCGCCAGCAGAAGTCGACATCGTCACCAGCCTTGCGGTACTCGGGATCAAATCCCCCGATCTTGTCAAAAGCCCATCTGTGGAAGGCCATGTTGCAGCCGGGAATATGCTCCGCCACCACGTCGGTGAGCAGCACGTGACTCGGGCCGCCTGGAGCCGCGGAGACGCAGGCTTGGTGCCAGTTCTGTGCCGGTGGCGAGATATTGGGTCCACCGACACCAGCGTAGTCGCCCGAGAGAAGTGTGCCGACCAGATAGTAGAGCCAGTCCGGATCGGCCATGCAGTCACTGTCCGTGTAGGCGATGATCTCTCCTGTCGAAGCGGCGGCACCGACGTTGCGCGCTACGCTCAGGCCGTGATTGGTCTGGGTGATGGCGTTTACCCATGGGTGATGAGAAAGGATCTCCTGTGTGTTGTCGGTGGAGCCGTCATCCACGACGATCACCTCGTAGTCGGGGTAGTCGATCTTCTTCAGCGAACGGAGGCACGATTCCAGCGTCTGCCCGCCATTATAGCTGCAGACGATTACCGATACCTTGGGGACGCGTGGCAGGGGAGCGTGATGTGTGATTGAAGCCGTGTTGTCATAGAAGCCCTTCACTGTTGCGAGGACCTTCTTCGGAGTCCGGTCACGCTTCACCAGACCGAAGGCCCAGTCCATGATATCCATTCCTCCACGGTGCCATTCGTCCGTCCAGGCGTAGAGAATCGTCCCGGCCAGACCGCCTCGCACGACTGCATCGAGGTGCCAACCGATCATCTCCGACTGCTCCTCCTCAGTGTGGCGGATCGTGTCCATGCCGAACTCACCCATGATGAGCGGTTTGTCCTCGGCTAGATTCTGGAGGCGGGCCAGATAGCGTTCGAAGTCCTCCCTGCGGTGCAGGTAGACATTGAAAGTCAGGAAGTCGACATTCTGCGGCAGGAGATACTCCGTCGGAGGATAACTCGCATACGAGTAAAGAGCACGTGGGTCCTCGCGGCGGGCGATGTTGACCAGGTGCTCGACGAATTCCGTCACCCTCTTTGCACCAAGCCAGCGAACCATTGAAGAGGGGATCTCGTTGCCTAGCAGGTAGCCGAAGATGGCGTGGTGTCCCTTGTGCTCGCGCACGGCATCGATCACCGCCTTCTCGACCGTCGCTCTGACCTTCGGATCATTTAGGAACTCCACATGCTCCATCCAGGCGATGCTGAAGAGTACACGCAGACCATTCTCCAAGCAGAGGTCAAGGAACCAGCGGGGAGGGGTCGTGTAGATGCGGAGGAGGTTGGCCCCCGTCTCACGGATCACTGCCAGATCCCGGGCCACCTGTTCTCTGGGACCGAATTGGTATCCCTCGGCATCGGGTGCGAAGGGACCGTAGGTCACCCCTTTTACAAAGAATTTCTTTTCACCCTCGAAGAAGAACTTCGAGCGGACAATTACACGCTCAGTCACCTGCAAAGTGTTATGGAGTGGGTGCGCGAAGTCTAGCCATAACAGATTGGAAAAGCCCTTGATTAAACCATACAAGTCACAAAAAAAGACACTCTGTTGAGTGTCTTTAAGACCTCCCACTCGGATAACGCAGTTTTGAGAATACCCCCCGATACCTCAAAACTGCGTTATAACTCCGAGGAGATATTTTTATATTAGCGAAACTTATAGTGTTCGCAATAAGTTTTTTTAAAAGTTCTGAAACTGTAGTAATGCCCCTAACTCCAGACCTGACGATCAAGATTCCTATAGCTGAGCGCCTCCAGGAGATGATCGGGGGCGATGGAGTCACTCCCCGCCAGATCAGCGATGGTTCGGGCTACCTTGAGGATGCGGTCATAGGCGCGAGCACTGAAATTAAGGTCGGTCATGGCGTTCTTGAGGAGTTCATTCCCCTGATCGGTGAGGCGGCAATGCTCCTTGAGCTGGGCATGGGTCATGCGGGCATTACAGGTTACTTTTCTGGACTTTGCAAAACGGAGTTTCTGGATCTCCCTTGCTTTGATGACTCGCTCCCTGATCGCTGCTGAGGATTCGGCAGGGATCGTGTCGGTGAGTTCCTTGTACTCCACGGCAGGGGCCTCCACATGGAGGTCGATCCGATCAAGTAGTGGGCCAGAGATTTTCTGCCGATAGCGTTCGACTTGTCCGGGCGAGCAGCGGCACTCGCGCTTCGGGTCACCGTAGTAACCGCAGGGGCACGGGTTCATTGCCGCAACGAGCATGAAGGTCGACGGGAAGGTCATCGTTCCGGATGCTCTGGATATCGTAACTTTACCATCCTCAAGTGGCTGACGCAGGACTTCGAGCGTGGAACGGTGAAACTCTGGTAATTCGTCGAGGAAGAGGACGCCGTGATGGGCAAGGCTTACCTCCCCCGGTGTGATGTTGGCTGTTCCTCCCAGGAGGCCGATGTCGGAGATTGTATGGTGAGGATCGCGAAAGGGGCGCCTGACCACGATGGACTCGTCGGCTGAGAGGAGTCCGCAGACAGAGTGGATCTTGGTCGTATCGATTGCTTCGTCGAGGGACATCGGCGGCATGATGGTTGGAATGCGTCGCGCCAGCATCGACTTGCCCGATCCGGGCGGACCCAGCAGGAGGAGGTTGTGGCCCCCTGCCACGGCGACCTCGATAGCGCGCTTGACCTGGTGTTGTCCCTTTACCTCGGAGAAGTCGACATCGAAGAGATGGACCTGATGCTCAAGGGCCGTGAGATCACTCACCGAGGGATTCAGTTCGGACGTCCGCGACAGGAACTCGTAGGCCTCGCGGAGGTTCCTTACGCCATAGACTTCGATGCCTTCAACGACCGAGGCCTCTCGTAGATTAGCAAGTGGAAGAATAACGGCCTTCTTTCCACGGGCTCGCGCCTCGAGGGTGAGGGGAAGTGCTCCCTTGATCGGACGGACATCCCCGGTGAGGGCAAGCTCTCCGGCAACAGCACAACGGGAGAGGCGTGGGAGATCCTCTTCCAGGTCGGTGGCGATCATCCCGATGGCGATGGGAAGATCGAAGCTGGGTCCCTGTTTCTTAATGTCAGCCGGGGCGAGATTCACCGTGGTGCGCTTGCGCGGCCAGCGGTAACCGCTGTTGGAGAGGGCGGCGATGACGCGGTCCTTGCTTTCCTTGACAGCTGTGTCCGGTAACCCAACAACGATGATCGAGGGTTCCCCGCTTCCGGTGTTTACCTCGATTTCTATTTCAGTGGCATCCACCCCGACGACTGCCGCGGAAAAAACACGTGTGATCATCAGGAACTCATCACACGGAGGTGTCGCGTTGTAAACGGGTGATCCGATTTATCAAAAGATTTCGAACGCACGGGAAGCGGGCTTTGTCAAATAGGCATAAGAAAACAACCAACCAAATAAAAATATGTCATACGAAGATACAGACTCAGGATTCCAACTTTACCTGCGCCAGATCGCGCAGTATCCGCTCATCACCCGAGCCGAAGAGATCACCCTTGCCGCCAAGATCAAGAAGGGGGATACGAAAGCCAAGGAGAGAATGATTCGCGCAAACCTACGGCTGGTTGTCAAGATTGCCCGTGATTATGCCAACCTTGGACTTCCGCTCATGGATCTCATCTCGGAGGGTAACATTGGCCTGATGAAGGCCGTGGAGCGCTTCGATCCAGCGAAGGGAGGGAAGCTGTCGACCTATGGTTCATGGTGGATCAAGCAGGCGATCAAGCGCTCCCTAGCCAATCAGGGAAAGACCATCCGTCTGCCCGTGCACCTCGTCGATAAAATCGCCAAGATCCGCCGTGTTGCCGCAGGCATGAGCGACGAGATGGGTCGCGAGGTGAGTGACGAAGAAATCGCCGAGGAGGTGGGCATGTCTGCCTCCAAGGTTACTCAACTCAAGTTGGCCGCTATACGACCAGCCTCTCTGGACGCTCCTATCGGAGACGAGGACTCCACGGAGTTCGGCGAGATGGTGGGTGACGAGGCTGCCGATGACCCTTTCGAGCAACTCAGCGGTAAGAATATGCTTGAAGAGGTGGGTGATCTTCTTGATCAACTCGATGATCGTGAAAAGAGGATCATTAACTCACGCTTCGGGTTGGATGGTGCGGATCCCATCACGCTGGAGGAAGTCGGGGTGAAGTTCGGGGTAACCCGCGAGCGGATCCGCCAACTTCAGAACGTGGCACTTACCAAGATGCGCCGTGCTCTTGGTAAACGTGAACGTCCCGACATTGAGATGATCACACAAGCTGCCTGAGAGCTGTTCAAGAGCGCCGAAAATAAAGTCAAAAGGAGCCGGGTTCGAAACCGGCTCCCTATTTATAGGGTCATCAGAGACTCAGACGGTGAAGGAGTCCTCCGTGGCGGTGTCTGGTTGATTCGTTTCGCACCGCCAAGCCGAGCGCCTTTTTCTGCCCGATGAGGACGACCATCCTCTTCCCGCGGGTGACACCGGTATAGAGGAGATTCCGCTGGAGCAGGAGGTACTGCTGCATGGCCAGCGGGATGACAACGACCGGGAATTCCGAGCCTTGGCTTTTGTGAATGGTGATAGCGTAGGCAAGTTCGAGCTCGTCGAGTTCGCCGAACTCGTAGGGGACCTCCCGCTTGCCGAACCGAACGCGCATCTGCTTCTCTTCCTTGTCGATTGCGCGGATGCGGCCGATATCGCCGTTAAAGACCTCTTTATCGTAGTTATTCGATGTCTGGATGACCTTGTCTCCGATGCGGAAGAGATTTCCGAAGCCCTGATACTCCTCGCGGTATTGGCTGTGGGGATTGAGCGCAGCCTGAAGACGCGCGTTGAGTTCACGGATTCCGAGGCTCCCGCGGTGCATCGGGCTGAGGATCTGGATGTCCTCGATGGGATCTACCCCCAGGTGTTTCGGTAGACGGTCGCGTACCATGGTGACCAGTGTGGTCGCACACTCCTCGGCCTCCTCGCGCTCGATGAAGACGAAATCGGAGTCCTTCGCTGCCTCGATGATATCGGGGACTTCCCCCCGGTTGATCGCATGGGCGCCACTGATGATGCGGCTATCACCAGCCTGTCGGAAGATCTCGCGCAGATGGACGACGGGAATTGTCCCACTACGGATGATGTCCCCCAAGACAAGTCCCGGCCCCACACTAGGAAGCTGATCAGCGTCACCCACAAGGATAAGGCGCGCCTTACGTGGGAGTGCATCCAGCAGGCGGCTCATGAGGGGAACATCGACCATCGAGACCTCGTCGACGACGACGACATCTCCCTCCAGTGGATTGGATGCACTGCGCTGGAATCCCCCCCTTGCAGGTTGGAACTCAAGCAGTCGGTGCAACGTTGAAGCCTCCAGGCCGGTCGCTTCGGCCAGCCTCTGGGCCGCTCGTCCCGTGGGTGCGGCAAGGAGGCACTTGAGCTTCTTGGCGGTAAGGATTTTCAGCAGGGACTGGACGAGGGTGGTCTTCCCCACACCGGGGCCTCCGGTGATGACGACGGCACGACTTCGTAGAGCTCTCCTCAGGGCATCATACTGACTGGGTGAAAGCTTGCGGCCGGTCTTCTCCTCCACCCAGGGGATCGCCTTCTCCACATCGATCGGAGGCTCTGGTTCGCTGGCCTCGGAGAGACGTCGGAGTTGCCGAGCGATCCGCTCCTCGGCATCACGGAGTAGCGGCAGGAAGATCATCTCCTCTCCCTCGATCCGCTCGGAGATGATTCTCTCGTCTTTCAGATGCCGCTCGAAAGCCTGGGTAATGATATCCTCATCGACCTCCAGAAGCCGGGTGGCTCCCTCGAGAAGATCGCGACGCGGCAGGGCACAATGGCCTTCGGTAGTGGCCTGATCGAGGAGGTGGTCCAGAGCCGCCCGTGCACGGAGCAGGGAGTCGGCTTCGAGTCCGAGCTTTTCGGCAACGCTGTCGGCGGAGTGGAAGCCGATGCCGTGGATATCCCTTGCCAGTCGGTAGGGATCGGCTCGGATCATCGCGATCGCTTCGGCACCGTAGCTCTTGAAGATCCTGACCGCTCGGTTCGTTCCCAGTCCATGAGCGTGCAGGAAAAGCATGATGTCCCGCACCACTTTCTGTTCCGCCCAGGCCTCCTTGATCCGCTGACGGCGTTCCTGACCGATCCCCTCGACCTCCTGAAGGCGCTTCGACTGATTCTCGATGACATCGAAGACCTTCTCTCCGAACTTCTTCACGAGTTTGGTGGCGTAGACCGGGCCGATTCCCTTGATCATCCCGCTGCCGAGGTATTTCTCGATTCCCTCAAGGGAAGTTGGTGGCTGGGTCTTGATCTTATGTGCCTTGAGTTGGATCCCATGTTCACGATCCTTTTCCCAAGTTCCCTGGGCCGTCAGCCATTCTCCCGCCGCAACGGAGGGAAGTGATCCGAGAACCGCCACGGGTTCCTTACGTCCCTGGACCTTGACTTTGAGAATGCAGAATCCGGTCTCCTCGTTGTGGAAGGTGACCCGCTCGACTTGTCCGCTCAGGGCATCGTCAGGACCACCGGGCACCGGTTCATTATCCGGTTTTTTGCGGAAGGGGTGGCGTTTCATCGAATCATCTTGAAGGGATGGGGATTTGGAGGATCTTGGCAACGCTGATTCAAGTCATGAAAAAAGAAATGAAAACCGCTCTCCTGTGCACCTTTATTCTTCTACCAGCCTTGGGCTTCATTCAAGCAGCCGATGTCCAGATTGTCGAAAACGGATATGGTATCGTCCGTGGACCGGGCTATGCCTTCACACTTAAGGCCCCCATGGGATGGGTGATCGATGCGGCAAGCGGTGTGGAGCAAGGACTACCCGCCGTTTTCTATCCGAAAGGAGCCGCCTGGTCCGAGAGTCCCGCTGTCGCTTATGCCCGCGCCCGCCCGCGAACCAAAAAAGTCAATACCATCGAAGCGACTGTGCAGGCGGCAGTGGATGCCCTTCGTGTCCAGGGAAATCCGGACTACAGCGCCAAGTTCTTCAAGACGATTAAGACCGAGCATGGGAAGGAAGGAATCATCTATCGTTGCAGTGGCTCGAAAACAGGGGACATCGAGGCCACGGCTTACTTCAAGGAGATGCAGACGATTGATTTCGTGACCTTGAGTTGCCGTTCCGAAAAGGTCTTTGATGCGGCGCTTCCTGCCTTCGAGGAACTTGTCTCTTCCTACGCCTTCCAAGCTGAAAAGATTCCGTTCGGTCCCAACAAACGGGGTTTCTTTCAAGACGGAACCCCGAAGGAATAAACGTCTACTCCCTAAAGAATGAACTCCTGCCACTCCGAGGAGCGGTGAAACTCCCGGGCTTTGTGAAGTGAGGTGCTGGAGAGAATAGGTACTCTTCCGGTGCCGTAGTCGTATCTGCTGCAACTTACCCTGATCCGGTCTCCGGGCGCGCCTTCCAGAGGGACGACGAGTCGCCCGCACCATCCCTCTTTTGTCCTCTGCGCCTTAGCTTCCAAGGGAGGGGGAATGAAGAACTCTTCAAGTTGGCGTTCACCTTTTCTCACGGCAACGGCCGCGGCATAATCCGGATAGTGAAGCGCCAGGGTAAACCCATTCGGGGAGATCTGATACTCGTGGTAATCGATATTTCCTTCGCGCTGAAAAAAGAGTTCGATCACATCACCATGCTCCCACATCTTCTGCTGATTTGCGGTGGCGGAGCTTCCTACCTCATCGTCAATGAAGTTGGCTTCCAAGATCAGTCTTCCATCCTTCCAGGAGAAGGTGGCCGTACCGGGATGAAAATCGCCCTCTTGCTCAGGAAGCCAGGATTGGCGGAGATCAAGTTTCATGATTCAGCGAGGCAAGAGAGAGATCACCTTCTCCGCCTGTTTCAAGTGAAGACCAAGGTGAAAGCCGAACATGCAGTGCCACTTGTGGGCATCAAAGAGACCGAAGACAGGATGGGTAGTTTCTGCGGTTCCTCGGAGATGAGGGAGAGTTTCAATCATGGAGAGATAGTCATCCACTGACTCACGGAAGGCCTCGATCTGTTCCGAACCTGATAAGGCTACTTCATGCGGCAGAACATCGGTCTTATGGTTGATCGGGCGCTCGGGGGTGGGATCCTCGCGGCGGGCCAACTTCTCCACGGTGTGCGCGATCATCCGGTTCACAATGGCATTGTGTTCCAGAATCTGGAAGAAAGACCAATGTTGCATCTCGGGATCGACTCCGATCATCGGAGGAATGGAGACAGCGGTTGTCCCCTCCTGAATGGAGAGCTTGGATGCGAGTCCCAGATACTGGTCACGAATCTTGATGATGCCATTGGTCGCTGAGGCACGTCCGGTCAGAAGGAGTTTGGTGCGGACGACGGCTTTGATCAGCGGACTGCTCATGAAGTCAAATAGTCTCTTCCTGCTTTCCTGTTTTCCATATTAATTCTTCGATAGCATCGCCATCACCTTTCAATGACTATTAAGGAACCTGACTTCATCGATCTCTCCACTCCGACCGGCCCGATGCGCGTGCATCGGTTTCTGCCCAAGGAAGGGGGCTGGCCTGCCGTGATTCTCTATTCTGAGATCTACCAGATGACCGGCCCGATTTCCCGATTGGCTGCGCGTCTCGCCTGCGAAGGGTTTGAAGTGCTGGTCCCTGAGATCTACCACGAGTACGAGGCTCCGGGCACCGTCCTTTGCTATGACAAGGAGGGGACGGATCGGGGGAATTTCCTCAAGTTCGAGAAACCGGTTTCGGGCTTCGACTCCGACTCCAAGGCACTGATCAATTCGCTCGTGAATCGTCCAGAGTACCGAAGGAAGGGGGTTGGCACGATCGGCTTTTGCCTGGGAGGACATCTTGCCTTGCGCACAGCTCTCGATACCCGCGTGCTTGCCTCGGCCTGCTGGTTCGCGACCGATATCCACTCCGCGACCTTAGGGAAGGGACAGTGCGATGACACGCTCGTGCGCAGCGGTGAGATCGAGGCGGAGTTACTGATGATCTTCGGTCGTCAGGATCCCCATGTCCCCGCGGAAGGACGCCGTAAGATCTACGATTATTTCACCGAAACGGGGAGGGACTTCACTTGGCACGAGTTCAACACAGCCCATGCCTTTGCACGGGATGAGGGCCTCCGATATGATGCGGCGGCCACACGCATTGGTTGGGAGATCACTCTCGAACTCTTCAAGAGGAAGTTGAGGTAGGCTTGGGAGTGGTAGGAATATCTCCATCGACGATGTCAACTTCAAAGCATAGATCTCCATCCCAGAGTCCTCAAGTGATCCTGTCATCAACGGACGATGGAACTCCATCCTTGATCTTTTCGACAGGCCAGAGAATGTAAAACCCCGCGTCGCGGTAAATCTCTACATCTTACCCCAAAATTTCCTCCCAATGACTTCGAGGGCGTTCCACCACAAAAGAGGCTTACTTACCTTCTCTGTCGCTTAAAAGACCAAGCGAATGCCTGCCCTAGTCTGTGTCTCGTTGAGGGGTCTGTTGCCGAACATGTAGCGACTGTCTAGGAACAGGCCGACGTTGCGGTTGATGCGGCACTCGATTCCTGGACCGACGGTTCCGCATCCGACTGAAGTACCAGAGGCCCAACAGGCACCACCGCCGATCATTGCATAAGGAGCAAGGTGCCATTTCTCGATTGGTAATCGGACGATAACCGAACCTTTAAGGCTGTCATATGTCTTTCCATCTCCATTGAGTCCCTCGAGTGCATTATCTACGCCGAATCCTAAATATTTGGTTGCGAAGTAATTAATGCCAAGGCCGCCACCCACACCAGTAGTGGTGACCCCAGATACAGTCCCTGCACTCCCAGCAATATAAACATCAGTCTGGAGTTCATTTGAACGGAAGAGAGCATTTTGCACGGGAGTAAAAGAGTTCCTGGGATTATCACCTGCAAAGGATGTACAGAGTGAACTAAAAAGAGCCACTAGAATTGGGAGATATTTCATATGAAATATCAGTTAAATATTAGTCAATGCTTTTTTAAACAATGAGCTCAGCAAAAACATTATACTAATTTTCATGAATTACTTGAGTTTGAATACCTACGTTTTGGCTAATTGAATCCTGATAATTCGCATGATCCAGATAACAACAAAGACTTTTCTGATTGATCAAAAGATATTTGGCTATTGAATATACTTCTTTAGGGCAACCTGATTAATCAACTCTCTGCGTAATCGCTGCTATGGAAATCAGAAGCGCATTGCCCTGTTGCTTGTGATGTAGAATTTAGCTCTAAAATCAGTGAATGAAAACTAATTTTACATTCGTTCTATTATTCGGGGTTTTTACGTCTCTGAGGGGGGGAGATAGATCGGATCTAGTTGATGTATCCACAATGAAACGCGCTCCGCTTGAGGAGATACGTTACGCCACACCTTTTAATTTTACGGGCACAAAACTCTACTCATTCCCAGTAGCATATATCCGCAAAGAACTCATTCCTTATTTGGAGGAGATTCAGAAGGATTTGGCTCAGAAGGGAATGGGGTTAAAAATTTACGATGGATACCGACCTCTCCCCATCCAACAGATGATGTGGGATCTCATCCATGATGAAAGATTCGTTTCTAATCCCTCAGTTAACTGTGGTCGTCATACCAGAGGAACTGCCGTTGATGTCACGTTGATCGATAAGCTTGGTAACAATTTAACAATGCCCAGCAACTTTGACGAGTTCTCAACTCGATCTGCTGTTTCCTATGCCGGAGGAACACCAGAAGCGAGGTATAATCGTGACATATTGCAGAAGGTTATGACCCGGCACGGTTTTCAGAGCTATCCGTTCGAATGGTGGCACTTTGATTTTCAAGGATGGGAGAAATACAAACCACTTTCGGTTAGTTTTTCTGATCTCAAAAAACACTAAGAATTAGTTTGTTTAGGCAACCAGAGTTTATTGTCTTTTAACGACCCTTCTGTCGAAAAAGTTTCTAGCAAATAGTAGGGCGTTTAATTTTCTTATCAGCAAAGGAATAGCTACAACGAGTTAAGATTGCGTGGCTTCTAACTGTAGATTCAAGGCTGATTGCAGCTTGAGAGTGCAAGAAACCCAAAAGTCACAAAAGTTACAATCTGAGTTACACTAATTTCTTAAAGGCTGCAGAAGCACATTCTATATGCCTCTAGGGTGGAGGGGGTGAGGGGAACCAAACCCACCTCTCAGCTTTCTGGGTTCAGTTTTTTCACCAATCCCGAGATCATCACATCCGATCCGATCTTGGTATAAATCACCTCGTTCAGATGGGCAGGGGAGATGTGGGCATTGACTGCAGGAACCCTTCCTCCTTGGATCACCGGAGCGATGAAGAAGCGGACTTCGTCCACCAGTTTGCGTTTGAAGGCCTCGCCAAGGGTATGTCCACCGCCTTCGATTAAAACGCTGGAGATGCCCCGTTTGCCGAGTTCCTTAAGAACCCTTCGGAGCGTCATGTTGGTGAAGAGAAGTGTGCGATCGCGGTGGGCGTCAGTGAGGAGCTTCGACTTTTTCGGGATCTTTCCGCTCTTTGACCAGACGATACGCCAAGGGTGAGGCTGATCTTCTGGTATCTTGATGTCACGGATCGTGAGAGCAGGATCATCGGTACGGACAGTTCCTCCACCTACGAGAATAGCCTCAACACTTGCTCTGATCCGCATGCCTTCCTTACGACTGGCAGCCGAGGTGATCCATCGCCGCTCGGAGATATGGAGGGGGGAATCGATCCTTCCGTCGAGTGACATCCCCGCCTTGGCGATGACCCATGGTAGACCGGTGGAGACGCGGTGATTCCAATGGGCATTGATGGCGCTGCATTCTTTGGCAAGGACTCCCTCTCTCACGACAATGCCGGCCTTGCGGAGAATCCGAGGAGCTCTCCCCCGGTGTCGTTTGTCTGGATCGGTAGCACCGTAAACGACGCGGCTGATGCCTGCTGCAATAATTGACTCAGTGCAGGGAGGGGTTTTTCCGTGAGAGGAGCAGGGTTCCAAGGTGACATAAAGCGTGGATCCGACGGCCTTTGAAGCGCCGAGCTTCTGGAGTGCATCAATCTCGGCGTGGGGAAGTCCTGCGGATCTATGGTATCCCTTGGCTAGAACCTTACTGTTTTTCAAAATCACCGCCCCGACGGCGGGATTAGGAGCAGTTCTGCGAAGTGCGCGGATCGCCTGCTTCATGGCCAGACGCATAAAGAGTTCGTCCTGTGGATCCTGATTCTTTGATTTCATCCTTTTTGTTTTGCTCCTCTTTGGGCGTAGGCCGATTCTAGGGTATGGCCAATAAAGAAAACAGCTCTGACGCAATCCAGACTCCAAAATTGAGGCCTGGTCAGGAAGTCCAGCTCGATATCAACGATATTGGCTTTGGTGGCAAGGGGGTCGGTCGTGTCGATGGGATAGCCTGTTTCGTAGCGGGTGTGATCGATGGCGAAAAAGTTCAGGCCCGTATCTGGAAGGTAAAATCCCGCATGATGGAGGGTGGGCTGGTCGGTGTGATCGAACCCTCACCCCATCGCGTGGAACCGCCGTGTCCGGTCTTTCTGAAGTGCGGGGGCTGCTCCTACCAGCACATCGACTACCCCCACCAACTCTCCGTCAAGCAAACCCAACTTCGTGAAGCGTTACGCAGACTCGGAGGTATCGAGGCTCCTCCTGTCGGTGAGATGATCCCCTCGCCGGAGCCATACGCCTATCGTAACCGTATCACGGTGCATGTTAAGAACGGGGACATCGGGTTCTTCGCTGAGGGATCGAACAAGGTCGTCCCGGTCGAAAAGTGTCTCATTGCCTCGGGAGAGGTGAATGACGGGTTCCAGGATCTGCGTAAATCTCGTCCTCAGGATGGTAACTACCTTATTGGGGAGAAGAAAAGATATGGAGGCTTCCGTCAGGTGAATAACGCCGTGGCAGAAATCCTGAAAAAAACTGTCCGTGAAGCAGTCAGGCCTTCCGGCGGATCCCCTGCGATCGATGAACTGCTTGTTGATGCCTACTGCGGCGCTGGATTTTTCGGACATGAATTGCAGTCCCTCTTCACCAAGGTGATAGGTATTGAGCGTTCTATTGCCTCCGTGGCTATGGCGAGTCGTCAGGCTGAAGGTAATGAGGAGTATCTTGCGGGGGATGTAGAGCAGATGATTCATGCGGCGCTTTCCGCAGGATCGTCGGCCGGGACTGTCCTCCTGCTCGATCCTCCTTCCGAAGGGCTAGCCGATATGGTGACCGAAATCATTCTGGAAAGACCACCGGCCAGAATTGTCTATGTCTCTTGCAATCCCGCCACCCTAGCGCGCGATGCAAAGCGCCTCACCTTAATCTCCGACCGCTACAGGCTTCTCAAGGTGACTCCGCTTGATATGTTCCCGCAGACCGCCGAAATCGAATCGGTCTCTGTCTTTGAACTTGTCTGAGTATGGCGGCATCCGAGGAGGCGTTGATGATTCGTATCAAGGGGGCTAGGCAGCATAACCTGCGTAATCTCGATGTGGAGATTCCCCGTAATAAACTCGTCGTCATCACGGGGCCGAGCGGATCGGGAAAGTCATCGCTCGCGTTTGACACGCTCTTTGCGGAGGGACAGAGGCGCTATGTCGAGAGTCTTTCGGCTTATGCCCGGCAATTCCTTGATCAGATGCAGAAGCCCGAGGTTGATCATATCGAGGGACTTTCACCGGCAATCGCGATCGAGCAGCGAATCGCCCCTCCCAATCCGCGTTCGACGATCGCTACCACGACCGAAATCTATGATTATCTTCGTGTTCTTTATTCCTCGGTCGGAGTGCCACATGACCCTCAGACGGGTGCTGCTGTTCGCCGCCAATCTCCTCAGCAGATAGGAACTGAAATTCTCTCCTGGGCGGAGGGAACTCGGTTGATGCTTCTTGCGCCCCTTGTCCGCAATGAGGCGGGAGAGTTTCGTGATGTGATCGATCGGGCTCGCCGCGAGGGATTTGTACGTCTCCGGATCGACGGGGAGATCATCGATGTGGGACGTCCCGAGCCGATCAAGTTGCTCAAGACCAAGAAGCATACGATTGAGGCGGTGGTCGATCGATTGGCGTTGAAATCTGAGATTGGCGGCGAGGGGATCCGTGAACGGCTTCTCGATTCGCTGGAGACATCCCTGCGATGGGGGAATAATATGGTGCTGGTGCTTCATCAGGCTCCGGGTGCCTCCGGTTCCTCGTCGGATCAGTGGGAGGAACGTCCCTTCTCCACGGACTTCTGCAATCCCGAAACGGGATTCACCTTGGCGCGACTGACCCCCCGCCACTTCTCGTTCAACAGTCATCTGGGTGCCTGCCCCGCCTGCCAAGGAATCGGCACGGAAGCATTCTGTGATCCCGCTCTGATCGTGGATCCCGAGATGACACTCGGCAAGGGAGCCATCCGCCCTTGGCGCACTCCTGACAAGAGGATGGGCCGCTACTATCAGGCGGTGCTAGAGGCTCTCTGCGAAGCGACCGGTGCCGGCATGGAAACTCCCTTCCGCGATCTGCCAGTGGCTTTTAAGCAGATGCTCTTCTACGGCACGGAGGGTAAATCCCTTACTGGGGAAGGCAAAGGGGGGGCTGCCAAACTCAAGCCTTTCGAGGGGTTGGTGGCCATGGTCGAGCGCCAGATGCAGACCTCGGAAAGCGAACTCAAAAAAAATCGTCTCAAGACATACTTCGCCCGCAAAGCATGCAGCACCTGTGATGGTGCCCGTTTACGCCCAGAGATCCTGGGGGTAATTCTTACGGATACTGATTCTAAAGAATGGAATATTGAGGAACTCTGCTCACTTCCGGCTGCCAAGGCCTGGAAAATTCTGAGCGGACTCCGGCTCTCTGCGACAGAACAAAAAATCACCGAAGACCTTCTCCGTGAGATCTGCGCTCGACTCGGATTTCTGGTGGAGGTGGGACTTGGTTATCTGACCCTTAACCGAGAAAGCGGGACACTTTCAGGAGGCGAGGCTCAGCGCATTAGGCTTGCGACCCAGATCGGATCGGGTCTTGCCGGCGTCCTTTATGTGCTGGATGAACCCAGTATCGGTCTCCATCAGCGCGATAACGAGCGACTTCTGGGGACCCTGCGCGGCCTGAGAGACCTGGGAAATTCCGTCGTTGTGGTGGAGCACGACGAAGAGACGATTCTGGCTGCAGACCATATTCTGGATATGGGACCCGGAGCAGGTCCCAGGGGAGGGGAGATCGTCGCAACGGGTACCCCTGCAGAGATCCTTACCAATCCAGCCTCAGTGACTGGTCAGTTCCTCTCGGGTAAAGCGCGTATTTCAGTGCCCAGAGTCCGACTTCGCCCACCTGTGAAAGGGCCTTCCGGTCCCGGTTGGTTGACGGTCTCCGGTGCCACGGAGAATAACCTGAAGCACCTGACAGTCGGTTTTCCCGTTGGGCTGTTCACCGTGGTCACGGGTGTCTCAGGCAGCGGTAAATCAACACTCGTGAACGACATCCTGCATCGTTCGCTGGCACGTCAGTTCTATGGGGCCAAGGAGACGCCGGGTGCCCACGATGGAATCATGGGATCCGATTCCTTTGATAAGGTCGTGGTGATTGATCAGAGCCCGATCGGTCGCACACCCAGGTCGAATCCGGCAACCTATTCTGGGGTCTTTGGTCCGATCCGTGATCTCTTCAGTGGGCTGCCAGCAGCCAAGGTGCGAGGGTATGCACCGGCCAGATTCTCCTGCAACGTGAAGGGGGGGCGCTGCGAGGGGTGCGAGGGGGATGGAGTGATCCGGATCGAAATGCATTTCTTGGCCGATGTCTTCGTCGAGTGCGAACTCTGCCGTGGCAGGCGTTTTAATCGTGAGACGCTGGAAATCTCCTACAAAGGAAAGAATATCTCCGACGTGCTGGAAATGACGATCGACGAAGCCTCAGGATTCTTCCGCCCCATACCGGCTATCCATGGGAAACTGGAGGTGCTTCAAGAGGTCGGTCTCGGTTATCTGAAGCTCGGTCAGTCGGCCACAACCCTCTCCGGAGGAGAGGCCCAGCGACTAAAACTTGCCAGCGAGCTCTCCAAGAAAGCGACCGGCCGGACACTCTACCTGCTCGACGAACCGACAACTGGACTTCATTTTGCAGATATTCAGAAACTGCTCGAAGTGCTCCTAAGGTTGCGCGAAGGCGGAAATACACTCATCGTCATTGAACACAATCTAGAAGTCATCAAATGCGCGGACTGGATCATCGATATGGGCCCCGAAGGGGGAGAACAGGGAGGGGAACTCGTGATCAGCGGGACACCCAACGAGGTTTCGGAGCATCCCTTAAGTCATACTGGATTTTGGTTGCGGCGAGTGCTGGATCGTTGATCCTCCCCTCCAGCATCTTGTGGGCCTTGCCGGGTAATGAACCGGCGCCGGTTGATCTCGCCAAGCAGGCCTACGCCGAGAATCTTCCCCAAGTTTCAGTCGCTGTTCTAAGAACCCAGATCCAGCAGGAACTGGGTCCCGCTAAGAAAATAGATCTGACGCGTCGTCTGGTCGACCTTCTCGTGACGGGTGGTCGTTACGAAGAAGCGCTAGCGGTGATTGCCAATCAGGATTCGGTGAATGATACGAAGTTTGCCTTCTGGAAGGGGATCTCTCTCTTGGGAACTGGCGACGCAGTCACGGCCAAAGGAATCTTCGCTATTCTGCATAAATCGGCTGTCTCGGTGCCGGGGATCTCGCCTGATCTCATTACCCTTTGCTTGGCCAGATCTCTCCGTGCGAACAACGAGTCTGCCGAAGCGCTTGATGTGCTGGGGACAATTTCAGTGGACTCTCCGTTGGCTGAGGATGTGCTGCTTGAAAAGGGCGCGGATTTGATTGCCCTAGGCCGCCCTGATGAAGCTCTGAAGTTGATGCAAACAGGCTCTTTTCAAAGCAAGGAGGGTAAGGCCTCTGCAATCTACCTGAAGGCCCTTTCGAGTTGGCGCATGGGGAAAACTGCAGAGGCCAATAATTTCTTTGCCTTAATCCTGCCGATTTCCCCTTGGACATCCTCCGCCTCCACCTTGGGGGCCGCACTCTGTTTAGCCTCCTCATCGAATGCTCCCAAGGGAATTGATCTCCTGGAGAAGCATCTTGAGACGGTCGACGAGTCGCCTTTGATGGAAGAGCAGTTCCGCCTTCTTGATCAACTCTACGTATCTTCCGGCACATCCTCCGTGACCACGTTGAAAAAATGGGCTCTCGATGGTTCAAAGCCTGCCCGGGCAAAGTTGGCGGCTTACTACCAGGCCAAAAATGTGCTGAGACTCCATCAAGCCGAGGAAGGCGAGTCACTTCTGCAGGCATTTATCAGGAAGTACCCTGAGGATCCCTTGGCGGATCAGGCCAGACTTCTGCTGGCTTCTTCCTTGCTTCAGCGTGGCCTTACAGCTGATTCGTTGGTCTGGAGTGGCGACCTTACGGAAGCTGCGCCCGGAATTAGGGCGCGGTTAGCTTTTCTCAGAGGTCTTGCTAACGCGTCGTTTGGCAAGCTGGATCAGGCCAAGTCGGAATTCCAAACCGCAGTATCACTCGATCCTACACTTGGAGGAGAGGCTCTTTTCAATAAGACGGTTCTGGTTGCCACAACGGATAAGGGTTCGCTGGATCTCTCGCAGGCTGCCAAGGCCATCGTGGAGATGAACTCGGGAGAGCCCTCCGGGGAAATGGAATTCCAGATTGCCCTTGATCTTGCACGTCGCGGAGAGACGTCGGCACTGCCCCTCCTTGCCAAGATCGCCGATGGTTCATCCTCACCGACTCTCAAATCCCGCGCCCGACTTGCTGCTGCCGAACTCAACATGAAGTCGGGTAAGGGGGAGGACGCGAATCAGAATCTCTCGAAGGCGGTGCATGATTATTCTGGAGAACCTGAGAGGGAAGAATATCTGGGTGTTTTTCTGAAAGATACGGGTAGGAAATCCGACGCCTCAGCCGTCTCGGTGGCTGCCCGTGCATTTCTTTCAGCTCATCCCGATTCTCGATTTGCCTCGGAAGTCCGATTGAAACTTGCTGAAACGCTCCTCTCCTCAGGCGATGAACAGGGAGCAAGGGTTCAGTTTGAGCAACTTGCCTCGACGGGTGTAGGTAGTGACCTTCAGCGACGATCCCTCTTCCTTGCTGCTCAATCGGCCTCCCGTGCGATGGACCCCGCATCCATTGATGATTCGCTGATGCTCTTGGAGCGGGTTGCCTCGACCGGTACCAACGATCAACTCGTATGGCAGGCAAGACTCCAGGAAGGATCGCTTAAAAACTCCCAGAATCTCCCGCTGGAAGCTCTGGCGATCTATGACAAGATCCTTGCTTCTAGGTCATTTGCGAATGGCGCTGGTCCGGACGATGAAATCTACGCTGCCGCTCTCATGGCCAAGGGGGATACCCTGCACCAACTGGGTGCAAAGGATCCGGCGCGCGAGTGGGAGGCCGTAAGCACTTGGCGCCAACTCACGTCTGATACCTCGCTGCCCGTGCGGTGGCGCAATCAGGCCCTTTGCAAGAGTGGCATGGTCCTGGAGGGCCTCAAGCAGGACGATGCGGCTCTTGCAGCCTATTACGATGCCTTCAAGAATCCGCGAACTGAGGATCCGGAACAACTTTGGCACGATAAGGCCGCCTTTGAAGCGGCGAGATTACTGGAGAACCGAAGGCAGTGGAACGATGCCGTAACCCTTTACTCCCAGGTTCAGGCTGAAGCAGGTCCCAGGTCGGAGGAGGCCAAGGCCAGGTTGACCAAGCTGCGGTTACAAAACTTTCTCTGGGAAAACTAAAGCTTTCTGACAAAATCCATCCCTTCATGAGCCCACACATCAAACTCTTCAGTCCGGGACCCGTTGAGGTCTCCGAGAAAACTTTCCAAGCTTTCCGTAAGCCGATGATCGGACACCGAGGCAATGACTTCAAGAAGCTGTATGCTTCTGTCCAACCGGGGTTGCAGCAACTGTTTCACACGCAGCGGCCTGTTTACATCTCCACCTCCTCAGCTTGGGGGATCATGGAAGGAGCTCTTCGCAACCTAGTCAAGGGGAAGGTCCTGAACTGCATGACCGGTGCTTTTTCCGACAAGTGGAATGATGTCGCCAAACGCTGTGGCTACGAAGCCGAGAAGCTTCAGGTCGAGTGGGGTAAGCCAATCACTCCCGAACTGCTGCGTGAGCGTCTCTCAAAGGGAGATATCGACGTCGTGACACTCATCCACAACGAGACCTCGACGGGGTGCATGAATCCTATCAAGGAACTGACCGATGTCCTGAAGCAGTTCCCCGAGGTGCTTCTTATCGTCGACACCGTTTCCTCATTCTCCGTTCTTCCCGTCCCGATGGATGAACTTGGTATCGACGTCATGCTGACAGGGAGCCAGAAGGCTCTGGCTCTTCCCCCAGGCATGGCTCTCTTCTCCGTTTCCGAGAAGGCCATGAAACGCGCCGCCGAGATCAAGGGACGTGGCTATTACTTTGATTTTATTGAGTTCCAGAAGAACCACGAGGGTGACATGACGCCGAGTACCCCCGTTATCTCTCATATCTATGCGCTTCAGTCGAAGCTTGAGGATATTGCCGCCGAAGGACTTGAGAACCGATATATCCGTCACAAGGCGACTAACTCTCTCGTCCACGACTGGGTGAAAGCCCGAGGTTGGGAGTTTTTTGCCCCCGAGGGGTATCGCTCTGTCTCCTTGACCTGTGTGAAGAATAACAAGGGGACTGACGTTGCTGCATGGATTGGCCGTCTTAAGTCCAAGCACTCCTGCATCATCGATGGCGGCTACGGCAAGATCAAGGGGGAGACATTCCGTATCTCGAACATGGGTGACGAGACTGTGGAGACGATCTCTCAGTTGCTTACCTGGCTCGACGACACCGCTGAATAAGCTTTTAGACTGAAGTCTAAGGGCTGTTGGCCGGAAGAAACTCCAGCTTAACAGTTTGGGCAGGTTTCTATCCCTCTTTCCTTAATAGTCTAATAGTCTTCAAAACATCCACCTGATCAACTATGAGCCGCTACAAGGATACCGTTCGCCTGCCCAAGACCGCTTTCCCGATGAAGGCGGGCCTTGCACAGCGTGAACCGGAGCTTTTGGCCAAGTGGGAGAATGAGGGACTCTACGCTTCCATTCAAAAGGCCCGTGATGGTGCCCCGAAGTATGTACTGCATGATGGCCCTCCCTTTGCGAACGGAGATGTCCACATGGGGACGGCACTCAACAAGGTGCTCAAGGATCTTGTCGTCAAATCTAAGACGATGGCTGGATTCCAAGCCCCTTTTATTCCGGGATGGGATTGCCACGGTCTCCCGATCGAGTTCCGTGTGGTGAAGTCATCGGTCGGCCTCACGCCGCTTCAGGTGCGGCAGAAGTCCGAGGAGTATGCCCGCAAGTTTATTGATATCCAGCGTGGCCAGTTCCGTCGGCTTGGAGTATTCGGCGATTGGGAGCATCCTTATCTGACGCTCGATCCGACTTATGAGTCGGCAATCATTCGTTCCTTTGGGCGCATGGTCGAGAAGGGGCTTGTTTATCGGAGCAAGAAGCCGGTTCTTTGGAGCACAGGTGCCCAGACTGCGTTGGCTGAGGCCGAGGTAGAGTATCAGGAGAAGACCTCGCCCGCGATCTTCGTGAAGTTCGAGGTTGAGGCTTTCGAGGCCACCCGTATGGGGCTCCCTGCTGACAAGCCTCTTAGTATTGTCATCTGGACCACTACGCCTTGGACTCTCCCCGCCAACCTTGCGATCGCTGTTCATGCGGACTTCGACTATGTCCAGTTGGAGAACGCAGCGGAGCGCTTGATCGTTGCCGCGGGCCTTGCCGAAAAGTTCAAGGAGTCAACCGGATTGGAACTCTCACAGCAAGGGGATGCCCGTAAGGGATTTGCCTTACAAGGGTTGCAAGCACGGCACCCCTTCCTGCCACGCACGGCCACGATCCACACGGCTGAGTTCGTCACGCTTGAGACCGGAAGCGGTTGCGTCCATATTGCTCCCGGACATGGTGACGACGATTACCAACTTGGGCGCAAGGTCGGCCTCGAACTCCTCTCTCCAGTTGACGATTACGGAAAGTTCACCGAAGAGTGCGGTGTTCCATCCCTTGTGGGGAAGAACGTCTTCGAGGGAAATGAGGAGGTGATTCGGATTCTCACGGAGAAGAACGCCCTGCTCGGTCGCCAAGATTATCAGCACAGTTATCCCCACTGCTGGCGCTCGAAGACACCGATCCTCTTCCGCGCGGTGGAGCAGTTCTTCATTCGTATTGATGCCCTGCGTGAGACTGCTCTTAAGGAAATCGATGCCACCAATTGGATCCCTCATTGGGGCAGGAACAGAATCCGTGGAACTGTCGAGTCGCGTCCCGACTGGTGCATCTCCCGCCAGCGTTCCTGGGGAGTTCCTCTACCTGTTTTCTACACACCTGAAGGTGATCCGATCCTAGATCCGTCAGTTATTACAAAGGTCTCGGAAGTCGTTGCCGAGCGCGGCTCGAATGCTTGGTTCTCTCTCGATGACGCAGAGTGGTGCCGCCTGACGGGCGCTCCCGCTGGATCTGTTCGTCGTAATGACACCCTTGATGTCTGGATTGACAGTGGCGTGAGTCATGAAGCTGTCTTGCGTGGAAGACCCGAGTTACAATTTCCTGCAGATCTTTACCTCGAGGCCACCGACCAGCACCGCGGGTGGTTCCAGTCGTCGCTGATGACCTCGGTGGCCCTGAATGAAAAAGCACCCTACAAAACTGTCCTGACACATGGATTTGTGGTCGATGTCGATACCCGTCAGAAGATTTCGAAGTCGAACCAAGGCAAGGATGGCGGGGGGTACCAGAAACCGACAGAAGCCGATCATTTCGTGAAGACGTATGGGGCCGATATCGTCCGCCTTTGGGCCAGTAGCGTTCAGTTCACCGATGATGTTCCCTTCTCCGAGGAAATCTTCGCCCGCCTAACCGATACCTATCGTAGGATCCGAAACACCCTGCGCATCCTGCTTGCCAATCTGGCTGACTATGATGCCGCCACTCCTGCTGCGGAACCGACATCGATTGACCGTTGGATCCTTGCACGGCTCCAGGAGACGGTGAACACATGTACCAAGGCTTACGAAGAGCTCGCCTTCCAGAAAGTCTACCAAGCGATCAACCAGTTTTGTGCCGTCGAACTTAGCAGCATTTACGTTGATGTGACCAAGGATCGTCTCTACTGCGACTCGGTATCGTCGACAAGACGCCGAGCCACGCAGGCAGTCATGGCAAAGGTCTTTGGCGATTTGGTACGGTTGCTGGCACCGATCTTGGCTTTCACGGCTGAAGAGGCTTGGGGTTATGTGCATCCCGAGAGTTCCGTTCACCTTGAGCTTTTCCCAGAAGTGAAGGAGCCTGATCAGGAGATCCTAGCCCGTTTTGAGTCCTTCCAGAATCTTCGTGCAGAGGTTGCTCAGGTACTCGAAAAAGCCCAGCGCGATGGAGTTGTGGGTAAACCGCTCGAAGCAACCGTTCAGGTGACCACCGATGACCCCGTTCTTCTTGCTGCTGCGGGTGAAGGAGTGGCCGAGATCGAAGAGTTCCTTATCTTGAGCAATCTCTCCATCGCCAAAGGAGAGAGGGGAGTTGTTATCGGCAAGTCGGAAAGCGAGAAGTGCGAACGCTGCTGGAGACACCGCCCCGAGGTGGGATCCCATACGGAGCATCCGACTCTATGCGGGCGGTGTGTGGAGGCTGTGGAGTCATCCGGAACATCTCACCCTTAACTTTGATTATGAGCCTGATCGCAGCAGGTATAAGCATTCTTCTCCTTGTCATTCTTGATCAGGAATCCAAGCTCCTGATTCAGAGTTCGATTCCGTTTCTGAGTTCCATTACTGTGATTCCCGGATTTTTCAATCTGACACACCTTCACAATACTGGGGCGGCCTTCGGAATGTTGAAAGACAGTAACCTCTTCTTCGTGATTCTAGCCCTAGTCGCCTTGGTCGCCCTGATCGTTTCTCGCCGCCACTTTGCCGGAAAACTGATGGGCACCGGTTGGGTGCTCTTGATAGCCGGAATCATTGGAAACATCACCGATCGCCTGCGATTGGGACATGTCGTTGACTTCCTAGATTTCCAGTTAGCGGGCTATCACTGGCCTTCTTTCAATGTAGCAGACTCTTGCATCTGTATCGCAGCCGGATTGTTTCTCTTGAGCAGTTTTCAACCACCGCCAAAATCATCCCAATCATGAGTACAAAGACCCCTGTCAGTCCCCGCGATAGCCAACACGGACTAGTCTACTTTCCGAGGATGGTCGACAAGATCCGTCTCCATGCTGCTGGCGAGTTGGCGGAGGACTGCATCCCTAATCTCGGGAAGGGCTTTGATGATCGTTGCTGCAAGTTCCTTGAAATCGATTATGCCGGTCTCGTTTCTGCCGTTGGTTCCACCTTATCCACTGAAGAGGCGTGGAACTGGGTGATTCAACACGGCAAGGCTCCCTCCGAGGAGCAGATCGAGGTATGGAGCAGTTTCATGAGCAAGCGCGGATGGCGCGACGAGGTCAATGAGATCCTGATCCGAAGAAAAAAGGAGAGTGGCTTTGAGGATCGAGACGATATCAAGACGATGTTCGACTATATCGATGCCGATGAAGGGCGCCCAGTACCCCCTTTTATGGCTTCCTAAGAATTTCAGGCGTCGATCGTAGCACCGATCTTCACGGTTACCTGCCAGTGGGCGACCTTGCCATCTTCAAGGTGAGCCCTAGTCTCAACTACCTCCAACCAGCGGAGGTTCTCTTCGGTTGTCGTCGCTTGGGCGACGGCATTTTGCACGGCATCCTCGATGCTCTTTGTGGAGGATCCGACGAGTTCTATTTTTTTGTAGGTGTGATTGCTCATAAGGTAGTTATCGCGCCGGAATAGATTTTTGTCCAACAATCGAGTTGCTTGGATTTTTGGCCACGATACGAACGAGTAACTGGGTCAGCAGGGTTTCATCCGATGCTTGGCCACTCAAGAGTTTCTGATTGGCATCACGGCAAGCCAGAAAGGCTGATACGAGGTGATCGCGATCGAAGAGTCCCGAGTTCATGGCGGCGAGTCCGATGCTGTAGGAGTTGATACCTCCATCCTTCTTCCGTGGAAGATGAGCGATCTCTTCAGGACGGAGTCGATTCAGTTCGGAAGTAAAATAGTTAGCCTGTGAGGGAGGTTTTAACCGATGCCTCTCCATGAGATCTTTGGCGAGCAGGAGATTTCGGACCGTAGGAACAATGGCGGCCAGCAGGATGCCAATGGTATTTTCACCCTGCCGTCGGAGTTGGGCAAGGGTATCGAGGCAGAGGGGGAGATTCCGCTTATTGATGGCGTCACTGAGATCAAAAATACCGCCGGCACGAGTGAAGGGGACGAGGTCCCTCACGAGGGACTCAGGGATGGTGGTCGAGGCTCCTGCGGACGTGACAAGTTTTGCCAGTTCGGCGTCGAGTTGCCCCGTATTGGCTCCGACACGAGTTGTCAGGACAACAGCTGCCTGCGGTTCGATCTTCACTCCTCTCTCCCTGCAGCGTCGAACCACCCAGTCGATCAGATCCTCCTCAGTCCCATTGAATCCGAAGTCCGGCTTATCACAGAGTGTTGTGGTCGCGAGTGAGCAAAGTGATTTGTAGAAGGATTTCCGTTTATCCGGTTCCGGGGCACTGATCAGTAAGGTGATTCCCTGGGGAAGTCCCTCTTCGAGAACCTTGAGCAGCTTTTCAAGAGACTCTTGGACGGCTTCGGAGCGTCCTTGAACCGAGTCCTTCAGAAAAGTAACCCCTTTCATCCAGACAAGCTTTCCCCCGCCGAAGAAGGGGAGAGTTAAAACGGCCTGTAGAGTGCTCTCCACCATATCAACGGAGCAGTCGACCGTATCTGCGGGAGCCTCGATGATCTCCAGGCCGAACTCTCCTGCATCCGTAGGCGCTAACTCTGCCACCAATCCCTTGGCCTTGATGCGCACCTCAGCCTCATCGCTTCCGGTCACGAAGTGGAGGTTCGGGTTTTTGGCAGATGCCGGGGTTTTGCGGGTGGCCATGTGAGAAAGACTGAAAGCTAAAACTCTGAAAGAAGAAGGATAAAAAATCTATCGTTTCCAGCCTTTCTTGGCTTTTGCTGGCTTACCTTTCCCCTTGGATCTGTTGCTCATCGCGGCAGTGACTGCTCCTCCGCCCTTGAGTTCCATAATCTGGTCACGGAGTAGTGCTGCACGTTCGTACTCCATTTTGCCCGATGCTTCCTTCATCTCAAGTTCGAGTTCCCTGATCAGGGTGGCTACATCCAACGGTTGCTCCTCTACGCGGGCGGAGCCCACTTCATCTCCCTCCAGGATTACTCGGAGGCTCTCCTGCACGGGGCGCTTCACGCTGTGAGGGGTAATGCCATGCTCGCGGTTATGTTCCATCTGGCGCCGTCTGCGATCTTCAGTGACATCCAGTAGATCGCGGATGCTTCCGGTGATCTTGTCCGCGAAGAGAACGACTTCCCCGTTCACGTGACGAGCGGCTCGTCCGGCTGTCTGAATGAGGGAGGTCCGGCTGCGGAGGAAGCCTTCCTTATCAGCGTCAAGCACGCATACAAGACTCACCTCGGGAAGATCAAGCCCTTCACGCAGGAGATTGATACCGATCAGGATATCAAATTCGCCAGTCCTGAGCGAGCGGAGAATCTCGACGCGTTCAATCGTATCAATGTCGCTGTGCAGATAGCGGACCTTCAGGCCGACATCCTTGAGGTAATCGGCAAGATCTTCTGCGGTACGCTTGGTCAGCGTGGTGATGAGGACCCTTTCCCCTGCTTCCACTCTGCCACGGCAGAGTTCGATGGTTTCGTCTATCTGACCATTGAGAGGGCGGACCATGATGCGGGGATCGAGCAAACCTGTCGGACGTATGATCTGCTCCACGATGAGTTGGGATCCGGGTGTCTTGGTGTCAAGTGCCTCGTTTGCCTTGTTGGGGGTGATCGCACTCAAGGGGAGCGGAGTCGGGGGAAGTGACGCGAAGTCAATGTAGCCAGTGTTTCCGACAACGCTGTTACGAAGCTCCAGGGTGGCCGGGGTGGCGCTGACGTAAAGGCCCTGCCCGGTAACATCCATGAATTCCGTGAAATTGAGGGGCCGGTTGTCGAGAGCGCTGGGCAGGCGGAAGCCATATTCCACGAGTGTCATCTTTCGGGCGCGATCTCCTGCATACATCCCCCCGACCTGAGGGAGGGTGGCATGGGATTCATCCACAATGAGCAGAGTGTCCTCTGGAAGGAAATCCATCAACGTGTAGGGCCGTGATCCAGGTTCCCGGCCGGTCAGGTGGCGCGAGTAGTTCTCTATGCCGTTGCAGTAGCCCATCTCCTGCATCATCTCAAGATCGTACTCGGTCCTCATCTTGAGGCGCTGGGCTTCGAGAAATTTTCCGTTCTCCTCGAACCAAGCGACGCGCTCGATCATCTCGGCTTTGATCTTGTGCATGGCGCTCTGCATTTTATTCTTCGGCGTGACGAATTGCTTGGCAGGGAAGAGTGTCAGATGGGTGAGTTCTCCGCGGGATTTTCCCGTCAATGGATCGAACAGGGCCATCCTGTCGATCTCATCACCGAAGAATTCAATGCGCACTGCCTCCTCGTCGTTCTGGGCCGGGAAGACCTCGACAACATCTCCACGGACTCGGAACTTCCCGCGTGCGAACTCGATTTCGTTACGTTCGTAGAGCATCTCGACAAAGCGCCTGAGAACCTCCTCCCTACTGATCTGATCACCCTTCTTCAGGGTGATGACCATCTGCAGGAAATCTTCTGGTGAAGCCAGACCGTAGATGCAGGAGACGCTGGAGACCACGATCACATCGCGCCGTGTCAGGAGGGAACTTGTGGTGGAGAGACGGAGGCGCTCGATCTCCTCATTGATCGAACTGTCCTTCTCGATGTAGGTGTCCGAGCGGGGAATATAGGCCTCGGGCTGGTAGTAGTCGAAGTAGCTGACGAAGTACTCGACTGCATTATTGGGGAAGAACTGCTTGAACTCCGAATAGAGCTGGGCGGCCAGCGTCTTATTGTGCGACATCACCAGCGTCGGTCGATCCAGATTCCTGATGATGTTGGCGGCCGTGAATGTTTTTCCCGATCCGGTCACCCCGAGCAGGGTCTGATGACGGTTTCCTTCACTGATCGAGCGTGTCAGCTTCTCGATGGCCTGAGCCTGATCTCCCTGAGGTTGGTAGTCGGAGCGGAGATCGAAGGGCATCGGGCGGAAAGGATAAGAAATCAGAGATGAAATGGGGAAACTCTTAATATCTATTGAAATCAGGAGTCCTGCAACAGATGGGAAAGGAAAAATGGGTGACTCCTTACCATTCGATTCTGGCGAAGGAGTCATCTGCATAGTAGAGTGACTGGATGAACAAGCGCCTGCTCGACCCCGCTCTTCTTCCGATCCTTGCAAAGATCGAGGCTGGGGAACGTCTGAGTGGTGAAGAGGGATTGGCTCTCTATACATCCCGGGATCTGAACGGGCTTGGTTATTTGGCGAATATCGTCCGCAAGCGGAAGAATGGCAATGTGGCCACCTACGTCTTCAACCGCTATGTGAATTATTCCAACATTTGCATCCTGAACTGCCAGTTCTGTGCCTTCAGTGCCAAGAAGCGGGATGTCCATGCCTTCGAGATGGCGATTCCTGAAGTTGCGGCTAAAACGAGGGAGGCTTGGGAGGGGGGGGCCACGGAGATCCATATGGTTGGGGGATTGCATCCCACGCTTCCTGCCTCCTGGTACCTTGATCTCCTTAAGGCGATGAAGAAGGCGGCTCCCGGTATCCATATAAAGGCCTTTACAGCAATCGAGATCCGTCACTTAGCAGACCGTATTTTTAAAAAACCGCTCAAGGAGACATTGGAGATCCTGCGTGAAGCTGGTTTGAATGCTCTGACAGGTGGTGGGGCTGAAATTTTCGATCAAGGTGTCAGGGATACAATCTGCCGAGGTAAAGAGACAGGTGAAGAGTGGTTGGAGGTACACCGAGCTTGGCATCAGATGGGCCAAAAGAGCACCGCTACCATGCTCTATGGGCATGTCGAGACTGCCGCGCAGCGGATTGATCACCTTCTTAAGTTACGCGGGCTTCAGGATGAGACCCATGGGTTCACGGGTTTCATCCCCTTCGCTTTCGTCCCCGAAACCACGGAACTCGCGCATATTCGCCCCGCCTGCTCATCGGATGAACTGAAGAATCTGGCCATCTCCCGCCTGATGCTCGACAATTTTGACCACATCACCGGGTACTGGATCAGTCTTGGCCTACCGCTTGCCTCCATCGCTCTTAATTACGGGGTGGATGATCTGCATGGGACAATCCAAGAGGAGAAGATTTTCCACATGGCTGGCGCCAAGACCCCTCAACAGCAGACCATTGCATCAATGGAGAAGGCAATCAGGGAGGCGGGGAGGGAACCGATGCAGAGGAATACCTTCTACGAGCGTATTGTGTCGACTGGTTCCCGAAAGCAGGTTTCTGAAGCGGTCCCAGCGTGACAGAGTCAGTCCCTAGGATTGGTTGCGTTCCCTATCTGAACGCCCGCCCGCTTTTGGAAGGATTGGAGGGCTGCGTAGCACACGTTAAGAAGATTGTCCCTGCGAAGTTATTTGATCATTATCAGGCAGGCGAGTTTGATGCCGCATTGCTCTCCTCAGTCGATGTTATCAGCATGGATGATTCCGAGGTGGTTGACGGGGTTTCGATCTCCTCTAAGGGAGAAGTCCAAAGCGTGGTCATGGCCTATACCAAAGATCTTCAGGGAATCACCAAGGTAGCCTTAGATCCCTCATCCCATACCTCGAATGCGCTCTTACGAATCGTGCTGGAGGAATTTCATGGAATCTTCCCCGACTATGTCCAATCCGAATCTATTGAGTTATATAAAAATGCCCGATTGGTGATCGGCGATCCGGCACTTTCTTTGCGAAAACAAGCCCTTGGATCAGATGTCCGATTTCTCGATTTGGGGGGTGAATGGTTTCGCAATACAGGACTGCCTTTTGTCTTTGCATTATGGGCACTTAAGAAAGATTATACTAATAAAAAGGAAATATCAGATTTGCTACGCTCTTGTAAGAACCTTGGATTGTCCCATCGCCGCGAGATCGCAGTCTTGGAAGATGATCCCGACTTTGCCCTGTATTACCTGACCGAGTCGATCCGCTACGATTTGGGCGTGGAGGAGAAGCGCGGTTTAAAGCTCTTTATTGAGTATCTAAAAAAGATCAAAATAATTTCTGATAAAAAAATAGAAACAGTTTACATTTAGAAATATGTTACATCGCTCTACCATATCGACTTATCAAGGATTACTTTTAGGCATGGTCTTGATCTTTGGGACTCAACTTCAAGCGCAGACGCGATCACCTCAACAGGTTCTTGCTGCGATGGAAAAATGCCGGGAGCAGGTGATCAGTCAGCTTTCTTTTGGCGACAAG
>Ga0114959_10000202_pt1 | contig 57232 bp, 50 predicted proteins | sample C_130625_EF_Meta_FD_87317 | JGI IMG/M metagenome (GOLD analysis project Ga0114959, IMG submission 87317) | Freshwater microbial communities from Lake Croche, Canada to study carbon cycling - C_130625_EF_MetaG | ecosystem: Environmental > Aquatic > Freshwater > Lake | place: Lake Croche, Canada...
ATTTTAGAGGGAGCAGTAAAATACGAAGCAACCACCAATGAAGGGAAACAGATTTGTGTGGATTTAGGCTTTCAAGGCAATCTTGTTAGTTCCTTTGCTTCCTGTCTCTCTCAACGCCCATCGGGAATTGCAATCCAAGCCGTTACTGATCTAAAAGTATTTCGGTTGTCTTATCCACCTGTGTTAGAATTGTTAGAAACTTCAAAAAATGCGGAACGTTTTCATCGTATGATTGCTGAACAATTATACATCCGTGAAACCCGTAGAACTTACACATTAATTTCAAAGTCAGCCGAAGAAAGATATTTGCATCTCCTTGAAAATCAACCAGATGCATTACGTTTGATACCGATCAAAGACTTGGCATCCTTCTTGGGAATTCATCCCGATAGCTTGAGTAGAATACGGAATAGTATTAAGGGATGATTAAAAATAGGCAGTTTTCAGTTAACAGTAAAATTTTGTCACGATTCTTAAATTTAGTATGTAGTTAAATCGAACGGAAAACTGCCTACTCTAAAACTCCCTACTTCTTTCTGCTTCTCGGATGAAACTCAACAATGGTTTGTTGCAAATATTCACGGTCGAGGTGTGTATAGATTTCGGTTGTGGTAATTGATTCATGCCCCAACATTTCTTGAACTGCCCTTAAATCTGCTCCGCCTTCAATCAAATGAGAAGCAAAAGAATGCCTAAAACTGTGCGGGCTAATCGTTTTTTGAATTCCTACCCGGGTTACTAAGTCCTTAATTATTAGAAATATCATTACTCGGGAAAGTTTATTTCCTCTTCTGTTTAGAAAAACATGATTTTCCGCTTCGGGTTTAATTGCTTGTTGACTTCTCATCGTTTCTAAATAAATTTTTAAATAATGTAAAGCATCTCGCCCAATCGGAACGAGCCTTACTTTATCCCCTTTTCCAATAATTCTGATAAAGCCAATATCAAAAAAACATTCGGTTAATTTCATTTCTACCAATTCTGAAACCCGTAATCCCGAACTATACAGTACTTCCAAAATCGCCCGATTGCGAGTCCCTTCGCTCTTAGATAGGTCAATCGCATCTAATATTTTTTCGATTTCTGGAAAGGTTAAAGTAGCTGGTAATTTTCGGCCAATTTTAGGCGAAGCAATCGAAGCCATTGGATCATTTTTAATAATATCTTCCAATAAAAGATACTTAAAAAATGACTTTAGACCCGACAACATTCGAGCTTGAGAAGTTGCCTCCAGCCCCAAATCGCCGAGGTAATAAAAGAAATTAAAGATGTGCTTATCCGTAACCGTTTCTGGTTGAATGCCTAATTCTCCAACAATTTCGAGGTATTCCCATAGCTTCCCAACATCACGCAGATACGCCTCAATCGAATTTTCGGAAAGAGAACGCTCCAAAGTGAGGTAGCTTTTGAAATTTTTTAGATAGCTTTGCCAATTCATTGGGGATTGGGGTTAAAGGTTGGGAATTGGGAAATTAGGGATTAGCTAATGATGGGTTAAGGTACATAAAAGCAAAGATACTTTAATATTGTTTTTTACAACATAAAAGGCTTCTTTGAAATTAATTAACCAATCCCAAATTTTCTATAATACTAATGCCTATTTTCTAAAGCCTAAGCCCCGACTCCTAACCCCTAAAACCATGTCAAAGAAAAAAATAATCATCATTAACGGCCCAAATCTTAACCTTTTGGGCAGACGTGAACCTGAAATTTATGGTCATCAGACTTTTGAACAGTATTTTGAGGTTTTGAAAGATAAATATTCGGAGATAATAGATTTAGAATATTTTCAATCGAACCACGAGGGTCATTTAATTGATAAAATTCACGAAGTAGGTTTTTCATACGAAGGAATTGTCTTGAATGCAGGGGCATTTACGCATTCATCCATTGCCATTGCTGATGCGGTTGCGGCTGTAAAAACACCAGCGGTTGAGGTGCATATATCCAATGTATATGCCCGTGAAGAATTCCGGCATCATAGTTATTTAAGTAAAAATTCAATCGGCATTATCATCGGTTTTGGATTAAGAGGCTATGATTTTGCGATTCAGACCTACCTTTGATATTTAATAATTATCAATTAATAAGTAATAGTTGAGAAATGTGAAATAATTTCAACATTTTGCCCAAATAAATTCAACTATTAATTATTCAATATTAACTAGAGATTAAAACTATGACTTTCTATCCTGGTCCCTCTAAAGTTTATCCTCAAGTTGCTCAATACCTACAAGATGCTTTTGCGGAAGGTGTGCTGAGCATCAATCATCGTAGTGAGGAATGTATGAAAATCACCCGTGGAGCTATTGAAGGCTTACACGAAAAACTCAACATTCCCGCTGATTATCACATCTATTTTATTTCTTCGGCAACAGAGGCATGGGAGATAATTGCACAATCACTGACTCGTCAGAAAAGCCTTCATTTTTATAACGGAGCTTTCGGAGAAAAGTGGGCTGATTATGCAGAAAAGTCAGTAAATACAGTAGAAAGAATCACTTTTGGATTAAATGAACTGCCTGATTTGCAGGAATTTAACAATTTTAAAGACCTCGTTTGCATTACTCAAAACGAAACCTCAAATGGTACACAAATTAAGGATTTAAAGCCATTCAGAGAGGCTTTTCCAAAAGCGATTATGGCCATTGATGCCACTTCCTCTATGGGTGGAATTGAATTAAATTTTAATGACGGTGACGTCTGGTTTGCCTCCGTCCAAAAATGTTTTGGGCTGCCTGCGGGCATGGCCATCATGATTTGCTCACCTGGTGCCATCGAGCGGGCAACTGAAATTAATGACCAGAAGTTCTATAACAGTTTATTGTTCATTCACGCTAACTTTCAGAAATTTCAAACGCATTACACACCCAATGTTTTAAGCATTTATCTGCTAAACAAAACAATGTTACATGTGGCCAATATTTCAATCATTTCGGAAAATATCAAACAAAGAGCCAATAAATGGTACAATTTTTTCGAGAATTATGTATCACCGACTTCAGTCCGTATATCGGGAGGACAGCCTAAAGTTTGTGCTACAGTATTAGTTCAAAACACAGAAGTACGTTCGGATACTGTCATCACGATTGAAGGAACAGAAGCACAAATTATACAAATAAAAGCCTTAACGCAAGCGCATGGAATTACGGTTGGCAATGGCTATGGTTCTTGGAAAAATACTACTTTTAGAATTGCTAACTTCCCCGCTATTGAAGATTTTGAAATTGAACGTTTGATGAAAGTCTTAGCATAAAATATCGGTCGGACGATAGTCAGACCACTCAAAACGTACACAATTTATCGTCCAAAAAACACATAAATATGCAACTAAATTTTAAAGACATCCTTTCAGTTTCACTGATTTTATTTTCAGTAATTGATATTTTGGGAGCCATTCCCGTCATTATTGACCTCCGTAGAAAAACGGGGCATATCCACGCAGAACAAGCAACTTTAGTGGCAGGCGGTATTATGATTGCCTTTTTATACATAGGAAAGTCTATTCTAAACCTTTTTGGGGTTGATATTAATTCCTTCGCTATTGCGGGGGCATTGATCATTTTTCTGATTGGTCTGGAAATGACTTTGGGGAGAAACATCTTCAAATCCGAAGATGCAGCCGCAGGAAAGGCCGCCTCCATTGTTCCGTTAGCATTCCCCGTGATTGCGGGTGCGGGAACGATGACAACGATATTATCTTTAAAATCACAATTCGATGAAATCAATATATTGGTCGGTATTTTATTAAATTTAGTATTTATTTATCTAGTCCTAAAATCTTCGCAATGGATAGAAGCCAAACTCGGTCAAGTAGGCGCAAACGTGCTGAGAAAGGTTTTTGGTGTAATTTTATTGGCCATTTCTATTAAAATTTTACAGACAAGATTGCATTTGTAAGTGATTGTGTCGTTGGTTTCTATGAAGAAACCAATGATACAATTATCTTCTTGAAATTGAAAATGAGTTAATTTAGAAAATAATGATAAATTATGAAAGAAGAACTATTAGAACAAATACAACCATTAGAACAAGAAGAAATTAAAAATCCGTTTGATGAATTTAAGACAGCTTTTACAAATTTTGAATGGGGTATTTCTTTGAGTGTTGGAGGATATTTATTCCTTATTTTCTTAGGAATAAGTTATAATTTTTTCTATTTTACGGCATTCAAAATCAATATTTTTCTCTTTTCGGAAATCAATGATTTCTTGATGGCACCCTTAGCAAATCCATTGGTTATTGTATTGGCATTGCTTAGTGTGGGTTTGTTGTCGGGGTTGTTATACCTTGGTTTCCTATGGCAACGAAAGCATTTCAAGAGTTATCAAATTTTTTATCGAATTATAAATTTCGGTAAAAAAGCTGATAAAAAGAAAATAAATAAGATGATGAAATCTTCATTTTATATTGGATTTGCAGTCCTGATTTATTTGCTGGTTGCAGCTGAATTTTATGGCTTTTACCGTTCAAGCAAAACATTCCACGATAAAAACTTACATCATTATAAATTATCTATTGATAAGGATTTAGTAAAAAATCTTGATAGTTTAGTTTATGTGGGAGATAATTCTGCCCATTATTTTTTATTTGACACCCTTAAACGTGAGGCAACTGTTATTCCTAAAGCCCAAGTTAAATTTGTAAGGATTATGAAAAATCCGAAGGGCCGACTTTTATAAATAAGTTAATTATTTATTTGCAAATATCTCCCTAAAATCGTCTAACGAAAATCAAACATCGAAAACAAAATTGGCAAAAAAACAAAAATATTATACCGTCTGGAAAGGGCGAAAAACGGGCGTTTTTGATAATTGGAAAGAAGCCGAAGAACAAATAAAAGGTTTTGAAACCGCTCAATATAAATCGTTTGAAAGTTTGAAAGCAGCCGAAGATGCGTTCAAAGGAAATTATTGGCAATCAGTTCAAAAACCCCAAGGTGCTACTAATTCGGGCCAGCCCAAAAAATCATCGGCTCTAGTGGGAAATTATCATGTAGAAAGCATTTCGGTTGATGCGGCTTGTGCAGGAAATCCTGGAAAATTGGAATATCAAGGGGTAGAAACAGGAACGAAAAGAGTGCTTTTTTCGATGGGCCCTTTTCCGCAAGGAACCGTAAATATTGGCGAGTTTTTGGCCATTGTCCACGGATTAGCTTTCTTGAAAAAACACAATTCTACTTTGCCCATTTATTCAGACTCAAAAACTGCGATTAGTTGGGTAAGAAACAAAGCCATCAAGACTAATTTGGAACGCAATAAAAAGACCGAAGAACTTTTTGAATTATTGGACCGAGGCCTTCAATGGTTGAAAGATAATCCCTATTCTAATAAAATTTTGAAATGGGAAACGGAGTTTTGGGGGGAAAATCCTGCGGATTATGGGCGGAAGTGATGGGTTTCATCAAACCAACATAAATCATTATTTTTGTAGAAATAAAAATCTAAATCATGGTACAAAAACATATCCGTTTTGACTGGGCAATTAAGAAATTACTCAGAAATAAGGCAAATTTTGAGATTTTTGAAGGATTCTTTTCTGAACTCTTAATGGAAGACATTTTTGTACAAGAAATTCTGGAAAGTGAATCAAATAAAGAAGACCAAGAAGGTAAGTTTAATCGGGTGGATATTCTTGTAAAAAATCACAAGGGAGAATTAATGCTTATTGAAGTTCAGAATGAAAATGAGAACGATTATTTTCATCGAATGAACTATGGTCAAGCAAAATTGATTTCTGAACATTTATTTGAAGGAAATAAATATGCTGAGGTAAAAAAGGTTTACTCTATAAACATCGTCTATTTTGACCTTGGACAAGGAAGTGATTATATTTACATAGGTGAAACCGTCTTCCAAGGTATGCACGACCATGATATTCTGAAACTTTCTGAAAAACAACAAGAATTATATAGTTTAGAAAAGCCGAGTGATATTTTTGCGACTTACTATTTACTAAGACTCAAAAATTTTGACGGTGAACCAGAAAATACGCTTGATGAATGGGTTTATTTTCTGAAAAATTCAAGAATTAAAGATGAATTTAAAGCAAAAGGGCTTCAAAAAGCAAAAGAAGCCATGCGTTTGGATGACCTAAATCCCGAAGAACGAGAGGCTTATGAAAATTACATTAAAGTCCAAAGAATCCGTTTGGGAGAAATTGATACCGCTTGGGAAGGTGGAAAAGATGAAGCAAAAAAAGAATTTTTGGCATTAATCGCAGAGGTTAAATCAAGGGAAGAGGAAGAAAGAAGACAAAAAGAAGAAAAAAGAAGACAAAAAGAAGAGTTAAAAAATACGCTCAAAAACACCATTCTCCATTTGCAATCTTTGGGTATGGATTTAACTCAAATTGAGAAAATTACTGGTAAAACTGGGGAGGAAATTGAGGGGATTTTATTGTAACATACACTTTTCAACACATGAGATTAATTCTAACCACATCAATATTTTTTTCGTGTCAGATTTAATTTTCTCAAGAATTAAAAAGAGAACGTGAGATTTTTGATTGTGTTGAAACTAAGTTTTATGACACTCCGCCTACATTTAAAGGAGATTCAACTCGAATGCAAAATTACATTCAAAAGCTCTTGAAATATCCACCAGCGGCAATAAGAGCAGATATTGAAGGAAAAGTCTATGTTCAATTCAGCGTTTCAGAAAAAGGAAAAATAGATAATATGAGGCTTTTAAAAAGTCTTGGTTATGGGTGCGATGAAGAAGCTCTAAGAATTGTTAAATCAATGCGTAAATGGACTCCTGCCATAAATAATAATATATTTGTTTCTTCACTTTATACTGTCCGTGTCATTTTTAAGCTCAACAAAGATTCATTGTATTTTTCTTAATACAAAATTGTAGCAATTCATCAATCTTCAATTTTCTAAAACTCTTCAAACTTTTTCCTACATTTGCGTATGGAAAATTTTGTAGTATCAGCCCGTAAATATCGCCCACAATTATTTGATTCTGTGGTCGGGCAATCGCATATAACCACTACCCTCAAAAATGCTATTCGTACCAATCATTTAGCCCAAGCCTTTTTGTTTTGTGGTCCAAGGGGCGTTGGAAAAACCACTTGTGCGAGGATTTTAGCCAAAACCATTAACTGCGAAAACCTTACCCAAGAGGCAGAAGCCTGTGGTGGTTGCGATTCTTGCATTTCTTTTCAGAACAATGCTTCTTTTAATATTCACGAATTAGATGCGGCATCTAATAACTCGGTCGATGATATTCGGAATTTAATTGACCAAGTGCGGTATCCTCCGCAATCGGGCAAATACAAAATTTATATCATTGATGAGGTTCACATGCTTTCAACGAGTGCTTTCAATGCCTTTTTGAAGACTTTGGAAGAACCGCCATCCTATGCCATTTTTATTTTGGCAACCACCGAAAAGCATAAAATTCTTCCAACCATTTTATCCCGTTGTCAGATATTTGATTTCAATAGAATTCAGATTAATGATATGACTTTGCATTTATCGCAAATTGCGGAGAAGGAAGGAATTGTGGCTGATTTGGAAGCCTTAGCATTAATAGCTCAAAAAGCAGATGGTGGGCTTCGTGATGCGCTTTCGATGTTTGACTTAAACGTTACTTTCTCGAAAGATAATGTCCTTAAATACGCCGAAGTCCTTGACAATCTGCACATTCTGGATTACGATTATTATTTCAAAATTACCAGTGCGCTTTTAAACTCTAAGGTTTCTGAATCATTTTTATTATTTGATGAAATCTTAAAAAAAGGCTTTGACGGACATCAATTTATAGTCGGGTTGACAGAGCACTTTAGAAATATTTTAGTATGTAAAGACCCCGTAACTGTCCGATTATTACAGGTCTCGGAGTCGGTGCAGAAGAAATATTTAGAACAATCGGTAGCAGCACCTTATTCATTTTTAGTTTCAGCTTTAAGCATCGGCTCATCTTGCGATTTGATTTATAAAGCTGCCAAAAACCAAAAATTGCACGTAGAAATCTGTCTCTTGAAATTGGCAAATATTGCCAATGTCTTGAACTTAGCCACATTACCCGCAACGGAGGGCGATGGCGGGGGAAAGTAGTGAAGAGGGAAGAAATAGGGGAAAGAACTGAAAGAAAGGAAGAAACGAAAGACTCAACCCTATTTACATCATCCAATCCCGAACCATCAAGCCCTCAAAAACAACCCCCAACTTCTAACACCGTTTTTGGTAAACTGAGAAGTACCTCAACCCTTGGCAAAGCAGTATCCCAACAGAATACGCAGGCGATTTCGGAGGTAAAAGAACCTCTTTTTCAACTAAATAAGCCATTTACGATTAATGAATTGCAACCGATTTGGGATAAATTAATAAGAGATTTAGAAACAAGAAGGCGGTTCAGTGAGTTCGTAATTCTGAATAGAAAATATACATTAAAAGGCACAACCATTCATTTGGAGGTAGATAATGAAATTCAAATCGACTTGTTAACAACGACTTTGCGAACGGAGGTTTTGAATTTTTTACGTAGAGAAATGCATAATTCGACTATTCATTTAGAGATTGTTGTAGCCGAACAGGAAAACACGACTTTAATTTATACCCAAGCCGATAAATTTAGGTTTTTAGCAGAAAAAAATCCAGCTTTGGTTGAATTAAGAAGTGTTTTGGGCTTAGATTACGATTATTGATAATCCACTTTATTTTACACTTAATACAAAATATGGCAATTATTACAAACGATATTTTATATAAAGGAATGATTGAGGACTTATTTGAGGAGATTATCCTTTATTTTTATCCCGATTCGAAGGAGATTTTTTATTTTTCAAAAGGATTTGAATTCTTGGATAAAGAATTAGACAAATTAATGTTTCCATCCTCAACAAAGTTTCGATTTGATGATAAATTAGTCAAATTTCACACCACTGAAGGCGAATAACAGTGGGTTTTGATTCATCTTGAAGTTCATGGTTGTGAAGATAAGCAATTTGCAGAAAGAATGTTTACCGATTATTACCGAATCTGGGTTAAATACAAACAACAATTGCGGCTTTAGTTTTTTTACGGTCGATTTAATAAATTACAGACCCCATAGTTTTGCGGTGGCATTTTTAAACACATCGCTTTGCTTTACTTAAAAAACGATTAAACTATCTAGTTATCAACTAATTAATTTTCAAAATAGCGATAATCCTTTTCCTATCGTTTTGGAAACTGCTTGGTAAGGTTTGACAAAGAATAAACTATCGGACGAAAATCTATTTTTGCTTAAATTAGATTTGGCTCGAAAATTACACAAGAAAGGTTTTTCAAAAGAATTATTTGGAAAAATCTGTTCATTTATTAAAATGTATATTTCATTTGAAAAACTAGAATTAATTTCTAAATTAGGTAATTAAATTGATCCTATTAACAAAAATAGTAAGAACAATGGGTATTATAGCGGATATCCAAGAAGAAATTAAAAGGTAAATTAGAGAAGAAACTGCCTTGGAAGTTACTCAAAAAGTAACAAAATCATTTACTAATAGAAGTAACTCAGCAAATACCACAAGATAATATCAAAAAACTTTGCGGAAAAGGATTTTCGGTAGAAGCGATTGCTGAGATGTTGGAGTTAGAAAAATCATTCCTAAAAGAAGCTATTTAATAAATAAAAACATATATATATTCAGCAAAGCCCAACAACCATTGGGCTTTTTGTTTTCAAATATACACAAAGCATGAAAGTAGTCACTGAATCTAAAATTATTAACAATTATACCATTATCGGTCAAGGATTGGCGGGTTCAATTCTTGCTTATTTTCTATTGAAGGAAGGCCAAAACATTAAAATTTTCAATGCGCCCAATCTTCCTTCATCTTCCAAAGTTGCGGCAGGAATTTACAATCCAGTTACGGGTAAAAGATTGGTCAAGACTTGGTTGGCAGATAGCATATTCGCATTTTTGGAAGATTTTTATCCCCAATTGGAACGAGAATTGAATGCTAATTTTTTTCATCCCATGCCAATTTTTCACCCTTTTCCAGACAAAGCAACCCAAAACTTTTTCAAAAGTGACCACGTTGCAGATGATTTTTCCGATTTTTGTGGTTTAACATTTGAAAATATCAATCGCCAAGAAATTGTTAATAGTACTCTCGGAGGAATCACGATGAAGCACGCTGGTTGGGTAGATTTAAAAGTAATGCTGAGGGCTTTTCGAGACTATTTCTTGGTAAGAAATATCCTTTTTGAAACGAATGAACCTCCTGTAATTTCGGAAGGTATAACCATTTTTTGCGAAGGATATAATGGCAAATTCAACCCATATTTTAGTTATTTACCTTTCAATCCCGTGAAGGGAGAAATATTGGACATCGAAATAAAAGATCTTGATTTAAAGGAAATTATCAACCAAGGGGTATTTGTAATTCCGCTCGAAAAAGATACCTTTAGACTTGGAGCAACTTACAAATGGGATGTATTAGATTTTATTGCCACAAAAGAAGGAAAAAATATTTTAATTGAAAAATACAAAAAACTCATGAAGCCTGAAATGCGTGTAATATCCCAATTGGCAGGGGTAAGACCTGCCACGAAGGATCGTCGCCCATTTTTGGGCATGCACGTTCAGGAAGAAAAAATTGGTATTTTTAATGGGTTTGGCTCTAAAGGAGTATCGCTGGCACCCTTTTTTGGCAAACAATTTGTTGATTTTTTAGTCTATCAAAAAGAACTTCATCCAGAAGTCAATATAAACCGTTTTGATTCGTTATATTTAAATGATTAATACCTACATTTTGAGAAGTATTTAGGTTTGAGTACCTAGTTTTCAAAAAACTAATTCACCTAAATACACTGAAAAAAGTCTGTAATACCGAAAACTAAGAAATTAAAAGACCTAAAATAAAAATGAGAAAAGTATTACTGTTCATGCTATTCATGCTGACTTTCTATTATTCTGAGGCTCAGAATTTTTTCCCAACGCAAGAGCCCTTTGGAAAAAATAGAATTCAATATCGGCCATTTAAATGGCAAGTTTTAACTTCGCAAAATTTTGAGGTTTATTTTTATGAAGGTGGACAACAAATGGCTACATTAGCAATCCAGTTGGCAGAAACTGACTTTGACCGAATCACAGGGATATTGGGCTATTCTCCTTTTAGTCGGACGAAGATTTTTATTTATACATCTACCCAAGATCTCAATCAGAGCAATGTTGGTTTGAACCTTTCGAGCGAAAAAGAAATTAAGGAAGAAAATTCAACGAAATCACGCATTGAAATTGCTTATTCTGGCAATTCAGCATCTTTCAGAAAAGACCTTGTTCGGGAGGTATCTCATATATATGTTCATGATATGTTGTACGGAGGAAGTATTAAAGAATCACTGCAAAATTCTTTGCTTTTGAGCGTTCCAGATTGGTTCATAAATGGAATAACTACTTATATTTCAGAAGGTTGGAGTACGGAAATGGATTCATACTTGCGTGATGCCATTTCTAATAAAACCCTAAAAAAACCAAGTCAAACTTTTGGCAAAGAATCCGCATTGGTAGGTCAATCAATTTGGAATTTTGTGGCTGAAAGATATGGCAAAGACAATATTTCTAATATTCTTAATCTTACCCGGATTATTCGAAATGAGCAAACTTCTATTTCGAGCACCTTGGGAATGCCATTCAGCAAAGTCATAAAAGAGTGGCGTGAATATTACGCCGTCATGACGGATCAGGTGAATGCTAGTTATTCTACCATGAACTACGACTTTAAAGTTAAGGAAGTAAAATTTAATAGCTCAAACCATGTAAATAAGTTTAAAATAAGTCCAGATGGGGCATTTTTGGCTTATTCACGCAATGAATTAGGGCGTTCGTCAGTAGAAGTGATGGACTTAAAAACCAAAAATACCGTTAACATTTTGACTTCGGGCTATAAAACTTTAAACCAATCAATTGACTACAATACTCCCCTAGTTTCTTGGACAAAAGACGGAACTTTAGCAGTAATCTATGAAAATCAAGGAGAAGTAATCCTTAATCTTTACGATGATATTTCCGAGAAGGATTTAACAGGAAAATTTGCTTCGAGAAAATTTTTGAAAGAATTTAATCAAGTACAAGATTTTGATATTTCAGATAATGGGATGATGCTTGTGTTAAGTGCCATCAAAAAAGGACAAAACGATTTATTTCTATACGATATACCAAGGGGAAGAGTTCAACAACTAACAAACGACCTTTACGATGACCTTAGTCCAAGATTTGTGGGTTCGTCGGGTAAATTAATTTTCACTTCCAATCGGTTGAAAGATTCGCTGGATGTTGATAAAGGTACTTATAAAACCCTTACCAATAAATTCAATTTATTTCTTCATGAAGGCAAACCAAAACAAGAAACCTTGCGCCGTTTGGTTGACTCAATGGGTTCAGTTTCAAACCCTGTGGTGGCAGATGGAAATACAGTTTATTTTTTGAGCGATGAGCGTGGAATACGAAATATTTATCGACTTACTGCCAGTGATACCACCTTAGTTCAAGTCAGTAATTCACGCAATGACATCTTGGATTTCGACTTTTCCGCAAGTTCTGATGGATTGGTAATGAAAACAATAGAAGGAAATTCTGAACTCATTTCGTTTAAACAAAAAGCTAACTATAGTGTACAAAACAACCTTCCCTACACCGGTCGAAATATGAAATTATACGGCATTGTGGAAAATATTTCTACTGCTAATGATAAGCGTAAAAAAGATAATTTGGTCTCCATTACGAATCCTGAAACGGCAACCATAAAGTCTAAAATTGTTTTAGAAAAAGGAGAAATTGATACGGAAAATTATCAATTTGACTCGGGTGCATTTATCCAAAAAAGTACCGAAGTTCAGACCAATACCATAAAAAATGACAAGAAAAATAAGGTTGAGAAAATTATTTTAACTAAACAAAATAGAAAAGAAAACATAAAAATTAGAGGTCCAGTTGATTATAATAATCCTTTCGTTGTCAATAACACAAAACTTGATTTTGTGGTTGACCCTCTGCCTCAGCGTGGTTTTGGATTGAAAGGAACAATTAATATGAATGATTTATTAGAAAATCATCATTTGCAAGGGGGGATTTTTGTTACGCCCAATTTGAAAAATTCCGACTTTTGGGGGCAATATTCTTACCTAGCAAATCGCATTGATTATAGTGTTCGATATGACCGCCGATCAATTAGTGAGGATGTGGAACAAGGAGCAAAAAAATACCATTTTAATAAACTAACACTTTCTGCTTCCTATCCAATTAATACCAACACAAGCATTACCGTTTCTCCCTCTTACACCACCAACCGTTTCTTGGATTTAGCTAATCTTGCTACGCCCGATGGTTTTTCGGATTACGCAGGCGGAAGAGCAGAATTTGTTTTCGATAACACAATAAGTCATGGTTTGAACCAATTGGAAGGTACACGAGTTCGTGTTCGTTTTGACCATTATACGGGCTTGAGCAATGCCAGAGATGGTTTTGACCGATTTTACGCAGATATCAGACATTATCTAAGAATCGGAAAAGGTTTAATTTTAGCAACTCGTTTAGCCGGCGGCCATTCTTTTGGAAACTCACCGAAACAAACTGTTATGGGTGGTATGGATAACTGGTTGGAATGTCAATACGAAAACCGTACTGATAATAATAATCCTTTTAATAATTCGAGGTTTGATAATAAGGACATTTTTTTCTTGGATTATGCTATGCCTTTAAGAGGGTTCAATGTCAATAAATTATCTGGAGTGAGTCATTTAAGTTTTAATCTTGAATTGAGGTTACCGATTGCCAAATATATTTATAATGGCCCGATTTATAGTAATTTCTTTAAAAACTTATTGCTTACTAGCTTTACCGATGTGGGAACCGCTTGGACTGGTGTTGGTCCATTTGCTCGTAAAAACGGTTTTAATACCAGTCTAATAGGTGGTGGTTTATTGCCATTTCAGGCTACCGTAACCGATTTTAGAAATCCATTTTTGATAGGGTATGGCTTAGGTGCTAGAACAACTTTATTGGGTTATTACCTAAAATATGATTTTGGTTGGGGTTGGGAAAATAAGGAAGTTAAATCACCAATTTCATACTTGACTTTGGGGTATGATTTCTAGGAATTATTAAAATACTACTTTTTTGTAAGCGCATTTGCGGCATGCAAAGGTTTCCGTTTTTTGAATTCATTTTGCTAAATAAAATCAACTCATGAAACCAGTTTATACATTTATTCTATTATTTAGCATCAAGTCTTTCTTGATTCAAGGTCAAAATGTGAATTTCACTTCATCCAATCTACCCATTCTTAAAGTTAATACCAACGGAAAAGCAATTTTGGATGAGCCAAAAATTTTGGCGGATATGCAGTTGATTTATAATGGCGTTAATAAAATAAATGCTGTTACGGATAAGCCAACTGGGTATTTAGGTAAAACGGGTATTGAATTCAGAGGTTCAACTTCGCAGCAATTATTCCCCAAAAAACCTTATGGGCTCGAGCTTTGGGTAGATTCTACCCAGAAAAGCCGCAAATTTGCTCTTTTAGGCATGCCCGAAGAATCTGATTGGGTTTTGAATACCTCCTACAATGATAAAACGCTCATGCGAGATGTATTATCTTATGATTTAGCGAATCGTATGGGGCGTTACGCTACTCGCACCCGATATTGTGAAATGGTCATTAATGATAAGTATGAAGGACTTTATATTTTGATAGAAAAAATAAAGAAAGATAAGAATCGAGTGGATATTTCGACTTTGAAATTAACTGACAATACAGGTGATGATGTAACGGGAGGTTACATTTTGAAAATTGATAAAACTGAGGGTTCCCCTTCAAAACTCTGGAATACTACTTTGACCGTTGGTACACAGACTTTTATTATACCGATTCAAATTGACTACCCAAAAATTAGTGATATTACGGATGCCCAATTTAATTACATCAAAAAATACGTTAACGATTTTGAAACTTATTTAAATGGCTCAGACTATCTAACGCCTAAAGCGCAATGGCGAGCAATGATAGATATTGACTCATTTGTAGATTATTTCTTGATTACAGAATTTACTAAAAATGTGGACGGATATCGCCTCAGCACGTATTTTTATAAAGAAAAAGACTCAAAAGGTGGTAAACTAAAAATGGGACCCGCTTGGGACTATAACTTGGCTTTTGGCAATGCTTATTACCTTGAAGGTTACAAAACCACTGGTTGGCAATACAAAATCAACGACTTGGCGATTCCTGCAAAAGACACTTACTTTCTTTCGCCAACCTGGTGGGAACGCCTTTCTGCTGATTCAACTTTTAGATATAAAGCCTCAAAACGCTGGGAAGTATTACGTAAAACAGCCCTCAATCCAGACAGAATTAATGATTGGATGGATTCAACTGCCAACGTTTTACAAGAACCAAGGGTCAGAAATAACAATAGATGGACGGGTGTTTTGGGTTATCAAATTTGGCCTAATTATTTCGTAGGTGCCACTTACGAACAAGAGACGGCTTGGATGAAAGACTGGATTCGCCAAAGAACGGTTTGGTTGGATGCTCAATTAAAAGTATTCGGGCAGCCACTTGCCAATGAAGAAGAAATTGCCAGAAAATTTCCTTTAAGAGTTTTCCCAAATCCAACAGAATCTGAAACGATTATTGAATATGACGTTTTGAAGAAAGGAAAAGTAAGGATTAATTTGTATGATTTTACTGGAAAACTGTTAAAAACAGTTTTGGACGAAGAGAAAAATATCAATACCTATCAAATAAAATTAAACTGCGAAAACTTCTCTTCTGGAATGTATTTAATTGATTATCAATTAGATGATATTCACGTTGAGAGTATGCGGATTATGAAGAAGTAGTTATTGGTTATTGCTTATTGGTTAACATGAGTTCAATTTTGAAAGAAAAGTTTCATAACCAATAACTTGATAACCAGTAACTAACTCATCCCTCAAAAGCCCCCTTCGCATGTGAGCCATCGCAATAAGGTTTATTTTGAGAAGCACCGCAACGACAAAAAGCCGTTGTTTGCGATTTCAATGATTCATTGCCCATTTTATATTTTACTTTCAAATTTCCATAGACCAATAGAGGTCCATTCTCCAAAACTTCCACGACGGTATTAATACTTTCTTGACTCTCGTGGTTTGCTTGATCATTCATAAAATAAGTCAAAGCGGCTGATGGACAGGCTTTTATTTGGTTAACAATTTCCTCCGTTTGTCCATTTTCCGCTGTTACCCACGGGCGTTTGCGTGGGTCGAAAACTTGTGGAAGTCCCCGAAAACATAACGCAGAATGACTACATTTTGAAGGTTCCCAAACAACCGTAACTTCTCCGTTTGAATATTTTTTAATCATTTCCATATAATTTTGGCAATAAGTATTTAAGTAATTTATATACCCGGAATCGTTTTTTAATCATAAAAATTTAGCTTTTCTGCACAAAATTCTATTTTCTCTGCGCACTTTTAACTCATTTTTCCGACCTTTACCCTGAATATATATAAAAATACCCGAAAATGGAATTAGTACCCTTAGAAATTCCGAAAACAATTAATCCGCTTTTAGAAAAAACGCACGCCGCTGCTGCCGAAGTCAGAAAATTAAACGATGGGCAAAAGAAAGGAATTTTGAATCGCTTGGCTGAAATATTGTTAGGAAATACTGAAAAAATCATCGCTGAAAATCAAAAAGATTTACAGCGTATGGATGTGTCCGACCCTAAATATGATCGCTTGAAATTGACCGCATCCCACATTCAGGATTTAGCCGAAAGTATGCGACAAATTGCTAATCTTTCCGACCCATCTGGACAGGTTTTCATGGAGAGTCAACTAGCTAATGGATTAAAAATCAAAAAAATAGCCGTGCCAATGGGCGTTGTTGGCGTGATTTACGAATCCCGCCCAAATGTAACGGTTGATGTTACTGCTCTGTGTTTGCGTTCCGGGAATGCCGTAATTTTACGGGGTGGTTCGGATGCCTTTGATACAAATTCTTTTTTAGTAAATTTGATTCATGAGGTACTTAAAGAATTTGTCATTGATACTAATTGCGTCACGCTGCTCCCACCCGACCGTGCCTTGATAAAGGAGCTATTAACGGCCACTCGTTACGTTGATTTAATTATTCCTCGGGGTTCAGAATCCTTGATTCAATTTGTACGCAAACATTCACTCGTTCCCACGATTGAAACGGGTGCTGGCGTGTGTCATACCTACGTTGAAACAAGTGCAGATTTGCAGGATGCCACTAATATTGTAATAAATGCCAAAGTTTCACGACCATCCGTTTGTAATTCTCTGGATACAATAGTCGTGGATGAAGCCATTGCTGGGACATTTTTACCCATGCTCAAGGCTGGTTTTTTAAAGTGGAATGTGGAAGTTTTTGCGGATGAATTTTCGTATAAAATTTTCTCTGGAATAGATTATCCTTATCTCCAAAAAGCTGCTCAGGATGATTTTGGTAGAGAATTTTTAGATTATAAATGTTCCGTAAAAGTGGTTTCTGGAATCAACGAAGCTATTGCGCATATCAATCAAAATTCATCCAGACATTCCGAGGCGATTATTTCAAAAAATCAAAATCATTGTGCTAAATTCACGGAAGAAATTGACGCAGCGGCAATTTATACCAATGCTTCCACTCGTTTTACGGATGGCGGACAATTTGGCTTAGGTGCAGAAATTGGTATTTCCACCCAAAAACTTCACGCTCGTGGACCATTTGCCTTGGAGAAATTAGTCACAGAAAAATGGATTGTTACGGGAGATGGACAAGTGAGGTGGTAAAATAAATTTACCTTATTATTTAATTGAACCGGTCACACAAGTTATACCCAACCGACGCTCGGTTGACTGTGGCAAGTACAACCTAACAAGCAAATTCATCTAACAATTACCAAAACAAGCTGTTAACAAACTATCAAATATTAACAAATAAACCAAATCAAAATAAGTCATGAACGAAAGGATTGAGAAATTACAAACAACCATTGAACCACTAAGACAAGCAATTATAAACCATAAAGTTTATTCCGTTATTAAAGACGTTGAAGATTTAAAGGTATTTATGAAATACCACATTTATGCCGTTTGGGATTTTATGTCACTTTTGAAAACATTACAAAATAACCTGACTTGTACTTCAGTTCCGTGGTTTCCTCGTGGTTCGGCAGATACTCGCCACCTTATTAATGAAATCGTGGTTGGCGAGGAATCAGACGTAGATCTGAAAGGAGAAAGAAAAAGTCATTTTGAGATGTACTTAGATGGCATGAAACAATGTGGCGCCGATACAACACCCATCGAAACATTCATTTCGGAACTAAAACAAACAGGCGACTTCGCAAAGGCCTTTGAAAAATCGAATACTCCCAAAGAAGCCAAAGAGTTTGTTGAATTTACGTTTCAAGTAATAGAAAGTGATAAAGACTATTTGCAATCGGCGATTTTTACTTTTGGAAGGGAAGATTTAATACCGGGAATGTTTATTTCAATCATTAACGATACACAAACCAATTTCCCAGACAGTCTTTCGATTTTTAAGTATTATCTGGAAAGACACATCGAAGTAGATGGTGATCATCACAGTCATCTTGCTTTGCAAATGACCGCAAACTTATGCGGCGCTAACGAACAATTTTGGTTGGAGGCAGAACAAACCACCCTTAAATCACTTCAGAAACGGATTAGCTTATGGGACGGAGTTTATCAAGAGCTTATGGAAAACAAAACAAGAAATGAAATTGCTAATCCTATTTTGACAATTGTAGAGAAACACTCCATGCTGTAAAACAACCGTTTTTATGAAAATAGAAGCCTATCAAATTTCTGAAGTTATCAATTTAAAGAAGTTTAGAAACGAATATACAAGCCAAGCTTTGATATTTAATAATTCTGAACTTTTTTATAAACAAGGTGATGACAAATATTGCTATTTGTTAAGCTACGGAATCGTAATTTTTGCGAGTTTCACCGACTTGGAAAAAAGCGAGTTTTTGAAATTTGTGAAAGGTTTTATCGAAGATGAAGTAGAAGAAAAATATGAAGAACATTTTATTCTCAAAACCGACGCCTCCGTGTCGGTTTTGCTAACTTATGATTCCATCACGGTATCTGAAATCACCGATAATACTATTAGAATTGTGATGCTGAATATTGGTCAATCCGTTGCCTTGGATTTTTACGAAGCTTTGACTTTGGAAATTTTCAAAGACTCCCGTGAAATTACGGACGAACTCGAAAAAACGGGAACATTCAAATATTCAAAGAAGGATTTACTGAAATTTATTGGGAGAACTATTAACATCAAAAATAGTATTATTGATAATTTATATATTTTTGATGCGCCCGAGGAGGTGTGGGAAAATGAGCATCTGGAACGAATTGACAAAGGTTTAAAGAAAACTTTCGATCTCAAAATGCGCTACCAAGACATCGATTACAAACTCAAAATTGTGCAGGACAATCTCCGACTTTTCACCGATTTACTCCAAAATCGAGAATCTACTCGATTGGAATGGATTGTAATTATCCTGATTTTGATTGAGGTTTTTGATATTTTTATCAAGAAGATTTTGGAATAATTTATCCTATAAAATCATAAATAATATGCTCATGAAAACCATCACTTTAATAACAACATTCCTTCTTTTCAGTTTTGTCTCCTTAGCCCAAAACAAAGAAATTATTAAAACCGACAAAGCTCCCGTACCGATAGCACCGTACAGTCAGGGCATAAAAGCCAATGGTTTTCTGTTTGTTTCCGGACAAATTGGACTAAATCCGAGTAATCGAAAATTAGTGGAAGGCGGCTTGGAAGCAGAAACCACACAAATCCTAGAGAATATCCGTGCCATTTTATCCGCAGGCGGTGCGAGGATGGAAGATGTTATTAGCACTACCGTTTATCTTAAAAATATGGATGACTTTCAGAAAATGAATGCCATTTATTCGAAATATTTCACCGCTAATTTTCCTACTCGTAGCACCGTTGGCGTTTCGAATTTGGCAGGTGGAGCAAATATTGAGATTACGGTTACTTCTTTATTGCCAATGAAAAAGAAATGAAATAAATATTAATAACATTGAACAAAAGCAGGCTAACAACCCGCTTTTTTTGTGCCTTCAAAAAAATATTTACAAAAAACTAAGAAAATAGTTTGTAAACTAAAATATTAGTTTTACCTTTGAAAAACAATACTAAAAGGTATCAAAATACAATAAATATTATGCAACCAGCAAGAGAATTAACCAAAGCCGAAGAGCAAATTATGCAAGTGCTTTGGCAAATTGAAAAAGGATTCGTAAAAGATGTCTTGGACGAATTGCCCGAACCTAAACCGGCCTACAATACGGTTTCGACAATTATCAGAATTTTACAAGAAAAAGGATTTGTTAGTCACAATTCTTACGGAAAATCGCACGAGTATTTCCCGATTGTGAGCAAAGAAAATTACAGTTCATTTGCCACCGAAAAATTAGTGGAAGGCTATTTCGAAAATTCATTTTCAAGCCTATTTTCATTTTTCTCAAAAAAAGGAAAAATTGACGTGAAAGATGCCGATGAGATTTTAGCAATGATTAATAAAATGAAGGAGGAAGAAGAGGAGAAGAAGTAATTGATAATTGACAATTAATAATTGATAGTATAAAATACTAAAATGAAAAATTACAAGTGTTGTTGTCTGTGTCTCTACTGATAAATGGAATCTAATTTTCAGTAAAGATAATGATAACAAAGGGCAAATCAAGCTAAAATTGTCCTTAGTTCACATCTAAATAAAAATTACTGAGTACATAAAACCGAAATTTAAGTAGTTCTACACTAAAATTTTGCAAAATTTCTATTTTTCCGAAAATCTAACATCGAAAAACAAACATCGAAAACATGGCTGAAATATCTGCATCCGACCAAGCTCCGAAAGGCAAAAAAGCCCGTAGCCACAAGCTGTCAACCAAAATCGACATGACTCCCATGGTAGATTTAGGCTTTCTATTGATTACTTTTTTCATGCTTACCACATCGTTGATGAAACCCGTAACCATGCAATTGAATATGCCAGTAAAAGATAAAGGTGGTGCGGATGTGCGTTGCTCAGAATCATTGAATGTGGTGATTGATGCAAACAATAAAGTGCATTATTATCAAGGAGTATGCAATCCAAAAGTTTATACCACCGACTTTTCTGCCAATGGAATTCGTCAAGTTTTGTTTAATTATAAACGCAAAATTGGTGATGTTTTCACGGTCGTAATTAAATCGACGGACAAAGCAAAGTACCGCAATATGGTTGATTTATTGGACGAAATGACGATTACGAATAATAAACACTACGCTATTGTGGGAATTACGAAAGAAGATGAAAGAAAAATAGCCCCCTAACCCCCGAAGGGGGAATCTTGAACATTAAGAATTAAAAACATTCACCAATCCTATCATTCATTTACTTAATCATTGAACAAATGAACTGGCTCAACTACCTCCTCCAAGTGAATCTGTATATGATTCTATTTTATGGTTTTTACTGTATCTTATTGCGTACAGAAACCTTCTTTAAACTCAATCGGGGCTACTTGGTAGTATCGGCGGCTTTGGCGTTTTTTATTCCGTTGATGCAGTCGGAATGGGTGCGGAGTTGGTTTGTCACCGAACAGATTTCTCAAACAATCACCACTTTTTATGACCCGCAGGTATTGTACTTAAAAACGAGTAAGCAAGCTTATAGCCTAAGCATAGGTGATTTTATAGCTATTTTTTACATCACAGGAATCTTGATTGGCATCGCTCGTTTTGGCGGAAACTTAGTTTATTTAGGCAAAATGATGAAGCGAAAAATTGTTCAAAAGGAATCAAAACAGGCTTTTTCGTTCTTTAATGTGCTGTTTGTGAGCAAAGAATTAAAGAACCGTTCAACCATTATGAAGCACGAATTTGTGCATATTCGTCAACTACATTCTGCCGATGTGCTATTGTTTGAATTAATTGTCATTTTCAACTGGTTTAATCCTGTGGTGTACCTCTATAAAAGTTCAATCAAACACATTCACGAATTTATTGCCGATGAAGTTGCGAGTCGTAACGAAACCTCTAAAGCTGACTATGCCATGCTTTTATTTCAAGAACAATTTAGTGTGCAAGCCATTCCACTTACCAATAACTTTTTCAATCAATCACTCCTGAAACTCAGAATAAAAATGTTAAATAAACAACGCTCAACCCAAACTGCCATGATAAAATATGGCTTCATTGCTCCTCTTTTTACAATAATGATTGTGATTTCTTCGGCTACTTTGGCGAGTAAAGAACTGGCTAAAATTGAAGCTAAAGTTGAAGAGATTTCAGACAAAGATTTGGCAAAAGTTATCGAAAAACCTTCTGAAACGGTTACAGAGACCTTATTGAAAGATAATATTGATTTGTCAAAGGCATTTATTATCAGTCCTGATTTGGTGGATGAGGTGAAGGCGATTTCTAAAAATACCCGAGATACGAATCAAGTATTCGATGCCGTAGAAGAAAATCCAGAATTTGTAGGCGGTATGGAGGGTTTGGGGAAATTTTTACAAGAAAACCTAAAGTATCCCGAAGCTGCGAAAAAGGCAAATTATTCAGGAAAAGTTTATACTTCATTTATCGTGAATACAGACGGTACAACGACAAATTTTGAAGTTTTAAAATCGGGCGAATTTGGATTTAATGAAGAGGCTCTTCGAGTGCTAAAACTTGTACCAAAATGGATTCCGGGCAAATCAAAAGGAAAAAATGTTAGAAGTCGTTTTATTGTTCCAATAAATTTTGCTTTGGAAGAGGAGAAAATATCTACGAGCGTTTTTGCTATTCCAGACAATGGGAAATTCGAAATGAAGGATAAATCTAAAATGAAATTTGAGGAACCAAAAAACTACATTTACTATTTGGATGATAACGAAATCACACAGGATGACATTAAAAAATTGGATATCAATTTAATAGAATCTATGTCCATTTTTAAGGGTGATAAAGCTGTTGAAAAATATGGAGAAAAATGCAGAAATGGCGTGATGGTTATTACGAGTAAAAAGAAATAGATTATCTAAATTACCTCCCCACTCCAATCCGTGGGGATTTTTTAAAACTCAATCAACTAAAAAATTAGTTTCATCTTAAATAATAAACAATCATGCAAAATCGCCCAGAAAACCCGGCAACCTTGGAAGAAATCGTCTTCCAAAATCGTAACAAAAGCTACGGCGCTTATTCGTTACGCATTGATTATCATAATGTTATCAAAAAGTCTCTTCTATTTGGTATTGGTATTTTTGGATTGGCGGTACTTACACCCATGCTTTGGGGGAAAGTGGAAAGCAAAGAAAAAGTAAATATTACTGCAACAGTTTTAGACTTAGTTGAACCTCCAAAAGAAGAAGCAAAACCTATCGAACCCACGACTCCACCACCACCAAAAGTTCAAGAGGTAAAAGTTAAAATGATTGATTTTAGCAATTTAGAGATTGTTGATACAGATGAAGAAATTCCACCGATTCCAGACCAAGATTTATTAAATAATACGGACGCAAAAATTGGAGATAAAAATCAAGAAGGTGAAGTCATGGAAATTCCAATGGATGACCCCGACGCCACAAAAGCCAATCAACCAGAAATGCCCGTTGAAGTAAAAGTTGAAGACAATACCGTTTACATTGCCGTTGAACAAAACCCAGAATTTGCGGGAGGCATGAACGCCTTATTGAAATTTCTACAAAAAAACCTTCGCTACCCTATGCCAGCGGTCAATGCGAATGTGATGGGCAAAGTTTATATGCAATTTGTGGTGGGACAAGATGGAAGTATTACCAAAGTTGATGTACTGAAAGGCATAGGTTTTGGTTGCGACGAGGAAGCCCAAAGAGTGGTAAAACTCATGCCAAAATGGTCACCAGGAAGACAGTCGGGCAGAGCAGTTGCTGTGAAATTTACCTTACCCATTAATTTTCAGCTTTCGGAGTAGAAGGGGAGTCGAGATGGAATGGAGAAAGGGAAATGATATGTTCCATTTCTCCATTCCTCCTGTCTCCATTTTTACATTCCTCCTCCCCTAATCTCCGATAAAGTCCATAATGCCAAAGCAGTCTCAATCACGGCAAAGAAAATCAAAACGGGTTTTGCTAAGCCAAAAATAACCAACATCATTAATCCTGCACAGAAAAATAATCTACCTTGAACGGTTGCTCTCACAATCTCTTTCCCAGCATTTTTATACAAAGCAAAATAATAAAATGAGAGTGCCAAAACCAGTAATCCTAAAACCCTGATCCAAATTTCGGAAGTGGGTTCGAGACCAAAGGTGGCTAACAAGAAGTTAGGAATGAATGTAAGTTGAAAACCCGAAATAAGGACATAAGCCATTTGCCCAAGAAGTGATTGATAATAATTTTTTTGCATGGTTTTTGGGTATTAAGCACTTGATTGTCAAATTAGCCAATATTTTTTAGAAAATGAAAACTTAAATCCTATATAATTTCGTTTACATAAAAATTAAGTTCATTTAAACAATAAATCATGTCCTTTAAAACTAACTTCTTCCCCATTGTCCTCATAAGTTTTGTAGCATTGGCATCCTGCAAAAAAAATACCGAGGCAGTGATTACCGCAACTCCCGATTTGCGGGATAGCGTGTACGCCTACGCTCAAGAACTTTATTTGTGGTCGGATAATTTACCCGCTGCCAGCGTTTTCAAACCGCTTACTTATCCTACTGCCGATTCAGTGATGAAGAAAGTCAGAACGTATAGTCCTTTCGTAAACGGAAAATATCAAGACCGATGGAGTTTTACAATTGAAAAAAGTATTTGGGATAATTTAGTAAACGGAAATAGTACCGATACTGGAGCAGAATACGGTTTTGTTGCCGATGGAGATTTAAGGGTAAAATTAGTTTACTCGCAGTCATCTGCTGGTACGCAAGGCATAAAAAGAGGTTGGAGAGTATTAAAAATAAACGGGGCGGATGCTACATATGCCAATATCACTCAGTTAAATACTGAATTAGGCAAGTCTTCACAAACGCTACTTTTGCAAAAACCCGATGGCGCTCAACAAACACTTACATTGACTTCTGGAGCGTATAAATCTGATTATGTGATGAACCCAACGGTTTTTAATGTGAATGGGAATAATGTTGGCTATTTTGCATTTGATTCATTTTTGGGCGCTAATAGTGGACAATCAACAAGGGATGAATTGGATAAAGTTTTCGCCGATTTCAAAGCTAAAAATGTCACAGAATTAGTGCTTGATTTACGCTATAATGGTGGCGGTTACGGAAGCGTTTCGAGTTATTTAGGTAATTTAATTGCTCCAGCCTCGGCAGTCGGAAAAGTATTTGTAAGCTCTGTTCATAATCAAAAATATACCAGTTGGAACAAAGTAGATAATTTTAAAAATCTTACTAATAGTCTAAAATTGAGCCGATTATCAATTATTGTTACCAAAAATACTGCTTCAGCCAGTGAAGAACTCATCAATGGTTTGAAACCAGTAATGACCGTAAAATTGATTGGCGGCACAACACACGGAAAACCAGTAGGCTATTATGGCTTCCCAACTATGACCAACTATGTTTTTCCCGTGGCATTAAAAAATGTCAATTCGGTTGGTTTTTATGATTTCTTTACAGGATTTCCGGTCGATAAAATGCAAGGCGATGACCTAACGCACGATTTGGGCGACCCACAAGAAGCTTGTTTAAAATCAGCCTTGGATTATATTAGAACGGGGGTTTTGCAATCAGTTTCAAGTTCAGCAAAAGTGGATGCCGCTTTGCAAATCGCAAATGATAAAATTACAAAAGAACGCCTGAAAATCACCGTAAACGAATTGCCAAAAGGTGGTAGATAGCTGTTGGCAGTAAGCAGTAAGCAGTAAGCAGTAAGCAGTAAGCAGTAAAGAAGTGCCAATTTACAAGTATAAGTTCCAGTTTAATGAGTTATTTTTCTAATAACTGCTAATTAATAACTGATTACTGATTACTCCTCACTGCTCAATGCCAACTGACTCAAAAGACTCCATAATTAACTTGCAGACATAATAATCCCAAATCCAAACGCCATAAATCAACTACTTGATTTCGGTCATCTAATACGAATTGTACGTAAAACTGTCCTTTGACGTGTTTTTCGTACAATTCTTTTTTTAGGATAGCATCCTTACGATCATCGCCCGAAGCACGCATGTACAAGGCATTATACGGAATTTTATTGTACGACAACCAATTCATCGTCTGACTTCGAGCATTATCTTCCCGACCCGACATTAAGATTATTTTTACGCCTTTCTCGTGGTACGTTTTCACAATTTCTGCCACGGGAATATTCAATAAATCCGTCTCACAACGCTTGGCATCAAATGGGCTTCGGTCGTGAAGAATTGCTAAAGTTCCGTCCAAATCGCAGAGAATAGCGGGTGGCAAAGTATCGTCTTGATCTCGATAATGAGGACCCCGCTCGTCTTTCAGAATATGCTGTTTGTACATTCGCACAATCACCTCTCGACCCACTTTTTTCTCCCGTTTTTCGTCCCGTTCCAAACATTCCGCTAAGGTAGTATCAACATTTTTTATCTCAATATGCACCTTATCACCCGAATCTATCATGTATTTTTGAACGACTTGCGTAATCCGTTCAATCGGTCTATCCGACAAATTGGTATCATCAATTACTACGTGTTTTCCCGCTTTCAAAGCCTCCACGAGCATAAAATCACGGACACGCTCCACAAATTTTTCGTTAGAATGACTGTGTGCTGAATTATCCAACATCGCACGGAGTTCGTCTTTATTTAGGCGTTTCCAAACGTGGGAATTTTCAGTTAATAAATTTTTGGCAAAAGTGGATTTTCCACTTGCGGGCAATCCACGTAGTATTAGTAGTTTTTTCATAGTAAAGTTTGATAGATACAAAGTGGCAAAGGCACAGAGGCACAAAGTGAAAATTTCAGAAAATGAGACTCTAAACCTCTTTGTGCCTTTGTGCCTCTGCTACTTTGTGCCTAACTTCAAGTAACAACTCATTCACAAAATCCTTATCCACATCATCGGGTAAATGGCTTTTTTCAAAATAGGAATGTAGTCTCAAAATATCCGCTTCGTCTTTATCCATGAAACGTTCCAAATCAATTTCTCCTCTCTGTATTTTCAGTAAATCTTGGGCATTGGGTCGTCTGACGATGATTGTTTTTTGTTCGGCAATTCCAAAACCATATCCAACAACCGCCGACAATGCAAGAGATTTTTGCCGTCGATTTGCTGTCCGTGATGCTCAATATCCACGTAGCGTTGCGTATTGCGGTTTTTCAGCGAATTGGTATATTGCACGAAATCCTCTTGCAATGGCTTGAATATCCTTCCTTGTTAAAATACAAAATCGTCAAATCCTTCTCCCCTTTCGGCACAGAGCTGAGCCTGACATTATCCCCATTTTCAGCCATAATTCCTCGATAACCCGGATGTTTTAAAGCATCATAATATAGAGCGTAACAATCTTTAAAATGGGCTAAATTGACCAATCCACAACGTTTTTCGTCTAAATTATTGTCCGATAAAAAAGTTTCTAAAGGCACAGTCTTTCTATTTTGATAAATAAAACAAAAATCCATCAACGACTTCCGAACCATCCTTTCTTTCTCCTAAGGCAACTTTTTATCCAAACCTTTCGCTTTTTTGATTTGAGCAACGGCATAACCGCCAAAAGAGCGCAAACACTTCTTTGTCAAGAATTTATCACGATTTTGCAAGATTAATTCAAAAGCCGTATGTTTTTCGACGATACAATCTTCGGGCATAAAAAGTAAATCCAACATTGCAGGATTTGCCGATTGAAGCAATTGCAAAAACCGCCGAACTTCAAAATAACATTCATCTTTACTGACCTCAATTTAATCTCGATAACAAAAACCCACCAACTCAGGAGTCTCTTGCACGTATACGCCTTTTTAATCCTTATCCGACCCAATGATATTCGTTCCGTAGGCTTGACTACCAACAAATTTTGAAAATTAGGCTGATTTTATTCATACATGAAAATTAGTAATCAGATGACGTAGATTTTACAAATTTTCTATTTTTAATCTAATATTTTATCGGTGTTAATAAGTCAAACCTGTAAAATCTGTGATCTAATTATTCCCAGCAAATTTGCTAAAAAACGGTTTCTGGTAATCTTGTTTAATAATTTCAGATTGAATACTTGGACGTGAGATTGTCCATCCATCCAACATTTTGATTAAAACCATAATTAACGAAGCCGTAGAAATGCTAAAACCGGTCAACGAATTAAGGCATGTTGAAAAATTGAATCAATTCATACAAAAATTGAAAGACCACGGATATGCAACAGGGAAAATAAAGGTTCGGTGATTAATTTTGAAACAAATGATAGTTTGAAAGGACCTTTGAATTTGGGCACTTTGGATCAACCGTTGGTTCAGAAAAAGACAATAAAAATGACTTAACCATCCTTAGTGGCTCGTAAAACAAATGTGTTTTTCTTTCATATTTTGTGGCTAAAAAAAGCTCAAAAATCTTTTGTTTGCCTTGAACATGAGCGTTTTATGAATAAAATCAAGCACTGATTAGGAAAGGCATATTTGAATTATTAAGATTTGTAATCGCAAACGTAGTGAAGCAATTCTTCTGATTGATGAAAGGAACTCTAAATCTCCTCCTCCTATATTCAGAAAGATCGCTTCGTTGCGCTCGCAATGACGGCATCTACAACTCATAATTAAAAGTTCAAAATAGCTCTACATCAGCGAGAAACGTTCGCTGCGAGGTTGTTTTGCCTAATTATTTGGTTTTCATCGTTATCATAATCCAGAACAAATTTTGGATTTATCATAAACGATTTGTGCACTCTCAAAAATCCTTTTGCTTGAAGAATATCTTCATAAGAATGAATAAGGGGGCATACATTCGGGTATTATTATCTTTCAGATGAAAAAGCGTATAATTTCCTTCACCTTTACGCATGATGATACGGTCAATGAATAAGGAAATATTTCTTTTAGAATCAACGGTCAAAAGAGCGTCACGATGTACGGCTAGATTAGTCATAAGTTTTATTTAAGATAAGACGGTAAAGGGAATTGGGTTCATTAAGCAATCATAAAAAAACGTTTACAACTACTTAGTCGTAAAGGTTTATTATTTGGTAACAGATGTTGAGGAAACAGTTGAATAAATATCTAAATAGACAGTGACGGGGATAATTATAAAACAAAAAGTCCTCACAAATTTCTTTGCGAGGACTTGAAATTGTGGTCTAACAAGGATTCGAACCTTGGACCCCCTGCTTGTAAGGCAGGTGCTCTGAACCAACTGAGCTATTAAACCAAAAAATTTTGAACTCTTCCAATTAAATCGGGATGATCTGAATAATCTGAGCTATTAAATCGATTTTTACTATTAAGGTGGTCTAACAAGGATTCGAACCTTGGACCCCCTGCTTGTAAGGCAGGTGCTCTGAACCAACTGAGCTATTAAACCATTGTCGTTTCTTTTAACGTGGTGCAAAACTACGGCTTATCAAGTAATTATACAAGCCTAAATATTTAAAAATTAACAATAATTTTATTTACGTTGGTTTTCAGATAATTAGCAACGAAAATAAAATACATAATCTTACGCATATCTCCGTTTTCGCCAAAATCCTTTAATAATACCCGCCAAAATCAACACCACGATCGGAATAATGAGATTCACAACTTGCCAGTATTCACGTTCTTCTTGCAAAGCTACTTTGTCTAGTGGTCGTAAAACTACTTCTTTATTTCGGGCCGAAATCACACCATTATCATCCAAAAGGTAATCAATGGCATTCAACACAAAATCTTTGTTGGCGAATGTATTACCAGAATATTTATCAAAACCCAAAGGTAAAGGTGTGTTTTGCTTTTTGTCAAAATCGTTTATTGGAATATCCCCATCTGAACAAACAATGATTTTTGAAGGTTTTCCGGTTACTTTAAAATTAGCCAAACGTGGGTCTCCTGATATGATTCGGTTATTAAACAAAGATTCAAATTTACCTTCTAACAAAATCCCCACGGTTTGCACCCCCGCTTTATATTCATTGGCATTTAATTTTTTGTTCGCAAAATTATAACTCATTACGGCCGGCGCTTTCAGGATTTGTGTATATTTCGAACTCATTAATAAAGGGATCTTTGAAATCCCGTCAGCTCTGACAGTATCAAGAGAACCAACGTATTTTGTGTAAACCGCATCCATATTCTTAACAATTGGCGAGTTGCCAAAGGTATTGATTAATGGATAATATTGCCAAGGTACTAGTTGAATATTAGCTTTATCCCCAAAATTGCCAACATCTAAAGGAATTGCGGCACACATTTGGGCATCCTTAATTAAATTTGGATTCAGGCGTACGCCGTATTTAAAAAGCAAATCTTCTAGACCTACACTCTGAACTCGTGCCAAACTTCCCTCCCTAGCCACCGAATCAACTTTTACCGCATCCATAAAAAATAATGCCCTACCTCCGTTGATGATAAATTGGTCAATTTTATATTTATCATCGTCGCTAAAAACCTGGTCGGGTTTCATCACCAGCACAGCATCCAAACCTTCAAGCGTGGGCGATGCTCGCAAATCAACGGGATAAAGATGATAGTTTTTCTTTAAAGCACCTATCAAATCCAACTGATTGACGGCGGGTAATTTAGAATAATTAACAAAAATACCAATCTTTTTTTTCTGAGTAGCACTAACATTCTTAATCGCAGTGGCCAATTGATACTCCACGCCTTCATAGGACTGATTAAGAATTTCTTGGGGTGATGATAATTTATTTCCTTTCAGTAAAAGCGTGGCAATTTCTTTGTCTTTGTAAGTAATGACTGCCCCTGGGATTATCAAACTTTGGGTTTTCTTGCCGTCTTCGGTTGCCATCGCATTGGTGGGTGGAATGCCTTTTTGAGCGAGCTGGACTATTTGTTCGTTACGAGTTTTTTCGTCTTTATATTCCGAATTGAGGTCAATAAAAGCGTATTTTATTTTTGTTCCTCCATAAATCTGAAATTCGTCTAAAGTTTCACGCACAGCATTTTCCAAGCGTTTGAAACCCGCAGGAATACCTTTTCCCGTCAGATACACTTTCACATATACCTCATCATCAAGGTTTTTGAGGAGTTTTTTTGTGGCATCATTTATCGTAAAACGCTTTTCTTCGGTAAGATCTATCCTGAAAAAAAAGTAATTGGCTAAAATATTCAAGCCCACAACAGCGGATAAGACGAGAAGAATTTGAAGGATTTTGTTTGTCATGTGGTTGTAAACAAGAATGGCACGCAGATTTTTTAAATTATGTATTAAAAATTTTCTTCATGATAGAGTTATCGCCGTGAATTTTTTACTAAATGGTTTTCTGATAACGCTTACAGAGAGAAGTTATTTTATTAGTCTTTATTCGTTGAGAGGTGTATGCTTTTCTGTTCGTAATAATTTCTATAAATTCAGCTTCAATAATATTTATTGCAATACAAATCTACAAAAATCACAACGAAATAATCATTTTACCCCTAAGAATTCACCGCTCCCATAGTCTTTTGCAAAGATTTCGAAATAACTAAGGCCATTGCCTCTGCCGATTCCGTGGCAAAAAGATGCTGGGTTATTTGTAGAAGATTTTCATTGTAAAAATCTGGCTTTTTCGTTTCATTTTTCAGCCGATACACGACCTCACAAACCACCAAATGATATTGCGCAGAAATGACATCATAAATAATAATTGGGTTTGAAATACTATCGTCTCTCTCAAAACAGAGTAGAAACATTGGAAAATCGAATGTTCCAAGACCATTCATGGTAACAGATAATTCCGCATCATAATATTCATATTTTAATAAGGAGTGGGTGAAACTTCTTTTGATTAAATATAAGGAGAGTGCTTCTAATTTTTTCGTCATTTCAACCAAAGGCGTTTCGTGATAAGAGAATTCTTCGAAGGTTTTCCATTGCGAGCTTGCTAAATCCATAAATTCAAGAAAAGGTTTGGCCAAGTCTAATTTATAATCAAACATGGAATAATTGGGCGCAAAATAACCAGGATAAAAAAAGCGTTTGCCTTGTTTTTTACTGAATTCCATTTTCAAAAACATTAAATATTTGCCGAGACTAAATTTCTGATAATCAGGATCATAGAAACATGTGATACCCGTTGATGCATCCTTTCCTAAATCAAAAATTCCGCAGGCAATCAATTTTTTATCATCATATATATTTACTTCGTAGGATGCAAAAATATTACTAGATTTGTCATCGTACAAAAGATGAGTCAAGGAAGGAGCCGCCTCAAATGGAACGTGATTTCTATATTTCTCGAAAAGAATTAAATGCTCCGGCGTGAGGATAGTTGAAGGCTTGATTTCTATCCCAAATCGAGCATTTAGTTTTTTAAGTTTATGTTGTGTTTTACTCGGTTGGAACTTTGATAAGTCGATTCTTAACCAAATGGCACTAAATAACAATCCATTGAATTTCAAGAAATTAGTCGTAAAAATAGCTTGCCCCATTCTAAACCAACCTCTTTCTAAGTATGTGTCTAATTCTTGACCGCTTAATAATTTTTGTGGATAATGTAATTCTGCGAGCATTGATTAGATTTATGAGGATTATATTTAATTACAAAGATAAAAAAACAAGATTGTTGTATAACAAAAGACGACATCACTTTGAGCAATGCCGTCTGTAATTCTATTTGAAAATTTTTTTACAAAATCCCTTCCATTACCTGATTTTCAGCAAAAGGTTGATTGTAAATTCGCTTGCCGGTTGCTTTGAAAATCACGTTTGCCAAAGCGCCACCCGTTGGGGGCAATGCAGGTTCGCCCAAGCCCGTTGGGTCGATACCATTATTGATAAAGTGAGCTTCAATTTCTGGCACTTCGTTGTATTTTATCAATCTATAGGTATTGAAATTATTTTCTTGCGGAATGCCATCTTTGAAACTCAGCTTCCCGTACATTGCGTGACCAATGCCATCCACAATGGCTCCATAGATTTGATTTCTTGCACCGCTTTCATTAATTACAATACCACAATCCGTTACAGCATAGACTTTTTTCAAGGTTGGTTTGCCCTTCATTAGCTCAATTTCTGCCACCTGAGCTACGTAAGAATTATGAGAAAAATAAACACTAAATCCTTGATAAACATCTTTTTTAAATTTGCCCCATTGAGATTTTTCCGCAGCCATTTTAATTACCTTTTCAAAACGCTCTGGTTCATAAGTAATTTTACCAACTGGCTTTTCTTTCACTTTTGCCAACAATTCTAATCGAAATTGAACAGGGTCTTTACCAATTTCGGCAGCTACTTCATCCAAAAATGCTTGCTCAGCATAAGCCAAAAAGTTGGTAATTGGTGCTCGCCAAGGACCCGTGGTAATAGGGGATTTATAATCGACGGAATCAATCAAAACGTTTTCAACTGCTCCAACTGGAAAATTATCTTGCCGGGTAGAATTACCGGCATTCAAACTTACGCCACGCAACATAAATCCAGTCATATTTCCTGCTTTATCAACGGCCGCTTTAAAGCGATAACGGACAGCAGGACGATAAATGCCTCCGCTCATATCATCCTCACGAGTCCACATCACTTTTACGGGCGCTTTGATGATGCTTGATAATTCAGCCGCTTCCAAGGCATAATCATTGTTCAATCTTCTGCCGAAACCACCTCCCATTTTTGTCAATTCCAAAGTAATATTTGCCGCAGGAATATTCAACAATTTAGAAACTTGGTCAACGGCAGATTGAGGAGTTTGGGTTGGGCCGGCTAATCTAACACTTTTCTCCTTCACATCCGCAAAGAAATTCATCGGTTCCATCGGATTATGGGGCAAAAAAGGACATTGATACTCGGCCTGAATCACTTTGTGGGCTTCCCTAAATGCTTTTTCAACATCGCCATCTTTCCGTCTCACTTCGGCTTTATTTCCTTCCATCATTTCCGTAAAAATACGGTTATGGTCAGCATCACTTTCAAGGTCTTTTTCTTTTTCCCAATCAATTTTCAATGCTTTACGTGCTTTCATAATTTGCCAAGTAGCATTACCAACTATCGCCACTTTATTCCCAAATGAAACGACATCAATAATCCCAGGGATTTTCTTGGCCTCCGAGGCATCAAACGATTTTAACTTCAAGCCAAAAGCTGGGGGGCGTTGAATTTGGGCGTGTAACATTCCCTCTGTCTTAAAATCAAGTCCGAAAATCGGTTTCCCAGTCAAAACGTCAAGATTATCAGCACTTTTTGTGGTTTTCCCAATCAGTTTAAAATCATCCGTTTTCTTTAATTTTATTTCTTTCGGGATCGGCAATTTAGAAGCCGCCTCTGATAATTCTCCGTACGATAATTTTTGCCCTATGGAAGAAATCACAAAGCTATTCTCGGTCCTACAACTCGTTGCCTCTACCGACCATTTTTGAGCCGCTGCTTCTACTAATAATTGTTTGGCAGTTGCACCCGCTTTGCGTAGGCGTTCCCAAGAATGTTTGATTGCTCCACTCCCACCCGTGAGTTGTCTTTCATATTTTTTGGCATCTAGATGAGCCTGTTTTACCACGACATTTTTCCAATCTGCATCCAATTCTTCCGCCACAATCACCGCAAAAGCTGTTTTTATTCCCTGACCAATTTCTGGATTGGGTGAAAAAATAGTAATTATACCATTTGGAGCAATCGAGAGAAAGGCATTTGAGGTAATATTTTCGACGGTTGCTTGTTCGATAAGGTTGGAAGCAACAGCTTCACTATTCAGCCAATTAAAGCCCAAAATCAAACCTCCACTTGCCATTAAAGAGTTCTTAAGGAATTTTCTACGGCTATTATTTTTTATACTTTCCATGTTGTCTGTTCTTTTGGAGGAATTTATTTAGAAGATTTGGCGGCTAATTTCACTGCATCATGAATTCGGTGATAGGTTCCACAACGGCAGATATTTCCAGACATTGCGGTTTCAATGTCAGCGTCACTTGGGTTTTTATTTTCCTTCAAAAAAGCCGCTGCCGTCATCATTTGTCCTGCTTGACAATAACCACACTGAGGAACATCAATCTCATTCCAGGCCTTCTGAACGGGGTGTGTTCCATTCGTAGAAAGACCCTCAATAGTCGTAATTTTGGACTTACCAATTACGGAAACTGGCAAAACGCATGAACGAGTTGCCACGCCATTCAAATGAACGGTACAAGCACCACATTGAGCAATTCCACAGCCATATTTTGTTCCCTTAAGGTCTAAGGTATCCCGCAAAACCCACAAAAGAGGAGTGTCTTCTACAACGTCTACCGTTTTTGTTTGTCCGTTGATTGATAATGAATATTTTGCCATTTATTGAAAATTTTAAATTTTAATCCAAAGCTATAAAATTATTAACGATTTTAAAAAAAAAATCAAGGAAAGCTGTCGGTAAGCTTTGCTATCGTATTATAAATAATTCAGCAAGCTTTTTTTTTCGGTTATGTAATTTCCGAATGCTACTTTTTATGTTCAAATTTACATGTAATATCTTTATTAAAAAAGAAGATATTGCTATATCTTTTCGCATTTGACTTCAATTTTAATGTATTAAATCACTGATTATCAAATATTTGCTAATCTTAATTTCTTCAATAAGGTCTGTTGATCTAGATTAATCTTTTATGTTTTTAACGCAACACTTTTATGAAAACATTTTTTTTAACTTGGATAATTTCATGCACATATTTTTGCTTTGGGAAGCAAAATGCAGCCTTAATTATTCATGAAAATGCCCTAACCTCGCAACAAAATATCCATCAGTATCAAAACAATCTAAAAAAATTACGATTGAAAGCAGGCGAAAGACATTTTCTAAAGAAAAATACAATTCCTCTTACCGTAACACGAGGTCCATATTTGCAAATGCTTGGAACGGATCGGGTGGTCGTGAGATGGCAAACCACTTTGGCAACCGATAGTAAAGTTTCGTATGGACTTACCACGAGTTATGGAAGTTCAGTCAGCAATGCAACGGTGAGTACAGAACATGAAGTCTCCATTACAGGCCTTAGCCAAAATACAAAATATTTTTACCAAATTGGAACAACGATTGAGCAAATATCAAGTGATGCTCAGACTTTTTTTAAAACTGCCTTACCTGCTGAGACAACAACTGACTTTACCGCCTGGGTAACGGGTGATTTTGGTTCTGGTTCAGCCGGTCAAACCCGTGTACGAGATGCTTATGCAGCGTATGCTGAAACAAATTTACCGAATGGCAAGGCTGATTTTTGGCTTTGGCTTGGCGATAATGCTTACAATTCTGGCACATCGGATGAATACAATGCTTATGTGTTTGGAATCTATCCAAACATCATGAAAAATACGCCCATTTTTCCGGCTGTTGGAAATCATGATTATGCCGATGTGGGGAATACATTACCACCCATTACCGTGTCATATCCTACTAATTTCGAATATTTTAGTGCCTTCTCTATGCCTCAAAATGCAGAATTGGGCGGTGTGGCATCTAAGTCAAAAAGATATTATTCATACAATTACGGTAACGTGCATTTCATTGTATTGGATAGTTATGGCGTTGTTACCAATAGCAATTCGATTGATGCGGTGAATAATCCCATGTACACGTGGTTAAGGGATGATTTAATTGCCAATACAAAAAAATGGACGGTTTGTTATTTTCATCATCCACCCTACTCCAAAGGAACGCATGATAGTGATACAGAGTTTGGGATGGTGAATATGCGACAGTATTATGTACCCTTACTTGAATCTTATCACGTTGATTTGGTACTTTCGGGTCATAGTCATGTGTATGAGCGTTCCTATTTACTCAATGGGCATTATGGAGCCGAAAACACTTTAACGGCTGGCATGAAAATTAATAATACTCTGGGCGATGCTTCCCCTTATTACACAAAAAGTTTGGTGAACGGGATCGGAACGGTTTATGTGGTTTGTGGAAATTCTGGACAAGGGGGCGTTGTGGGAACGGCTGCTGGGTATCCTCATGATGCCATGCCACAATCATTTAATTCATTATGGGGTTCGATGATTTTAAAGTTTAGTCCGAATGAAATTGATGCCAATTTTTTAACTTCAACCGGTGCGATAAACGATCGTTTTAAGCTAGTAAAAAAATCCTGCATTGTGGGCGTTACCGTTGAAGAAAGCACCATGTCGGGAGATTGGCACACAACCTCTACCTGGGGTTGTGGGACAATTCCAACAACGAACAGCATGGTACAAATTAATACGGGGCATGTTGTTACGATCAATACAACTAACACCGCTGACATAAAAAAAATATATGTTTTTGGAATGCTTAGGTATTTAAATAACAGTCAATTACTGATAAAACCGTAATAAAAAAGCGTAGTAAAAAAAATTCTTACTACGCTAAGGACTTTATCTGGGGCCTCTTCTACCACCGTGACCTTCACCAACTTGAGGAGCTTCAGAGCGGTTAACACCACCACTCTCATTTCCATTAGCCGTGCGATGATTTGCTTCAGTTCTTTCGGGTCTGCCGCCACCGTTCCCTTGTGAGTTTCCCCCTCCACCATTGTTAGGTTCGATTCTTTCTGGCCTTCCCCCACTGTTTGAGAAACCGCTACCATGATTGGGTTCGACTCTTTCGGGTCTTCCGCCACCGTTTGGGAAACCTCCGCCAACATTATTGGGTTCAAGCCTTTCGGGTCTTCCCTCACCGTTTCCTTGTGAATAAAAACCACCTCCATTATTACCCGAACGATTTTTAGGATATTCTACTCCATCATTTCTATTTCCACCGTAACGACCCTGTGAGCTTCTCCTAAAATCTTTACCAGAGGGTCTGATTCGGTTGTAATCAACATTTTCTTTCGAATTTCCGTAATTTCTGTTATCACGGTTTCCTACTTGATTATTTCCCCTGTTATCACGGTGAGGTCTTTCTGTATAATATTTTTGAGCAATATTATTGTTACTATTTCTATACCAACCATTATAATTTGGGCGTGGGAAATAGCCCAATCTAACGCTGCCAAAACCTCTTTTATCGAATCTAAAAAAATCGTAACCGCCTTGAGAAAACCATCTATTATACCCACGGCGGTCGTATCCATAGACATCGAAACCGTAGAAATTACGGTCATAATCATTTAACTCAATACCCAAACGCTGATTGAGATAAACCACATTATTCCAGATTTCTTGTTGTTCCCAAGCGTTGTAAAGTCCATCAGCCTGAAAGGTGTATTCTTTCCTCTCCACATCTTCCAAAATTCCGTATAGTTTATTCGATTCGTTTTGGGTCAGCAATCCTCGCTGAATGCCAGTGCTGATTTTAACTCTGATATCCCAATGCCAATCAAAGTCATTATCGTAATAATACCTATCATTGTTATACGCCTCATCCTGATTCCCGTACTGTGCATTTGCCGAAATATTAGCTAAGATAACTATCAAAACGGCAATCATATATTTTTTCATGTTCAAGTTATTAAAAATGTGCTTTGTACTTTAGAACAGAAAATTACTAAAAGTATTACTTTGCTTTTGTTAAACGTTTGTTAATGGTTGAGAATAAACTCAAAAAGCCGCCTCAGTTTCCTGAAACGGCTCTTTACTATAATTTTTTCAAGGCTATTTAGAAGAAAGCACAGCTCCGTAATATTCACGGTTCATACGAGCAATGTTCTCCAAGGATATTCCTTTGGGACATTCTGCCTCGCAAGCACCCGTTACGCTACAAGCTCCAAAACCTTCTGTGTCCATCTGGGCAACCATTTTCTCTGCACGCATACTACGTTCTGCCTGCCCCTGAGGCAATAAAGCCAATTGAGAAATTTTTGCTGAAGTAAACAACATCGCTGAAGAGTTTACACAAGCAGCCACGCACGCACCGCAACCAATACAAGCCGCTGCCATGAAAGCATCATCAGCGTTATCTTTTGGAATTGGCAATGAATTAGCATCTTGTGCATTACCGGTATTTACCGATACATAACCACCCGCAGCAATTATTCGATCGAAAGCTGATCGGTTTACGGCTAAATCTTTCACTATTGGAAAAGCTTTTGCTCTCCACGGTTCAACAGTAATGGTATCACCACTTTTGAATGATCTCATGTGCAACTGGCAGGTTGTTACACCTTTATTGGGTCCATGAGGTTCACCATTGATGTACATCGAGCACATTCCGCAAATACCTTCACGGCAATCGTGGTCGAAAGCAACCGGGGATTCGCCTTCGTTAATAAGCCGTTCGTTCAATACATCAAACATCTCCAAGAAAGACATATCCTCTGAAATACCTTGAACGTCATAATTTTGGAAATTACCTTCCGAGTTTGCATTTTTCTGTCTCCAAACCTTCAAAGACAAATTCATATTTCCTTCCATATTTTTTTGAGCGATTAGCGAAATTTAGCGAATAAGCGAATCAAAGTTACTATTGAACAAATGTAGCGATTGAGCGAATAAATTGGACTATGACATTCGTTAATCGCTTCTTTCGCAATTCCCTATTCATTAATTTTATCTTCTAATTTTTTTATCGTACTAATTAACATGCTTGAAACTTCATCAGTTTGAATTGAAATTTCTTGGAATGATTCTTGAATTATAAATCCTTCATTAGTGGATATGACTAATAATGTTTCTAATTCAAACAAAGAACCCCGTGAAATTCGTAGAAACTGAACATAATTTTTTCTACTTTCTCTTCCCCGACCTTCTGCAATATTTGCAGGAATTGACACAGATGCACGGTTTAATTGACTTACTAAACCATATTTTTCATCATTTGGGAATTTCTTTGTTAAAGAGTAAACCTTACTGACTAATGCAATGGATTTTTGACATACGATTAACTCTTTGTATGAATTTACAATTGCCATTTTTTATTTTTAGCGAATGTTAAATTAGCGAATAGCGAATGAAAATTGGCGAATAAGCGAACGTTAAGTTAGCGAATTAATCGGATTACAATAATAACTATTCGCTAACTTTCTCCATTCGCTTTTTTCGCTAATCGCTTAATCGCTATTTGTAAGAACGCTGAGCAATTTTAACATTTTCAAATACCAACTCTTCTTTATGCAATTCAAATTCTGATTGTCCTTTGAATTCCCAAGCCGCCACGTAAGCATAGTTTTCGTCATCACGCAAGGCTTCACCGTCTTCGGTTTGATATTCTTCACGGAAGTGTCCTCCACATGATTCATTACGATTCAAAGCATCAACGCACATCAATTCACCCAATTCCAAGAAATCTGCTACACGACCCGCTTTTTCTAATTCTGGATTAAATTCATTTGATTCTCCCGGAATTCTAACATCCGACCAGAATTCTCTTTGTAATCCTTGAATTTCCGCAATAGCTGCTTTTAAGCCCCCTTCATTACGAGACATACCGCATTCATTCCACATGATTTTTCCTAACTTTTTGTGGAAATAATCAACTGATTTAGTGCCTTTGATGTCCATCATTTTATTGATACGCTCTTGTACTTCTTTTTCAGCTTGTACAAATTCTGGCGAATCAGTTGGTATTGCTTTTGTACGGATATCGCTGGCCAAATACGCTCCAATTGTGTATGGTAATACAAAATATCCATCCGCCAAACCCTGCATCAAAGCGGAGGCTCCCAAACGGTTTGCACCGTGGTCAGAGAAATTAGCTTCGCCTAAAGCATAAAGCCCCGGTACGGTAGTCATGAGATTATAATCAACCCAAAGTCCACCCATTGTATAGTGAACAGCTGGATAAATGCGCATTGGTAAAGTGTAAGGGTCTTCTCCTGTAATTTGCTTATACATATCAAACAGGTTACCATATTTTTCTTTTACCACTGCTTTACCCATTTCTTGCAGTTGCTCAGGTGTTGTATCGTGAATACCTTGTTTGTTTGCTTCTCCCTTACCATAACGCAAAATGGCTTCAGCATAATCAAGGTAAACGGCCATTTTAGAAGTTCCAACGCCATAACCTGCATCGCAACGCTCTTTGGCAGCACGAGAAGCGATATCACGAGGCACTAAATTACCAAAAGCGGGATAGCGACGTTCTAAATAATAATCTCTTTCTTCTTCTGGAATATCAATGGCTAAACGTGTATCATTTTGCTTTTTAGGAACCCAAATACGACCATCATTTCGCAATGATTCTGACATCAATGTCAGTTTTGATTGGTGGTCGCCTGAAACTGGAATACACGTTGGGTGAATTTGGGTATAACACGGATTGGCAAAGAATGCTCCCTTCCGATGGGCTTTCCAAGTTGCCGAAACATTCGAGCCCATGGCGTTGGTAGAAAGATAAAAAACGTTTCCGTAGCCTCCTGAACACAACAAAACGGCATGTCCAAAATGTCTTTCTAATTTTCCAGAGATCAAATCACGAGCAATAATTCCACGGGCTTTACCGTCAATCGTTACCACATCCATCATCTCGTGACGAGTCATCATGGTTACATTTCCTAAACCAATTTGGCGCTGTAAGGCAGAATAAGCTCCGAGCAATAATTGTTGTCCAGTTTGTCCAGCGGCGTAAAATGTCCTTTGGACTTGTGTACCACCGAAAGAGCGGTTAGATAATAATCCGCCATATTCACGAGCAAACGGTACGCCTTGGGCAACGCATTGGTCAATGATTGCGCCTGATACTTCTGCTAAACGGTGAACGTTCCCCTCTCTTGCACGGTAGTCTCCACCTTTAATCGTATCGTAGAAAAGACGAAAAACTGAATCACCATCATTTTGGTAATTTTTGGCAGCATTGATTCCGCCCTGAGCCGCAATTGAGTGAGCTCTACGGGGTGAATCTTGGAAACAAAATGCCTTCACTTTGTATCCTAATTCTGCCAAAGAAGCTGCTGCCGAAGCACCAGCCAAGCCAGTGCCTACGACAATAACTTCAATATTCCGCTTGTTAGCGGGATTTACCAAAGGGACATGGGATTTGAAATCTGTCCATTTCTCACCAATTGATCCGCTTGGTATTTTTGCATCTAATATAGTTGACATAAACTTGGTATTTGTTAAGTAAATGAGCGAGTTGTGCGCTGTTATATTAATTTTAAAGACTATAATTTCAAAACCATTATTCGCTATAATATTATTACATTCAATTTGAGCGTGTAAACAGCAACTAACGCTCCCAAATTATAAACTTAAGCTTAGGCAATCCAGCCAAAATACATTGAAATTGGCATCGCCGCAAAAATCAATGGAATCAAAATTGAAAACCCTAAACCGATTGATTTTACGAAAGGTGTATATTTTGGATGGTTCCAACCCATTGTTTGGAATGAACTCTGAAAGCCATGCGAGAGGTGATAGGCTAATGAAATACAACCAACTACATAAATTATTACAGGAACTAGGTTAGCAAATACCATTTTCATCTCCGCAAATAGGGTTGTGTGTCCACCCGTAATTTCATCCGTAAAACGACTTGTTATCCAGAAGTGACGTAAATGAATCACTAAGAAAATTAATAGCAATGAACCTAAGATCCCCATCGAACGTGATGCCCAGGTTGAATTGGCTTCACCTTTTACGATGGCATATTTTACTGGTCTTTTTTCCGAGTTTGATTTCCAAAGCATCAAGCCATCAACGATGTGAATAATAAAACCTGCCATCAATCCGACTTCGGCAGTTCTGATTACCCAATTACTACCCATGAATTCAGCGGCAGCATTAAAAGTTTCTCCACCATCATTAAAGAAAATAGTCGAGTTAATTCCGCAATGCACTAATAAAAAAACGATCAGCGAAATCCCCGTAATTGCCATGATTAGTTTTCTACCCAGCGAACTTGATAATGTTTTTGTTACCCAAGACATTTTATAATTGTTTTAGTTTTACTATTTGTATTATTGAATGATTATTGAAGAAACAAAAAGTTAAAAATCGTTAGAAAATTGCTTAAATTGGATTTAAAACTTATAATTTCTCTCCGTCAGTCATTATAAACTATAATTAACCCAAAACTACTACTCAAACCATTGTCTTTCAAATAATCTATCACATTTTAGCAATTATTTACAGTGTTTTTACGTTTTTTTACCATAAAATCAGGAACAGCTAAAAATTAGAGTTTATCAAAAATCCGTCTTTTACCATTAATTTCTAACCTACTGTTTTAAAATATTGTTTTGTTAGTTACAAAAAAAATATTGTTTTAACTTGTGGCTAAAAGCCAGACCTTTTTATAAAAAACCAAATGAAATTACGAATACTATATGCACTAGTTTTGGGCATCTGTTTGAGTCTAATGACTTCCAAATCTTTCGCCACGCACATGAGAGGGGGGGAAATTTCGATTAAACGAATTTCCACTACTTCTTTAACCTACGAATTTACCTTAACGATATACTGCGATAACACACCCGCCGGCGTTCGAGCGTGGAATGACCAAAAAGAAGCGTACTTCTGTTTTGGCGATGGTTTAGGCGTAATTTTAAAAGCGCCAAGAATCAATGGAAACGGACAAGGTGAAGACCTTGGGAATGGGATTGCCAAAGGAATATACAAAGCTACTTATACTTATGCTGGTCCGTCAGACTACCGAATTACGGTTGCGATTCCTAACAGAAATGCTAATGTTAGAAACATTCCGGGGGATTCTCAACAAGTCCCGTTTTTTGTGGAAACTATTTTGAAAGTTAATGCGGGCTTGGGTCAAAACTCCACGCCTATATTATTAAATCCTGCGGTGGATTTAACGGCAATTGTGGGTCAAAAATTTATTCATAATCCCAATGCAATTGATATTGAAGGAGACAGTTTAGCCTATAAATTGATACTTTGCCGTAGAGGAGAACAAGAGGACTGCAAACAGCGAGGCCAAGCCATTGTTGGTTTTGTACAACCAAACGAAGTAGCTTCCGCACCCAGTTCTTTCACAATTGACAGTCGAACGGGTGATTTGGTCTGGAGTGTTCCACAGGAGATTGGACTTTATAACTGTGCTTTCACGGTGGAAGAATGGCGGAATGGCGTACTCATTTCTATTACAGTTCGAGATATGCAAATTGAAGTAAAAGATGCCGATAACGCCGCTCCGAAAATAAAAGTACCCGATGATATTTGCGTAGAAGCGGGTACGGCCATCGACCAAACTATATCCGCTGCCGATACACCTTCCAAAACGGGAAGATTGGATAATATGACTTTGCTTTCAACGGGGGCGGTCTATAAATTACCCGATGGAACAACTTTTATTTCACCTGAATACGCAACTTTTATACAAACTGCACCCAATCCTTCTTCGCCTGCATCGGGAAGATTCATTTGGAAAACGAATTGCAGTCATATTCGACAGGAACCTTATGACATTTTATTTAAAGTTCAGGATTTACCACTCTCTAAAAGTATTCCGAGTTTAGTGGATAGTAAAAACTGGCGGATAAAAATCATTGCCCCACGCATCAAAAACCTCAGAACAGTACCAGATGCTGGCAACAGAACGGTAACCTTAAATTGGGATTCTTATGCTTGTCAGAATCCCGGAGCCGTAATCATCATTTACCGTAAATTAGGTTGTAATACCATTTTAACCCCGGCTTGTACCATTGGTATTCCTGCTGGTGCTGGTTATATTGAAGTAGGACGGGTACCGGTAAATGCCACTACGTTTACGGATAAAGACCTTAAACGAAATACCGATTATAGTTACAGGACGGTTGTGTTATTTACCAACGGAACAAACACAACAACCAGCGTAGCGTCCGACCAGGCCTGTGCCAATTTACCTTTCCAAGGCCCAGTGATCACGAATGTTACGGTCGATAAAACGAATGCTAGTACAGGGGAACTAACCATCAGATGGACTCGCCCAATTTCATTAGACAAAGGTCAATACAAAGGCCCCTATCAATATCGTTTATTCAGAGCTACTGGACAAACGGGATCCACAGGTTTCACCCAAGTTTCTCCGAATATTGAAACGGATTTGTCAGCTGGAAAATTGGATACGCTTTTTACCGATAAAGCTTTGAACACGCTCGATAATATTTATCGTTACCGCTTGGTTTTCTATTACACTAATAGTTCTGGGTTGTCTTCATTGGATACAACGGATATTGCCAGCAGTGTTCGGTTGTCGGCAACTGGAGGTATTAGAGTGGTAAATTTATCGTGGCAAGCCACTGTTCCATGGAATAATCAAAATCAAACCCACCGAGTATATCGTGAAACAAAACAAGGTTCGGGTGTTTTCAACCGTATTGCGGATGTGCCAGTTACCAGTGCATTTACTTTTACTGACACTGGTGCAGATGCCTACGCTGCCGATGGTTTAGCCATTGCCAAAATGAACCCTGATTCGTCCTATTGCTATAAAGTGGAAACGGTTGGAACCTATGGCGACCCGAAAATTCTGCCCAGTTTATTGTATAATTTCTCTCAGATAATTTGTGCCACACCAAAAAGTGAAATTGTTCCATGTCCACCAGTGTTGTTAATAGACGCCTTGGATTGTGCCGAATATAACAAAAGTGAAAATACGTGTACCGAAACTTCATTTAATAATAAACTAACGTGGTCGACCCCCGACAAGAATTCTTCGGGTGCGGAATGCGACAAAGAAATTGTGAAATACAGCATTTTCTACTCGCCAAAACAAGACGGTGAATTTACGAAAATTGGTGAAGTAACCTCACCAAAACCGCCTTTAACCACATTTACGCATACGAAAAATGATTCTTACATTGGCTGCTATTACGTGACGGCAACCAATCGATTCGGAACTGAAAGTGCAAAAAGTAATGTAGTTTGTAAAGATAATTGTACAAGTTTTGCACTACCAAATATCTTTACGCCCAATGGTGATGGCAAAAACGATACGTTCCAAGCGATGAAATGTCCACGATTTGTGCAAACAGTAATCTTTAACGCTTATAATCGTGCAGGACAAAAAGTGTTTGATTACGCAGGATCCAAATTAGAGTGGAATGGAAATGATAATGCAGGAAATCCTTTACCCGCAGGTTCATATTTTTATAATTGTGAAGTAAAATTCTTGACCTTAGACCCCAATAGCGCAACGTTGAATTTAAAAGGTTGGATTGAATTGGTAAGGTAAATTTTGCTGATGTTTCAACGAAAAACCCCTAATAATCAGTTGATTATCAGGGGTTTTCTTTTGAATTAAAACAGTGAAGACGGTGAGAATATAAATTTCCAGCGCTTTATTATTTTGAATAATCTAAAACTAAACTAAAGCTTCGGCAATTTGCTTAAATGCTTCCACGTCAATTGTTTTCATGTCAATTTTTATATTGGCGACAATGGCGTCTGAAATTTTGTCCGTAAAAACTTCATCAAACATTTTTCTGAAATTATCTTGTTTGTTTTTATCGGTCAAATATCCTGTGGCAATTCGATCAATCATCTCGTCCATTTCGCTACCAGCACCACCACCCATCATGCCAAATTGTCCACGAATCATGTCTTTAGTTTTTGCTAACACCTCTTCGTATTCAACTTTTATGTCATTTTTGGTAGCAATTTCATTTTTGATTAATGTCCAACGCAAATCTTTTTTCACGTTTTCAAAATCTGCCTCGATTTGCTCAGGGGTAAATTTTCCTTGATTAATTTCTACTAACCAATCCTTCAAAAATTGTTCAGGCAATTCAATTGAGACATTTTCCAACAATGCTTTTTCAGCATCAATTTTCAATAAGTATTCTGATTCACGTTTGTAGTTCGATTTAATAATTTCAGAAACCTCGGCACGGAATTCTTCTTCAGAAGAAACCTTTCCTTCGCCCAAAATTTTATCAAAGAATACTTGATTCATTTCAGCAGCACCGGTGCGAGTAATATCTTCGATTACGAAAGAAACTTCGCCCACTAAACCAGTTTTATTACCAGTTGCTAATTCAATCGATTTTTCATCTACGAAGGTATCTTGTAGATCAAACGTTAACGTTGAATCTTTGGTGGCACCAAGGAAAGCTGCTTTTGCTTCCTCTTTTATGGCTTTCATGGGAATCGCAGATTTTTCAGTCCATTCTCCTTGCGTAAAAGTTCCGAACACCATATCACCATCTTCTACCGAATCGGGATGAATTTGCTCTCCACCATTTTTCAAGATGTTTTCCAAAGTATCATTCAATTCTTTCTCTCCCGCTTGAATATCGTAGGTTTTTACCGCTGGAATTTTATCAAAATCTACGTTAAATTCTCCTGCTAGGCCAAGATTGTAAGCAAAATCAAAATCTTTTTGGTTATCCCAATCAATAATGTCTTGATCTTCTTTGGCAGGCATTGGCTCCCCAACCATACTTAGACTATTTTCACGGATATATTCTTGAACGGCCTTCCCTAACATTTGGTTGATTTCTTCAATCATTATAGACTTACCAAACATCTTCTGAACTAATTGCATGGGCACCATACCAGGACGAAAACCTTTGATATTAGCACGTTTACGGTAGTCTTTGAGGTTTTTATCAACTTGGGGTTTATAATCTGCTTCTACGATTGAAACGACTAAACGAGCGTTTACGGGGGTACTTTTTTCTAGAGAAATGTTCATCTGTTGTATTTCTTATGTTGAAATTCTAATTTAGATAATTAAAAAAGCCCTCAAAACCGAAGGGGTTAAAAGGGCTATTTTTCAGGTCATTTATCCAAATAATTACTGAAATTTGTAATTGCTTCTTGATAATTGAAAAGTACGGGCGAAGGGACTCGAACCCCCATGCCTCACGGCGCCAGATCCTAAGTCTGGTACGTCTACCAATTTCGCCACGCCCGTATGCGCAAAGGAATTGTCCCTTTTGGGAGTGCAAAATTAGGAATACCTTTTTTTATTTGCAAATGGAATGGAAAAAAGTTTTGATTAATTTTCCTAGCGCATCACCAGTAACGCTTTTACCAATGGCTCTGCTCCCGTATCAACTTTCACAAAATACTTCCCAGAAGCCATGCTCCCCACATTTATCCGTACTTGCGTTCGTGAAAGGCGAGTTGGATTTGTGTCAAAACTACGTCCGTAGGCATCCGTAATGACTAACTCGCTATTATTTCGGGCAAAAGCCTCCGATTCAATAATGGTTTCGGTTTGGGCGGGATTTGGAAAAATATTCAAGACTGCTATAGGCATTTCATTTTCATTATTCAATACTTTGGTATTTTTGAAAATTGGCGATGGGTCAAATGTTTTATCTAGTAATATACCCTTCACGGAAGCGGGACTGGCTCCCATCCAATCCTGAAGTATGGCTGCGTATACCTGTCTAAAATCAGTTTGCAATTTAATATTTCCGTTATCTAAATCTTTCAAATTAGGATTTTTTCCAATCATTTGGGTTTTTACAGCATTACCAAAAACGAACAGAGGCGATGCCCAACCATGGTCAGTTCCTTTGCTACCATTGGAAATAGCCCGCCGACCAAATTCTGAAAAAGTCATGCCTACGACTTTATCTTGCGTGCCTTGTGCTTTTAAATCATCCATAAAAGCGGTGATTCCTTCTGAAACCCGTTGCATCAACAAGGCGTGATTTCCAGTTGAGGTATCGGTGGCACTTACTTGATCGGCATGGGTATCAAATCCACCCAAGGTTACGTAATAAATCTTCGTCTGCAAACCTCCATGAATCAATCTCGCAACGATTTTTAATTGGTCTGCCAAGGGATTATTTGCTGGATAAGTTACTTTATTTACTCCTTTTCCAGCCGCAACTTTCAACTGTCCTGCGTAGGCAAAAGACGAGGTTTGTTGTTGGCGAATAAATGCGGTATATTTTCCGCCGGCGGTATTTGGCAAAGGGCTTGGACTGATGTTAGGTTTATCTCCTACAATTCTAGCAAAAGCATCTGGGTCTTGAATGGCGATGGCAGAAGTAATGGAAGGAGTATTAAAAACAGTTGCTGAGATAGAAGAAATCTGAATGGCCAAAGGGTCTGGATTGGTGGTGCTCGGGTAACTATCCGGAAAACCCGGGTATCGGTCGCTAACGTACCTGCCTAACCAACCTGAGGTAGAAAGTTTATCCGCATCAACTGCCGTAAACCAAATATCACTGGCTCGAAAATGTGAGAAGCTTGGATTAGGGTATCCAGCAGAATGAACAATAGAGAGTTTACCTTCGCTGTAAAGTCTTTGTAGACCCGTCATTGAAGGGTGCAAACCTGTTTGATTGGCGTCTTTCAATTTCAAAATTTTACTTTGTTCAATGGCAATATTTCCCCTGAAACTTGCCGAAGAATAAGTATCGTATTGGTCGAGTGGAATAACCGTATTTAATCCATCATTTCCACCTGAGAGTTGAATAACAACCAAGATGTTGTCGTTGGCATCAGCGGCCTCCAACATTGCCTTCATAAAAGGCGTAGTTGCCTGCGTATGAGCTTTCGCTCCGAAGCCGTCAAGAATTATGGGCAAAAAGAAAGATGCTGAAGTGTATTGTATAAAATCTCTACGTTTCATATTTTTGTTGGTTCACGGTGAACGGTACACGGTAAAAGTGATAAACAGTTACACAAAAAGTGAAAATAATTTAATAAAACCTACATTGTATTACTGACTCGTTCACCGTTTCCCGTGAACCATTTTCTGAGGTTACCCCATTTGATATTCGGCCAACCTTAAAACATTGGTCATTAAACGATCTAAGCGTGTTTTGGCAGCACTTTTCTTCATCGCATCATTGGGGGCTTTGATATAGTCATTCCAAATTGTTGTCCATTCATAATAGGGCGAACCTGCCATTAAAGGTTGTTCGACCGAATACTTGATTTGTTCGTCAGTCAATGGAAAAGGCATCAGCGAATCTGTTAATTCCCTCACCATTTTGTAAGGGTCGGTAGGATCGGAAGTCAACAACGGGAGCGAAAGTGTGTTTATATCCAAAGCAATTGCGGCTGCCCCTTTCACGGCATAGTCCGTCCAAGCCCCTCGCAAAGCAAGTGTGGTGGAATTTATCCAAATCTCATAAAAATCAGTATCGTAAAATGGTCGCCAGCCGAAAACGGAAGGTTGGTCGATGATATCCATTTGCTGTTCACGAATACGACTATAAAAATAGGAAGTTGCCGCATCATATTGCGTGCGTGCTTTCACCGAGTCAGGGGCTTGATAATTAAAGTGACGGAGGGATCCTACTACTAAATCCAAGGGTGATTTTATTTGAGAACCCAACAATAATTCATCAAAGAAATGTTGGCTTTTGAAAAAGATATTCAGCACAGGTTTTAGCTCGTAATCTTTTCTAAAAATGGCCGCCAATGGTTCAATAAAATCTTTCTCAATTTGCGCAGAGATATCAGCTTGAATAAAAAACCGATAAAATTTTCTGACAATAAAACGAGCCGTTTCTGGTTGCGCCAGAATCATATCCACTAAATCTTTCAACTCATCATCCCCCGCTGATGCCGTGGAACGTCCTTTAATCGTTTTATTTTGATACGCACCTGAGAATATTTTATCCGTGGTATCGTGATTTTTCAAGACGAATTCTGAGCTGATTGTAGCAACGGTTGTACTTCTAAAATTCAAAGAACGCCATCCAGTTAGCACCCGAGCGGCGGCCTTGACATCATCTTCTGTGTAATTTCCTCGCCCAATCGTGAATAATTCCATCAACTCTCTACCATAATTTTCATTGGCCTTTCCAACCACGTTGCTGCCTCCATTCAAATAAATCAACATGGCTGGGTCTTTGGTAATTTCTATTACAAAATCCCTGAAATTACCCAAGGCAAATTTTCGCAATAATTGATTTTGTCGGTAAAGAAAACGCACATCAGATACGTCTGTTGAAGTGGAAACAAAATGATTTTGCCAAAACAAAGTCATTTTTTCAAGGATAGAAACGGGTTGATTTACCATTAAACCGATCCACCAATATTTTAATTTTGAACGCCTTGCGCCATCAAAATTATTTCGTTCGGTATCATTCGTTCCTGTGCCACCCCAAACCAAATTATGGGATGTTTTTTGATTTTCGTCCGTAGGGTCAGCCGGTGTGGGTTGGGAAGCCAATAATTGTTGAACAATAATGTCAACTTTTTTTCCTGTAAAAGCTTTCACTTGGCCTGGGGTGGCTCCGAAGGCAGCTCTTCTCAGTAAATGTGAAACTTGTCGAGCCGTAAGATTTTCCGTGTATGCGTCAATCAGTGCCATAGTATGTTCGAAAATTTTTATTCGTTATTTTTGTTGGACTAAAACAGTGGGCTAATGGTTTAATTCTAAACTTATACAATTTATAATTTATTCACTGATTTTTTAAGTTAAATATGAGCAAATAAATAGAAAGTACCGAAAAGAACTACCCAGACGCTTTTAGTAATACCGTATCGGTATAAAAAGTTAGTTCAACATTTAAAAAATACTTCTCTGTTTACCTATTCAAAATTCGCTTAATATCATTCGCTGCCACCAGATATTCTTTTAATTTATCGTAGCTGTCCGAAAGCATCAAACCCTTGAATTTTAGTAAGGTAGTAATATATTCATCCAACACATCAATGATATTTTCTTGATTTTGCTGGAAAATAGGAATCCAAGTTTCAGGGTTGGATTTTGCTAAACGGACCGTTGACTCGAAACCCGTACTTGCTAGGTTAAAAATACTCTCCTCATCTTTTTCCTTCGCCAAAACTGTTGAAGCCAAAGCGAAAGAACAGATATGAGAAATGTGGGAAATATAGGCCGTGTGCATGTCATGTGCCGCAGACTCTAAATAGGTAATTCTCATTTTTAATCCATCTTCGTACATCTTTTTAATCAATGCAACATGTTCCGGTTTAGAATCTTCAATATCGCATAGAACACAGTTTTTACCGTCAAAAAGATGTCGAATTGCCGCCGCTGGCCCAGAAAATTCTGTTCCCGCCATAGGGTGAGTTGCCACAAAATTTTGACGTTTTGGATGATTTTTGACTACATTAATTACCGGTTTTTTAGTCGAACCAACTTCAATAACGATTTGATTATCTGTTATTATATCTAAAACATTGGGCAAAATAGCAGTCAAGGCGTCCACGGGAGTTGCCACAATAATAATATCTGACAGGACAATAGCTTGGTTCAAGAAAGCCACCGAATCAACCAATCCCAATTCAAGTGCCTTTTCGGTATGTAAAGGATTATTATCAACCCCAATAATGGTCTCAGCAAAATGATTTTCTTTCAAACCTAGCGCCATTGAGCCACCAATAAGCCCAAGCCCTACAACAGTGATTGTCATTATTATTCTTTCAGTAAATGTTTAAAAAGAACGGTTCACAGTAAAGTAAACCGATTCTTACAAGTCAATTATAATTAGAAATATTTGATACTATAAACTGTACATTTTTAACTGTTTATAGTATACCAAAATTTCACCATTCTCCTTCAAAAACCCGCACGGCAGGTCCAATCAAATAAATATTTTCATAACCTGATTCGGTTCGTTCAAATTCAATTCGCAGATTCCCACCGATTACTTTCACATCAATAGCCTTGTCGAACCCAAATCTCGAATTGGCCGATAATGCACAGGCAGTTACGCCCGTGCCGCAAGCATACGTCTCATCCTCAACGCCACGTTCGTAGGTGCGAACCTCCAATTGATTATCGCCTATCACTTCCACAAAATTCACATTCGTTCCTCCTTGACCCACAAATGGCTCGTTATACCGAATAGATTTACCTATTGAATAAACATCTAGGTTTTTCAAATCGCTAGTATACTCCACATAATGCGGCGAGCCAGTATTCATAAAGTCATACTTTTCAGTCTTCGCTATTTGATTCACGTCAATCATTTTAAGAGAAATAACCTCCGGAGTAACCTTCGCTTCATGTTCACCATCAGTAGCGATAAAAAGCGTTGAATCGCCAATAATTCCAAAATCGTGCGCAAAACGAACCAAACAACGTCCGCCATTGCCACACATAGAACCTTCAGTACCATCCGAGTTGAAATAAACCATTCGGAAATCGTACCCCTCCGCATCGTGCAAAAGCATTAGCCCATCTGCCCCAACCCCAAAACGACGATGACACAAATCGGCAATATATTTTTGTGAAATAGGAAATGTTTTGGAACGGTCGTCAACCACCACAAAATCATTTCCAGTACCTTGATATTTGTAAAATTTCATAAAATAAAGTGTGTTAAGCACCTCCAGAATCGCAAATTAACCTATACTATATTTTTCTTTTAGAACATTTAAATGATGTAATTCATGCCCCGCAATCATACAAACCAACGCCCTAGCAGAAACTGCATTGCCATTGGCAACACCAAATCGAGAAGAAGCTTCTTCTGACAGCGAAGAGAATAAAGCAATAGACCCTTCACGAACCAAACGATACTGCTCCAATAAGGATTCAAAATTTTGTTCCGAAAATTGGGCAGCTATCACATAATCATTTTCATCAAAACTAGGCAAAGATTGTTTTTCGCCCCGAGCAATACACAAAACACGGTACCCGAAGATTCTTTCCGTATCCGTCAAATGACCCAAAATATCTCGTGGTGACCACTTTCCCTCGGCATACCTGAAGTTTTTTTGCGCTTCCGGCAAATTGCTAAACAAATTTATTAAAACCTCCTTTTGCAACGTAAGTGCTTCAATAACATTTTGATTATCAACTTGTTCTATATAGTAAGAGAAATAAATATTCTCAGGATATTCGTTTTGAAAAGGTTTCTGCATTTATTTGTTTGGTTTTTTTTTAACAAAGATATTGTTTTGTCCGAAATAACACATAATTTTGCATTACGATTCAACCAAAACAAAACAATTTATTCACAAAATTGCTCGTTTAGGAGACAGATTATAAGGTTTGGTAGTTCAGTTGGTTAGAATACATGCCTGTCACGCATGGGGTCGCGGGTTCGAGTCCCGTCCAGACCGCAAATAGCACTCATTTGAGTGCTATTCGTGTTTTAGGAGGTTACTGGTAGGAATTTTTAGGATTTTGTTTTTCAGGCTGGCTTTCTGTTTTGGGAGTTGGTCTTTTGTTTTATATTCAGTACATTGTCATAGGATTATCAGTTTAGTTTTTATCTTTGTCTAAAATAAAAAATGTATTCTGATTACTGAGCAAGAAATTAATTTTTTAGAACAACAAATACCGATTCTGGCGGAGACGGCTACCAAACAAGCCTATTGGCAGACCTTAGCTTCTGGCGGTAAGGTAATGATTACCGAGAATTGTCAATTGATTTAGGTTTCAGCAGATGGTAGTCGGGAGATGGTGGAAGAGATTGGCAAGCCAATTCAAGGTTACGAAACGATTTTATACTATTTCAAAATAATGGGAATACCGAGACTTGGAATATTTGCGTTACCAAACGGGTCAGGTAAAAGCACTGACAAAACTTTCATTCCAGAACGTTTATTGGGGCATTATCTGAATCCAGAAGAAATTGAAAAGGAAGTAAAAAATAACGATTATTTCGACCTCAGAGGAAGGGATACTAAAACAAACCGAGAAGAAGTTGTTACCTTTTTCTCAAACTATCCATTAATCGAGAAAACCTAATTAGGTGATTGTGTCTATGATATTCAGTACATTGATAAAGGTTTTATTGATTTTGGGAATGTTGGTTTTGACTCATACATAAGTGCCGTACTAACCAATTTTCTCAGGCATAAATATCTGGACAATTACAAATCTTTTACTTTTGAAACGGTTATGTCGTCCTTAGATAAGCTTGAAACTTTGAAGAAAGCAAAATCTTTTGGCTACCGAACTTATCCCTATTTTATGGCAATAGAAGGGGCTATTATTAATCTTTTAAGGATTCTGCATCGTGTAAATATGGGAGGGCATAACGTAACAAAGGATAAGGCAGTGACAACAAATTACCGTTCATTAGAATTACTTATTGAGTCCAATTAGACGCACCAACAGAGCCTATTTTTTTGATAATTCGAGGGAAACAAAATCATGGATTGCGGAGATAACCAATGGTACTGATTTTAAATTAAAAGTTGATGAAATCCCTGCATGGTTTCAAAAATACATTCCTGATAAACTATAATGGTAAAGCACATTTTATCAAAAATAAAGGAAGCATTACTGTACAACAAAAAACTGTATAACAATGCATAAAAGCGTTTAACGCACGTATAAATGCCGAATAATGTATGTTTAACGATATCTAACTGAAGCCAAACCTGTATAACGGGTTTGGCTTCTTGATCAAGTTCCCCCCCCCTCCCTTTGACTACTATCGCATTAAAATCATTTTAGTTTTTTATCTTTGCTAAGTACAGAAAACAACCGAAATATTGAGTGATACCTCGCTCAATTCAATTAACCAAACACTTACGAAAGGAAATTACACAATGAATAAACAACAATTAGCTGCGAAAATCTGGGAATCTGCTAACCAAATGCGGTCAAAAATTGAAGCAAATGAATACAAAGATTACATACTTGGATTCATTTTTTATAAATACCTCTCTGATAAACAGTTACAATTTGCCAAATCACAAGATTTTTCGGAAGATGATATAAATGCACTTTCGGAAAATGATGCCGAAACCGTTGATTAAATCAAAAAGAATATTGGCTATTTTATTGCCTACAAGGACTTGTTTTCTACGTGGATTACCATGGGTAAGGATTTCGATGTCTCTAATGTCCGTGATGCCCTTTCTGCTTTTAGTCGTTTGATTAGCCCTGCCCACAAAAAATTATTTGATGGCATTTTTGATACTTTACAAACGGGTCTGAGTAAACTCGGTGAAAGTGCTGGTTCGCAAACGAAGGCTATTAGTGAGTTGATTCATTTGATAAAAGTGATACCGATGGATGCCAAGCAGGATTATGATGTGCTTGGTTTTATCTATGAATACTTGATAAGTATGTTTGCCGCCAATGCTGGCAAAAAAGCGGGCGAATTTTATACGCCACACGAGGTTTCACTGTTGATTTCTGAAATTATTGCCTACCATTTAAAGGACAAAAAAGAGATTCAGATTTATGACTCTACCAGTGGCTCTGGCTCGCTACTCATTAATATTGGTAGAAGTGTGTCCAAACACATTGATGATAAAGACAACATTAAATACTTTGCTCAGGAATTAAAGAAAAACACCTACGACCTCACTCGTATGAATTTGGTAATGCGTGGTATTCTTCCCAGCAATATTGTGACTCGAAACGGTGATACTTTGGAGGACGACTGGCCATACTTTGATGAAAATGATGCTATCAATTCGTACAATCCACTCTATGTGGATGCCGTAGTTTCAAATCCGCCATACTCGCAGGTGTGGGATTCGAGCCATAAAGAAACTGACCCCCGTTATGCTCGCTTTGGGCTTGCTCCCAAAACCAAAGCCGATTATGCTTTTCTGTTGCATGATTTATTTCATATAAAACCCGATGGTATTATGACCATTGTTTTGCCGCACGGGGTGCTGTTTCGGGGTGGAGAAGAGGGTAAAATTCGAGAGAGACTCATTGAAGGAAATCATATTGATGCCATTATTGGGCTACCCGCCAATATTTTCTTTGGTACGGGTATTCCGACGACGGTTATTGTACTGAAACAAAAAAGGCCAAATACCGATGTGCTGATTATGGATGCTTCAAAGGAATTTATCAAGGTTGGAAAAAATAATAAACTCAGGGCTTCGGATATAAAAAGATGCGTGGATGCGGTGATTTACCGAGAAACGAATCCGAAATATTCAAAACTCGTAAGCCGTGACGAAATTCGGGCGAATGATTATAACTTGAATATTCCACGTTATGTAGATTCATCTGAAAACGCTGAAAGTTGGGATATTTACGCTACGATGTTTGGCGGAATTCCTGCCAATGAAATTGATGAACTTGGTAAATTTTGGCAAGCGTTTCCTACTTTGCGAGATACTTTGTTTACCCAAACCTCAAGCCATCATGCGATACTAAAAACGACCGAAATAAAAAACGCCATTACGCAACATCCTGATGTAGTAACGTTTATAGCCAATTTCAATATTTCTTTTGGCGACTTTGCTGCCTTTTTGAAGACAGAATTGCTGACGAATATGATGACGGTGAATACTTCAAAAGAAGAAGCTGTATTGAGCGAAGATATATTTAAACGCATGGAATCCGTGCCACTCATTGATAAATATGCAGCCTATCAGCTATTGGATGATGATTGGACAAAAATATCCATTGATTTAGAGATTATCCAAACGGAAGGTTTTGAGGCAAACCGACAAGTTGACCCAAACATGGTGCTGAAAAAGAAAGATGG
>Ga0114959_10000205_pt1 | contig 57009 bp, 49 predicted proteins | sample C_130625_EF_Meta_FD_87317 | JGI IMG/M metagenome (GOLD analysis project Ga0114959, IMG submission 87317) | Freshwater microbial communities from Lake Croche, Canada to study carbon cycling - C_130625_EF_MetaG | ecosystem: Environmental > Aquatic > Freshwater > Lake | place: Lake Croche, Canada...
CCCAACTATTCTTCACCTTGAAATAATCTTTTTCATATCCCACTATTAAGACTCCATGATTCAAGTCTTCTCCACAGGGGCCATTAAATTCGCCCGATTTGTACAATTGATACTCTTTACTGCCTGCATCTATTGCCACTGATACTGGTCCTTTACTCACGGCCGCTTTCATATCTTGCAACGAATCCGGTATAACTTCAATATATCCCTTTATCCCGCTTCCATCCTTCTCCTGGCATTTTTTTTTGCAAAAATCAGAATCCGTTGTGGTACCAGAAATATAAGGATAATCATCCTCAGTACATAATCCCGCATTTTTAGATATCCATGAAAAGGCGTTCACCATGAGGCCACCATTACATCCATGGTCCCTTCCGCTATGTCTCAAATTATCGCAATCTACCAACTGTTGTTCTGAAAAAGAAACAAGTGTCCCATATTTGATGTAATAGGCACCTTCAAGTGCACCTGTAGTAGAAAAACTCCAACACGATCCACATTGTCCCTGATCTTTTACGTCGGTCACTGCACCAGTTTCGGTCCAATCCACCTCTTTAGGTAAATTTCCGATAAACGAATTGGCGTATTTTCCATTACCCACATTAGCGCGTCGATTAACGAATTTCTCATAGTCGTAATCAATTCCCCACAAATACTTGCGATATTCATACACATCAAATCCCGAAAATTGATTATGACCTAAGATAAAGGTATTGTTCTGAGAATTGAATTCAGTAATATACCGATCATTGAGAACCCACTTTTGATACACGTCATACGCGTGATCGTCGTTGATATATGACTTTTTATATTGCGCCGACCATTGCATAAAACGTTCATATAAGGGGGTATTGCCATACTGAGTATTGGCAAATGCAGAAGAACACAAAGATATCATAGTGCAAATTAATATGGAATACATAACCTTATAGTATTTCTATATATATTTTATTAAATCAATTTTACACCCACAATTCAAGGCGTATTTTTTTCCGACTATGGTATTCATCTTTGAATAAAAAAATGCGAAACTTATACGTAGCATACAATTCAATCGGGGGTTTTAGACTCGGTATAAAATGCACCTTTCCGATATAGTTCAGTTCGGCTAAATAAACTAGATAGGTTATTTTATGCGAGGCAACGCGACAGTCAAATACGACACCACTATACCCATTATTAGCAATATCCGGATCATTAAACACGCGATGTAATATATCACATTCGGACTGAATTTTCCGTATATTTTTTGAATCCACATTCACGTGGACTAGATCTTTGAGTGCGGAATCTATGAAACGTATGGCTGATTCCGATACGTTCAACATCATTCCCTCTGTAATACAAATCAATAATTGATTTATCACATCAACGCGTCTACGTATCGGACTTGTTATATGAATATAGGTATCTAAACAGAGTGCATCATGACGCAGTAACGCGATGTCGTCATTATACAAAACATATTGGCTAGTTGTGTTTCGCCATTGTCGCCATTTTTTCAAGATATCGTGTTCCATGGGCTCGATGGGTTCCGTGATCGTTTGCGATACCGATCTAAAAATACCCGTGCGTTTCTTATACAAATATTCGGCGCAATGTTTATTCATCAAAATCATCCAAAATTCCACCATTTCATGGCTATCTTTAACGCAAGAATCCATCTTCTTGGTAAGTTCGAATAAACTGCGATAATGACTGTCCTGGTTTAACATAAAAGGATCATCATAGTGATAGTTTTTTGAAATAACGACGACGCGATTTTTATACACTGGTTCCGAAACAAGATTACCTGCGTAATCGACTAAAATTTCCAAACAGAATACCGGACGGGCATTCCCCTCAAGTAGGCTACACAAATTATCGGACAATTGGATAGGTAGCATAGTGTATCTTTTTTGTGGTAAATATATTGTCGATACGCGTCTACATGATGCAAAGGTGTCCCACAAGTCTAATTCGTTTAACCATGAACAAACGTGAGCAATGTAAATCGTTATTTTATAATTACCACCTATAACGGATTCTATACTAAAGGCATCGTCCAAATCCATACTACCTTTTGGATCAATCGTAAAAATATAGGGGTTTTCAGACAGTTCTGGATATTGGGAAAAATTTACGGCAATCTGTTGCAAAATTCCTGATAAATCTGAGAAGGATTGGGTTTGCGTTCGGAGACGCTGCGTTAATGGTGCTATCGAATAATGTAGATTCTTGGAATATAGTTGATACTCGTAAAATGCATCGTTCGAATCGACATCCCCCAACGTTTCGGATAAAATGCCATGAGGGTGTTTATCTTCCCAGTGGTGATATTTGAATACCACATATTTATTTTTGAATATCTTGGTAAAATCGATTTTTAATTCATATGGTAGTAAAAATGAGGGGAGCCGTCTGTCTGATGGAATGCATTTATAGAGGAGCCTTTTTTTATTTTGTGTACGACCATATGTTTTGTTTTTTTCCAAGATAAGAACACCGGATAAATAGGCAACCCCACGTATGGGTGAATGCACTATATTAATTTTTTTGTTATTATCAGAAATGATAAATTCATCACAATCAAATAATTTGGATAAACCTGGAGATATAGGTAGATCTACCGGGATAGACGATTCTACGTTAACATATCGATACCGCATGTAATCGCGATCCTCTATATGAACTTTATATTGCATGATGACAAGATGATTATTTTATTATCATGTTAAATGTTTATATTATTTGATTTGCGTTTTTATTTTATTTGCGTGTCTTATGAGTTTAATCTCTGAATTATCTTTTTCGTTGCGTTGTTCGTTTTCTATGTTTTCTAGTTGATCCTTTTCTATTTCTTCTGCGGTTGGTTGTTTTACGATATCGTTTATGACGCGTGAGCCTTCCACCTTTAGTAATACCAACTGGATTTAATAAATCAAGTCCCAGACCCTTTAAACGTTTCATATCTTTGGATACATCTTCACTACTGACACCTTCTCCAATGTGTAAATTCGGCAAATGTCCGAATTTTACTCTGAACCTTTTCAAGGTCCTCATATATCTAGTAATTTCTGCCAAATCTTTTAAATCACCCGGTTCATTTGAACGTGATAGATTTGGCGTTTTACCTTGATGAAGTAATTTGAACACTTCTATCTGTTTTTCTCTCAATCCATCGAAAAAATCTCCTCTTTTTATAAGATCTTCTGTTTCTTCTGGGGTAGAATCTGCAGGGGGTACCGTCGTTGATGACGTATTTAACTCAACCTTTTGGGGAACTGAAGACGGAGTATTAAGATTTGGCAATATATCTCTATTATCGGGGGTAACTAACGCCGAACTGCTACTATTATCGTCAGGTAAAACTGTACTAGATGTATTTAAGTTATCAACTGGTGAAGGTGTAGTAACCTGCATTGCCGCATTATTTTCAGGTAAAACTGTACTAGATGTATTTAAGTTATCAACCGGCGAAGGTGTAGTAACCTGCATTTCCGCATTATTTTCAGGTAAAACTGTACTAGATGTTTTTAAGTTATCACCTGGTGAAGGTGTAGTAACCTGCATTGGCACATTATTATCAAGTAAATCTGTATTAGACGCATTTTCTTTTTTTTGTTTTTCATATCCTTTAAACACAACTTCAACACCAGGACTGTCATCTGCATCAAGATCACTAAAATCTATTTTTAAATTCGGATATTTTGTCATTAGTTCTTTTAGTTTTATTGTAAGAGCCGCGGCTGATACCAAATAGTCGGGCTCCCCTTCGGTCAATCTCTTCACGAAAGATTTACTTCGTGTTACCATAGTAACCTGGTTTTCATCTACATCATCATTCGTCCACACGTCTACATTTGTATTATATTTCAGCGATTCTAACAAATCATTATTTGCATGTGGAGACATCAACACATTTATTGGATTTATACTATCTTCTATGGCACTCATTATATATTATACATTTATTATTTTACTACAAAAGACACCTAAATATTCATCCATGAGATACTAAACAATATAAACGTATAATACCAAAAATAACAATAATCAATATAAATGAAGAAATTTACAGGTAAAAAAGAAATGAATCGAATAAATATAATTAGACCAAAAAATGCGTATTTCTTGGTCATTGTTGAATCGCCATCCAAATGTAGTAAAATAGAATCATATTTAGGAGAACAATATCAATGTATTGCCTCTCGTGGACATATACGTGAAATAAACGGACTAAAATCAATCGACATAAAAAACAATTTCAAACCTACATTTCAACTTATCGAAGACAAATGTGAATGGATCACGTCGATGCGATCTGTTATATCACAATATCCCAAGAATCGGGTTATATTGGCCACCGACAATGATCGTGAAGGTGAGGCGATTGCCTATCATATATGTCAAGTATTTGATTTACCGGTCGAGACAACAATGCGTATTATTTTCACCGAAATTACCAAGAATGCGATACTTAATGCAATAAAAAATCCCATTAAAATTAATCGCGCATTGGTAGACGCACAACACGCGAGACAAATACTTGATATTATAATAGGATTCAAAATATCGCCACTATTATGGAAATATCTATATCATTCAAAAACAGCATCATTGTCTGCAGGAAGAGTACAAACCCCGGTATTACGTCTCATATACGATAATCATAAAAAGAATGCCGATATAAAAACGGCGGATCCCACATACAAAACATCCGCCTATTTTTTCCAAGAAAACTTGAAATTCGATTTGTCGAGAGAACATGCGACAAAGGGGGGTGTCGAGACATTCTTGGAAAAATCCAAAGATTTTGACTATCGTCCAACTTTAGGCGAAAAAAACACATCCATCCGCGCGCCACCGAACCCCCTAAATACATCGCGTCTTTTACAGATAGCTAATAATACACTTCGATATTCCCCAAAACAGACTATGCAATATGCGCAAGAATTGTATCAAGGCGGTTATATTACTTATATGCGAACCGAAAATACTAAATATTCTGCGGAATTTTTAAAATCAGCGCGCGGATATATAAACGACAAATTCGGGAAGGATCAATATTTAGGGGATTTGAATATCTTGGAAAACACAGATAAAAACAATCCACATGAGGCGGTTCGTGTTACAAACCTCAATATATCCACACTCGATGCATCATGTAAGTCTGCATTGCCCCTATATAAATTAATTTGGAGAATAACGTTGGAAAGTTGCATGTCGGCAGCGCAATATAATACTTATAAGATTATCGTGTCTGCACCCGAAGGTCTCACCTATAGCCATCTCTTGGAAATTCCGATATTTTTAGGATGGAAGGCGGTAGTCGAAGGCAATGGATTGGCCGAACATTTAGCCAACATGTCAGGAATATTATTTCATATGCAAACAGCCATAGGCGTAAAAATCGCACCTAAATGGATAGAGTCGAAGATTGTGTTACATAATAATCATCACTATTATGGCGAGTCTACGATTATTCAAAAAATGGAAGAGTTGGGTATTGGTCGTCCGTCGACGTATGCAATGATGGTGGATACGATCCAAGAACGCGGATATGTGAAATGCCAAGATTTAGGGGGAATTACGATACAATGCGAAGAATATATATTGCGCGGATCCGTCTTGGAAAAAACGACGATTGAACGCATATTTGGCAACGAAAAAAATAAATTGGTAATTAGTCCAATGGGAATAATATGCATTGAATTTTTGATTCAACATTTTGACACTCTATTTGCCTACGAATATACCAAGACAATGGAAGAGGATTTAGACAAAATAGCATCAGATTCGGATGTACATTGGTATTCTATGTGTGATAAATATTATAATGATGTCGTCGACAAAATAAAACCGGTTGCCAAAGTGCACAAAGAATCTTATAGAATTGACGAACTACATCAATTACAATTTCAGGTTCATGGACCAGTAGTAAAGCGGACCAATACGGACGGTGGGTTCGAATACCTACCCGTTAAAAAAACGATTCAAATTGACATTGATCGATTAAAACGCGGTGAATATCATTTAGCCGATTTAGTCGAATTCAAAATGTCTTTCTTGGGAAAATACCAAGATATTGACGTGTATTTAAAGGTGGGTGAATATGGTCCATATTTATCTTGGGGGGATCAAAAAACAAGTCTACGCGATATCGAAATATCTCTAAATGAAATAGATTTAGAAAAGGCGATAATATTTTTACAAGAGGGATCAATAGAAAAGGCCGATGCGAGTACGGTCATTCCGGCGACGTCTATAATACGCAAAATAAATGATGATTACAGTGTTCGGCGGGGTAAATATGGCCCCTATATTTATTATAAAACTGCGAAAATGAAAACACCCAAATTCACTAGTTTGGCTAAATTCCCGGATGACTATATGACATGCAATGCGGATATCTTGGAAAAATGGACGAAAGCGCAAATTGAATAATAAATAGCAAATGATATTATATATGTCAAAACGAAAACAGTTTAGTGGAGGCGGGGGTGAAATATCATATACGAATGTAACATTCTATATAATCACCTTTGTATTGTATGTGTTATGTTTTGTCGCATTGTTTAACCCAAATCTCGAAATAATAGGGTTCGGTCTTCTCTTTGTTCTTCAAATAATATTGACAATCGGTATGATTTATAACATATTGTCAAACACCGATGACAACAATAAAAATACTAAATTTAGTCCAGAAACATTTGTTAGGTTACTCAGTTCAATCGACATAGTAGAACAAATATCGCGAATGTTCAATCCACACGAAGTATTTAAAATGATAAAAATAGAAGAATTTACAAAAAGTAATCCAATAATTCGTTTTTTAAACAATGCAATAACAAATGCATTCAAGGAAGATAATTCAGACGATTTCGAGGGAGATATTATTAAATTTTTGTGGCAAATCATTATTTTCTTTGTCATTATTTTTTATATATTATTTATTGCGACCGTATCATTGCCGGCGGGTGACGCAAATGTAAAACAATTATTAATGGCATTGCTTACTTTTGGACCAATAGCATTGATATTGATCGCATTTATTACTATTGTTATCAAGGTCGATTCTAAGGGGAACCGAAATGATTTTTTTAAACGTCTTTTGTATTCCATTTTAGATTTTGTGAAATTGTCATTCGCGGTTATTATTATTCCAGTTATATGTGTGATGTTATTATTGTTATCGGTAGTATGGTTAATATGGATGATTCTTTATTCGCCGTTTATTATTTTAAGTTCGATTATTGGAAATTGGAAATATCAAACGATTATTCCATTTGTATTAATAATTGGACTTGTACTTTTTTTAGTTTCAATGATAATTATGACCATAACAATAATAAAATTGCATTCTAGACACACTAAAACGAGTTTAATTCCGCAACCAGAGTTTATACCTAGTCAAAACACTGGTGTTATAGGCGGATATCATTTTGATTCCAAGGGTTCAATGGGCAGCGGATATTATTTGGATACAGGCGGTGGATCGGCCAATTTTTTTATGAATAATCCATATGCGACTCAAACAAAGGATACGTTTAAAGTAGTGGCGACAAGTGTCACAATGATGATATTGGTAGAATTCATAGGATATAAACATTATGATTTAATATTCGATGCTATTTCAAAGATAGTTAATCCTATTTTACCAAATATAGATATGAATGAAATCACCAATGATAAACCCCCTTTCCGTTTTAATTTGAATACTTTTTTTAAAGATCGTCCGATAATAAAAATATGTTATGATTTAATTTATTGGGTAATAAAAACCCCACTGTCACCCATTATAAATGGCGCGGGATTTTTATTTAAAAAAATCACATATGCGGAGGATATAAATGATATTACCGACCAGGTTATATTTAAACCCGCCCTCATCATAGACATGTTTTCAATTGCTATAATTTACGGTATACTCATATTATCAAGCGTATCAATATGGGAAACACAATACATTGGATCCATAATGGGAGCAGTATCGGACCCACCTGGCGCCACCTCGTCTAAACATTAATACATGATATATTCGTATAATCAAATAAAAACACGTATATTATTAGTATATACGTGTTTGACTAAGAAATGACAAAATTTTATGAAACCCAATTCGACGAATATATAACGAATGCAGAACAATACGATCTTCATCCAGAATTGAAAGATATATATGAAAAGATGCCCAAAAATATAAAGGATATGAGCAATATGATAATTCACGGTCCATGCGGTGTAGGTAAATATACGCAACTACTAAGAATATTAAAACAGTATAGTCCATCTGAACTGAAATACGAAAAAAAACTCACTATACAAACCGAAAAACAAACCTATTCATATCCAATAAGTGATATACATTATGAGATCGACATGTCTCTTTTGGGTTGCAATTCCAAATTGTTATGGAGTGAAATATTCCAACAGATTGTCGACATTGTCTTAGTAAAACATGATAAATTTGGTATTATAGTCTGTAAAAATTTTCACAATATACATACTGAACTATTGGAAATTTTTTATAGTTATATACAACAATACAACCACGAGTATTCCAATATACAAATTCGATATATTATTGTATCTGAACACATAAGTTTTATGCCTAATAATATATTAAATAGTTGTTATATATTATCGATAAAACGTCCAACAAAGTCAAAGTATGAAGAACTCTTTCAACATTTGAATCGAGATAATGTGAGAGAGACTGGTAATTCGCCAATGATAATGGACATGATCGATCAAGAACAAATACTCAATATCAAAGAGATTCGGTCTCTATTGAATGTTTCCGATCCCACAAAAATCCCCGTGGATTTTTTCAATGTCATATGTGATGCAATTATAAAAGAAATGGAGAACCACGAAAAAATCAATATTGCGGTCTTTCGGGATATTATATACGATATTTTGATATATAATTTGGACATAGGAGAATGTATTTGGTATATAATGACTCATTTTATAAGAACGTGTGATTTAAATCCGAGAGTGGTAATGGCAATTACTAAGAAAACATATTCGTTTTTGAAATATTATAATAATAATTATCGTCCTATATATCACTTAGAGAGTATTTTGTTCTATTTTATAATACAAATTTATGGATATGAATCTTAGTAAAGCGTGTGAGATATTGGAAATATCCAGAACAGACTCAATTACTGTAGAATTAATCAAAAGCCGGTATCGAAAAAAGGCATTGAAATATCATCCAGATAAAAATCGTCAGGATGATGCACATGCGATTTTCCAAGAATTGAACGAAGCATATCATTATATGTTGAACATGTATGCGGAAAAAACATGGTCAAACTATTTCACAGACGCATATGAAGAAGATTGCGATACCAATTATGCCTCTATATTATTGTCGTTTTTAAAGGGTGCGGTAAATCGCGATTTATTTGACAATGTTCAAACCCGTATTTTTCATATGATAATAAACAAAATTGCGACGAGTTGCGAGACCAAGGTTGCCGAATTTATGGAACGTTTAGATAAAGAGGTTTTAATAAAAATACACAACATTTTGAAAATGCATATCGAAGTATTTCATTTTTCAGAACATTTCTTGGTCGTTGTCGAAAATATAATACAAAAAAAAATGGCCAATGATGAACGAATTATATTATATACCTTTTTGGACGATTTATTCGCCGATAATCTATATCGGTTAAAGGTAAACGCCAATGTCTATATTATACCTCTATGGTCACATGAACTGGTATATGACAACAATGGAAACGATTTGTTTGTCGAATGTGTCCCTATATTGCCCGAAAATATATCGATTGACGAGGTCAATAATTTACATGTAGACTTGTCCTATTCTGTGGTGGAATTATTAGGTAATACGTCGATACAATTAGATCTTGGAAATCGTACTTTTTTTTTCGATCCTTCTCAATTAAAATTATGTAGTGAACAGTTGGTGGTATTGGCGAATCAAGGATTGTCGAAGATAAACACGCGGGATATTTACGACGTCCAACGTCGTGCGGATATTTATTTGCATATTACATTGACCGCATAGAGATGTAATCTGGTTCTATCTTCTTGGCAAATCATATATAATCACATGGTATAGCCACAAGTCGATTATCCAAAAGTATGAGTTGAAATGGTTTACTACACCCATAAATAGCAGTTTTATTGACTAAATGATCGCAATCCTCTTTTTTCATATGGGGATCAATTTGTGTAAAATTTTCTTTGTAAATACCGCATCTAAAAATGCAACAATTGAGTTCCGCCACTTCAATTGTAATGCCACAATGAGGACACGTTACTAATAAAATATCCATATAAAATGTGTATATTTTATAGATAAAAGAGTTATTTATCGTTTTCTACGCGTTCGTCTATTTAGACTTTTTCCACCTCTAGATGTAGAAGACCTGTGTTGAGTGCCAGATGATGCGCCTGCGCCCGTTCCTGAACCTGGTGAGGGAGATTTTTGAACGATTTTTATTTTGTATCTAGGTACCAGAGATTTTAATACATTTAGATTGTGTATAATTGCCGCGGTTGGTTCAATCGTGGGGTCTTGCTTATGTGATTTTGTTTTGAATCTCCCTTTCATTATGGGTGGTTGTTGGTAGCTTATATCTGATTGATGTATCAACTCGACAATATCTTTGCGCAATTCATTAATAATAAGAATCGTGTCATCGATATCTTTTATTGATGTTTTGTATGAAACATGGCGAGTTGTGCTCATTATATATAGTAATTATATAAAATGGGTTAACCCAATAAAAATACTATTTATTTTATATAATAAAATTCGCTAAATTATTTTAAATCCTTGAATATTTAAAACCGAGAGATTTTCTTTAAGTAGGTTTATACTTTTTTATTTAAAACGCCAATTAATTTTACACCTTTTAACAATTAAAACACCCATTTTATATGAGAAACGGTGTAAATCTTCAAATGTTTGAATATAAACTAAATTATTTATGAATCATGGAATGAATCATTTCGATAGTTTCGTCATCCTTTTGAAACATAGCATCGAAATTGATTTCGCATGGAGTATCTGCATTGTATGTACATACGATCTGTTGCAATGATGCTGACGCCTGGACCGGAATTTCATCTTCCTCTTCATTGTCTTCCTCTTCATTGTCGGAAATGTCTGTCCAAACCGATGCATTATCATCCGCATCACCATCTTCTTCTTCACCATCTTCTTCTTCACCATCTTCTTCTTCACCATCTTCTTCTTCACCATCTTCTTCTTCACCATCTTCTTCTTCATATTGAATATCAGGAATGAGTTGACGTCGGCACATTGCACATCCGCCTTCACTTGATAACATAATCGATTCAAGTAGACATGAAGTATGATACGCATGACCGCATCTGGTAACTGAAAAGTCGACCATTGTCAGTTCTTCGTAGCAAATGGGACATTCACCCTTGAAACCCGTCTCGAAAATAGGTTGACAAATAATAATCTTGTGTTCCGGAATTTCTTCCACTACATCTGATGCGGCCGCCGCGCTAAACGAATCTGTCGATAAGTCTAGTTCGGCCATGGTCATTGGACCATTGTCTTCATGTGTCATGTCGACACTTAGGTCGGTTGATGAATTGAATGTGGGTTCTATCCAACCTGAACTGATCCATTCATATACAGGCCATTCAGATAGGTCATTATAACATGAAAATACAGTTGGTTCAATGACACCCGGGGTTAATCCCTGGTTCACTAAATTATCAATATATAATTGGGTCCATGAATAACTAAGAGGGTTTTCATTGGTAACAATTTGGGAAATGATGGAAGACATGGTTATAGTTCGCTTTGGCTTTGGATTGGGGGTGTGTCATAAACCTATACACAAAAAGTGTTTCAATTTTATGATTATTGTATTTGGATTAGCCTATTTTTGATATTATTTTCGACGAGTGGTTCGACGAGTGGTTCGACGCGTGAGGTTCCGTCGTCGTGTGCCACCTAATCGCCATGTAGAAATTTCACTTCGAGTCGGTGGTATGCGTTGTAATTGGCGCGGACTTAAAGATTTGGTCCTACGAGTTGTCAATGCCATTTTATTTGGAGATGCAAGAGATATAGTAAACGATTTACCTATAAGTTCTCTTGATACTGCAGTTTGAGGTGAATAATCAACGCGTTTAACTAATTTATGAAAATCATATTGAATAATGTTATTTTTGAAAATGGTGGAAATCAACAATGAAATAATTTCGAGTTGTTCACAGTTATATATTCCGCGTCTCATATTTTCTTTTATTTTGCTGAAATAATCCTGGACACTATCTTCGGATTCGGGCGTTAATACATCTTCTATACCAAAATTAATCAAATCCCGAGTTTTTAAGAATGATTGTATTGGTTCCGCTATAATGGCCGCATTTATCGCGGATTCTCTTTCATACAATTCAGTATTGTTTATATTTACTGTAACGCCAGGCGATCGACCAGTTTGTTTATAACCGTGACGATTATACCACGATTGACCCGAAGATAAAATATTCAAAATAGCTAAATCGCATGAAAGCCGTTTTCCGCCACGATTGCATTGATGCATGACTAGTTCACTTCCATCCACACCGATAACAATATAAGTGAGATCGAGACGTCGTGCGAGTCTTTCTAGTGTGGCCAATATCTCGTTCCCACTCATAGTGCAAGTATCAATATTAGTAACATATAAATAATCATTTTTCATATCAATCTTAAAATCAGTACATCTATCCCCGCCCATAGTGGTTATTTCAACCGATGCATATATAGTAGGAGAATCGCTAAAATGACGTATATTCATTAAATATCTTTGTGGAACAAGAAATACCCTTTTTATCTGATTAATAACTGGATGTTTGTATAAATCATCTCTTGCAGATTCCGTAAGAGAGGCCATATATATTATCTAATATAAAGAGATAATATATATTTACACTTTTTACATTTCAAACGCCGATCTAATGACGCAAAAATAAGAAAAGTGTAAAATCAATATGAATAAAAATATGGGATTTGTGAAATACGCATTTCACAATAAATAACGAATATCAAAGGGAACTATCTACTATTTATTTTGTATATTCTTTATGGCGCGGCCTTCTTGACGACCTTCTTCTTCTTTGGTGCATCTGCAACTACTTCTGGTACTGGTAGTGCAGGCGAGGAATCCTCACCATCCACTTGAACAACTGCCTTCTTGATAACCTTCTTGACTGGTTTTGTCTCCACTACAACAACGGTTTCAGGTACATCTTCCTCCTCTGCGTCATCTAGTGGTACGGGTTGTTGCGTAACTGAATCTTCCCCATCTACTAGACCCTTTCCATCGACTTCATCGTCACTATCCTCGACCAATGTTGAGGGTGCAACTGATACCTTCTTATTATCAACGGATTCGGCGACATCTACCTCCGCGTCCTCATCCACAATCTCCTGTTTTTCGATGGTATCCTGTTCCTCGGGAGACAACTGAATGTGACACTTACCATAGACAGAGACGACTTCACGTGGCTTAACAACACACTGGATCAACTTCCAGGTAAGTCCCCATCCTTTTCCGCCAATCCAAATGCCGCCGCATTGCAATACACATGCTACATTACTCAACTTCGGTACAAAGTCCATAGGTGTCATATTCTGGTTGTCGCATGGAAATAGTTGCACATGCTTGGTATCATAGATTTCGACACCCCAACGACCATCGTAATACGGTACCTTGGCGCGAATCGACGGTGGCTTTGTTGGATCGACCTTTTTCGTATCCTTGTTCTTACTATACTTTAGAAAGGGGAAGAAGGTGTGCTTGAGTACCTCTCTCGACATTTCCTCACCCCACCACAACTCGGCATTCTTGACCGCGTCGTCGAGTACCTGATTCTCGAAATCCTTCAATTTCTTGAGAAACGCATCCGTCGCCGGATTCTTATAATCTTCATTCGGAAAATTCAGGGAAATGCTATACTTGCCGTCGGATTCTCCGTCGTCATTGACGAAATCGGAAATTCCCCACGTCATCATGAGTGGGGTCGAGAAATGCAATGTACGATTGGTTTGCTTGCTGATAATATTGATTGCCTTTCCACCTGACTTATTTGACTTAGGTGCCATATACTTGACTGCATTCGTTTCCCATTCATTTACCGATAGTACAACTGCTTTAGATGATGACATGTTTGATATTATTATTCGCTCGCGTTTGTGATATATATTAGCGGTCAATCTTTAAATCAATTTTATGAATATATAGTCTGACCAATTGTATGTGAAACGTGCAAAAGTATTGCTCCTTACTGCAAGATCGATTTGTTATATTTCTTTTTAGTAAAATGACCAATTCTACTATGTATTTTCTTGGTGTATGGTGCATTTGTGTTCATCATAAAGAATTCGTTTATATGATATAATATTTTTTGCGATATCAATGTATCTTCAATATATTCTGTATCCGTTTTTATGCGATAAAAAGATGTCGAATTTTTATCGCGAAACCAATTATACATAAATTCCAAGAAGGTTTCGGATTGTGTGAATTCGTAGAAAATGCGCGACGCAACCAAACGATCTATAATTGTTTGATATACTAAACCATGATAATAGGATTTGGGTTGAATATAATACACTCGATCGTTCTCCATCTTAGAAAAATGCGTATTATCGATAAAACATATTTCGGTGTTCTTGGGTAATATTGTACATCGAATAAAATCGGTATAGGTTTTATTCTGGGTGGTTCTTAACGATTCGACTATTTGATCACCCACTTTAAACGCGCAAACAATTTGATCGAATAATTCCCGCTCAATATCACATCTTACCAATGCCGACCTTATTTCTGATATCTTCATATATAAATAATTGGAAATCAGATAGGTCCAACTAGATGGGCGTTGGTTATTTGTATAAATATATAATTTGAAACATTCGCCCGAAACCTTCTTATCCATTAAAAAGGACAATATACCAAGAATATTGGTTCTTATGATTTCGGGGTATAAATCCATAAGATTGCAAAAATCCGCAAACATGAGACCGTCGATTTTATAGGACATATTAGTATATTTTAATATACCAGACCATAGCATTTCAATTTCGGCAAAAGATCCAAGTGTTTCATCTAAATCAAATACAACCACTTTTGTCGCATCGAGATTTCGTCTGCGTTTGCGGAATAGTTTCCCGCGATATATTTGTATATATTTATCTTTGATTTTTGTACGGGGTTTGTAATCCACCGCACTCGGTCTTGGTTTTAAATCGCGAAAAGGGACATTGCCTTTCAAAAAATCTTTTAAACTGTTATACATGGTAATCTAACGCGATATAATATTTTTTCGAAATAAAATAATGGTCTTACCGGTATGAAAAAGACCAATATAATTATTTTGTTATAAATATAAATATTGTAATATAGTATATTCATATGTATTTACATAAAAATATACTATTAACATTATGTGACGGAAATATGTATTATTATATAGAATACATTGGACTCCTACGAAGAGATGTGAAACAAATGATTGAAAATATAAATAAATTTACACAAACCCGAGATGTAAACAAACTGCGCATCGAAGTGCATAAATTAATTAGTGTTATTTGCTATTTAGATAAAAACGATGAAATTGTTCATCTGTGTAAATATATATTGCACCAACCCAAGGAAAATCCAGAAATGAAAATACTCGATTATTATACAAATGAAATTATAAAATACGATTTCCGTATTTTATTCTAGGCCACAGTATAGTCGGGTGGCGTTTTTTTATTGAGACACTTTTTCTTTCCTGACTTTGATTTTCGACGTGTTTCATTGTCCATATCATATATACTCTTCAATATTTCCGGGGGATATTCCATGTCTTCCAATATTTTGATGGCCCCATGAACATCTGAAATGCCCGGTGTTAATCGATAAGTATATTTGATTTTACCCAAATCATCGGTGATAACATCCATTTTGTAATTATCGACGGTGTTTGATTTATTAAAACGCTCACATACATCAAAATAATGGGTAGTTAATACAAAATCGACATTACTAAACTTGGACAAATAAAGTAAAAAGGAATACGCCGATTTCGACGCCTCTTCTGGGTTCGTACCGGAATAAAGTTCATCGAATATACAAAAGTGTCGTGTTTTTTCATCACATGTTTCTGTGACCGTTTCTTGTATAATATCCAATATTTCTTTGCATCTACGCGATTCGGCCTGGAATAGACTATCGCGCCCCGACGTATCCGGAATATTGAGATAAGAGTGTATGTGCGTATATGGGTTAAGGCGACACGACTGGTAGAATCCAAACCCAGTTTGTTGTGATAATATAATATTAATTGTCGTTGTTTTCAACATGGTCGTTTTTCCCGATGCATTTGGTCCTGTAATAATAATATTTTTATTGAAAGAACAGTCATTTACGACCATATGTTCTTGGTCAATATGGGAAGGATAATACTCTGCGGTTATACTAGTATCTTCGTCGGTTACATAAGTGGTGGATGAAATATGACGACCATCCAGATTTGATCGAATGCCGCATAAATTATTTACATATCCTTCGAAACCAAACGAATATTGAATACTATCGGCAATTTCTTGGTTCGAATGAATTTCATAATAACAACGCAACATATATCCTGCACCGAGTATCTTGGCGGTAATGTTATTTTCACAGGGAGTAACCTGTATCAACATATCACGCAGTGCGACCAGACGATCGCGATGAGTTACTACATCAATGAAGAATTGAGAATAAGATATTTTATCGCGATTCAATTCCACAAATGTATCCATACTAAGAATCGAATGTTCGAGATATTTAGACATATCACATAATTGATGATTTATCTTGGTCATATTTCTAAAAAACCGATAACACGTATTCACATTGTTGTATATTTGCATCAAATAGAGACCTATAGTAAATATCAAATAAATGAGTTTGTCCCATCTAAGTGTTTGCATATTGGTTATAGCCTTTCCAATAAAATGATTTTTAGCAACCTCTTTTAGAGTGTCAATGTATATTTGGGTCGTGATAGGTACACCCTTTAATTTTAGCAAAATAAAAGGAAAAATTAAAAAAATAAAAGGAATAAATAGACTAATAATGGGCGATGTAATATTAGCAATAGAAACCAATTGTAAAAAAGAAACGGATTTATTGAAATGTTTTACAATATACCAGTCCATAAACGAATATTTTTCCAAGAAATTCGGATCGGCGCGCGTATCCTTCCATATTGTATTTAGCGCGTCGCAATCTATATCGAATTTCCCCGTTTTTTCGGTATAATGATCCAGATGGTTTATTATTTCTTGGGAATCAGTCAAAAAATCGACGTTAGTAGTGAAATGAGTTTTCCATCGTGGTATCAATTTCTTTCCGAAATCATGGGAAGGTTTAAATAGATAGTCATACATACCCTTTCCGTAGTGATTGGCATTATCTTGGGAAATCACCAATTCTAGATCGGTTTCGACAATACTGGACAATGGATGTTTATCCTTTTCGGCGAGATATTCAATAGGTAATTTGAAAGGATGAAATTTAGGAATATTATCTTCAGGTGTATTTATTTCACGCGGTCCATAAATAAGTGTTTCAACTCTTTCAGTAATACATTCTAAATTCATTGGACAACTAGTTAGTAAATTGAAATCCATTATATAATAATTCTTATTTATATAATTATTATATAACGCAGTGCATTATGATAATTTAGCAAAAAATGCAGACAATCCGTCTAAATCTAAAAGGCGGCAGGCAATTCTTGAATATTGGACTTGTAATATCGTTCAATATCCCTCAAGAGATGAACATCCTGTTTTGTCACGAAATTAATTGCCATTCCCTTTCTACCCCATCTTCCACTGCGACCAATGCGATGTAAATACGTATGAGGGTCCTTGGGAATATCGAAATTAATGACCGTACTCACCTGTTGAATATCAATACCGCGTGCGGTAATATTGGACGAGATCATGACACGATATTCTCCGTTTTTAAAAAGATCAAACTCGCGTTTTCGGTCTTCGCGCGTCATATCCCCGTGAATACACCCAACCGCGAACCCTTCTTCCGTCATGGCAGAGTGCAAATCAATGACGCGTTTTACGCTATTCACGTAGATAATACATTGACCAATATTTAATTGCGAAAAAAGATCCTTGGCTGTTTCGTATTTTGCATTGTCAGATGGTAGGGCAATATAATATTGTTGAATGCATTCTAAATTCAATTCTTCTGTTTTCATCATAATACGCACCGGATTACGCATAAATTTGCGCGTTAATTCGACTACATCTGGGGGCATAGTTGCCGAAAACAACAGAATTTGCACATTTTCACCCAAAAACTGGAAAATATTGTATATCTGTTCTTTGAACCCGGCAGATAACATATCATCGGCTTCATCGAGTGCAAAAATTCGAACTTCTTCCATTGAAATATTACCGCGTTTTATCATATCATAAATACGTCCAGAACAACCCACAATAACGTGTGGTTTATTATTCTTCAATTCGCGCACATCATCTGTGACCGAAGTTCCACCATAAAGAGTCTTAACAACGAGACCTTCCATCATATTACCTAGAGATGTAATGACCTTGGTAATTTGTATGGCCAATTCATGTGTGGGTGCTATAATAATTGCCTGCGTAGTTGCAATAGTGACGTCAATGCGTTGTAATATTCCAATCGTAAATGTCCCCGTTTTACCCGATCCTGACTGCGCCTGTCCCAATACGTCGCGCCCATCTATAATAGGTTTAATGCCCCGCTGTTGAATTGAACTTGGATTCTCAAAACCAAAATTGTATATGCCTCTTAATAATTCGTCTTTCAGACCAAATTGGTCCCATTTCTCGATCGTCTTTATTGACGATTCCTCCCCACCCTCTATAATAATCGATTCGTTTGACACACTCATATTCTAATTAAATATATATCGTATTTTTTATATAGGTTTAGGTGTAATCTTCTAATATTCAATTATATTACGGAAAAGACAACAATCTACCAAGAAAGAATATAAATATTATGCCTTAGTTATATTAGCAATATGGCATTTTATACCATTTCGGATTTTAATCATTTTATATTCGATGGTATAAATTACGAATTGACGCAAGAAATTGTCGACAATATCAAACAATTGGAACGGTTAATCGGTGTTCCTGTGGATAATAGAAAGGTAAATAGTAAAATGACTCATCCTTCCACTTCTAATGTCGGAAGTGGGTCCAAGACAATTCACAATCAAAACGACAATTGGGAAACGATACGTAGTTTCAAGTCTACAGAAATAAAAAAAATAGAAGGTATCGACAAAGATCTCAATGCGATCCGTAGTTCTCTTAATAAAATTTCGGCCAAAAATTACAATGTTCAGTCCACTATTGTGATATCGGCAATACAAACATTTATAAATATTTATATTACATCCATCGATTCATGGGACGAAAAAACGGAAAATGCGAACAAATTGGCCAAGATCATATTTGATATCGTATCTACGAGCAAAAACAATTGCGAAATAAATGCAGATTTATATGTCAATCTAGTTAGTACATTTGATTTATTTGATACATTACTTCATAACTTCGTTCAAACCATAAAAATGGATATATCCACCATTGCATATGCCGATCCAAATACGGATTATAACCGATTTTGCGAATATACTAAGAAAAACGATTCACTAAAGACGGCGAACATGTTTTTAGTGGCTCTAGTAAAACGCGGCACATTAGATTCAAATATTGTCATCGATTTATTAACGCATATAAGAATGGAACTTCATAAGAAAATGATTGTGCCGGATAAAACCAATGAAACGGAAGAACTCGTGGACATTATATTCGTTATTTTAGGCGTGTCCAAAAATATAATCTTTAATCACGCAGATTGGATGCCTATATATGAATATATATGTACAATTTCGACAAAGTCTCAAGATTATCCAAGTCTTACTACCCGTGCCGTATTCAAAACTTTAGATATTATTGATCTATATAGAAAAACAAAATAGAGATGTAGATATATTTAGTCGATTTACCCAATACGTGAAAAATTGAAGTATGTAATATCGTAATAGTTGTATAATATTATTAGTCGATGGAATTTATCAAACTTACTCCCGATAATGCATATCAATATGTCGGAAGTGATATAATATTCAAAACACGGAATGAACATATTATAAAAAAAATATTGGGTGTGTCGGATACTAGTAAAACGATATATATAGATCATCCCGATCTAAATAATACATTACAAATAGTGACGAGAAATGTATATGTGATAATTGATTGATTTTTAAAATACATATTATCAGCGATAATGAACATAAAATAAATATACTATATTAATCTATAATATGGTATTTTCAAAGATAACGGGTGAAATTGAATATAATGAAACAAAAGGAATCGATCCAGAAGATAAAGGTTATGAATCTGCACTATATGAGGTCGATTTTTTCGAAAAAGATCTGGTAATTACTCTTGGAAAACCCAAATATACATTTGCTAAATATCACGTAGTATATTATCCAATTTATTTAGTGAATTCGAATAATGGCATAGAAGGCCAACTCGGCGTTTACGAAATAGACGATAAAAAAGTATTGAAACTAAATGACACTGAAGGAGACATAGATATAACTAAATTGGGATATCCTCTTTTTTATGAATTTGCAGAGAGAGTTGTGCGCCAGTCCACAACAAGTGTTTCCAAATATTTGTTGCATTGGGATAAATCGAATCCGGAAAAAGATGAGGAACCTGAGAAACCTGAGGAACCTGAGGCAGTCGTTTCAAAAAAAGACGACGATTCATTAGACGATGTAGTCGACGACATATTTGTTCATCGACCATCGCCTCAAGTTGCAGACGCCGCAAAAGAGTTGGAACATGCCAATAAAATATTGGAAAGAGGGGTGTTTGATATAGATACGAATGCGGTACAACCAAAACAATTGATGGAGGAAACTGAACAAGATGCTAACGATATCAAGTCAAAGTACAAAGAAACATCTAAACAACCATGGATACAAAAATTGATGAAAAATCCATATTATCGCATTCACGAAGTAGAATCCAATGGAGATTGTTTGTTCGCCGTTGTCCGCGACGCATTTAAACAGATTGGTCACAATACTACGGTAGAGAAATTGCGTGCAATTGTCGCCGCCGCGGCAACGGACGGCATTTATAAAGAACATAAACAATTATATAGCGATTTTATAGCTAATATAAACCATTTACAAGACGAAATCGATAAAATACGTAAACTATTGGAAAAGGATATGAAAAAACGGGCCAAAGGAGCGAAAGACAACAAGATGGAACTGGAGGCAGTATTGAAAGAAGTTGCCTCGTTAAAAAAGGAATATAAGCGCCTAAAGGATGAAAAAACCGCAACGGAAGAAAGCGTCGCGGGATATTTAGGCAATATGAAGTCAATCAATAACCTGGATGAATTTAGGCAATATATTATGACATCTTCGTATTGGGCAGATTCTTGGGCAATATCTGTATTGGAGAGAGAACTACTAATAAAGATGATTATATTCTCCGAATTATCTTACAACGAAAATGCAAACGACAGTGTGTTGGAATGTGGGGAATTATCTCAAGAAATCCAAGACGCAGGCCAGTTTGCACCAAACTATTATATTATGACCTGTTATAACGGCAGTCATTACCGTCTATTGAGTTATAAAGATAAACTAATATTTACATTTAGAGAGATACCATATCACGTGAAGATATTGATTACTAACAAATGCATGGAGCGTAATTCAGGCGTGTTTCATCTTATACAAGATTTTCGTAATTTTAATAGCCGTCTGGGTGTCGACGTTGAGGCCGCGGATATCGATGCCTCATCGAAAGACGAAGAACACAATAAATACGAAGATTTATATGATTCAGACATTGTCTTCATGTTTCACTCGTCCTCCCAAAAAACGCCTAAACCGGGCAAAGGATCCGGTGAAAAAATACCCGTAGATAAGACGGGTCAATACTTGGGTCTTGGTAAAATACCTGATTGGCGGAGAAAATTGGACGATTCTTGGGATCAAGCGCCGTTTTCGGTAGATGGAAAACGATGGTTATCCGTGGAACATTATTACCAAGGTGCCAAATTCAAAAAGGGGTTTCCCGACTTTTATGCCCAATTTTCTATAGAAAGCGATAGTGATATATCGAAGGATGTCGAACTCGCTAAATCGGCCGGAGGAAAAACTGGCAAAAAACGCGGCGTCGATAAATTACTCCGCCCCAAAAGTATCGTAGTTGATCCCGATTTCTATGGACAAAAACGCAATGAGTTGGAACGTGAAACTGCAATTCGAAGCAAATTTAATGAAAATATTGATCTAAAGGAATTATTGAAATTAACCCGACCCGCAAAATTACTGCATTTCGTCCGTGGTAGTGAACCCGAAGTAGACACTATTCTCATGAAAATACGTAATAGTTTGGATTAGAAGTGTATTAGAGTGGAATTAGTAAAATTTTCTAATGTAATATTCATATACTATTATATAGTATATGAAAAGAGCATCTTCTAAGTTGCGTGACTTTGTGAAACGGGAATTGTCGAATAAAGAAATAAAACCATTCAAGTTCTCCAAGACAAACGTCCCCTTTATAATGACCTTATATAGATTGTTATTAGATGCCGATGCCATTTGGCCGAGTATACCTCGCTCATTTATGCCAGTGTCAATTAACGACGCAAAGGGACCAGATTTCGAATATAGTCCTACCAAAGTAAAAAAAACCATATTAGAAAAGGTAAGGGAAGGTCGCGTATATACATTCGCCGTGAAAACTAAAATAATCAAGGTCACTATTATGTTGGGTGAAATGATATCACATGACAAAATAGATCGGGTATGCGATAGTATTATCCGACGGATTTTTATTTGGCTATATATAGCCACCCAATTTGCAAAAAAACAATGCTCAGACACGATCAGTATTTATTTGTATTTTACGGACGAGTCAAAGGAATTACCGTCTAGTCGAATGATACCTGTAGATCAGATTAATGTGAATACCGCATACACTGTACCCTGCCGGGGATTTATATACATATATCGGTCAGAAGAATGGTTCAAGGTGTTTATACATGAAACATTCCATAATCTAGTACTCGATTTTTCTGCCATGTCCTCGCGAGGCTCTACTAATAAAATACTCTCCCTACTACCTCTGAATATTACCGACGTTCGGATCTATGAAACATATTGCGAAACATGGGCGAGAATAATGAATACCATGTTTTTAGCACATGCGAGTACACGCGACAAACGAAATACACAGGTCGTATTAAGAAAAATGGAACAATTCATCTATTTAGAACAACAATTTTCAATGTTTCAATGTGCTAAACTATTATATCATTATGGTCTCACCTATGCCGACATTATAAAAACCAATTCGGCCTCGTCGAAAGGATTAACACAAAAACGACTAAAATACAAAGAAAATACGTACGCCCTTTCTTATTATATAATAACGCCCATTTTGCTATTTTTCGCCGATGTATTTATCGATTGGTGTATTATGAATAATCACAATTCATTGGATTTCGATAAAACCGAGGCGAATATCGGAGAATATTGCACTTTAATAAAACAATATTATCAAGATCCGGATTATTTATTTGCAATGGATCATATTACGAATTCCCACAATGAATTAAAGGCGAACCAATCAACCAGTTTATTGCCATTTGAACTGGACAATTTACGAATGACCGTATTAGAGATATCGGATCTAGACTAGGGTCAATACGAAAAATTGATTACCGTATTTTGCCAAAAAAAAAGACCAATAAACGGATCATGGGTATTAAAGATCTAACTAAATATTTCAACGATAATTGCAGTGAAAAGGCAATTAATAAGAATCATCTTGTCAAATATCGCGGAAAAACAATAGTAGTAGATACGAGTATTTATATGTATAAGTTTAAAACATATGATCGCCTAGTCACTAATATGCGTAAGATGATTACTATATTGCTAAAATACAATATCACACCCCTTTTCATTTTCGACGGAAAACCAACCGCCGAAAAAAATGCGACACGTCTGGAAAGATATCGAGTAAGGCGTAACGCAGAAAGTAAATATTATCAAATACAAGTGGAATTGGATAACTTGCGCGCCCTAGGTGAATCGCCATATACGGATGAAATAGAACGATTACAAAAACAACAGGAAATAGTAAGAAAACAGTTTGTACGCGTAACTCATGAGGACAACTCGTCCGTAAAGGATTTATTAACTTCGTATAATATCAAATATATTATTGCACATGGAGAGGCCGATCGACTTTGCGTCGAATTAGTGCATATGGGAAAGGCATGGGCATGTTTGAGCGATGATATGGATATGTTTGTATATGGATGCCCGCGTGTCATGCGACACATAAGTCTAAGAGATGATACAGTAATATTTTATGATACAAACAAAATATTACATGAAATTGGCGTAGATCTACCATTATTTAGGAAAATGATCATCTTGACCGGTACCGACTATAACAAGAGTGTCAACGTTGATTTATTAGAATCCTCTAATTGGATTATGGAATACAAAAAATCTACAAATGAAGAAGATTTTTACGATTGGATCAATACAAAAATCAAGGACGGTATTGTAATTGATTTGACCATTTTGAAAAAAACATACAATCTATTCTGTCTGGGGGAAGAAAATCGTTATATTAGTGATGCCAATAATGACCCATGATAATCTTCAATACCGGTATGTGTGAGGTTGATCGTTACATCAATAAAAATGTCGCCGCCCATTTTTATCCAGCGATTGCTAAATAGCCAGTCTTCCGATAAATAATGCCCATCTTCTACGGCACAATCGAATATAGCATATGCGTAATTATTTTCAGTTCCACTTAAAAACCCGATATCGTCGATGTATTTAGACGATGGAAATTCGGCAAACATTTTTTCAATCACCTCGCGTTTTATCATCATAAACCCGGTGGCTAGATGTCTAACCTTGGCTAAATTATTCTCAATCGTTAATATGTTGGCTAAATAATTGACATTATATTTCAATAAATTGAATTGAATCATTTTTTCGTCGCTAAACATGCCATTTAACTGCGATTGGGCCAATTTATTTTTCCACGTTTGGATAACATTTGTGTTATACGGGTTTTGTTCATCTTTGACTAATTTATTCCAATTATAATTTTTAATTGGATATATGCCACCACATACCGGTTTAGTTGACAATACTAGTTTAAATATATCGATAGGAGACCATGATATATCATTATCAATAAATATAATATGTGTCATTTCCGGATCATTCATTGCCTTGGCAACCAGATTATTACGAGCTCTTGACACCAAACTGTCATTTTTGCAAAACTGAACTACCAATGGGAAATTATGTTGACGGAATAATGCGATTGTATTCATCAAACAGGTAACATACGTCAAAAAACACATACTTCCAAAACAGGGAGTCAATATATATAATTTAGGCCGGTTATCCTCTACAAACTGTTTTATAATTTGATCAAATGTATCAATTGTTTGAGTATTTTGAGACGTGCTCAGACTATTTGATGATTGTGAAAATACGGGTTCTATATCTTCATCCACGGATTCAAATGACGGTTGACCTGACATAATAATACTAATATTAGTATTATTTTTTTAAATACTTATCATACATATTTATAATAAGTATTTGAATATTTTTATATATAATTTTATTAATCGGTACCTTTATGTAAACAATGCGCCTACTTTTGCACTAACTTGGACTTCACCGTTCTAGGACGACGCTGGACTCTTACAAATCCTTCGTTGTCTTCACCCTCACTTACTGGACGCTTACTCGAATTGCGCGACGCCTTAGACGCATCCAACTCAGTAACCACATCCCTTTGAACGCGACGCTCCGGACGCTTCGATGGCTGTGACTCCAAAATCAATCTGCGCGTTTCGCACATAATAGGTCCTCCCTTGATTCCAGTAATGCACTGCGCATGATACTTGTGCTCGTCGTTTTCCGACGTCTCCAATACGAACTCGACGTATTCCCCTGGAACAAGATACTTATATTGCGAATCCGCAACGTTGATAGACGAAAAATGGACGAAAATATCCTCCCCCTTTTGTTCGACATCATCCTGAACCGTCACGAATCCATATCCTGCCTTGTTATTAAACCACTTAACAATACCGACTAGACGCTTAGATTGATCCTCGACAGACATCTCTCTTATACGTATATATGATGGGTTCATTTTATATAGTTTATGATATAATTATATTGCTTTAACCCATATTTTACTCAAAAAAAATAGTTATCCAATCTGAATAATCGATTGTATTTTCATATTCTAACTGATAACAAGTTCGCATATAGTTATATATCTTGGTCGACTGTATAACCGATGATATATTTTCCCACGATTTGGATGCGGACATCTCCTTCATATTCGGTGCGTTTTCCCAAGAAAGTGTTCCCAATATCATTTTCATGTATATATATCCCAATGAAATGAGATCGTCGCGGCGTGTGGGTTCCACTAAATTGTGCACATTCGGACTTACATATATAGGCGTTCCAATAATACTATCCTTTCCTTCTTTATATTTTATGTGTTTAACGTCTTCATCTACATAAAATGTGGCCAGTCCAAAATCTATGAGAACCAATTCTCCCCCTTTCAACATAAAATTGGCAGGTTTTATATCGCGGTGAATGACATGATGTTTATGTATTGTGCGTAAAATATCCAACAATACTGTCATAATTCGGTCTGGTCGATCCATCATGTTATTATGATCTGTAATATAGGTATCTAATGACATATCATAATAACTCATTACTACGGTGGGGTGTTCGCGGAAAATACCATACCAATATACCGCGGGTATTTTGGTACACCCGCGATTTCTCAAATAATTTAGTATGGTTGTTTCATGTTTAAGTATTTTAATATCGGCAATATTTTCATGGGATTCAATTTTTATGGCCACCGGCTCTCTATCCTTTATTCGTAACCCCTGATATACGACGCCAAATTTCCCTCGACCCATTTCATTTAATATTTCATATTTACCAAGAAATGCATTTGACATATAAAGATATATATCTTAGTATTTTTATATATTAATTGTGTATAGATATGGCGAAACTCACGCCAATTCCCACTAAAATGGTTTCTATCAAAATAGAAGACAATGTAAAGAGTAAAATATTCAATTGGACATTTGCCTTACTCTATTTCCTGTATTTCTTAGTATTTGCAGGTGTTTCAATAGTAGACGTAAAGTATGTTCATATACTAACATTTATTATCCATTTCGGTATCTGTGTATTTTTATTATGGCGATTTAACCCATATATTGATCATGTGCTAAGACCATACGATTCCGATATCATATTTTCGTCCGCAATTATTCTGTTAATAAATACCCTTTCCACCCAGTTTGGTACTGGATATATAAGCAATATTGTCGCCTATTTCCAAGAGTCTTTACAAACCGATATTAGTGAAGTATTTCGCCTCTGAATAGATTAGTCATTGTCGTGAACAACATAAATAAGATTCGCATTATTTTCTATCTAGGTAAATAATATGAATAAGCGCGATTTCCAAGAAATTGTAGAGAACGCTATTAGCGACCCGTCGTTAAATTCTACCATTGATATAGCTAATTTACTAAATGCCGTAGAAAATAATAAAAACGCCCATTTAGATAATAAAACACTCGACGATGTTTCCCGTGAAAAGTTGGAACAACTCGCGATAATAAAGGATCGCGATGCAATAAAAACACTTTTTTCTAAATTAGTAGACTATCGTTATGTAGATGAAATATACCAATTACACCGTGGAAAACATGTACGTTGGATTCGACATACCAACCCCGCCGATTTGAAAACAGGTGGGATAGTAGTCGATATCAAATTCTTGGATACGGGGACGCATGTCTTGGTAAAAAACAATTTCAATCGATTTATCCAATACAAATATGATGATTGTATTACGTTTCAAAAAATGTCAACTGATGAAATGCTTATATTGGCCGCATATGATTCAATAACATCATCCGGTTGAACCGGTGTTTATAATGAAAAAGATCAAGTATATGAATCTGCAAACCAATTTAAAATAATATCACTTATTTATATTATATCATGCTTTCCAAGTTTGCAATTCCCGATACGGATTCAACTAAAATATCTACTAGTGCGTTACTGAAAGAATCCAATAAATCGACCATTCATTTAGCAAAATACAAATTACCCGAACTCAAAGTAATCGCAAGGGATTTCAAACTTCATGTAACGGGAACAAAACCCGTTCTAATTAATCGCATCGAAGAATATTTTAAACGAACTGCCAATACAATAAAAATACAGAAATGTATTCGCGGATTTTTCGTGAGAAAATCGTTTAAAATTAGGGGCGATGCGTTAAAAAACCGAAGTCTGTGTGTAAATGACACTGATTTTTATACGATGGACCCCCTCGTTGAAATTCCACATGACCAATTTTATAGTTATACCGATGCCAAGAATTTCGTCTATGGATTTAATCTCAATTCGTTGATTATGTTATACAAAAAAAAGGGGTCGATATCAAACCCATATAACCGCGAAAAAATGGATCTGGTAAATATTTTGCGTTTACACAGTTTGGTAAGTATCATATACAAGGATTATGTGCATGATAATGAAAAGGTCAATGCGCCGACCCCCGTATTACAAAATCGAAATACGGTTATTGATGCCTCGCAAAACACTATTATTACATCTAATCCGGTTCAGACAAATGAAGAAACGCCGATACCATTATCCACCGTCAATTCGGTGATCAATTATTACGGCATTCGTCAATACGCCGATATAATAAACAATAATATTGCTAAATTGACATTAATTCGTACGCGATCTCTAGATGTTCGCGTGCGCGAAGTCTTTATGGACATTGATCAATTAGGTCACTATACCGATTGCAATTGGTTTTTGAATTTAGACCGTCGAAGTCTCTATATTTTCTATGTTGAACTTGGAAATATTTGGCGGTATCGCGCACAGATGTCAAACGCCACAAAATACCGCATTTGTCCATACGACCCGTTTTTAAACGTGCTTCCGTCGATCACAATAACGACCCCCATGTTATCTGCCGATCTTTTGAGAATGGCCAGTTTACGTGTAATAGAGAATTTAGTATATATGGGAATCGATTCAGATTATCGAAATTTAGGTGCATTTCACGTCTTGACCGGATTGACTTTAGTTTCAGTTGCGGCACGTACTTCCATGCCCTGGTTATACGATTCTATACTATAATATTATCCAATGTCTCGATATTAGATAATAGCGCGTGGGAATATATAGAATCCGTTTAATTTAGGGATTTTTTTATTTATAAAATAAATATATTCGATGGACAATTGTATCACATGGGAAATGGTTTAGCAATTGTTATTGAAAATATAAATGCGTTAAATGATTTAAAAAACTAGGTATATATAGTGTATAAGACGAAAATGGTCCGAACGAATAACAAGTCCTCTACAGTCCCAGTTGCCTCATCTAGTGCCGCCGCCGTCCCGGTTCAGAATGCCGCCGTTTCTGACTCTACCAAGAAGTCGAAGAAGCCAAAGTCTGCCGTATCCGCCCCTGTTTCTGCCTCCGTTTCTAGCCCGGTTGAGACAGTCAGTCCGGCCGATACCGTTTCCCCTGTTGAGAATGTCGTCGTTTCAAATGTGGACGCCGTGGATGGTGTCAATAGCCCTATTACTCAAAAGTTGAGCGAGTTTTCTGCTAAGCTACAGCAGGTTGCCGGCGTTATCTCAACCCTGAAGACCGAGTACCGAGTGTTGGAGAAGGCCATTCAGCGTGAGTTAAAGGCGAACCAGAAGACTTCCGCCAAGAAGGCCAGACGTGCCGGTAATAGAACTCCATCTGGGTTTGTCAAGCCGACCTTGATCAGTAACGAGCTAGCCGTCTTTCTAGGAAAGGAGCCTGGAACTGAGCTAGCCCGCACTGCCGTGAGCAAGGAGATCAATCAGTACATCCGCGACAATAATCTCCAGGATAAGGAGAATGGTCGCAAGATCAACCCCGATGCCAAGTTATCTGCACTACTCAAGTTCAGTCCAGGTGATGTCCTTACCTACTTTAACTTGCAGAGATACATGAAGCATCATTTCCGCAAGGCAGAGCCAGTCGCCGTCGTCGCTACTGCCTAACTATAGTCTTGAAAACAACAAAACTATAAAAAACAATATAATAAACTAAAAATATAGGATGTTATAGATATCCTATATTTACTATTCATGATCAGAATCGCCTCCACTATCATAAAAAAGTGAATTATCATCACTTTCTTCGGATATCAGGGAACCTTCGGACGCATCTCCAACATCGTATTCTACATTCATATAATCCATATATTCTGTAAATTGTACATGATTTTTCATAAAATTTACGTCCGCAATATTAAAGGGCAAATGAACATCATTGAAATATATCTCTCCCTTAAATTTTCCAAAGGGTCGATTTAATTCAAATACTTTTTTTACGCGAATCATTTTGCGACCAAACCTCGGATTATATTTATGAAAATGATGCAATTGACTATATAAATGATCCATCGATTGTTTTTGCACAATAGTAGACAATGAATAGGCCCATTGAAAATACATATATAAATACGGTTTAAAGACCTCTATTATGCGACTACTGGGAAAGTCGTGATGTATTTTAATCTTGGAATATTCACGTATCATAGTGTATATTGATCCTAATAAAACATCCTTTGACATTGTGGCAACGTGGTTTTTTATATAAAAATCGCGAATAATATATTGATTTTCGCGTTGAAATCGCAAAATATCAAAATTTGACTCAAAAAACAGTTGCATCAGTTGCGGAGTTGCGCAATTCGAAGATCGAACAAAAAAATATATATTATACAAATCAGCCTTGGTAAATAGAATATTGTTATACGGATTCTTTAATGGAATTGGTTCCGAAAAAAAATAGGGTGAATGGCTAAGATTTCGATTAAATAAATGTACTATATCATTTAGTGTAAATAAATAAATGCGCCTTTCTTGGTAAATTTCAACAATATTGATTGATCCGCGATCAATCGGTGACATCAATAAATCGATCGAATTATATTGCACTGTTCTTTTATGTCGAAACACCTTGACAAATCTCACCAACGCAAAATATGTCTTCTGTGCCAAGTTAAATATTGAAAATATATCGATCTTTTGTTCAACTGATAAATGATTATCTCTTAGAATATTTCTAATAAAGGTATATTTATCATGTTTCGGCGTTGAAAACATATTCATATAATATCTATATTGGGTCAATGTGATAGGATAATAATGTAAATGTAACCACGTTTTTAATTGATCTTCGATCTTGGTAGAATATATTACATTTTCTTGGTTTATTATTTTCTGTACAATGTAATCATGCATTTATGATTATTACCAAGACAGTTTTATATAATTATACACAATCTTTATTTTGTGCGTTAGCTAGAATGCGTATACGAAACATTTTTATTATCGTCATGTATAAAAGTAACAAATGCACATTGGACAATTTGAAATACATAAATGCACTAAAACAACAAGTGCACTGTTTCTAATATCGTTCATATATTATTTATATTGGTCCAAAAAAAATGTTAATGAAGTTATTTTGGGATGGTGTTTAATTATCGTCTTTTATTTTTCCCAGTTATTTTGGCACAACCCAATTCGCGGATCTCTTATACACAAACTAGATGCCTATATTGCCAAGATATCCATTGCCTATTTTATTGTATATACGTTATTTTGTAAAAAAATGCGATATGTACAAATTACCCAGTATTTGTATATGATATGTATTGTAATTATGGCATTTTATCTTAGTAATTATTATTCTAACCAAGAATGGTGTTCTATAAAACACATTATATTTCATACCATACTCCATCAAGTGTGTTTTTTATTGTCATTGTATGCGTTTATACCATAATATTTATTCTAGAAATTGAAATCCATCCTTTGGAAACTTTTGCAATATCCAATATGGGAATGGTACGTGATGAATACCCTTATTCGCGGAAATATGATGTTCTTTGCACAATACCACCATATTGAATCTGGAATCAACAAACAGATCCGGATTTTTAGCCACTTCGTCCCAATCAAATGCGTCACCAATATTTTCACCGGTTTGTATATTATAACAAATGTTGGCAAATTCACCGAATTTGTGCCAGTCGATTGCATTCTGCGCCGCCTTTTCTACATAGAAATGATGCGTTTCGGTAATGGCCGCGGCAGAATTACCATCCGTTTTATGCGATTTTCCACATATAAAACATGGTAGGTCACGACGATGACATAATTCATGATGGGTCTTGGTATAAATGGACGAATTTTTCCTTTTTTTGTGATGCGGATAATTGACCGTATAATGGGATGTCATTTTTACCGCATGGGCTATATCATCATCTTCATTATGAACAGTGACGTCTAAAATCTCATCTCTACTCTGTGAAGTATAGACATTCGGTACGCTTCTCCGCATATAACTGCAACATTGATTACCCATTTCACCGATTAGTTTGTATTATATAATACAATAATACAATCAATTTTACACATTTGGTAATATATACAATTTATTTCTTCTTGCGGTATCGGCGACGCGTACGTCTCGGGTTATATCCAAATAATTCGCGATGTGTAGCATTTCGAGAAGGAAATGCCAACTGGTTCGATATTGCAGATTCATATTGACGTCGTGTATATCTATCTGGGCTAAATGGACGTAACAACCATTCCAATGTAACATCTTCTTCGGGATTTGCATATGCAAAATGCGATGGATCCATGTACACCCATCCGTCCTCTTCTATTAATGACACCATTGCATGTGTCATATTTTCATCAAACTGGCGTCGATTTATACTTCTAGTACTGCCCCCCCCACACGACAATTCGAGTACATCTCCCATAATGTCTTTTGTCGCATCTAAATATGGTGGCAATAGTTCGTGATTACATACATTCTCCGACATTTCTTCAACTAATTCATTCAAATGGGCTAAATGAGTTTGTACCGTTGTTCCTCTAGAAGAAGAATTTCTAGATCCGAACCACCGTTTCAAATAGCGAACGCTGGTATCCCAAATATGGTGACCAATTTCTTCGGGGGTGGGTGAACCATATTCCTCTAATTTGCGGTCTAACCATCTTTCACCGAATGCATCGCTTGTAACACTGCTAATTGAAGTGGCGATATCGATTATTAAATCGGTGTCTAATCCATATTCGGTGGGTTCATTTTCGATCGTTTGCCTTTTCATTTTATCTAGACGTATTTGTTTTTCCACAACGCGTTTTCTAATACGACTGGAAAATAGAGGACGTCCGGTGTGATTGTTTCTTATTGCATCGTCCATAGCTAAATAACGATGCGGAGGTGCCTGTATATTCCATACTTCGTCTGGTACGATAAAAATATTGCTCGAATTAAATTCGCGAACTAAATAAAAGATACGGCGACCCAATTGACCGAATGGAATTATAACGGCATGTAATAGTGCATCCGTATCCATGCCATATTCTGTGGGTTCATTCCAACTTGCAGGTACACCTCTTCGTATTTGTTCTCCATCTCCTAATAGTACAGTATTATAATTCTCCCCCCACGTGTCATCTCCAATATAAAAAGTGAATCCATGGGTATTCATGACCGTGTCTGCTATCCAATTATACAAATGTATAAATGAGGCAGGAACAAATCGTAGAGTCGTTATGAATGTATTATACACAATATCCCAGAAGATACGTTTGGGTTTTTTCGATGCACCGGGTTCGTAATCATACATATCAATTAATATTTGCATCGCAAATCCCCAATAACGTAACACAATTTGAAGTGGCATTAAAAGAAAGAAATTAAGTAAAAGTATTACCGATCCGGTACCGCCAATTAAACGATAGATTGGCCATAATTGAATAGTGCCCACTTTTGCGTCTGTCTTAAAACTTGCACCAAACGTTTCAAATATTGAGAAAAAGTCGCTAAATACGATATGGGCAAATTCTGTGCCATAACGTAATGCTTTAGTTAAATTTACCCATAAATTGTATAGGGGTGTATATATACGTTTAAAAAAGGAATCTTCTGTAAAATACTGATGCCATTTACGCATTCCCATGAATTTGCCATTAAACCCGAATTCGTAATGTTCAATTTCTTCTAATATTTTTTTTAATCGGTCGTCGAGTATGTTGCTAGCAACTTGTTGTGGAATAGACCCCTTTTTCTTAGGATCACGCGAATCCTTTGGGATATAAATAGGTCGTTTTGGTTTGACGGGTCTCTGTCTTCTAGTTTGTTTTGATTTTGCATTTTTTTCTATTGGTGTTGGCTGACCTATTATTGGCGCGGCCTGCGTTACACCCGAGATTGCCTGCCATATACGTTGCCCTATTGTGGTTTCACCCGAAATAGATGGAACTCTATCTTCTGCTAAAACAACAACGCTCGGTTGTAATAAGGCTTCGCCGTCAACGGTCGATGATAATGCTACGTGGTTATTATTCAACTCTAATTCGGTCGGTGGTGGATAATTTCCCTTTTTGCGTCGAATCTTTTCCGCGACGCGTTGTCCAACAATTGTCTTAGGTGCAGGGTTGGTTCCGATTTCATTAAACGGCGGTGAAAATGCGGGAAATGAAGTTGGATTTGGATGCAAAGTTGGTTCGCGATAAGGTACAAACCCTGGAGGTATTTTTGGTTCAACCTCATCCAATCCTCTTTCTTTAGCAAATGTTTTAATTTTTTCGGCCACTTGTTTGCCGAATTTTGATGTTTTACCTATTGCGGGTTCTTGAACTACAGATTGTGAAGTTAATATTTTTGGGCTTTCGGGTGAAGAAAAAACGGGCAAAGATGCCGCGGCGGTCGTGACCGCTGGTCTTAGAGATGATTCTTTATATGGAACAAACCCCGGAGGAGAAAAAGATGGTACTAAGTCAGATGTTGCAGATACGAAAACTAATTGACCAACTCTCAACCCACCTACGTCAATAATATCAGTCGTAGCATTACCTACTGTATTGACCATGCCCTTTCCTTCGATTTCAATCATTATTTCTTCACCAGTCGCATTCACATTAACTGGACCTGTAGTATAACCTAATAATCCAGTATCTAAATCCAATATTGCACGAACCGCCGATGGGAGTTCCATATCCACCGAAAGATCACCAACTGGCATACAATCTAAATTTTCAAGACGATAAGGTGTTAATGGACCCATGGATAAGTCGGATTTTATTGGTGAAGTTGTTTCTATATTAAATCCATATAAACTACATTCTGAAACTACTTCTGGGTCATCTAAAAAATCAGTCCATACATCTTCGCACCATACGCCCATATTTTCATCATATGCTTCTTTCAATTCGGCATCCAATTTAGAGATAGCGATTATTTCGCGCTCCTCGTCAGTTCGTGCCACAAACCCGGGTCGATTAGGTGCAATAGCGGCTACCAAAGAAACCACAGTTAGAAATCCGAATGAACGGCGATTAAATGTTCTTAAACTTTCTTGGAATTCTTCTTCTTTTGATTTACGTTTTCCTTTTTTAGGTGCGGGAGGGGGTGAGGGTGAAGATGAACTCGGCGAATCGGGTGGTGTAAACCCTTTTTTTCGAATTATTTTAGGCGCAGAGGTTGCACCCGCGGCCGGTTTAGGCGGCGAAGGTGGACCGGTCGATGAACTCATTATTACTATATAAATATATATTATTTAGTAATACTTATATCTCGAAATATCAGATATCTAAATATTATTTATTTCACATGTTTACGTTTTTGTGTATTTACTCGTTTTTTACGATATCTTCGCGAAATCTTTATCGTACGTTTATGAAAAGAAGAACCGCCGTTATGTTCACTGGACCTGCGATCCCTAGACCTAGATCTAGACCTAGAGCTAGATCTTGGCCTGCGATCACTAGAGCTATATCTTGGCCTGCGATCCCTAGAGCTAGATCTTGGCCTGCGATCCCTAGAGCTAGATCTAGATCTTGGCCATTCTTTATGGGGGAGGTGTCTTAAATTACCTTTACCTGATTCTAAACGCTCTTTCGATTTCATAAATATATCAAATTTTGTTTGGAGTTCTTCTTCATTTCCAATACTTAAAAGTTGACCTATTGATATATCTGTTTTAATTAATTCGGCGGTTAGTGGCGAATCCTTTTCTAATGATCTTTTTACGGAATCCAATACTTTGGATTCCAATACTTTGGATTCCAATACTTTGGATTCCAATACTTCGGGGTAAATGATTCTTAATATGCCTTGTATTCCATCGACATCTGCATATGTATCATCGGTTTCGTTTAATTCACGTGAATCACTGATTAGACGTTTCGAAGTAAGAAGTAATTCGTCATCTAATGGAATACCCGCCGGAAATAAAATATTTCCCTCCAATACACCCTTACATACAAATCCCGCAATAGTATCGACGACTGCGGTGACCGATGGAAAGTGTTTCCAAATATTAGAGACAACGTATTTAGAAGATGATGACGATGATGAGTCAGATCCAAGTATCTGATTTTTTAGACGTATTGAACCTAAAACTAAATGATACAACACAAATCCAGATACAAGTACTCCTCCTACCTGATACCATGCCCCTAAATTAAGTTCTCCTATTAAAATAGCACTTGCATTTTTAGTAATACTATATGCATTTTCCATAAATTGTATACCCGTCGTACACCCAAATAAAACGTTTTGATAAAATCCGTCCTGATTTTTTAAAATTGTATGCCATTCAAATGCAGTATGAGCCTCACCGCCGATTTGTATCAACATCGGAAACATATTTTCTTTCAATTCTTCAATATATGCATGGCAAATCCACTCAGGAATACCTTCATTTAAACATATTGCAAGTACAGTTTCTTGCCCCAATATAGACACCGGACCCGCCATACATAAACCGCCAAACGCAATTAGAATAAGACCATACAACGTATTTCTTCGTCTTTCTTTGTCGTTTGTAATACTTACATCATTGGGATGATCTATCGATAAAATAAGACTATTGCCACGGCGTTCGGAATCCATGGGTGGTACCATAACAGATGATGTGGATAATTCATCTACGGCTGCATTTTGATCTACGGCTGCATCTTGACTACCAGACATTATATATTATATTAACATAAAATCATTACTATATCTTCATTTGTCTAAACACTATCGGCGAATTTCATAAACCCTATCGGCGAATTTCAATATAAAGATTAATTGATACGAACGTCTAAGAATGATCGTTTATTCATTTTCTGTGTCGTTACAACTGCGCCATTTTTAATATAAAAAAACATATAGAAACGATTCATTAATTGCTGAAACCAGGTCGCATTATTATCCATACTTTTCCTTATAGAATCAATATAGGGTCCTGTATTTGGAATATATTGACCCAGATTCATCGTTGTAAACCCGTCCGAAGGTTTAATCGTATTTAAATCAACATGCGGTTTAATCTTTGACGGATTTCCATACATCATATTCATGAACTTTATAAACATGCCCGATTCTTGTTTCATTGTTTCCGCAATAGGCAAATATATAAATGAAACCAAATATAATATGAAAAAATATAAAATAACAACCATAAATAATACAATTGTTCCGTAAATAGCATTTGCCATACTCTGTGGGCCAAATAAAAATGTATCTTTATTAATTGGTGTCGGAATTTTACCCATCCAACTTAAAAAATGCATATCATTCATATTAGTATCTGTGTTTCTATCACTCATAATATTACAAACAGTTATATTATATTTTTATAATATTTATTCATAAAATACATAAAAAAAGTTCGATAGATATAGAATACGACGCCATGAGTTTAAATAATGCTGAACGCCTCGATTTGAAACGCCTAGTGGACGAGATGGAATGCGAGAATAATACCGAAACGATACGAAAAATAAAACATAGTGTCCGCATTCGTGACGATATACGTAAGTTCGAGGTATTAAAAAAGAGTCGCGCCGATCTAAGAAGAACAGACGAGACTGCATTCATAGAATTAGCTAAAGTCGAATGTGTATTTCTATATGATAATTATACCGACATATTTAGCAAGGTTGCTAAAGACGAATTGGATCTCTTGATTATGACTAAATTGTTGCATATTCTGAAAATGATCGAGGACGGCGACGTCGATCAACACGAAGGTTCGGTATTAGTGGGTAAAATGTTGAAAGAGTTATATATTGATTCTGCATTAAAACGCGCAGACAATTTGGACAAAGAGAATGCGACCGCAGTAGAACCAAAAGAAGAGGGTGTGTGTATATCTTGGAAAGAATATAAAAAGGTACATTTGAATTAAACGTTTGGCATCATTTTAGCAGATATCCAAAGATGGTACTTGGTGATACTTGTCGTTATTTTCAATAGTATAATATTTCATTTTATGTAAATAGCCAAAATTATAATACCATTGTCCAATCCATATAATATATTATATATAGCCCTTTCACTTGAAAGAAAACATTTTGATATTGTGATATGTTTTTAGGATGACATAAACAATCTTTACCTTTGTGTATTATGAAATGGTCGTTATAATACACCTTTTCGCATTGAAAATGCGCAAACGCAACGTTATCTTTAACTCATTTACGCCCACAAAGTGGGCGTGTTGAATGAAAAAGGTGTAAAATAGTATTTATTATATTATTCGTCCATTAACATCAATGCCATTGCGGCATAATTGTGTAAATCGATTAAAGTATCTCTAATCCCCTCATCCTTTATTAAATTTACGCCATTTTTTGTGATAGACATGGTGCGTTGTAACTTATCTTCTATTCTCATTAATACGCCAATAACTCCATATTTGGCGAATGCATCGCCATAATCGGCATTTTTTTTGGTAAATAATTCAAGTGCCTCAGTTTGAATCTTTTTCATTTGCGCCACTCTATCCATTTCAATATACAACCTAAATTATTATATTTATATTATTTATATAGATAAATTCGACGGTTTAAATGACCAAAATTGTAAATAGAATAATTATACCAGTTATTGTTATTTTATGGTCATTGTCGTTTCATTTATTCAATATAGAGAATTACCAAGGTTTGGTAAACGATCCACCACCGTTTAACCCAAAAAACAAATACAAATATTCGGCAGTCATCGTGGAAACAAAAAAACACAAGGCTCTCCAATTCGTATTGGAAAATATTAGAGATAATCTATCGAATGAATGGGGTATTGTTCTTTTTCATGGAAATAAAAACATAGATTACATTAATAACATTATTGCCGCCTCTGGAAAATTAAATGACATCCGTTTAGTTAATATAAATGTAGATAATTTAAGCATTAGCGACTATAATAAATTATTAATAAATGAACATTTTTATAAGCATATCGATACTGAAACAATATTAATATTTCAAACCGATTCAATGATATGCCCTCAACACAAAGACGATATAAATAATTTTTTAAAATACGACTATGTTGGTGCACCGTGGACAAATAATACGATTGGTGATGGCGGGTTTTCTTTACGAAAAAAAAGTAAAATGCTCGAAATAATAAAAAAATGTCCATATAATAACGAAAGTGAAGATGTGTATTTTTCATCAAATAAATGTGTAAAACTCTATATGCCCAAATTTGAAGAAGCAAAAATGTTTTCTACCCAAAGCATTTATAACAAAGATAGTTTCGGTATCCATTCCACATGGAAATATATATCTGATAAAAAAAAAATGGACGAGAAAGAGAATCATTGTACTGGATTTAAAAATTTGACCGATCTAAACAAATAGATTTTTATTATAATAGAATCTTGTATTTTCATTACTATTCAATGTAATGAAAATATCATAATATCGGTGTATCGCATTGCAGTCCGATGTCACGACTAAAATTTATCCAAATATTCAAACCGTACTTAAATCGATAGGGTTTAGAGATTAACAGTCGATCAATATCGTATTTTCGTAATACACATCATTTTCTTCTCCATATCTACCGTTTCGTATCCATTGTTTAGGGAATGTCACTATTTTGTTTGGATTCTCATTTAAATACGATCCCCACCAAGAAAAAGAGCTATTACTGCAAATACCACCCAAATTGCACATGGACATTAGATAAAGGGAATTTAATGGATTATCTAATACAAATGTTTTATTTGGAATACGGGCAAAAATGGGATACTGTTTGCAATATTCAATATCATCGCTAAAAATATATACATGGGCATAGGTTATGTCTGCGATGGATGCGATATATTCAATCGCGCGTGTAAAATATCCATCATGATCCAGGTTATAAGCCATTTCACCCCCCTTAACGATATAATCTCCGCGCCTATAATGAATAAAAAAAGAATTATCTAATCCGGGGTATTTATTATACAAATTCTTCATAATATCGGGTTGTTTAAATAATCTTATTATTTCATGTTTATAATTTTTAAAATATTTTTCGCATTGAAAATAACCATTTAAATAAACATCCTCGTCAGTATTAATAATATTATCATTATATTGGAAACAATCCATTGCATTATCAATCTCGACGCACTTTTTGATATTCGACGGTAATTTATCATTATATATGACTAGCCAATTTTTGTCCTTAAATATAGTGTCAAAATAAATATTCAAATAGTCATTATGTGGAAACTTCGATTTTTTAGTGTCATTTACAATAATTAATATACGATTATGTTTTTTCGCAATACCATATGCGGCCGCGATTTGAAACAATTGGTTGCCTAGTCCGCCCATTATTTGTACGTATATTTTTTTATGACGATTTTGAATATTTTGATATGATAATTCATGAAAAAAATGAAAATAATCCTGATATAAATCATAATTAGTAGGATATATGTTACATAATCCTAAATAATACCCTACCATAATATCTTCATTAAATATATATAGGTCCCTTTTCGACGAATTAAAGGCACGTATAGCATTTATACTAAGATAATACAATGGTCCGGGCGTAAATTTGCACGTGGGCAAATACATACCTATATTATCCAAACGTTTATCTCGTGTCTTACCTCTATGGTGATAACACAATTGTTCATTACAATGATGTAATGATCCCGCATATTGAATAGAATTTTCTAAAAAATGGGAAATAGACCGGTTTATGTGATTTATGGAAGGAATAATATCATCATCACATTTAAATATTCCCTTTATGTTTGGAAATATATCTTGTACGACTTTTAATAATTGTATCGTTTTGTCACATAAATGTTCATAATAATCACCCACGTTTAATACTAAATATTTGTCATGTAAGATTTGATAATTGCAATTAATATTGTCGTCACCATACACTATATAAACCTTGCAATTATACAATTTATTATTTAACATGTCATACAATTGTTCTGATAACTGTAATTTAGATTTACATGAATATATAATAAATATAACTTCCGTCATATTTATTATAACCCCATTTTTTTATAATAAAAATAAACGCAATCTCATCGCGTAGCCTGAATGCCAATTATACCGGTTGAGCCGAATCCACCTACACCACGTTCCGTTGTACTTAATTCACTTTCTGTTTCTACCAGATATACCAATATGGGATCGAGATTCGGCATACATATCTGCAATAATCGAGTATGTTTTTGCAACGGATAGCTCGGATGACCCAATACCGGATCATTTAACCATCTAAATGCGGCCATAAGAAACCCTCGATATCCACTGTCAATAATACCTGTATGATTTGATAACATCAACTGCGTCTTTGAAATACTCGACCTAGGATGAACCAAAAAGGGCGAAGATGTCAATCGTCGAGTTTCTACATCGAAACAAAACATTTCCGTCTTAATACCAAGATCGATCATTTTGGTGATATTCGCTTGTTTGAATTCAGTATCTTGGGGGATGAAAATATCAAATCCCGAATTCGGATAGTATGATTGAATAATTGATTCATTGTGTTCTTTCACATGTTGGCGATATAATGAAACCAATTCGGCATCATCTGAACGAACATATAACTTGAGAATACCACATTTAGGTACTTTGCAACTTAACCCCAATAAATCATTATATGCCGCGTCCATATTATTCACGCCAAATATTTCCGGCGTCTCTTGTAAACTATTATATAGATCAATCGACGACATTATATCATAATATTCCAAGATGTTTTTATATATTTACATGTAAACATATAAACTTCTCTATACACCTATTCACAGTGAAAATACGTAAATGTTTACAATATAATATTAGTCAAGAAATGCAAAAGTATAATAAAAATATATATAAAGGTATATGTCATTCGTTTCAAAATTAGGGTGGGTCGCGGGATGTGTCATGTTGATATATATAATATATCTTGGCAATATCAATCTTTTTTTATTGTTGTCATTATTCGCCGTATTATTCTTTGTGTTTAGTACTTTAAAATACGTAGATAAAACCGTAAATGTAATGGAAGGCGATATCATATTTATTGACTATTTTACAATGAGACGTCTAGATATTATTCTTGCCATTATTTTCATCTACATAATGATGGTTTATACCGTATTGACGATTATTTTTTCGCAAAATAGTATTTATTCATATACCAGATCGAATACGTTTCAGTGTGACCCACTACTATATTATTTAGGAAGTCGTAAAGGATGTATGCGTGCCCCTGCACACCAAGAAGGAATGAAAAATGAAAAGGACGACACTTTCTTAGAAAAAATGATACACATTTATTCTGTATTGACATTTCCGATTTTTAAAATATATCAATTTTGTGTTCAAATAATAGTAATCATTAAAGAATTTAGAGATAATTTAGAAAGGTCGATGAAATCATGTATTATCTTTTATTTAGATAAACAACATGAGTTATTTACCAAATGGCACGAAATATTTATTCAGCCCATAACGTTAAGAATAAATGATACACTATACAAAGAAATACAGACGGTATTTGATCGATACAAATGATTCACAAATGCAACAAGTCGCGTAATTACAGAGATCAAAGATAAAATCTAGGAAATATGTATATAATGAAAAGTAATACCTCTGTGACGGTTATTTTTATATTGGCCATTTTCTTTGTTATATCGATATCGACTGCAATGGGATCGACCTATGTTCCGTTTCAGTTTGGTTCGTCCAAATTACATCAGTATCCATATGAGGGATTTAGATCACGACTAGAATACACTACTTATCCAAGAAATACACCCATCGATTTAATGGACAATAGATCCATTACAGAGGCGAAAATGGACAAGGTAAAGGTTCGTGGATTTGATGGTCTATTACCATCCCCAAATAGCAATGACAATAATATTGACACATACTCGCAGGCACCCTCTACTAATACATGTAAATCATACGGTTATACAAATTCAACCGGATTTTTATGTCTAAATGACGAACAAATTAAATTACTTACTACCCGGGGTGGAAATATGTCTACCGGTGACTCTTATATTGGATAAATAACCGCACTCGTAAAATAATGTCATTCTAATATGACATTATTTTTTATATATGAATGACATCGAACCGTACCAAATATCGTTATTTCTTAGTATGTGAATATCTCTTTTTCGTTTTACGTGTGGTCGATTTCGACCTTCTCGATCGTCTCGATCCGGTCGATCGTCTCGATCGCGTCGACATCGTCTTCATTGAACTCACACTACTTGATTTCATCGCATTCCATTCTTTAGATGCAATGGGCAATATTTCACCCAAGGCTTTTCCAGGCATTTCCTTTGATTTTTGTTTGACAAAATCTAACCACTTCATTATACACTATACAAATATTTTATACTCCTTCTAAGAAAATGTTTTCAGACATTTTGTACAATACTCAATCATAATCGTTTTTTCTAAACTCACATCGATATAATCACGCACAATACAATGTTCACAATAACGCCCAATAAAGAGATTTATTTTTGCTAAAACTGCCTTGTATTCTTCTGTTTGATTGGTCTCCTCCACCGATTCCAACGCACTTTTTGCTGAATTCATAGCATGTATCATATTTGTATTATTATTGGACATAAAAAAGATATCTAATATAATCAGAATTTATATTTTTATATACTTTTGTCTCGACACCCTATATCCATTAAACGAATTCATATATACATTGAGAGTAAACTTTGATTCTGTTTCTCTTCATTCTTAATGAGGACATCGACGTCCTTATTGGAGACCGTCATTGGAAATTGGACCACCAATTCAATATCCTTTTTCAATATATCACTGTCACACTGTAATAAACGAAATAGATTCAATTTGGTATGAACGATCTCGAGACATCGTTTCAAATTGCGGACCCCCGATTCGTCTTTTGTCAGTGTCTTATTCGATATAATATATTGTAACGTTTCGTCGGGAATGATTATCTCGTCTTCGGCAAAATTTACTTGTTCGCGAATCTTGGGCAATAAATATTTGCGCGCGATGACCACCTTTTCCTTGGTATTATAACCTTTCGTTTGAATACGATACATACGATCAAGGAGGATCGGGTTCACCTTTGTTTCATCATTATAACTAAATATGAAGAGACACTTGCTCAAATCAAAATCGATCTCCGAAAAGAACTTGTCGTGAAATTGTCCATTCTGTGTAGTATCGGTTAAATGCGTCAAAATACCGATAATTTCGTCGCCCCTTGGTGTGCCACTGACCTTGTCCAATTCATCGAAATAGATCACTGGATTCATGCATTTGCTATCGACCAATATTTGTATAATTTTGCCCCAACTACTTCCTTCATAAGTATAAGAATGGCCTTCTAAATAACTCGAATCGCCCGCGCCACCGAGTGCAATAAATGCGAATTCACGACCCAAAATTTTGCTAATTCCGTCTTTAATAAGAGTTGTCTTGCCAGTACCCGGTGGTCCATTGATTGCGATCGAAGTACCCATCGCTTTAGGATTCGCTATCCATTGGCCAACCATCTGCAATATCTGCAATTTGGCATCGTCGAGGCCATATACGCAATTGTCCAACGTCATTTTGGCGTCCACTATGAATCGGCTACAAACGTCGACACCATCGGACATCTTTACGTCCATATTCTTGTATTGGCCAAATGGAACCCGCATAAACATATCCACCCAATGTTTGATTTTGTAATATTCTGGATCTCCTGGCTCCATGGATCTCAATACATTCAATTTTTGCATGACGGTTGCCTTGTATTTCGGTGGAATACTCGACTCTAATAGAGTAAGTCGATAAGGTTTGTCAATATTGATCATGGCATTGATGTCTTTCATTTCATTCATAATTCGACATTGTTCCTTGTTGGATAATTTGGTCTTGAAATATTCGAGTTCACCCGTCTGTTTCGTTTTACCGTTGATAAGATCGTAATATTTTTTAGCATTCTTGCGACGCGATTTCTTGACTAATTCAGATATCGAATTGCGACAATCTTCCATGGCCTTTCTCAACATCTTACTCTTTGGTTTCAATTTGAGTTTCTCGGTCAAATGTTTCTTTAAATCGAGTAATTCGATATATTCGGCCTCGACATCTCCCGATACAGGTTCATCCTCTACCTTTTTCGTCTTTTTTGACTTCTTTTCCGATTTCTTTTTGCGTTCCGATGGATCTGTGTCGCTAGTAACTACCTTATCCACCTTTTCGAATGTTTCTTTCATAAATGTCGCCTCGTCGTCACTATTACATACCTCATTCTCGTCCTCTTCCAGTGCACCCAAATCTTCCTCCGGATAATCATCATAGGTAAACACAATGTTAAAATGCCCCGGTTTGTCGTCGGCATCTTCGGTGTCATCTTCATCTTCGTCCTCTTCATCGGACTCTTCTTCCTCTTCCTCGTCTTCTACCTCGCGTTTTGAGGACGTCTTTGACGATTTACGCGGAGGCTTAGTCTTTGTTGACTTAGTCTCCTTAGTCTTTTTAGAAATCCTTTTTTCCTCGGCGAGCTCTTTTGCGGTTTCCAGACGCCGGGTTGAATACTTCGATGGAAACATAGTGGTGATCAACTTTTGAAACGCCACATTGTCCATCGCATTATCCTCGTCTTCGTCTTCGTCGTCTTCGTCGTCTTCGTCGTCTTCCTCGTCATCGTCTTCGTCGTCTTCGTCATCCTCATCTGAAGACGAGGAAGAAGATGTTTCAACTTTCTTCTTATGATTTGACCGTTTCGACTTCTTTGATGGCACATATTCCGAATCAGAAGTATCTGTCTCCCAATCTTCCGTCTCTGAATCTGAATCCTGTTTATTTTTATTCAACTTCGTTTTTTTATTATTACGAGTATTGTGTACCTTTGATTGCTTGTTATTCATATTACTCGGCATGGTTTAATTATTATACAGTGCTATATTTATATCTCTATTTTGATTGATATGTCAATCAATTTTTCGAAATATCTTACGACATAAGATATGTAGATATTTCGAAAAATAACCAAGACTATCAAAAATTAAATCGATATAATTTGTTGTTTATAAAATAGAAATGATTGTTATATAAAATTGATTCAATTGATATAAATATATCGCATAGTATATTATAGCCATTATTATGTCATCCCAAAAATCGAGAACAAATGAATATAAGGCTCCATCGAAAATCATCGGTGTTCAATTTAGTATTTTGTCACCTGACGAAATACGTAAAAACTCGGTGGTAGAAGTCACGTCGCGGGAAACATATATCAACAATAAACCGGTTATTGGTGGTTTATTTGACCCTAGAATGGGCGTCTTGGAACCAGGTACTATTTGTCCTACTGACGGACTCACCTATATAGATACGCCTGGCTATTTTGGACACATAGATTTGGCGAAACCCATGTTCTCGATACAACATATCAAGGATATCATGAAAATATCGCGATGTGTCTGTTTCAAGTGCAGTAAATTATTATTGAATAAACCGCAACATAAACATATTTTAGCTAAATCGAACAGTGATCGTTGGACCTATGTATCGCAACTTGCCGCAAAAATTAAAAGGTGTGGCGAGGCAACCGACGACGGATGCGGATGCAAACAACCCGATAAAATCAAATTGGAGGGCATGTCGACAATATATGCCATATGGGAAAATATGGAGACCGATGAAGAATCTAAGAAGATCAGTATGCGTCTGACACCCGAAATATTATTGAAAATATTTAAACGCATATCTGATGACGATGTGAGTTTTATGGGATTCAATCCGATCTGGTCTAGACCAGAATGGATGATTCTCACCGTCCTACCAGTTCCACCACCCGCAGTTCGCCCATCAGTCAAACACGATGCACAGCAACGCAGCGAAGACGATTTAACGCATATATATAGCAATATTATCAAAACGAACAATGTATTACGCGAAAAAATGGCAATTGTAGAGACTCAACCATCAGTCATTGAGGGTTGGTCGCAAATTTTGCAGCACTCTATAGCGATGATTGTTAATAATAAAATAAAGGGTGTATCCCCCATGGCGCAACGTTCTGGTCGTCCACTACAATGTATCATTGGCCGTCTCAATAGTAAAAACGGTCGTATTCGCGGAAATTTGATGGGAAAACGCGTCGATTTTAGTGCGCGTTCCGTGATTACGGGAGACCCCAATCTTTCTATCAAACAACTCGGTATTCCTTTGAAAATCGCAAAAAATATCACCAAGCCGATCACCGTAAATGATCGTAATCGCGAATATCTATTGAAACTCGTTCAAAATGGTCCTGATGTGTATCCGGGTGCGAAAATTTTGGAACGCCGTAACGGTGAACACATATCACTGAGATATGTCGATCGCGGTTCCATCCGTCTAGATAATGGTGATGTCGTACATCGTCATATGTTGGACGGAGATGCGGTCCTTTTCAATCGTCAGCCCAGTTTACATAGAATGTCGATGATGTGTCACATTGCGAAAATTATGTACGTTGGCGATACATTTCGTATGAATGTCGGAGATACGAAACCATACAATGCGGATTTTGATGGGGATGAAATGAATATGCATATGCCTCAAAACGTATTGGCCGAAACAGAATTGCGTCATTTAGCCGCAATTCCATATCAAATTATCAGTCCCGCCGGAAATTCGCCGATTATTGGCATTTATCAAGATTCATTATTGGGTTCCTATAGACTAACCCGCCCCAATATCAAGATGTCGGCGAGAGATGCGATGAATCTCTTGATGATGTTCCCAAAAGTCAATACTGCCGCTATACGAGAAAAGGGCCCGATGTTGTCCAGTTTCGATGTATTGACTCAAATATTTCCGCCTATGACAATGGTGTATAAAACCAAACTGTTCGAAGATGGCCAAGATTTCGCCACTTCGAATCATGTATTAGAAATCCGCAATGGGACACTATTTCGCGGTCAATTTATTGGCGCGGTATGTAAGAGTATTTTGCATCGCATTTGCAACGATTTCGGAAATATGGCATGTGCCGATTTCAACGATAATTTGCAGAATATCGTGACCGAATATATGAAATCGAGTTCTTATAGTGTCGGTATTAGCGATCTCATTGCGAATAAGAAGACACAGGACGAAATCATCCATGTCATCAATTCGCAAAAACTCGACGTCAAGGCACTCATCGACAAGGTGCATCTAGGCATTTTCGAGAATTCGAGTGCCAATACTAATATGGTCGAATTCGAAACGAAAGTAAACAATTTGCTAAATAAAGCAACCGAACAGTCTGGAAAAATTGGCCGCAAATCCCTAAGTAAAGACAATCGTTTCCTTATGATCGTCGAATCGGGATCGAAGGGGTCTCTAATCAATATATCACAAATGATTTCATGTTTGGGACAGCAAAACGTCGACGGAAAACGAATACCATATGGATTCGATAACCGCACCTTGCCCCATTTCAATAAATTCGACGATTCTCCACAGGCACGCGGTTTTATCGAGAATTCCTATATTTCCGGACTTACCGCACCCGAACTCTTCTTCCATGCTATGGGTGGTCGTATTGGTCTCATTGATACGGCCGTCAAGACCTCGCAAACTGGATATATCCAACGGCGTCTAATTAAAGGTTTGGAAGACCTAAAGGTGGAATATGATATGACGGTTCGAAATAGTATGGGAAAAATCATCCAATTCTCCTATGGCGATGACGGGTTCGATTCGACCAAAGTAGAGAATCAGACGATCCCTCTTATCGGTATGAGTCTAGAAGACATATACATGCATTACGATATACCGGGTATAAATAATGAACACGACGTCAAAAATATAATATATACCAAGAATACAATTAGTCGCATGAACAAACAGCGGGCGGAAACCGTAGAAAAATGTCGGTTCTATATAGACAAAATGATTGCGGCGAGGGACAATGTGGTGCAACATATATTCAAATACAAGAATGACAATACCGTACATTTACCCGTTGCCTTTCAAAACATCGTGATCAATATTCACGGACAACTTGGCCTCTCTGCCAATTCGGCAGTCGATATTACCCCTCTTGAAGCATTTCAATTAATAGAAGAATATTATGCTAAAATGAATACGATATTTTATGCGAAAACGAACCCTCTATTCGAAATCATGTATTACTTCTATCTCACCCCACGTGATCTATTGGGCCATAAACATTTCCACAGAAAAGCACTTACACTCCTCTTAGAGACAATACATCTCAAATTCAAGGAGGCGTTAGTGCATCCAGGTGAAATGGTCGGTGTCATTGCGGGACAATCAATTGGTGAACCGACAACTCAACTAACCTTGAATACCTTTCATTTAGCAGGTGTGGCATCAAAATCAAACGTCACCCGCGGTGTACCTCGTATAGAAGAAATATTAAGATTGACTAAGAATCCCAAGAATCCCTCACTCACGGTATATTTGAAGTCGACGGATGAACAAGATCAAGACAAGGCCACCAATTACTCGAATATGTTGGAGCATACGCGTTTGGTCGATGTCGTAAAGACAATACAAATCTGTTTCGATCCGATTGAACGCAATACCAATATACATGATGATGAATTGTTAATGGCGCAATATTATGAATTCGAAGACATGTTGCAATCGTGTATTGAGGAGGCGTCCGACACATCGGTTGTCACAGGTGCTATACAAAAATCAAAATGGATTATTCGTATGGAAATCGATGCCGTGGTTCTACTTGATAAAAATATTACCATGGACGACATTCATTTTGCGATTAAAAATAGTAGCTATGGTAACGATATTACGTGCGTCTATTCCGATTACAATATGGACAAACTAGTATTCCGTATTCGTATGAACAGTTCGGTCTTTAATAAGACAAAGAAACGTGGGGCCGTCGAATCACTCGACCAATCCGACGAGATCTACATGTTAAAGAACTTTCAGGATACATTGCTAAATAACATTGTTCTACGTGGCGTATCGGGAATCAAAAATGTCATGGCACGCAAAATCCAGAATTCAGTTATCAAAGAGGATGGTAAGTTTGTAAAAAAAGACACGTGGGTACTAGATACAACCGGAACGAACCTGCTCGACGTCCTAGAACTCGATTTCATTGACTATAAACGGACATATAGTAACGATATTCGCGAAGTATTCGACGTATTGGGAATCGAAGCAGCACGTCAGATGATATTTAACGAATTGACCGAAGTCATGGAATACAGTGATGTCTATATTAACTATCACCATACCAGTCTACTATGTGATAGAATGACATGTAATAAAGACATGGTGGCTATTTTCCGATCGGGTCTATTGAGTGATAATATTGGGCCAATCGCCAAGGCGACATTTGAAGTTCACACCGAAGTCTTATTGGATGCGGCCAGACACGGCGAGTTCGATCATATGCGCGGCGTATCCGCCAATGTTATGTGTGGACAATATGGATATTATGGCACCAGTTCATTCAGTCTAGTTCTGGATATAAAGGAAATGGAGAAACTAGCGGATGCACAGGTCGATACTACCAATGTCGACCAAGAAATCGAACGCATGTTCGGCAAAATAGAGAACGATGCCGACGAATGCGCCAAATCGAACCTGGTCATACAAAATAATATTATAAATATTCATCCCGATAATGGGGGTATTTGCGACGACGACTATGACGCCGGATTTTAGATTCTAATTTTATATATATAAAATATAATATAAATAATGTATATAATAGGTTACATTTTTTTTACAAATCCGGTAGTCGGTCCACCGCCCAATTCCCCTCCGACTGTCGTGAAAATGGGATTGATGACTAGACCCGCCTTTTCAAATAATTCACTCGTGTATTACCGTATACATAGTTTGTCTCAAACTTCTGGTGGAAATGGTGTGCGAAATAGTAGATATATAGGTCGACGAACATAATGGATAGTAAATGATATAAATGCTATTTTATTTATAGCATTTATATACTATGTTTATTAATAACCATAGTCAGGTGATTCGAGAATCGGATGGATCAATTGCCATTATTAGAATGCGTATGAATGGCGATTATTTACCCGATAGTACGCATTGGTATACGTCGCGTTTGATTTATCGCGACCAGGATTGCCCGAATTCTACGTATAAGGAAAAAAATGTTCTTTCTAATATTGCTACACTGGACGCACCACTAGAGGCAAATCATTTAGGTAATATTATGAACGAATTCTTGGAAACCGACCCCACCTATTTTGAACAAGTGCGAACGATTTTCAAAGAAAACGAACACGTGAATCCTGCGACATGCCCTCCACTTGTCTTTGCCATTTTAGAAGGGCGCTCACTTTGCCACCAAGAACTCGAATATATCGCGTCTGGACTACGCGTTGACGTCGCCGAATTTTACCAAGATATAGATGCTCTTAGTGAACAACTAAAGGCCGAATTTGAAGATATCGATGCGCAATATACTCAATACATGCCCGATGGCGACCTGGATGAGTATAATAACCATTTTTCTAAATTATATGAATCGACCCGGGAAAAATACGATGTGTTGCGTCCCTATTATTATAAGAATAAACACCATCCATTTTTAAACATATATCGAAATATTGTGTATAATAAACTGATTGAACAACAATTATTTCAAATTGTATGGGTGAAACCTGAACCTCAACAATTATTTGACCAAGATAAAAATTGGATTCATATCGGTTCTCAAAAAATACGCCTTGATGGTGATACCGTCGCCTATTACGAACATGTCGAATACAACTATCACAAATCCGATAATTCCATGTTTCAACTTTATCCTGATTATGCGGTGAATACTGCCAATGATTTTTGATATTTTAAACCCGGACAAAATTGAATGATTTATTATAATAATTATTTATAATAAATTGCATAGTACGGATATGAATACCATACAGTTGTTCTTATTATTTGCGTTTCTTGGGGGGAAACTATATGCCGGATTAGAATGGATGGATCAAGACAAACCGATCGGTGTATATTATAATGCACATTTGCGAGGTCTCTTCGAAAAAGAGAAGAATAGAATAATAGAGGACCAAATCGAACAAAGTTTCAAGACAATATACCAAACTGTCCTACATTTAGCCGCAATTGGCGAAACCCAACTCTATTTTACCATATTGTGTTGCGACACTCTTTTCGAAATAGATTCGCAATATTTTAACAATAAAAAGGTATTGAATTGTAATCTTGGGGGTAACCTGGGATCACCGCCATATCACATGATGGTGAAAGGATGGCAAGACGACAAAATACAAGTTATAGTCGATAAAATCAAACGCGCATTCCCGGACAGTCATTTTATAAAACTTGTAGATGAAGATATAGAATATAAACGTCGTGCTAAACAATGTGATTACTATATTATATCTTGGTAGCCCTATTTTGTTTTTGTTCTCCTGGTACGGGTTTTGGCATGAGAAGACCGCGAAGGCACGGAAGAATATCGGCGACTCCTCCTTCTCGAGTAACTGGTCGGCGGCAATATGCGTGTCGGTTTGACGCATTGATTTTTTTTGCAAATCCATGCCTCCCCATATTGAATTCCACAATCCGTTTGTTTAATACAAAAATTTAGACCAGGTAGTCGTTCGGTATCGGGTGAAAGAGAGGAGGGTAATGCAAAAATAACATCATTATAATACAATGCAACCTCTGAATCCATGGTAAATTTTATTTTGCCATTTTGCTGGTCTGACTTGAATGTTTCATTGTATATTATTGTTCTACCCCAAGAATTCTTAGCAGTAATATAAAATTTCCCCGACTCGATACTATAATTTACCATTGTGATGACATGTCGACCATTACTTGCGATTTCTTTCCCAGACAAAGTCAAATAGTAACCACTATCAATGACGTGTCGAATTATTTGAATAGCCTCGGGCGTTATACCCGAAGGTGGTATGGTGAACCGGTATAGTCTTAGCCCTCCCGGATTTTTTTCGTAAAATCGAGTAAAAAAGGCGCGACACATATCCGCAATACGCTGTATATCTTTGTCAATAATATAAAATTGCGGATGAATGCAGGGTTTACCTTTCGGAATTTGCATAAATGTGTCATTGATAAATTCTTTATCGGTCAATGCACTCTGGGGAACATTAATAAAGGTATTTACAAACCATGTTATAATAACCCACGTAATTCCTGAACCGCATCCATTATAATTAATTACGATTTTATATATAAAGGCAAACAAAAGAAGATTATGAGCAGTACTGGGATTGCCCGGACCCTGATATCCACAACTGCGATCACATATAGAGGCGTGATACGATATATCCCTCATAAGATGAACATTATAGATACTATTACAATAGTGTTCTGTTACTAGTGTATCGAAAAACTCAGGTATGGTTTCTCGAAAGACTTTTAGAAGTAATCGCGCAATTACATTTGCCCAGCATGTTTTTTCATCTTCTTGGTCAGATATATTACTCGATATGTGTCGTGTTAGTGTAGGTGGTGGTGGTGGTGGTTCGTCTAAGTCGTCCATACTTTCATAACCAGATTCGTCTGTACCATAACCATCATTGTCGATGTCCGCCTTAATTTCTTGTATTTGTCTAGGTATATTGTCGGGATGGTTTTCCGGTTCCTTACTAATCAGGTCTCCCCACTCGCCCAAATCCAATACGAGATTACACGACATTAATCCGCAAAAGATTTCGAGATAATATTCTACCTTACCTACACTTATGTCAATAGGTTTCGGTAAACTTGCCCGTTTTTCTACAGAATATTGCGAATCTATACGCGTTCCTTGTGAATCTATATTAATTGCGCCAAATGCATCATCTAATTCGTCTATTAACCTCCATGGAATACCGGGTTCTTCTCGATAATACAATATACGACACTGTGCAAATATTTCTTTGTATTTTTTTGTTAATTTTACCTCTTCGGGACGCATTATGATCCTCGAACTTTGTTTCCATGAAATGGGGAAATTACGTTTCGAAAAATTGGCGGGACGATAGCGTTTAAATTCGACAATATAATCACCTAAAGGTATTTCTCCATATTTTTCAAAATAGGTAGTATCTTCGCTCGCGGTATACTCGTCGCACCGAAAAGTATATAAATACATTTTACCCGGACGCATCGCATATGGATTAACAGGGTCAAAGTGCTCTATATCTGCGGGTGCGTTAAAATCAGTTATTTCTCTTTCCTGCAATTGCAATGCCATGTTATATTATAACATGATACTTTTTATACATTGGTTTATCTATTGTGACAGGCGTATATTTCCGGAACTTATCATAAAATTGAAACACTTTTTTCGCAATGGACTGGTTGCACAACCCAAACACAAAGCTACGCAATATAACATGTCAAGTCAATCGTCAAACACTGTCCTATTCTCATCCCTATACATTGCCCGCGTCATTGACCTAACACCCGTAGAGGTCTTGGTCGCGTTCGAGGCCCTAGGCGTGGGAAAAGTGCATCGTGTCGATTTTAATAAAAACAAAAAAGGAAATACGTACGCATTCGTCCACCTTGCCCATTGGTACGAAACGGACATTGCGTATGCGGTCTACAACGAAATAATTGAGCGTGGATCGACGCGCATATACTACTATCCGGATCGTTACTTTATTGTCCGTCAGATGAAGTGCGAACCCGTTCCGGATACCCTGTTGAACATTCACCAGGTGGCGAGTATCTTGACCGAATACGATACGCGTATTTCCGCATTAGATAAACGAATCATGGATACCGCCGCTAGATTGGCCGACTTCGTTGACGAAGAAGATACGGCGCGCACCGAATCCAATGTCGGTAAATTCTTACCCGGTTGGCAATTTCCTAAAGATTGCGGAGATCATAAGTCCGCCTATGCCGAATTATGGGATGGACCTGGTCCGATTGCATCCCATACTGGTAAGAAAATTGTTCTAGCCGCCTTGCCCGCCGGAGACAATTATAAACCAGATCCCAATTCATTGCATGCGACGAAGGCCCCTTTGATCATGGAACCGATGCATTTCAAGATCACCAATATCGAACTACCTGAGGTATGTGCAATGATTGGGCAATTCTGGTCGATGTGTATCGATAATGTGTTGAGCGACGGCGTCACCATTGTTCGCGACCCCCACATCGCATCCTTTACCATCAACGATACAAAATACGATCGCTCCTACAAAATCAAGGTTTACACGTTTGACAAAGACGTGCTCGTCGGATTTAATATCATTCGTGAGGAAACTAAATCGCTAGGTCCGGCGGGAAGAATTCGCGTCATGTTTGACGCCATGCGAACTCTGGAAGAAAATAGACCCGGTCTATTACCGCAGGACTATACGCGAATTATGGTGAATATTCCCATGGAAATGTCTGAAGACATTGCGTGCGGCGATTTTAATATCGATGCGCGCAAGTATATGAACGTGCGTTTCTATTCGGATACATTCAACCGTCTATCCACATTCGAAGGTTTTGACGCCCTTGTGCCGAAAGCAGACCGCATGAACGGCAATAACTCCCTTGAAACGTATGTCGTCCCGTTCTTTCGGGATAGTGTAGATAATCGAACGGTATACTACTCACCAAATGATTCGACCACCACTCTGTGTCGTATCGCCCAGATGTTGAGGGAAATCCAACGTATCTGCCACTTGAATAAGAATACCGATTTCCGGTTCACTCGCGTACATGGCGAATCTACACTGTCCGTTAATACTGGAGGCCATCGTCCAGGATCATATATACGTTTTCGCGTGTATAATTTACCCGGCGACAACAATATCACCTATCAGTCAAAATCGGTTGTTTCTGCCGAACTGGTGAACAATAGTCCGAATTTGCAAAACAAGGACAACCTGGAGTTTCTTTCAATTTGTGCCAAGGTGAAGTGGTGGGTAACGATGATATTGCCGACGGTTAGTAGTTATGACTATACCGCAATCCGTTTGCAGCCACCTTATTTCCTCAGTGAAATGCAAAAAACCGAGTACAGTCATTTCGAAATGTTGGGATTCAGGGGCACAACCATGGCGGACCTCGATTACAGTCTATTCAGTGGAAAATGGACACCGGAAGAAATCGACGAGGCGGCGAATGCGTACGACGAAGACGACCTCGAAGACCAAGATTATTCGGGAGAAGACGCATGGGCGCGATAAATGTTTATCATTAGGTAAGACTATACTATATAGTGTATAGAGTGTATATAGAGTGTTTATAGAGTGTATATAGAGTGTATAATAGAGTGTATATAGAGTGTATATAGAGTGTTTATAGAGTGTTTATAGAGTGTATAATAGAGTGTATATAGAGTGGTATATACAGTGTTTATAGAGTGTATATAGAGTGTTTATAGAGTGTTTATAGAGTGTTTATAGTGTATATATTTTTTCCGTTTTTATATTGCATTATAGAAAATTTAATGTAATATAACATA
>Ga0114959_10000206_pt1 | contig 56816 bp, 57 predicted proteins | sample C_130625_EF_Meta_FD_87317 | JGI IMG/M metagenome (GOLD analysis project Ga0114959, IMG submission 87317) | Freshwater microbial communities from Lake Croche, Canada to study carbon cycling - C_130625_EF_MetaG | ecosystem: Environmental > Aquatic > Freshwater > Lake | place: Lake Croche, Canada...
ACAAGTCAATCAACAATTCAATTGGGACATTTCACGAACAAATTTTAGGTGGAATAAAAGGTTTTGAAGTTGGCAACCTAAGCGGTTTCGACATCAAGGCAAAAGACGATACTTTGTTTGCGGACATCAAGAACAAGCATAACACAATGAACAGCAGTTCAGCAGAGAGTTTATTTCAAAAACTAAAAGGGTATGCCGACAATTACAAAAAAGCAAAATGTTATTGGGTTAAGATTTTAGCAAAAAGTAGCTTTCATGAGTTGTGGGGAGGAGAAATTAATGGAAAAGAATATAGTCATAGCCGTGTTTATAAAATTTCTGGTGACCAATTTTATGCTTTAATCTCTGGACAAGAAGATGCTTTTTTGCAATTATATAAAGCATTACCAACTGCTGTAAAAGACTATCTGAATTTAATTGAAAAAAATAAAGATGTCATTGAAAATTCAGCATTAGATGAAATTATGGCTGAAACAATGACATCTGGAAGGGGTATTTTGGATCAAATTACTTTTGAAAACTATCCACATTATTTAGGATTTAAAAATCTATAATATTGATTTAAGAACTTCACAATTGAATATCCTACTTCTCTGCCCAAATTAACAGGTACTGCATTTCCGATTTGTTTATATTGTTGAGAAGCTGAACCCTCAAAAACCCAATCGTCTGGAAAAGTTTGAATACGAGCATATTCACGAACAGTAAAAGGTCTTGTCTCATCTGGGTGACACCTTTCTGTTTGTTTTTGTGCAGGGCTACATGTAAGCGTTAGGCAAGGTTCATCCCAACCAATTCTACGAGCCATACCTGTTTTGCCACCACCTAAATGGAAACTTCCTCCCATAAATTCTTTCTGAATTTCAAGCGGTAAATCACGCCAATATCCTTTTGGGGGTACCAAATCTAATACATCAACTTTGCTTTTAGGATATTTTGCTCCTACTGATTCGGGTACATCACAATCAAATAATTCCCCTTTTTTTAATGCATCACTCAAATTAAATATTTTTTTGTATGGTTTTGGATATTCATAATCTATGTAAATATCTTTTCTAATACCTACTAAAATCAAACGTTCTCTTTTTTGAGGTACTTTATAATTGATAGCCTTTAACACTCGAAATGGAACAACATTATAACCAATTTCGTCCAAAATAGAAATCATCCCTTCTAAGGTTTTCCCATTTTCATGACTTAAAAGTCCACGTACATTTTCACCAATACAAATAGAAGGGTTTACTTCATTGACAACTCTTGCAAATTCATAAAAAAGTGTTCCTCTTGCATCCGCTAAACCTAAATTTTTACCTGCATAACTGAATGCTTGACATGGAAACCCACCAGTTACGACATCAATTTTATTGTAATATTCAGAAAAATCAAAGTCTTTTATGTCACCTTCTAACACTTTCCAATTTGGGCGATTTTTTCGTAAAGTTTCACACGCCCATTTATCAATTTCGTTTAATGCAGCACATTTTAAACCCGCTTGTTCCATACCAACAGCTAATCCTCCTGCACCGGCAAATAACTCTAAAACGGAATATTCGTTTTCAGGTTTAACAAAGTTTTTAGTTTGGTCGTCATTTATATCTTGGGCAAAAAAATCAGCAAATAAACTTTCAACTTCATCTCTTCGATATAAGCGATAATTGCTCATAGGTTCACGAACAGCGGTAAATTTACCTTCTCTATCCCATCTCCTTAATGTTTCTTTACTTTTTCCTATTAAATCAGAAGCCTCTGAAAGTGTCAAATATTCAATCATAACCATATTATTTAACCTTATACAATGGTTACAAATTTATGTATTATGATTGTTTACTACAAAGTATTTGAGGAAAATATTTTGTGGATAACTTTTAAATTGATTTTTGACAGAGCTATGGTATTAATCTCTTAAAAATGAACTATGAAGCCTTCATTTTAATTATTAATTTTGAGAAATAAAATTACTATCGTTGTTGTCTGTGTCTTCACAGACAACCAACCCAAACATGATGTGAAATAATAATTGTTGTCTGTAAAGACAAAGACAACAACAAGCAACACCACCACATCTTACAAATTCCCAAAACAATAAATCCTTTCAAAAAATAGATTAACTTTGCGTGGAACTAAAAACTAACCAACATGAACTCAAAACAATTAACTTCGATACTTTTTATTACATTATCCATTTTCTTAACCATTCAAGAAAGTCAGGCACAATATGGCGGAGGATATGGTGGCGGCTACGGAGGTGGTGGATATGGTAGTGGTTACGGTCGTGGCGGTGGTATTCCTCAAGCTGGCTCAAATACGCCCCCAAAACCTGCTGAATTAGACCCCGAAAAAATGGCTAATGAGGATACTAAATGGATGACAAAAAAGCTGAAATTGACCGAAGATCAAATTCCCAAAGTTGAGGATGCTAACATCAATTACGCCTTTAAACGCATTGATTTTCAGAACGAAATCAAGAAACTTTTGCCGCCTTTTACGGAGGAAATCCGGTTGAAATACCGAGCAAAAGCGCAGGCTATGCGTGACGAGAGAGACAAAGAAGTCAAGGCCATTTTATCGGAAGAACAATATCAAATTTACTTGAAAAAGCGGACGGATTAGGCTGAATAAAACAAGTGAGAATTTTGAACTTTGAACAAGGAATGGAGAATTAAAACACTTCTAAATTCTACGTTCCTTGTTCTACATTCTGACTTGTTTTAACTTTTGCTATGGTAAATATCCTCAATAACCACTTTTATTTCAACGAGCTACCTCCACTTTATACTTTTTCCCTTTAATTTTCTCATCCTTGATTTTCTCCAAAAGCGTTCTAAAAATTGAACGTTTTACGGCGGCGAATGACATAAAATCTTTAACTTCAATTAAGCCTAAATCCCCTTTTTCAAGTTCTCCTTTTTTCGAGAAAAATCCCACGATATCAACTTTGTTTAACTTGTTTTTCTTGCCGCCACTGAGATAAAGTGTTACAAATTCAGGAGGCTTTGGGAGTGAATTATTTACCGGCAAAATTAATTCTTCAATAGATTCTGGAATATATTTTGGACGAAATTCATTTCTATGAAAAATTAAATATGAGGTTCCAGAGGCGTGCATACGAGCTGTACGACCATTTCTATGCGTAAATTCATGCTCTTGATTAGGCAAATGATAATGGATAACATGCTTCATTTCTGGAATATCCAAACCTCTGGCCGCTAAATCGGTAGTTACCAAATAACTTACGCTACCATTTCTGAATAAAATCAAGGCTCTTTCTCGATCATCTTGATCCATCCCGCCGTGATAAAAAGTCGTATAAATGCCCATTTCGTTTAGTAATTCGGAAGTACGTTCCACGGCATCACGATGGTTGCAAAAAATCAAAGCGGATTCTGAATTCAGTGAGCAAATTAGGTCAAAAAGCGTATCCACTTTATCCTTCGATTCCGAAATAACGACTTTCATTTCCAAAGCCTTTTTTTCTTCGTTTTCTGGAATAAAATTCAAGGTTACAGGCGAGGTAAATCCTACAAATTCAGGAATTTTAATGCCATACGTAGCCGATACCAAAACCCTTTTATTGAGATTACGAAGGCTGCCAATGATATAAGACATTTGGTCGTGAAAACCCAAATCTAATGACTTATCAAACTCGTCCAAAATCAAGGTTTTGACACTGTCTAAATCAAAAGATTTGCGAGTAATATGGTCGAAAATCCGGCCAGGCGTACCAATCAATAGGGCAGGAGGATTACTTAAATTTTGAATTTCAGTTGCCATTGAATGTCCACCATAACACACATTTACCTTCATGCCCGTTCCCATGCTTTTCCAAACATTCTCAATTTGCATGGCCAATTCACGAGATGGCGTGAGAATGAGACATTGAACAGTATTTTTCTTGGGGTCGAGAATTTGGAGTAGAGGCAGAAGAAAAGCCAACGTTTTCCCTGAACCCGTTGGAGCGATTAAAAAGGTCGTTTTCTCTTGCAAAATAGCCCAATATGCCGATTTTTGCATTGGGTTCAAGGCCTCAATACCTAATTTTGAAAGGATTTTTTCGTTGATTTCCATATCACAAAGGTACAAGGAAAAGATGGAACAGCACGAGTAAAAAGTGTAACACAGATTTAACGGATGCTTCGCAACACGGATGTAAGAGGATTTCTAAATGACTATTTTAATAAATATCCGTTTGCTACGAAGTATCTATACAATCCGTGTTCCATAAATCTACTGGAAGAATTCTCGAATTTTCGGAATCAAAGTATCAATATCACCCGCCCCAACGGTTACTAATAATTCGGGTTTTTTGGTTACTAATAAATCCAAAACCTCCGATTTTACACAAAGAATTTTTTCGTCCAATTTCATTTTATTAAAAATAATACTTGACGTAACGCCCTCCATCGGAAGCTCACGGGCGGGATAAATATCCAAGAGAATTAAGTCGTCGGCCAAGTCCAAACTTTTGGCAAATCCTTCTTGAAAATCATTTGTCCGAGAGAATAAATGCGGTTGAAAAACAACGGTCAATTTACGAGTTGGATAAAGTGCTTTCACGGAAGATAAAAATGCCTGAATCTCGGTTGGATGGTGTGCATAATCATCAATGTAAACCATTTTTTCGGTACGAATTTGGTATTCAAAACGCCTTTTCACGCCTTTAAAGCTACAAATTCCGTCCCGCACTGCTTCTGGAGAAACACCTACTTCCAAGGCAACTGCCGCCGCCGCAATAGCGTTAGTTACGTTGTGAAAACCTGGCGTTAAAAGACTACAATCTTTCATAATCCCGTCTGGATAAACAATATCGAATACCATTTCCGCATTTTCAATGCGTAAATTTTCGGTTCTAAAATCGCCTACATTCAAGCCAAAAACTTGGGCTTGGTTTCGGGTAAAATCTTGCAAATCTATGCCATCGTATTGGTATAATTTACCGCCATCTTTTATTTGAGAAACAAATAATTGAAAAGATTCTAATAGTTTAGCGTGATCGCCATAGATATCCAGATGGTCGGCATCGGTGGATGTAACGATGGTTAAATCGGGAAAAAGCGTCAGGAAAGAACGGTCAAATTCATCGGCTTCGACCACGCAAATTACGTTTTCTGTGCCTTCGTTTACTAAGAAATTTGTACCATAATTTTGCGTAATTCCTCCCAAAAATGCCGTTACGTTTTTTCCAGCATTCTTCAAAATATGTGCTACCATGGAAGAAGTTGTGGTCTTTCCGTGGGTACCCGCAACGGCAATTGTGAAGAAATTTTGGGTTAATAATCCCAATACTTGCGAGCGTTTCATTAAAGTAAAACCGCTGTCTCTCAAGTAGTTAAACTCCTGATGGTCTTTGGGAATGGCGGGCGTATAGACGATAAGTGTCTCCGTAGGATTATTTAAAAACTCCGCAGGAATCAGTGAAATATCGTCCTCAAAATGGACGGCAATACCCTCCGCTTGCAGGGCATTGGTTAGTGGGGTAGCGGTTTTGTCGTAACCAGCCAGCGTATAACCATTGGCAATAAACCAACGAGCAATGGCTGACATGCCAATGCCGCCAATGCCTAAGAAGTAGATGTGTTTTAGGGTTGTTATGTTCAACTTTACTATTGGTTAATTCTTTGAATACTGTAATTCTATAATTTTAATTCATACCCATTCAGGCGGCATATTCTTAATTCCGCTTAATGATGCACCTTTCGTTCTCTAATAAATGCAGATTTTCTTCAATCTCCATTGAAGTTTTTGCGTTGTCCAAAAGCTCTCTATACGAAGCTTTGATTTCTTTGCGTTTCATGGCTTCCAAGAACCTCCGGATGTCTTTATCATCTTCCAAAATCAGTGGGGGCACCGTTGCTAATTTGCCATCATCATCTTTCGCCACCATCGTAAAATAGGAAGTATTGGTATGTTTAATTGTGGCAGTTTTGATGTTTTCCGATACTACTTTAATGCCGACAATCATGGAGCTGTTGCCCACATAGTTCACCGAAGCAAGCAGCGAAACCAATTCACCCACCTCAACGGGCTGACGAAATTCGACATTATCCACCGAAACCGTTACCACGTAAGTCCCAGCGTGTTTGGTCGCACAAGCGTAGGCAACTTTATCCATCAAAGATAATAAAATCCCTCCGTGAATCTTACCACCAAAATTAGCATAAGATGGTATCATTAGTTCGGTGATGGTGGTTCGAGAATAATTGACGGTCCTTGCGTTTTCCATGTTTTTATTTTAGGGCTTAGGGCTTAAGATGGTAGGTTTTAGTTTTCGACCCCGAAAATGCTAACCCCTAATCTCCAACGTCCAAAACCTACATTATTAGTCCACAAACTTAGTAGTTTTATATCAATATCAATTAGCACAGATTAAGAATTGCGCAGTATATTTGTACAAAAATTGAACTTTTAAAAGATATTTCCACGCATTTCGGGATATTTTTTATAAAAATCAACAATTTTGTTTCAATAATTCTTTGATAATTATTCACTGTCCCCTAACTAAATGCCCTTAATTTGGCTTATACTTTTCATGCCTTTTATTGGTTTTCTGTCCGCTTTTTTGCTGGGCAGAAAAAGGAATGCCATAGCAAGTTGGCTGACCGTTACACTCACGGGCTGGAACCTTATTTTTTCAATAATTCTCTTATCTCAGACCTTTCATACAAAAGATAATCATCTCATTTTCAACTGGTTTACGCTCAATGGTAAAGCCTACCAATTTGGTTTTCTATTTGATTCCTTGGCTTTGATGATGCTGGTTTTGGTGAATTTTATTGCCCTTATGGTAGAAATTTTCTCATTAGAATACATGGAAAATGATCCAGATTTATACCGATATTTTGGGTTTTTGAGTCTCTTTGTATTTTCGATGTTGGGGATAGTTTTGACGGATAATCTTTTTGTCATGTACGGCTTTTGGGAATTGGTTGGACTCAGTTCTTACTTATTAATTGGATTTTGGTATAAAAAACCTGAAGCCGTTCAAGCCTCCAAAAAAGCCTTTTTGATGAATAGAGTTGGCGATGCGGGCTTTCTAATTGGAATTTTTGCGGTATATGCTTACAACCATCAAAGCACCGACCTGACTACTTTTGCCAGCTTCCAATTACCAACTTCCTTCTGCCTATTACTTTTTTGCGGTACGATTGCAAAATCTGCTCAATTTCCCCTGCATACTTGGTTACCCGATGCAATGGAAGGGCCCACCCCTGTGTCGGCTCTCATACATGCCGCTACGATGGTGGTAGCAGGAATTTATCTGTTAATTCGGATACATCCAATGTTCAACGCTGATGCCTCTGAAATTGTAGCGGGGGTAGGAGCCATAACCATGCTTTTAGGCTCAATTTATGCCATTTTTCAAACGGATATTAAAAAGACTTTGGCATATTCCACCGTTTCTCAATTGGGTTTAATGGTGTTAGGTTTAGGGAATCATGTTTCAGCATTTCATTTATTTACGCACGCTTTTTTTAAAGCTGGCTTATTTCTTTGTGCTGGAGCAATAATACATGCTTTGCACCATCTAGGCGAAGATTTTGATGCACAAGATATGCGATTGATGGGTGGATTAAGAAAGAAAATGCCTTTTACTTTTATCTGTTATTTAGTTTGCTCAATGGCTTTGATGGGTTTGCCTTTATTTTCGGGGTTTTTATCGAAAGATGCGATTTTGAATATTTGGTTTCCTACCAACAATGATGTTGACATAAATATATTTTATCTAATAATAATTTGTTCAATCTTGTTGGGAATAATTTTGACTGCTTTCTACATGACTCGTCAAGTTTGGATGATATTTTTTGGCGAAATTAGGAATGAAAAAATTGATATAAAATCTATCCACGAAGGTTCTTGGAAAATGAAATTACCGATGGGAATATTGGCTATCCTTTCCATTGGTTTTGTTTTTAGCTTAAATCCTTTAAGTGTTGAGTATTCTTGGTTTTGGACATTTTTTGGACATGGTTTTGGAACTGAAAATCATTGGATTACTCTCGTTTCAACCTCATTCGCTTTCATCGGAATTACCGCAGGGTATTTAACTCGCCACAGAATATTTTCATTCCCGTGGTCGGTGGCCTCACCGATTACTCCGCTACCAACATTCGATAATTTTTACAACAAAATATTCGTCAATCCAACCTTAAAACTATGCAATGGTATCCAGTTTTTTGACCAAAAAATGCTTGAATCATCCGTGAATTTTTTGGCTGATATACAGGTGTTTATCGCTAAAATTGTCGGTTGGTTTGATGCCAAAGTCATTGACGGAATTCCTAATGGAGCAGCTTATTCGGCCGGAATTATTGGACGAGTAACTCGTTCTGTGCAAGGCGGGAAAGTGCAAATTTACGTGGCCTTGGCATTTTTAGGATTGATTGGATTGTTACTTTTCATAATCTTAGCCCCCTAAACCCCGAGGGGGGAATTTCAGAACTACTCTTTTGAGAAAGTTCATACCATTTTTATTGGGGGTTTTACTCTAACAACAGCTCTTTAAAATTCCCCCTTCGGGGGTTAGGGGGCTAATAATCAAATGCCCATTTTATCATTACTCATATTTATTCCCATTTTCGCATCGCTTATTTTGGCGTTTACGCCCGAACGATTTTTACCTCATTTTAAATGGGTTACGCTCGCTATTACAGGAACTGAGTTAATCCTGTGCATATTCTTGTATTTTCAATTTGACAGACAAGTAGCTGATTATCAGTTTCTTGAACAGTACGATTGGATTACCTTACCGCTTGGAAATTTAGGCATTGGCTCAATTGATTATCTTTTGGGCGTAGACGGGATCAGTATGCCAATGGTCCTGCTGACGGGGATCGTGATGTTTGTCGGTGCGATTTCTTCTTTTGAAATTAAGGAAAAATCAAGGGCGTATTTTTCGTTATATTTATTATTGGCAGGTTCAATTATTGGTTGTTTTATAGCCTTGGATATGTTTTTGTTCTATTTGTTTTTCGAGTTTATGCTTTTGCCCATGTATTTCTTAATCGGTCTGTGGGGAGGGCCTCGCCGAGAATATGCTTCGATCAAATTCTTTATTTACACGCTGGTTGGCTCGATTTTTATTCTGATCGTAATGATTGGGCTGTATGTTTCCGTGATTGATCCCGTGGAAACTGCGGTGCAAATGGGTTTAATAAACTCAGCGTCTGACATTACACCACAAATTATTTCGCATATCCAAAGTTTATTGGCCAACGGCGAATTGCCTTCCCAGTCAATTGTCCATACTTTCGACCTCCGTTTTATGCCCGACCAAGGCAATTATGTTTCGGGTGCGTGGTTGAATATTTTTCCAGAAAATAAAGTTTCGGGCATTTCTTTACGGACACTTTCATTCATTTTTCTAATGATAGGTTTCGGGGTAAAATTGCCCGTGGTGCCTTTTCATACTTGGTTACCCGATGCACACGTAGAAGCCCCAACACCCGTTTCAGTAGTTTTGGCAGGCATTCTTTTGAAAATAGGAGGCTACGGATTTTTAAGAATTGCTTATCCCATTTTTCCAGAAATTGCCAATCAATACGCAATTTGGATTGTTGGTTTTGGCGTTTTGTCCATTATTTACGGAGCTTTCAATGCCTTGGCCATGAAGGATTTAAAGAAAATGATTGCCTATTCGTCCATTTCGCACATGGGTTTTGTGCTGCTGGGGGTAGGCTCGCTGACGAGCGAAGGTTTCAATGGGGCAGTTTACCAAATGTTTTCCCATGGGATTCTTTCAGCCATGTTATTTTTATTGGTTGGCGTGTTGTACTCACGTACGCACGACCGCCGGATTGACTCCTACCAAGGTTTGGCAAGTCAAATGCCCTTGTTCACCTTTATGATGGCCATTGCCTTTTTTGCCTCATTAGGTATGCCGGCTTTTTCAGGATTTATTGGGGAAATTTTTACGCTAATGGGGGGATTTAATAGCTCATTGATTCCAAAATGGTTAGTGGGTTTGGCAACCTTTGGATTGGTTTTGGGAGCAGCGTATTTCTTGTGGACTTTACAAAGGATGTTTTTCGGTAAATTTTGGGTTAGACAATACGAAGAAACTTTGCAGGATTTGACAATTAGAGAGAAAATTATGCTTTATCCTTTAGCAATTTTAGCGCTGATTTTCGGAATATTTCCCCATTTGATTTTTGATGTCACCAATTTTTCTATGGCTGAGTTGATAAAACTATTTTGATGCTCGTTTTTTGATGTACTTTCTCGGGTTTTGAAATTCTTTTGTTTCAAAGTTATAAATATCGAAAAACGAACATCAAAATGGCATGATAAGGGTAGCAACGACTATTTTATTTTGATTTTCTATTGTAAAAGAGGCCTTTTCTCCAAACTGTAATGCCAATCGTTTCCGTAGATTATCTAAACCAATTCCCCCATTTTGACTTTTGGGTTTGGGGTGATAAGACCCTGTGTTTTCAACCCTAATGGTAAACAAATTATTTTCGGCCGAGGCATTAGTAATAATTTTTCCACCCGATTTTAATTGCCCAATCCCGTGTTTAATGGCATTTTCAAGCAAAGTATTCAATGACATTGGCATGATTAAGACATTATCTAGATCATTATCAACCTTGAACTCATAACAAAGTCGATGCTCAAAACGAAGTTTTTGGAGTGCTAAATAATTTTCGCCCAAAAGCAATTCTTCACGCCAAGTAGCTCGTTGTTTTTCCCCTAAATTAAGGGAAAGTCTCAATAAATCAGATAGTTGGATAATCGATTCTCGTGCTTTCGCACCATCAAAAAGGGTAAGTGCTTTGATGTTATTTAAAGCATTAAATAAGAAATGTGGATTTAATTGCTTTTTAAGATTTTCTAATTCGGATATTTGCAAAAGATTTTCGGCAACAATGGTTCGCTGTTTCTCGTCTTGATAAATTAGGACGATTCTATAAAGGTGATAAAAAATGAAGTATGGAATTGCCATCCAACTATTTTTAAATAGCAGCCTAACAAAAGCAAATAGGAGATTTTTGATGACAAAATGTCCTAAAACGAGCTCAATCATGGTAAAAGCGAATCCAGTAATGAGACTTCCCCAAAAAGGGTAAAGTAAAATTTTAGAACTGCTAAGATCATCGGGGTTGCTATTTTCAAGTAAATAGCAATAAATAAAGGCAATTGACGCACCGATAAAAAAATAGCTAAAATAAATCGTTAATAGACCAATCGGGTCGCTATATTGTATGGGACTGAATGAAACAACAATAAAGGCGATAAAAAGCCAACAACAACACTGCACTATCCAAAACCATATATTCTTAACCATAAAAGTGTTTTTGTAAAATTTAATTAAAAATACAAATTAAAGTAGAATGTAGAAAGTTTACGCAGAAAAATAATGACCAATTTCTTATATCTTCCCGAACAACTTCAAAAAATCCTTGAAAGTATTGATGCGCTCTTACCAGAAATGCTTCTGGCAACCTCTTTTTTATTGATGATATTGATTGATTTAGTATTGTTTTATGACCAAAATCATAAGCAAAAGTTTGTTAAAAAGGCAGTTCAAACAGGTTCAATGGCATTCTTTTTCTGTTTAATTTCGGTAATTATCGTTCTCAAGCAAATAGCGCATCAGTTTTCCAATACGCATGATTTTTTTCTTTTTGACAGAATGCTGGTCTTGGATTTAAAGGCCATTTTATTTAAGTTCTTAATTATACTTTCCACTTTTTTTATTCTTGCTCATATATACGTTACAAAAAGAGAATTTGTTGCTGAATTTTTTCCGTTATTAATCAGCATGGGCATTGGGCTTTGTTTGATGACGATGTCGGTTAATCTTTTGATGATTTATCTTTCGATTGAAATCGTTTCAGTTTCGTCATACCTCCTCACCACGATTAATAAAACCCGAAAAAGTACGGAAAGTGGCTTAAAATATATTTTATTTGGGGCTTCTGCATCAGCGGTGATGCTTTATGGAATGTCACTTTTATACGGCATGACAGGAACCTTAGACATCACTTCTCCAGAATTTTCAAGAGGACTTTATCAGATTGATTCTGTTGCTTTAACGGTTGCTATCGTACTGACTATCAGTGGATTTATGTTTAAAATATCTGCTTCTCCTTTTCATATTTGGACTCCTGATGTTTACGAATCTGCACCGACGCCTGTGGTTGCTTTCTTTTCGGTTGCGCCTAAAATTGCCGCATTTTTAGTGGTCATTAGGTTTTATTCTGCCATACCCAATATCCTTCAAACCATTACCGCAGTTTTGGCCATGTCTAGCATTACTTTTGGGAATTTTTCGGCGTTGTGGCAAAATAATGCTAAACGATTATTGGGATATTCAACCATAGGCCAAACAGGATTTATGTTGATAGGTTTAGTCACGATGTCGCAATTGGGGATTACGAGCGTCGTTTTTTACCTAATTATTAATCTATTTACGAATTTGGCCGCTTTCCTTTTACTGGATTATGCGGAGCTGGCAATTGGCAGTTGGCAATTGGCAGTAAATGAGGCTGAGGCTATGGGAGTTAAATCGCTTAGTGGTCAACTGGAGAAAACACCAAAAAAGGCGAAACTCGAAAATCACACCGAAGCTCCTGACGCATCCAACATCGAAAATATAAAAGGCCTTGGCAGACTTAATCCTTTCTACGGAATTATGATGTTGATTGTGATGATTTCTCTGGCGGGGATTCCGCCAACGGCAGGATTTTTTGCGAAATTGAATATATTTTCGGCACTTTGGGAAACTTATCAAGCCACAAGTCAGCCCATTTTATTGTGGCTTTTTATCTTTGGGTTATTGAATACTGCCGTTGGACTATTCTTTTATTTAAAAATTCCATTCTACTTATTTTTCAAAGAACCACTTGAAAATCAGGTATTTGAATTAAATGCTAAACAATATTTTTTACTAATAATTCTAATTTTGCCCATTCTGGTTTTCTTCTTCAAGGCGGATTGGTTGATGAATTTGATTAGCTATTTATAAATTTTTTAGGTTAGTTGTTAGTGACATTAAATAACCGATCACCAAAAACTTATTGACAACTAACGTAAATAAACCCCCATTGCTTCTTCGTCGTCCAGAATAACCGATACATAATCATTCAAAGTGGTCGATAATTGATAGCCAACATAATCTGCTAAAATCGGGAATCTACGATAATTTCGATCTATCATTACTGCTACTTGAATTCTTTTGACGGGAATACTTAAAAAGGGCGAAAGGCAATACGCAAAAGTTCGTCCGGTGTTTAAAACATCATCAACAACCACAATGGTTTTGTGCTCTAAAAATCGCTCGTCACAATCAAATTCTACGGGGCTATCGTAGGTTACATCTTTATCAACATCAATGAGCACTGCGGTTGCTTCAATGCTTGAAATTTCGTTTAGGGCATCGGCTAGTTTTTTTGCAAATGCATGTCCTTGACCTTTTATTCCAGCAATAACGATTTGGGTTTCTTCAAAATTATTTTCGTAAATTTCAAAAGCAATTCTTCTAATTTTTTGTAAAACCTGCGTGTGGCTGAGGATTTGATTGTCGGTTAATTCCATTTTGTTTTTTAAAAAAATAATAGCGGAATGCCGCTGGATTAAAAGTTGATGATGGTACTTACCCAAAACAAGATTGGATTGGTTGGTAAATTTATGAAATCAAAAGCTAAAAAATAATTTTTTGCAACTATTAATATCGACCATCCGTCTATTCACTATTCTGTATTAATTTTTAATCGGGCGGAGTTTCGCTATTAAATTTTATTTACCTTTGCAATCCAATTTATAAAAATATTTACCAAAAATGGCAAAAGGATTCTCCTCACAAGGACACGGACAACAAAAACGAGTACAACAGGCAATACCCAGTAATCCATTAGCGATTAAGACAAAGAAATTTGCGCTTGAAAAAAATAAATTCATTACCTTAAATATGCTTCAATTAGTTAAAAATCAATGGTATTGGGGTTTTGTGCCGCTGGCTTTGATTTTAATTAATGCTGTTTTGAATGTAACAAAAGTTTATCCAAATTATTGGATTTATGTGATCACAATTTTGGGAGCTTTGGTTTATGTAATATTTTGGGCCATTCAATTTACGGGGGTGACGCAATTAGAGCAATACAAACAGTTATTTCAAAAGTATCGATACGAAATTGATAGTCGTCAAATTTTGATGAAATTGAATGACACGGAGGGTGGGGTTATCAAGTGGGATATGATTAAATCGGCTCGTAAAGATAAAGATGCTTATATCTTGGATATGGGTCAATATCAGTTTATTTATCTGCCTTTCACGGTTTTTAATAATGATAATGACAAGAAATTAATGGAGCGAATTTTAAAAGACAAAAGGTATATTTCCGGAGAATAGTTACTGGTTACAAGGGAATTGGTTACTAGTTATTCGAAAAACCATATAACATGAGTCATCCCGTATTTTTCTTCTGAATTAGTGATTTTTAGAGATTTCATAAGTTACAGGATTTGTTATCGTTCTCACTTTTTGTCTTGATAAAAAAATTGACAAAAAAATCAAGGATTCCTAAGCTCGTTGCGCTCAAACAGTAGGAATTCAGTCCTCCATCAATCATAGAAAAGCGGTCAAAATTAGTTTTTTGACCGCTTTTCTATGATTTTAAAATTCGGGATGACTCATGTTTATTATTTTTCCTGTTAACTAATTCCCCAACTGCCAACAACTATTTCTTAATCGAATGAGAAATCGTTTCTGCCAATTCTCCACGAGCCATTTTTTCGGCTTTGTCAAAATATTTTAGTGATTTCTGAAAAGTATCGTCATAAGGTGCCATCACTTGCAAATACTCATTGTTCATGCCATTAGCAATTTTTCTTTGCCAAACATGGCGAGCAATATAGGCTTTGATTTGCGCTTTGATATAGGGCATTGAACGCTCAAATTCTGTGGCTCGCATCTTCACATTTGCTTGTTTTGCCAACTTTTGCATATCCATTATCATGGCATCATTTACGACAAAAAACGTATTAAAATCCTTGAAAGTGAGCCTTTCGATTGATTTAATGTTCTCGATGGCATAATTCAAGGCAAATTCACGAACGATATTTTTACCCCACAAATCACTCAAGTATTTGTTGAAATAGGTCGTATCTCGTGCAACAAAAACGTCAGGTGTAATTCCACCTCCTCCAAACACTGTTCTTCCCCCAAACGTTTTATATTTTAATTTTTCGTTAAATTTAATACTATCAGGATTAAAAAACTCACCACTTTTTGTGCGTTTTTCGTAGTCTTTCTCATATTCTTCTTCTTGTCCCATCGTATATGGTTTCTGGATACTTCGTCCACTCGGCGTATAATACCTCGAAATAGTCAAACGCAATTCTGAACCATCTTGAAGATTTATGGGCATCTGCACCAATCCTTTTCCATAGGAGCGTCTGCCCACAATTAATGCACGGTCATGGTCTTGCAATGCACCTGCGACAATCTCAGCTGCCGAAGCACTATTCTCATCCATAAGAACCATAACGGCACCTTTTTCAAATATACCCTCTCGTTTGGTATAAGTCTGCGTATCGTATTTTGTGCCTTTTCCATCGGTATATACAATCATGCGTTCGCCCGCCAAAAGTTCATCTACCATCTTTTCGGCTCGGTCTTTGTACCCGCCAGGATTTCCACGGAGATCAAGCATTAGCCGTTTACAGCCTTGTTCTTTAAGATTTGTCAAAACAGTTTTGAATTCATCAAAAGTTGATTCTGTAAATCTATCCACTTTAATATAGCCCGTTTGTGCATCAATCATATAACCCGCTGTAACAGAATAAGAAGGAATTCTATCTCGAACAACGGTGAATTTCTTGATGCCTTTTTCGCCATTTCTAAGGATTTCTAATATCACTTTGGATCCTCTCACGCCACGTAATTTATTGAAAATCAAACTATTACTTACTTTTGGTCCAGATAAAGAAACACCATCGGCGTTTAATAAACGGTCGCCACTTTTAATGCCGACTTGTTCAGCAGGACCACCGATCATCGCATTCATGACATAAACGGTATCGCTGAAAATATTGAATTCAATACCAATGCCATCAAAGCCTGATTCTAATTGTGAACGGGCGGCAGTAGCCTCGTCGGTTGGGAAATAGGCAGTATGAGGGTCAAGTTTTTCTAATGTTTTTTTGATAGAATATTCTACCAACGAATCAGTATCAACGGAATCAACGTAGCTACTTTCAATCAAGGAAAGAATTTCACGGTATTTATTAAAACCCTTAGCAACTGTATTCATTTTGGTTTGCCCACCAAAGAAATTTGCTCCCAATAAAACACCACCGACTAAGGCAATGGCAATCCAGATTGGTATTTTCACGATGGTTGAATTATTGTTAATTGGCTTTTGTGGTTTTTCCATATTGCAATAATGGTATGTCTTAAAATGATGATTAAAGTTACGAAAAACTAAATCGTAGCCAATGTTTTTGATGTAACTTTGTCCTTTAAGTAACGTTTTAGGGGTTATTGGGTTTAGGGCTTATGGTATTTAGAGACCGAGAAGAATAAGTGTTTTCCAGAATAAAAATTGTTAACTTGATGAAATCTAAACCTAAATCCCATAATCCCTAAACCCCTAAGCCCAAATGTCAAGAATATTAGCCATAGATTACGGAACAAAACGAGTGGGTTTGGCGACGACTGACCCGTTGAAAATTATTGCTTCTGCTTTGGAAACCGTTCATAGTAAAGATGTTATTGAGTTTTTGAAAGCCTATCTTGAAGTGGAAGAAGTGGAGGCTTTTGTGGTAGGAATGCCCGTAAATCTAGACGGGGAAGATACCAATAATACTTCCCACGTGAAGGGTTTTGTGAAGAAATTACAAGCGACATTTCCTGACATTCCCATACATTTGCACGATGAACGCTTTACCTCCAAAATTGCCCTTCAAGCAATGATTTCGAGTGGTTATTCAAAAAAAGACCGTCGTGTAAAAGGGAATATTGATAAAATTTCAGCGGTCATTATTTTACAATCATACATGGAAAAAGAGGGAATTTAATGGTGTGGAGATTATGGAATTTATCAAGAGAAAATGTCTATTAGAGATAATTCAATATTGGCAACAGCATCTTTCAGTATCATTTCAGAAGAAAAAAATTGATATTTTCCAATGCCCGAATAAACGGAAATGGCTTGAAAACTGGGCATAACTAACCAACATGACTGAATACCTGCCTCAAGATAACGATTAATTTTCTTAACAAGGTCGGTATCTGATTGTGTAGGAGAAACAATTTCGATGGCTATTAAAGGCATTTCAGTCATAACAAGTTCATCATCCCAAAAATTAATCTCCATTTTCGGATAAATGGCAACATCAGGAACACAATTTGGGCGTTCAGGCATTAAAATTTCTATTTCCGAAAAAATAGTAAATTGCTTACGATAAAGATGGTCAATCTCTGAAGATAGACGAGTTTGTAGGTATCCGTGGTTTTTGCTGGGCATAGGTTTATTTCTTTCAATTTCGTAAGCCGAAAGTTCGTTATCAGCTTTTATGCTCTCAACTAATAGTTCCATTTTCATTGATTTTAATTGCTAGACCAAATATACTCAAATTTATTTTAATATGAACATTTACGGTTTAATTGGTTATCCCTTGGGTCATTCCTTTTCAAAAGGATATTTTACAGAAAAATTTTCTAAGATGGGCCTCTCAGATACGCACGTATATGAGAAATTTGAATTAGAAAATATTAACGATTTTACGGCTTTGTTAAAATCGCAAAGTCCTGATTTGAAAGGATTTAATGTTACCATTCCGCATAAACAAAATATTATTCCTTTCTTGGATTCGGTGGATGAAGCGGCACTAAAAATTGGGGCGGTCAATACCATTAAAATCATGGAAGATGGTTCAACCAAAGGTTTTAATACCGATTATTGGGGCTTTCGTTGGACTTTGGAAAAATGGGATTCTTTCCAAGAAATCAAACCTCAAAAAGCCTTAATTTTGGGAAAAGGTGGCGCCGCAAAAGCCATTATTCAAGCACTACAAGATTTGGGATTAGCAACCCAATACGTTTCTCGTAGAAAAGAAGATGACACAATTACTTACGAAGAATTGACGGAGCAGGTAATGAACGAATATTTATTAATTGTGAATACCACGCCTTTGGGAATGTTTCCAAAAGTGGATGCTTTTCCAGAAATTCCTTATCAATTGCTCAAAAAACAGCATTTATTGTACGACATTGTCTATAATCCTTTAGAAACATTATTTTTGAAAAAAGGCTTGGAACGTGGCGTAAAAGGCGTACATTTTGGGTTGGAAATGCTCCATGGACAGGCTGAAAAGGCTTGGGAGATATGGCAGCTGTAATGTGGATTTGAAAAAAAAACTTCCCGAAAGTTAAACCCACAATGGAATTCTTTCGGAAAGTTCCCCCAACAATACATTTTGAGGTTTAAAATTATATTAACTATTTAGTTTACTCAGCATTCACTATATTGTGAATTAAGTCTCTTTAACTTCCCGAAAGTTTAAAACTTTCGGGAAGTATTTTTTATAACAAAATGGTAAATAAAGTCTTTTTCTATTTTACCAATTTAACCGTCTTCGTAATTCTATCCGATTTTTCATCTTTCGTTTTCAAAAATAGCAATTCGTTTAATTCTCCTTTTCGCCACGTTTCAATCATATCATCGTAGTGTGGGCTGCCCGGATTACCCGATTGTCCACCTGGAAATACGCCGTAACCTTTTGTGGTGTTGCCTTTTCCTAATTGTACAATCATTCTCCATGAAGGACCAGTGCGTTCGGTGGTCGCATTGACAACGCTCCCGCCTCCACCAATTTTCAGGTCATTTTTGCTCAATGCTTTCAATGTGCCACCCAAATCTAACAAATGACGAATGTCGGTTGATTTATGTTCTGACCACGCCCAGTTTGAACCCATTGGCGATTTTCGCCAAATTTTTAACGAGTCCATGGTGGCAGAGAGCGTTTTACTGGCTAATTCTTCAACGGTTTCTATTTTATCTTTCGTTGAAACATCGTCAAACCATTTTGAGGTTGGGTCTTTTTGCATCAATCTGAGCGTACGGTCGGTAGATGGATATTTCATGGGAATATTTTCGTCATATCCGAATTCATCTTTCCAAATAGCTTCGTAAAATAAATCTGACCATACTTTGAAAATCGTTGGTGCGATTTCATCGGGGTCATTATTGAATTTCCAAGCCGATAAACTCTTGATAGCGGGCAATTGTGTAGCCGATGGTGTTTTGATATACGACAACATGGTCGGTAAAAGATCAGCGGCTTTCAAATTGAAATTATCATTTTGTAACATTCTCAAGGAATCTACCGTCACTTTTCCGTTTGGCATTTTTTCCAATCTTTCATTGATTCTTCTACCACGTTCAGACGGGGCAAATTCCCAATTGATATAATAAGGATAACTAGGGTCAGTGGAAGATTGATTGGCCGAACTCACAAATTCTCGAATGGGATTTTTCACGTGCGGATTGTGTGCAGCAGGGATAAAAGCGTTCCAATCGGCGGCTTTGTCGGTTCCGTCCAAGATGTATTTGCCTTGCTGCCGAGCTTTTAGAGGGAATTTTCCATTTACCCAAAGCGCAATATCATTTTGATTACTGGCGAAAACAAAGTTTTGAGCGGGTGCTGAATAATGCGTTAATGCTTTCGTATAATCTTCGTAATTTTTGGCACGGTTCAACTCATAAAAAGTGGTTAATTCTTGCGATTTATCGTGGGCAATCCAACGCAAAGCATGGCCAACGGGAATGTTTTGCTTCAGAGGTTTTTCATTATCAAGATAAACAATCGGGCCGTGATGTGTGTATAAAACAGTATCAATAATATCCACACCATTTTTAACCTTATATTTTTCAATACGAGTCGTAATTTTCTTCCATTGTCCGTCGTGGAAATATTCTTTTTTAGTTGCATCCTTGAATTTCACTTCGTACCAATCTACTACGTCCGCCCCCACGTTTGTTACCCCCCAAGCAATGTCTTTGTTGAAACCAATAATCACATTGGGCGTTCCGGGCATCGTTGAGCCATACACATTTACGTCGGGACTTGATAATTGTACTTGATACCAAATCGAAGGTAAACTTAACGTTAAATGCGGGTCATTGGCTAAGATGGGTAAACCCGTTGCCGACTTTCCACCGCTAACTGCCCAGTTGTTTGAACCAATGCCTTTATCACGCTCGGTTGCGGCTTTTGAACTTCCCGTTCCGATGAAATCAATCGGTGATTTTGGTATGGACAAAGGCGTGAAATCTTGTGGTGTTCCACCTGGAATAATGGGACTTTCCACGAAAGGATAATTAGGGAAAAGGTCTTCCGCAGTTTGTTTTCCGTATTTTCTAAGCACATTGGTCATTCTCAAATCATCCGTTCCAGAAGCTAAAACGAAAGACATATTTTTTAGAAATAAAGCACTTTTAATTGGCGACCACGGTTCTGGTGCGTATCCCAATAATTTATATTCTACGGGAAATTCACGGGGTTTTAATTGGGAAATATAAGCGTTGACGCCATCAGAATAGGCTTCTAAAGCAATTTTGCCGTTGGGGTCATTCATCATGCCAGCCAAAGAATTTTCAGCACCATACACTGAACCCATTCTTCGCTGAAAACGGTCTTGTTCGAGGGCTTTTGCACCTACAACTTCCGTCAAACGCCCGGCTGCATAATGCGTTTGAAACTCCATTTGCCAAAGACGGTCTTTAGCCGTAACGTAACCCTGAGCCAAATATAAATCGTGATTATTTTTAGCAAAAATGTGCGGAATTCCGAGTTCATCGTATTCAATGGTCACTTCATCCTGCAATCCGGGGATTTGAAGAGAAGTTTCAGTGGCATCCTTCCCCGCAAGCGGTTTTTCGCCATTGACCCAAAAGCCAGTAAAAGGATTTAAAAATGCGCCAAACGCAGGGGCTGACCCCCAATTTCGATTGAGTGCGTAACACAAAAAAATAGTAACGGCAAGCGTAAGAAAGGCTTTTACGAATTTCATGGTTTGTGGATTTGTTAAGAAATGATAGTACCAAATTAGAAATTTTTTTGATTAAATTGAGAATATAGCTTGTATAAGTTTAATTTTGCGTCCTTTTGTCGTCTTTTACGTCTTTCGGAAAATCGATTTACTATGAATCAAGCACTCGAAAATACCATCACTTTCAATGAAATTTGGCTCAAATTTAGCCATCCGGTCAAAGATTTTATCCGAAATCAAACGCATAATTCAAATGCTACGGATGATATTTTACAGGAAGTTTTCATGAAAATTCATCAAAATTTGCCTCTTCTTAGGAACGAAGAGCGAGTGGCTGGTTGGGTATTTCAAATTGCTCGTAATACGGTTTTGAATTATTTTCGTACCCAGAAAAAACAGGTAGAAAACCAAGAATTCCAGCTGCAACAAACTGAAGGAGAAAGCCAATTTAAGGAAAACGATTTGAATGAAATCGTTGGTATTTGGTTAAAGGAATTTAAAAAAGACCTTGACCCAAAATACCAAGAAGCCTTACAATTAGTTGATATTGAAGGAATTACGCAAGTAGCGTTGGCTCGTCGTTTGGGAATTTCTGTTTCAGGAGCAAAGTCTCGGGTGCAACGTGGACGTGAGCAATTGAAACAAAAATTAATTGACTGTTGTCCCGTAAAAACTGACCAATATGGCAATATTTTGGAAATTCAAAACAGAAATGGGAATTGTGTTTGCGTTTAAGTTTTGCATCCTTTTTTTTTCTCCTGCGTCTTTATCATAAATCAAAAACTCCCATGAAATTATCACAAGTAAAAACGATATTAAAAAACGTTGAAAGCTTACGTTTTGAGTTGCAAAATGGCTCATTTGTTCCCGCCCATTTTCACGTAACGGAAGTAGGAATGATTACCAAAAATTTTATTGATTGTGGTGGAATCGTCCGCAACGAAAAAGTAGTTAATTTTCAATTATGGAACGCCAACGATACTGACCATCGTTTGGAGCCACAAAAACTATTGAACATTATTTCCTTATCGGAAAAGGTCTTGGGTATTGAAGATTTGGAAATTGAAGTGGAATATCAAGCTGAAACCATTGGGAAATATGATTTAGATTTTAACGGGTTAAACTTTGTTCTTATCAACAAACAAACAGTATGTTTGGCAATGGATGCCTGTGGAATTCCTCCCGCAAAAATGAAAGTAAGCTTGGCAGATTTGCAAAATGCTCCCGCATGCACGCCTGGCGGTGGATGTTGCTAAGTAATAATAATTTAACTTAGAGTTTTAGAGAATTAGAGTTTCCACGAATAATTTTCTCTAATACTCTAAACCTCTAAGTTTAAATTTTTAACTAATTTTCAATTCATGAACGATATCATTTCAAAATTCTCTTTCAACAATATTTCAGCCGAAAGAAAGGCTATTTTACAACCTTTAATCGACTTTATTCAATCCAAAAAAGAGAATGACGGTATCATTCGCTTAAACTTTATTTGCACCCATAACTCACGGAGAAGTCATTTATCACAGATTTGGGCTGCTACGATGGCGTATCATTTTGGGGTTAAGAATATTTTTTGTTTTTCAGGTGGTACGGAAGCAACGGCGATGTTTCCAAAAGTAGCGGAAACATTAGCAAAGCAGGGATTTGAAGTGCTAAAATTAAGTGAAAATGCTAATCCGGTTTATGCCGTAAAATTTGCCCAAGACGAACAGCCAATTATTTGTTTTTCAAAGGTTTATAACGATAATTTTAATCCAAAAAGTCATTTTGGGGCAGTGGTAACTTGCAATTCAGCTGATGAAAATTGTCCAGTTGTGTTTGGAGCAGAACAAAGATTTCCAATCAAATACGAAGACCCAAAAGCTTTTGATGGTACTGACTTGATGGATGCAAAATACGCTGAAAGAAGCCTTGAAATCGGGGAGGAGATGTTTTTTGTTTTTGGGTCGGTTAAATAAAACTGAAAAATGGCTAAACCCAACGGATTTAGCCTTTTTCTATCTACTAACTACACATCAATCTTCGCATATTTCGCATTTTTCTCAATAAAATCACGTCTTGGGGGAACTTCATCTCCCATCAACATCGAGAATAAATGATCGGCTTCGATGGCTGATTCGCAGGTTACTTGTTTCAAAGTTCTAGAATCTGGATTCATCGTGGTTTCCCATAATTGTTCAGCATTCATTTCACCAAGACCTTTATAACGTTGAATTCCTACTAAATCTTCACGGCCACCGCCCAAACGTACTACCGCTTGTTCCCGTTGTATTTCTGTCCAGCAATATTCAGATTGCTGTCCTCTTTTTACTTGATACAAAGGTGGTTGAGCAATGTAGATATAACCGCTATCAATCAAATCTTTCATATAACGGAAGAAAAACGTCAGAATTAGGGTTCTGATGTGAGAACCATCCACGTCCGCATCCGTCATAATGATAATTTTGTGATAACGTAATTTTTCCATGTTCAAAGCTCGGTCATCGCCATCTTTTCCGAAGCTCACGCCCAAAGCCGTAATCATGTTCTTGATTTCTTCGCTTTCGTATATTTTATATTCTTGGGCTTTTTCAACGTTCAAAATTTTACCTCTCAAAGGCAAAATCGCTTGATAGGCACGATTACGTCCTTGCTTGGCCGTTCCACCCGCTGAGTCCCCTTCTACTAAATACAATTCACAAATTTTTGGATCACTGTCCGAGCAATCGGCTAATTTTCCTGGTAAAGAGTTTCCGCCCAAAATGGTTTTACGCTGTACCATCTCACGGGCTTTACGAGCCGCATGACGTGCCTGAGCCGCCAAAATTACTTTCGCTACAATCTGGCGGGCTTCTTTTGGATGTTCTTCCAACCACGCTTCCAACATATCCGACATTGCTCCAGAAACTGCTCCAGAAACTTCCCCATTCCCTAATTTCGTTTTGGTTTGTCCTTCAAATTGTGGTTCTGCTACTTTTACGGAAATAACGGCCGTTAATCCTTCCCGGAAATCGTCTCCAGCAATTTCAATTTTCAACTTATCCAAGGCTCCCGATTTGTCGGCGTAGTTTTTCAAAGTTCGGGTTAATGCGCCTCGGAAACCTGCCACGTGCGTTCCGCCTTCGATGGTATTAATATTGTTTACATACGAAACCACATTTTCGGTATATGACGTATTATACATCATCGCAACTTCCACGGGAACGCCGTTTTTGTCGCCCTTCATAAAGATTGGGGCTTCAATTAATTTCTCACGAGTAGCATCCAAATACAAAACGAACTCGCTCAAGCCACCTTCTGAGAAGAATAAATCATTTCTTGGTTCCCCTTTTTCGTCTAAATCACGAAGATCGGTCAAATAAACTTTTATGCCGGCATTCAAAAAAGAAAGTTCTCTCAAACGCCCGGCAACGGTTTCGTATTTATATTCTGTTACGGTAAAAATACTTTCGTCGGGCTTGAAAGTAACGGTGGTTCCGTGATTTTCGGTCGTACCAATTTCTCTTACCGCATATTGTGGAACGCCTATTTTGTACGCTTGTTCAAATATTTTTTTATCCCGATAAACGGTTACTTTCAAATCGGTTGAAAGGGCATTTACGCAGGAAACACCCACACCGTGCAAACCACCAGACACTTTATACGTATCTTTATCGAATTTACCACCAGCGTGAAGTACCGTCATAACGACTTCTAAGGCTGATTTTTTCTCTTTTGTGTGCATTCCCGTTGGAATACCACGCCCATTATCTTCAACAGTAATAGAATTGTTGGTGTTGATAGTTACCTTGATGGTATCGCAATGACCCGCAAGGGCTTCATCAATGGAGTTATCGACAACCTCCCAAATCAGGTGGTGAAGACCTTTAAAACCCGTATCGCCGATATACATGGACGGACGTTTGCGAACGGCCTCCAAGCCTTCAAGAACCTGAATGTTATCGGCATCATAATTTGCTCTACTGTTGTCTTCTACTTCTTGTAATTCTGACATATCTTTTGTTTGCGGGTTTTGGACTATTATTGAGTCTTATTCCTGATTTTGTATTGTTGTTTTTGGAGATTTCACTATTTTGATTCTCGGTTTTTGATAGAATCTTTTTTTGTTAACTAAGTAAACTGTTTCTTAATTTAAAAGGATATTTTTTCTTATCCTATTTAAAACAAATTTACGGTTTAAGCAGCTAACGGCGTATATTCCATAATTCGTTAATTTTTGATTAAATGTAAAAATACGAAAATTCCCTCGAACCTACTAACGTTTGTGGTTTTTTGCGGTATTTTTAAGCGAAAAAATGCCTATTTATTACCCATTTGTTCTTCTAAATTTTTAGACATGGATTTTAACTGTTTTTTGACGATTTTTTGCAACCAACTCAATGGAAAAAATCAATAACTCAATCAAACATCTTAACTTTGTTGTTACGTTGAATCTAAACAAAAATGTATGCCCAATATTTTAGTCATTGCACCTACCACCGCCAATATTTATAAAGTTATTGTAAATGGTTTTAAGAATTATGCTCCCGAATTTTACACAGACTTTATGTCTAATTCATTTCCTAGGTATAGGTATAAAAATAAAGTTGAAAGGATCGGTAATTTTCTTTCGAAAGTTTTTCTGAATAGAAATATCAAAGAGGTTCACTACCGCAAAATTATGGAAAAACGCTTGGAGATTCTGAAGGAAAAATACGAAGTAATCTTCATCATTCGCCCAGACCTTTTGACTAACAAAGAACTCGCTATTTTAAAATCAAAAACGCCAAATTTAATTGCTTATTATTGGGATACGGTGAATTTTTACCCGAGAAAAAAGAAAATTATTCACTTCTTCGACAAAGTATATTCCTTTGATATTCGAGATTGTAAAAAGTATGGTTTCGATAGATTAACAAATTTTTATTATTACGAACCAGCTCCCGAAGCCATAGATAAAACGGTTTTTTGTATTTCGCACATTGAGCGAAAACGCTATCCTTTTTTCAATCAGATGGGGAAGTTTTTGGATGAAAATAACATCACTTATCGTTTCTTGACTAAGCAATCAAAAGAGAAATTGAGAAGCCCACACATTGAGTATTTGAAGGAATCAATCCCTTATGATGAGATGTTAAAATTATTGAATCATTATGAAATAATTCTGGATATTGCCAAGCCCAATCAACACGGACTTTCATTTAGGATTTTTGAGGCTATGGGCATGAACAAAAAGTTGATTACCAACAATCGTTCAGTGATGGAATACGATTTTTATCATCCTAATAATATTTTGGTGATTGATTTTGACAATTTAGTAATTCCAAATTTTTTCTTCGAAACCCCTTTTCAACCTATTGACGAAGCTATCAAACAACAATATCACTTGCGGTCGTTCGTCGAAACGGTGCTGGGTAATTTAAACGCTTAATGGCACCATCGAAAAAATGAATATTCTTTACTTAGTCATCGGCAAAAACCCCTTACATCACGCTCAAACGTGCTTTTCTATTTATTCGTTTCTGAATCAGACCGATGCTAACGACCGAGTGTATGTGATCACGGATGCGCCAGAATTTAATATCAGACTTGCTGAAAAAATTAATATTATTCCCATCAATCAAGCGCAATTAAAAGATTGGCAAGGAGAACACAAGTTTTTTTGGAGAGCCAAAATCAAGGCTTTGCAGCATATATGCCTTTTGCATCCTGATGAATCTGTGTTGTATTTAGACACCGATACCTTTCTGTTTGGCAATCTGGAAACATTAAAATCTGACCTTAAAAATCCAATGATGCACCTCAACGAAGGTAAATTATCTGAACGAAAAAGCAAGACCGAAAAACGGATGTGGCAAGGGGTGAAAAACAAAGTTTTTGGCGGAATAACGATCGAAGCAAACCATTGTATGTGGAATGCGGGCGTGGTTGGAATTCCCGCTAATAAAGGCTTATTAGTATGCAGATTAGCCTTAACTATTTGTGATGAAATGTTGGCGGCAAAAGTAAGCCCATATTTCATCGAACAATTCTCATCGTCATTAGCATTATCAGAAAATGGAGATCTGAAATCAGCTGATCAATACATCGGTCATTATTGGTCGAATAAAGATGAATGGACGGATGAAATCTATAAATTTATCATTACGTCAACTTTGAAAAATAATAGCGTTGAAGATGATATTGAGGAAATAAGTCAATTTAATTTTAGTAAAAATGCCGTGTTGAAACGGGTTCCGAATACGCAAATTAGGCTTAAAAAATTAGTTGAAAAGTGGTTTCCTTCGGAAGTTCTTAATTTTGTGCGTTAGTCAATCGTGATTATTTGTTAATTCACCAATCACTAAGGCACCATTCACAAATAAATTATATGAAAGTTTCAGGATTTACTTTTGTCCGCAATGCCATTAAATTTGATTATCCCATCGTGGAGGCGATTAGCTCCATATTGCCTATTTGTGATGAAATGATTGTTGCCGTTGGAAATTCGGATGACGAAACCTTGGCGTTAATCAAAAGTATTGATTCCCCCAAAATCAAAATCATTGAAACCATTTGGGACGATACTTTGCGGGAAGGCGGAAAAGTCTTGGCGGTAGAGACGGATAAGGCACTGTCGGCTGTTTCGCCCGATTCGGATTGGTGTTTTTATGTGCAGGGCGACGAAGTGGTGCATGAGCAGTATTTATCCACCATCACCCGAGCCATGCATGATAATCTGAACGATCCGAAAGTTGAAGGGTTATTGTTTAAATATCTTCATTTTTATGGAACGTATCAGTACTTTGCGGATTCTCCTCGTTGGTACCGAAGAGAAATTCGGGTAATTAGAAATACTCGGAAATTTGTTTCGTATAAGGATGCTCAAGGATTTCGAACGACTGATAATCAGAAACTTAGGGTGAAAATGATTGAGGCCTCCATTTTTCATTACGGTTGGGTGAAACCGCCCGAAATTCAACGAGCGAAGATGAAAAGTTCCATCAAATTTTGGGCAGATGAAGAGAAAACAGAGGCCTTAAAACCGCAATTAGACAATTTTGATTATTCAGAAATAGATTCTTTAACGAATTTTATGGGTACACATCCGGAAGTGATGCAAAACCGCATTTCCCGCATGAATTGGCAGTTTAATTTTAAGATTAAAGAAAAAAAGACTTCCTTGAAAAACCGATTTAGAAACTGGGTTGAAAAGCTAACGGGTTGGCGGATAGGGGAGTACAGAAATTATCGGTTAATAAAATCATGATGGTTACAATTTTGAGTTAGAGATAAATAAGCATAATATTTACCAAGTAACTTTGTGTTAGCAGCCGTAAATTCAAGAACTTAAACTATATTTGAAAAAACATTAAAATTATTATGGAAGCTATCGGTTTAGAAATAGAGGACTTTCAGTCAGAAGATATTATGTCAATTAACCACTCACAACTATCTTGTAATCTTATTATCGCTTTAGCAAAATATCGAAAACAGTACAGCATTATGCCAGAACTTGAATTCGAGCTTGCTTATGGTCGTGTAAAACCTGATATTTCAATTTGTAATTCCATAAAAATAGATTGGATTCATGATGTCATCAGAACATTTGAAACTCCACTAACAGCCATTGAAATCCTTTCTCCCAAACAGGCGTTTAATGATATCACTGACAAAGTGTACGATATTTATTTTCCATCGGGCGTAAAATCTTGTTGGGTAATTATTCCTGTGCTAAAAACAGTTCATGTATTGACTCCTGATGGGAAACAGCAGATTTTTCAAAGAAATGAAATAGTAATTGATGACAGCACAAAGGTGGAATTATCGGTAGAAGATATTTTTGCCGAATAACTTACTCTTGCATACTATTCAACTTACGATAAAATCCATTTTCATTTTGCAATAATTCGTTGTGCGTTCCTCGCTCCACAATTTTTCCTTTATTGATGACCAAAATCTCGTCAGCGTGTTGGATTGTGCTTAATCGGTGGGCAATCACTAAGGTGGTACGGTTTTGCATTAGGTGCGTAAGAGCCTCTTGAACCAACTTTTCAGATTCCGTATCTAAGGCAGAAGTGGCTTCATCCAAAATCAAAATGGGGGGATTTTTCAATACAGCACGGGCAATGCTTAAACGTTGGCGTTGTCCACCCGAAAGTCGTCCGCCACGGTCGCCAATTAAGGTTTCATAGCCCTCCTGTAAGTGGCTTACAAAAGTGTGCGCATTAGAAACTTTTGCCGCTTCAATTACTTGATTTTCAGTAGCTGGTGAGCCAAAAGTGATATTGTTGAAAACGGTATCATTAAATAAAATTGACTCCTGCGTGACAATACCAATTTGTTTCGTCAATGATTGAATTTTGATGTGTTTTATGTCCACGCCATCCACCAAAATTTGCCCTTCGGAAGGGTCATAAAATCTTGGAACTAAGTCAGCAATGGTAGATTTTCCACCGCCTGAAGTTCCCACCAGCGCAATGGTTTTACCTTTCTGTATTTTGAAGGAAATATTATCCAAGACCTTCCTGCCTGTTTCATACGAAAAACTCACGTTTCTAAATTCAATTTCTAGGTTAAAATCCTGAATATCAACGGCATCGGAAGCATCTTGAATAGCAGGAACGGTATCAATTAATTTCAAAATACGCTCGGATGAAGCAATGCCTCTTTGCACGGTACTGAAAGCGTCAGAAATGGATTTTGCGGGTCGCATTACCTGCGAAAACAAGATGATAAAAGCGATAAAACTGGAAGCGGTCAAACTATTATTGCCCGCAATGACCAAAGAACCGCCATACAACAAAATTCCCGCCACAACCGATACACCCATGGCTTCGGAAAGCGGAGAAGTCATTTCTTGGCGATAGACCATACGCAAAACTGCTGCTTTATAATTGTAATTTTCCTTTTTAAATTTTTCAGAAACAACTTTTTCGGCATTAAATCCTTTTACGATTCTCATGCCGCCAAAAACTTCGTCTAGTGTACTTACCATCGAACTTTGAAGGGCTTGTACATCTCGGGCAGCACGACGAAGTTTACGACTAATTAAGGCAATAATTCCACTGGAAAGGGGTAAAATAATGAGTGAAAACAGCGTTAATTTCACGGACATATTAAACAATGTAATGAAATACATCAGCAAGGTAAAAACTTCTTTGATAGCGGCCGTAAAGGCTCGTCCGATAGAATTTTCAACTTCTTGTACGTCCGTGGTCAGATGCGCCATTAAATTTCCTTTCCGTTCGTTGTTGAAAAAACCAAAATGTAGTTTCATCGTTTTCTCAAAAACTGCTTGACGTAAAGAGGCAATTGTTTGAGCCTCAACGGTTTTAAGAATTCTTTGGGATAAATATCTAAAAATATTGGCCAAAATTACCGACACCACAATAGCACCACAGGCAAACTTTAAAGCTCCCAATCTGCCATTAAGACTGATGACTTGAAAGAAATAATGATAGAAAGTATATTTGAAATAATTAATGCTAAATGAAAAAGACATTTGCTCGCTGTACTGCTGTAAATCAGCGGGTTTCAAGTCTTTGAAGATAATATCCAACAGCGGTGCAAGGAGCGTAAAGTTCAAAATTCCGAACAAGCTGGCCAGTAATGACAGGATGAAATATGGAAAAGCAAATCGCCCAATGGAATCAGCGTATTTTAGGATGCGAATATATGTTTTCAAGGGTTATCTGTCTAATTTTAACACCATCGGTTCGGGTGTCATGTAACGCTCTTTCAATAAAATTTTGAATTTTCTAAGAATGGCAATGATTTGGAGTAATTCCTCTCGGTTGGTACTGTCATAAATAGTAGAAGTACAGTATTTTTTACCTTCCATGGTAACAAAGCACCATTGTTTTCCAATAATTTCACATCCAAATAACGGGATTTCGATGCCATCCTCCTTGTTTTTCTCTTGTGCAATTAAAAAAGCCTCTAACAACTGAGCCATCGAATCTCCTGCCGGGTTTCTCTCAGGTTTATACTCTTGAAAATGAAAATAGGGCGTTTGATAAATGTTCATAAAACCTTTCGCCATCATAAAATCAGATTTAACAGAAAGAGAAATTCCTTCAACAACCCCTTTCAATTGCTTGTCAAAAAAAGTTACCAACAAACCTTCATCTGATAAATCACCTAATTGAAGAATGTAAGTTATAAATTTCATCTTCAAATCTTCTTCGCTCCAACCTGCCATTTGTTGAATACCTTTTGCATAAACTGAATCAAAGTTATATTGCTCAAAAATGTTCAATTCAAGCATAGAAACATCAAGCCATTCTTTCATCAGTGGCGTTTTAACCCCTGTAATTCTTTCCAAATTGAAAGCTACTCTTAACTCAGCTTCTATCCATTCTTTTTTCTTTGCCATTGTGTGTAAGAATTAATAAGATTTACACAAAAATACGAACATGTTATAGAAAAATCTAAAAACTCATCAACACATTGTACCGACTACTATGAATTGTCAAGTCGTCAATCTTCTCCATTTTAATATTGTTTTTCTTACCTAAATTTTCAAAAAATGGGTAATCAATCGTCAAAAAGCCATTTTTCTTTACTTTTCTGTAATCTGAAAAGAGGGCAAAAAAAATAAATTTTACGAATTTCAAAGAATATCCATCTTTCAAGGCATTCTTCACAAGGTTCATCACATCGGCAATAAACTGATGGTTTGTTGGAATAATATCCGCCAAAACGCAAGTAAAGGGTTGTTCTTTAGCAATTTTTTGCAGGGATAAAATTAATTCTTCCACCTGTTCATGGGTTTGATAATATTGAAGAATACTAAGAATGATCACCTTATTGACCTTTTTTTCAAGGATTATATTTTTCAATTCTTCAAAATCGTATGATTTCGTCACCGAAAAACTTAAATGCTGATTCGCCTTAAATTTTTCATTACACATCTTGATATAAGTTTCAGAGATGTCCATTCCATGTATATGGGCATTGGTTTTTTCTAAATAATCCACCAAAAAACCAGGGCCACAACCATAATCCAAAAGGCTGTCAGAGGCTGCCACCGGGAAGTTTTTTACCAATTGATTGCCAAAATAGACGGTTGATTGGTACATTATTTCATTAAATCCTGCGGGACTATCTTTCCAATAGTCTTCCCATCCTTGCTCTTTATTCATGTTAAATTTCTTTTTGAGTGATTTGATTAAATTTATGAGTTAATAACCTGTACGTAATGTCAATCCATATTAAAATACAAGGCAAAACTTTGAGGGCATAAGGTTTTATGTACTGTTCTCGCAAAAATTTTGGAAAAATATCAGTCGGCGAAAAGCTCGTTAAAATCATGGCAAAGATGAAAAGAAACAAGTTTAAATTGTTTTTTTCAACTACAATAAACCAGATCGCAATGCCCACGAAGGCAATGATAAATGTGGGTGATTCTACATTGGTGTTAAACAAAACCAGGCACAGCAGCAAGTCAGAAAGTAGCAATAATTTATAGGTCAAAGAGCCGTATTGGGACTTTCTCAATAAAATTAAACCCAACATAAAAGCACCAAACGCCACCGCTACCAGCACATGAATTTGGAGGCCAAAAACTTTTTTCATAAAGCCCATGAAAGAAATATTGGCCATGTCACTTACAGACTCGTTATAGCTGCTTTTATAAATCAACGCATGAAACCAGTCGATATAACTCATTTTCAAAAAAGCGTAATCAGTTAACAAGAGTGGAGCAAAGAAAAATACCATGGCAACGATAATAAAAGCGCCAATAAATTTCACTTTTTGTTTCATAAAAAAGAAAAATGCCAAAAGTACAATACCGTACAATTTCACTAAAAACCCTATTAAAATTGCAATAGATGCATAAAAAAGTTTCTGTTTTTCTAAAAATATAAAGCCCAATAATAACAATCCAGTAAGTCCCACATTAAACTGAACCGACAACAAAGCGGTAATCATCTCGTTAGTAATAATCCAAGCAACGGCAACCTTGGAAGACTCTTTAATGGGCAATTTAAATACGCCAAAAACCAGCAGCGTCGTATTAAAAAGATTCCAAAGTATAATTCCTAGCCCATCTGGCAGAACGGCAAAGGGGCCGATAATGACCGAAAAAAAGGGTCCGTAATGATTAGAATCACCATATTGGGCAGGATATTCTACATAAAGGGGTAATTTTTCAATCGTGTGGCGGTACACATAAGCAAAAATTTTATAGTTATTATATCGCCCAATTAGGTATTGTTTCAGCCCCGTAACGAATGCAAAAACTAACCAAAAACCAATAATATATTTTCTTTGCGTGAAAAATGGTAATGCAAAAAAAGTACGTATGTTTTTCATAAATGCTGGAATTATATCAGATAATTTCACAAATTTAATAAAATTACCTCGTGAACTGTCTAACAAATAACCAATATCAAAAGATAAGCATTAATTTTATCGAAAGATTATAAAAGTCGTTCTGCAAAAAAACGACATCGGTGGACTCCAAACTTCCCAAAACGCTCAAAATGCTAATATGGTACCGTCAAAATTAAAAATCTGTATTCTTTCAGCAGCTTATAATGAGAGTGAAAATCTGTTGGTGTTTTATGATTCCGTCAAAAAAGTAATTGCCGAATTGCCCTATAATTTTGAATTTTGCTTTGTCAATGATGGAAGTACAGACAATACGATTGAGATTATCAAACAACTCGCAAAACAAGATGACTCTGTAAAATATCTTTCATTTTCAAGAAATTTTGGGCAGCAAATAGCCCTGAAAGCAGGTATAGATGCAATTGATGCTGATGCTATTGTGATGATGGACAGCGACTTACAACATCCACCCAAAATGATTAAGGAATTAATTGATATTTGGCAAACCCAGAAAGTCAATATGGTGAATACCTTGCGGGAAGAAGACGAAGACCTATCATGGTTTAAAAAACAGTCAAGCAAGCGTTTTTATCAACTCATCAACAAAGTAAGTGAACTGAATTTGGAGCCTGGGCAAGCGGATTTTAGATTAATTGACCGCCAAGTAACCCAAATGTTGAAACAAACCAAAGAACAAGACGTCTTTCTGCGTGGGATGATTCAATGGATTGGTTTTGCGCAGGCTACTTTTAGGTATAAAGCCAACAAACGTTTTGCGGGAGAGAGCAAATATACGTTCAGCAAAATGTTTCAGCTGGCATTAGCGGGCATTACTTCTTTTAGCGTAAAGCCCTTGTATACAGCCATTTATATTGGATTTTTCTTTGCTTCTTTATCCCTTTTATACATTCCTTATGTTGTATATACTTTAATCAAGGGAACGTTTATTGATGGTTGGGCTTCACTTTTGGTGACGGTTGCCTTCTTTGGGGGAATCAATCTGATGGTTTTGGGCGTGATGGGAATTTACATCGGTAAAATCCTGATTCAGAATAAAGAACGTCCTTTGTACATTATTCAAGACCAAAATATAAATAAGGTTTAGGGTTTTCTTTTGCAAAAAATAATTAATATGAAAATAGCCTTATTGAGTTTTGATATAGAAGAGTTTGATATGCCTTTCGAATACGGCGGAAAGCCCACGATGGAGGAGCAAATTGCTACGTCAACAACAGGTTTAGAAACGATTGTTTCGGTGTTGGATAAGTATCATGCAAAAGCAACTTTTTACTGTACCGGCGTTTATGCCTCTGCAAAGCCAGAATTAATAAAAAAATTAAGCAATAAGCATGAAATTGCTTCTCACAACCACTATCATTCGAGTCATAAAGAAGCGGATTTAAGGACGTCGAAAGCTATTTTAGAGCGAATAACGGCCCAAGAAGTAGTAGGTTTTAGAATGCCGAGAATGGCACCGGTTTCAGATAAAGCTTTGCTAGAAGCTGGATATCTTTATAATGCCTCCGTCAATCCGACTTATTTACCAGGTCGTTATGATTATCGTCATATCTCACGGACATTTTTTAGGCAAAATGACTTGATACATTTCCCTGCCTCGGTTTCTCCAAAATTTAGAGTGCCGCTCTTTTGGATAGCTTTTCATAATTTTCCATTGGCGTATTTTTTTTATCTGTGCAAAAAAGTAGTTGCAACCGACGGATACCTGCATTTGTATTTTCACCCTTGGGAATTTACGGATTACCATTTAGCCAAAGATGGGGCAAAATATCCTTTTTATTTACACCGAAATAATGGAAAAAAAATGGCCGAGAGATTTGATAAACTAATGGAATTTCTTAACAAGGAAGGGTTTGAGTTTAGGACTTCAAAGGCGTTGTTAATAGGCTAGGACAGATTTTCAACCCTAATGGGGTTGATTTAAGCCGATGTAACTTTCCTGAAGTTTGTCCACCAGCTAGTGAATTAGTTGACTGGGCGGCATTGAGTTTTCAAATTGCCAATCTAAACAATTTTAGGTTGAAATCATGATTTATTTTTACTATTCATTTCCTTTAATTTAGCATACTTCACTACCGGGTTCATGGCCGCAAGTAAGGCCCACATAAAACCAGCGTAACCATCTAAGCACGAACCTTTTAGGAAATATATTTTCAAAAAAGTTGTCGGAAATCGACCGATGATTTTGAAACTTGAAGCTGTTTTTCCACGTTCAGCCAAAGTCTTTGCTCCCAGCGATGTATATATATTGAATTTATTGAAATAATCCGTCAAATCACGGTAGCTATGGTGCAGAATTTGCTGTTTTAAAGTTCCTATTTTACCATTCACCTCCACACTTTCATGGACATATTCTGCGTTCCAATTCCCACATTTTCGGTTAAAAAGTCTTAAAGTCGGGCGTTTATATTCCCCACTAAATCGCAATAATTTCCCCAAAAAAATCAAGGAGCGAGGAATCTTAAAACCCTGAAAATCAATATTTTGAAGGGATAAATTTTGAATTTCTTGTTGTAATTCAGGTGTTAAGATTTCATCATCATCCAAAGATAAAATCCAATCGTTCGAGGCTTGTGCAGTCGCAAAATTTTTCTGTGAACCATACCCATCAAAAGCTCGATAAATGATTTTTGCTCGAAATTGATGCGCAATTTCTAAGGTTTTATCCATACTTCCCGAATCCACCAATACAATTTCATCCGCCCAAGAAACTGCTTCCAAGACGGGTCTAAGGGTTTTTTCGGAGTTTAGGGTTATTAGGGTTATGGATATTTTCATGAGGTTATCAATGGATTATCTAAAAATACGATGAGGTATCACAGCGAACTGCAATACCTCAAAGAGGGTCTGGGATTTCTCCCCAACCATTACAAAATTATGAAAAAAAACCTTTGAACCAAAGAATAAATAGCTTGGCAGAGATTTTCTATAAATAAAATATCATTATCAACATCACTTTTCTGAATTGTATATTTATCTCCTGTTACAGGATTATGGTCAGATTCGTGAGCAATTTTATTTCTTCTCTGAACTATTAGGCTTAAGCGGTTTTTAATATCATTTGCACTAACATTTCCCATTAATGGAGAAACTAACGTCCAAACATTTTTAACATCAATTAATCCAAGTGCATATTCGATACTTTTAGGAGATTGGAAAGAATCATTGGAGTTTATTTTTTCCAATTCTGATTCAAAATAATTTATTTTCTCACTTTGGCTACTGCTACTATTGATATTATTCAAAGCAGAAAGTGAAAATTTGAAATCATTGTATTTGGAATGAGATGGTCTTCTACCAGCAAAAATTTCTCCCTTGCCAATTTTAACAACATCATGAATAAATGTGTCAAAGGCACTAATTAACAAAACAACCTTCGCCCTCAGGATGTCATCAACTTTTTCTTCAATCAGTGGAAAATTGGTAGAAACTAATATATAAATCTGACCCAAATCTTTTACGCTTTGTAGATTAAGCGTAAACTTCTGCATGGCTCTCTGCATATTCTATCATTGAAATAACATCATTGGCAAATACTTCATATTTGTCTTTAAATGCCTCTCTTTGTTTTTGTTGATTTTCTAATACAGTTCCTGTATGTCCTAATTGTGCATCTGTGAGTTCGAAAACAGGTGTGCCTTCGGATTGATATTTTGCTCCTAATGTTTGAAAGTTTGAAATTTGAAGCCTTCTATAGCTCATTTGTTCATAAATCTCCTCGTCCAAAAGCATATCAAATTTTCTTAGTTGAGGAACAAATAAATTTATAACAACATTATCAATCTCATTAATGATAATACTATAAGCTTTTGCTGGCTCATCATTTCTTAAAGTATAGTTATTTACTGTGTACCCTAAAAATTTTGGAGTGTTTTAAGCCAGTGGGTAAGATGAATCACTAAACATTTCACGTGATACTTTTGCCCAACGCTCCCATTGAGGTAAGATTCTTGAAAGAGATTCAAGAGCCATTTTAGAAAAATAATCTGGCAATGTTGGTACTATAAAATAATCACTTGAAAGTAATAATGCTTGATTAATAGCACTCAAACTTGGGTTCATATCTATCAGTACATATTCAGCATTATATCTTTCTGCTGTTTTTTCAATTAAATAATTCAGTGCTCCTGGTAAATTCTTCATCGTGGTAAAAGAATTTGACATTTGAAAAGATACTCCCAATTGAACTTCATATTCCGAAATATCGAAGCTACCAGGCATCAAAAACAAGTTATCTCTTTCAGGAATTGAGATACATTCTAAAGCCTCAATCACTGTCGTTTTCGCTTCGAATGCTACCGATAAAGCACTTTTGATATTTTGCTGAGGATGAGTTTCATAGAAAGATTCATAATTTTCCTTTAAAACTATCTTGGTTAAATTACACTGTGAATCAGCATCTATGAGAAGCACTTTTTTCTCAAGATTTGCCAACATCCACCCCAAATGAAAAACAGTAGTAGTTTTACTTACTCCTCCTTTATGGTTAAAAAAAGCAATTTTATGTACCATCTCAATTTTAGTTTTAAATCTGTTTCTGAATTACTACAATATCTTTAACTTAGCAAAACTCAACAAAAGCGTCTTCTCCCCAATCGTTCCTTCAAATTGAATCGTTGCTTTGCGGTCGGTGCCGTTTATATCAATCCTTTTTACCTTGCCAAAACCAAATTTAAGGTGTTCAACGCTATCATTTTCGGCTAAATTTTTGGTATCACTTGGCGTAAAATCGGTGGAAGGTTTGTACGCACTTTCCATCACCGCTGGGCGTAGCACGGCAGGCCGTTGAATTAAAATATTCGTTGGTGTTGGAGCATTGCTCGTGCCAAAATCGGGCATTTTTTGCTCTTTATTCGACATTCTCACGAAGCCTTGCGGCAATCGTTTAGAATCTTCACTGTTACCACGATTATTTTTAGCAAATTGCAAATATTTAGTATCAATTTCATCCAAAAAACGACTTGGTTCGCAAGGTTTCAAGCGTCCCCATTGGTACCTTGTCTCGGCATAAGACATCACTAACTTCTTCTCGGCACGGGTAACCGCTACGTAAAAAAGACGACGCTCTTCTTCCAAATCCGCCCGACTTTGAAGCATCATTTGACTTGGGAAAAGATCTTCCTCCATCCCGACAACGTAAACGTGATTAAATTCCAAACCTTTGGCTCCGTGAATGGTCATCATCGTTACTCGGTCGTTATCGCCATCCGGGTCGTCTTGGTCGGCAGTGGTCATCAATGAAACCGTTTGAAGGAAAGTGTTCAAGTTTTTTTCTTCTTCGGCTGTATCGGGGTCGTCCACAAATTGTTTGATAGAATTTAATAATTCCTGTACATTTTCGTATCTCGAAAGCCCTTCAACGGTTTTGTCTTCGTGCAATTCTCTCAATAAACCCGATGCTTTAGCAATGTGAGAAGCCACTTCATAGGCATCTTTTTTGCTCGATTCTACCATAATTTTGAACGACTTGATCAAGTCAGCAAAGCCATCAATGGTTTCAGATAATCGTCCAGTTTGGAATTGTTTGATATTAGAGACAACATGCCATACCGAAATTTTGTGTTCATTGGCAGTAATCGCAATTTTGGCGATGGTCGTGTCGCCAATTCCTCTTTTTGGAAGGTTGATAATGCGTTTAAAAGCCTCTTCGTCATTTTGGTTGATGGTGTACCTGAAATATGCCAATAAATCTTTGATTTCCCGACGTTGGTAGAATGACAAACCACCGATAATTCGGTATTTAATGTTCAGTTTTCGTAAAGATTCTTCAAAAGTTCTGGACTGAGAATTGGTACGATAAAGAATCGCAAAATCCGTATTCCGAAGTCCTAAATTCATTTTTGACTCAAAAATATGCGTTGAGATTAAACGCCCTTCTTCATTATCTGAGCTTGCTTTGATTAATTCAATCAACGAACCTTCTTCATTTTCGGTAAAAACTGTTTTTTGTAATTGATTTTTATTCTTGGCAATAATTGAGTTGGCCGCCTCCACGATATTTTGTGTAGAGCGGTAATTTTGCTCTAGTTTAATGGTGGTCATATTTGGGTAATCCTTTCCCAAATTCAAAATATTATCAATGCTCGCTCCACGGAATGCGTAAATAGATTGTGCATCATCACCCACGACACAAAGATTCTGCGAAATGTCGGATAATTTCTTGACAATCAGGTATTGAGAAACGTTTGTATCCTGAAACTCATCCACCATAACATACTTAAACTTGCGTTGATATTTATCCAAAACCGCAGGATGGTCACGAAACAGGATGTTGGTATTGTACAACAAATCATCAAAATCCATGGCATTGGCTTGAAAACAACGGAGCGCATAAATCTTGTAGAGTTTACCCATTTCTGGCAATTTTGCCGCCATGTCATCCGCTGCAATAATCGGATTATTTACATATTCATCCGGACCAATTAAGCGGTTTTTTGCCCCCGAAATACGGTTAAAAACTACGTTGGCTTTATAAACTTTGTCATCCAATCCACGTTCTTTTACGATGCTTCGGATGAGCGATTTTGAGTCGTCGGTATCATAAATGGAGAAGTCGGAAGTGTAACCCAAATGTTTTCCATCAAAACGAAGAATTTTAGCAAAAACCGAGTGAAAAGTGCCCATCCAGAGATTTTTAGCATCATTTCCAATAATTTTCTCAACCCGTTGACGCATTTCTCCCGCTGCTTTATTGGTAAAAGTCAACAATAAAATTTGGAATGGGTCGATACCTTGTTCGATGAGATAAGCCGTGCGGTAAGTTAACACCCGTGTTTTACCCGAACCAGCTCCGGCAATAATCATCAGTGGCCCGTTAATATGTTGAACCGCCTCTTGTTGCGGTTGATTTAATCCTTCTAAGTAATTCATTTATTAAAAAGCTGTGAGTTTTGAGCTGAGAGCTTTGAGTTTTTGATAGTATATTTACAAAATTACAAAAAGTAACACAAAATGAGTCAAACCAGAAAAATAAGAGAAAACGAAAAGCAGTTAATTGTCTTTTTATTAGAAAAACGCAACCTAAACGTAGCTGATTATCCCATCAATGAGGATGTTTTTGAATACGAAGGAGGGAAAATGGGCAGTATTAGTTTGAATAATAATCCCGATGCATATGCGGGAGATTTAATACAAGTAGAATATATTGATAATGATAACACGCCTGTTATGATTACGCTCACGCACGATGCGGAAGGGCAATTGTTGGATTTAGATTTTTGGAAAACCGATTTTTCAAAGTTGTTGAAATATCCTTCGATAAATGACTTCGTTTTTATGCCCAAAGAAGAAATTTAGTGAATTTTGGTTTCCCTAATTCACTAAATCACAACTCACTAAATCAATCACCCTGCCATGATTCCACCATCAATGGGCAAGGCGTGGCCGGTTATAAATGAAGCAGCATCCGAGCATAACCACACAATTGCTTCGGCGATTTCTTCGGGTTGCCCAAAGCGTTTCATTGGAATGGAGGCTTCTAATTTATCCTTCATGTCATCTCCAATTACCTCAAACATATCGGTGACCATGGGTGTAATGGTAAAAACTGGACAAGCGGCATTTACTCTGATGTTCTTTTTTGCATATTCCAAGCCAGCCGATTTTGTCATGCCCACGACAGCGTGTTTGCTGGCAGCGTAGGCAATATTTTTGGGAAAACCGGACAATCCTGCAATGGATGAAACATTGACAATTGCGCCCGAGCCTTGTTTTATCATCACATTCAATTCTGCCCGCATGCACAAAAATACTCCCGTGGTATTGACGGCCATAACCTTTTCAAAATTGTCGGTTGGATATTTATTTGTACTTGTCCACATACCGCCAATTCCAGCATTATTTACGCCACAGTCCAATCGGCCATAAGTTTCTACTGTCTTGGCAATCAGGTTATTAACTGATTCCTCATTAGTTACATTACATTCAATAAAGGTAGCCTCTCCACCTTGCGCTTGAATCATTTTTACGGTTTCAAGGCCACCTTCAACCATAATATCCGAAACCACTATCATTGCGCCACGTTTGGCAAATAACAACGCTGTGGCTCTGCCTAAGCCCGATGCTGCGCCCGTAATCATGGCGACTTTACCCGTAAAATCCTGTATCATTTTGTTTAATTTTTATGAGAAATATCTTGTTGTTGAATACAAAGTTGAATTTATATTTTTATTTCGTTAATCTAGCAAGAATCCTCAAGTTTCCTTAGTGCTAACCCAAATAGAATTTTTTAATAAATCTTGAAAAATGTAAAACAATTTACATCAATATTTTGTAAGATATTCAATAAATCACAACACTCCACTGACAAACGAAGCAAGGTTGTTTCTGACAATCAATCATTCGTCTCTAAAATCGGTAGTTCATTAAATTTCTTTATTACTTCGTTGATAATAGCGTTAGATTCGCCATCAAATTTGTAATTTTGTTTTTAAATTTCTTAATATCAAGCCTAGTCTAGTCAATCGGTTTTTACGGTAATTGCCAGCATCACCTACGGTTCTTGAAATTGTAGGGATTTTTAAAAGGCTTTTATTTTTTAACCTAAAATCAGTCCAGAATTATAATCCTTTCCAAAAAAAATGAGTAATATCCAACAACAATTAGAATCTCAAGTGGAACCCCTTTTAGTCGAAGACCCAAACCGCTTCGTTCTTTTTCCCATCAAGCACAATGACATTTGGCAATTTTATAAGAAAGCCGAAGCCTCTTTTTGGACAGCTGAGGAAATTGACCTCTCACAAGATACAAACGACTGGGAGAATCGTTTAAATGACGGTGAAAGGCACTTTATTTCGCATGTATTAGCGTTTTTTGCTGCCTCTGATGGTATCGTCAATGAAAATTTGGCAGTTAATTTCCTTTCAGAAGTACAATACGCCGAGGCAAAATGTTTTTACGGTTTTCAAATTATGATGGAAAATATTCACTCAGAAACGTATTCGTTACTGATTGATACTTACATCAAAAATCCAGCTGAAAAAGATAGAATGTTACGGGCGGTTGATACGATTCCTTGCGTTAAAAAGAAAGCAGATTGGGCTTTGCGATGGATTAACGATGGAAATTTTGCGGAGCGATTAATTGCTTTTGCTGCCGTTGAGGGTATTTTCTTTTCGGGTTCTTTCTGTTCAATTTTCTGGTTGAAAAAGCGTGGTTTGATGCCAGGTTTATCATTCTCAAACGAATTGATTTCGAGAGATGAAGGTTTGCATTGCGATTTTGCCTGTCTTTTATACACCGACCATATCAAAAATCAATTAGATCCAGAAGCTATTTACACCATCATCTTGGATGCCGTTGCGATCGAAAAAGAATTTGTAACGGATGCTTTGCCCGTTTCTTTAATTGGAATGAACGCCGAGTTGATGTGCGAATATATTGAATTTGTGGCTGATCGTTTGTTGGTAGCTTTGGGCTTAGAGAAGCAATTCAATGCTCAGAACCCTTTCGATTTCATGGAAATGATTTCGTTGCAGGGTAAAACTAATTTCTTCGAGAAACGGGTGGCAGAATACCAAAAATCTGGCATCATGTCAGAGAAAGAAACCATGTCTTTTTCTTTGGATGAAGATTTTTAGTAGTATGTATTTGAATAAATAAAAGCCCCAAATTATCACAATTTGAGGCTTTTATTATTCCCTTTCCATACTTCTTTTTACGTCTTTTTCTTTGATTGAATCCCGTTTGTCGTATAGTTTTTTACCTTTTGCTAAAGCGATTTCCACTTTGGCAAAACCTCGATCAGAAATATACATACGGGTAGGAATTATCGTTAAACCTACGTCTTTCAAACTGTTTTGGAGTTTGCGTAATTCCCGTTTGGTCAACAATAATTTTCTGTCTTGCAGAGGGTCATGGTTATAATGCGTTCCTTCATTATATTTAGAAATATTCATCTGTCGAATATATAATCCTTCCCCCAGAAACAAGCAATAAGCATCCGTCAAGTTGATTTTCCCTTGACGAATAGACTTGATTTCTGTTCCCATGAGCATAATTCCGGCCGTATATTTCTCCAGAAAAGCATACTCGAAAGACGCCCTCCGATTCCTGATTTCTACGTTTTTTTCTATTTTATCTTTTGCCATTTTTAGGGGTTGGGAGTTAGGGGTTGGGTGTTAGGGTTGGCGCTTCTATTTTCCACTAAGCCCTAATGCCTAACCCCCAACACCTATTTAGAACTATAATTCGGTGCTTCTTTAGAAATAGAAATATCGTGTGGATGGCTTTCCTTCACACCCGCCGAGGTGATTTTTACGAATTGAGCCTCCTTCAAAGCATCAATCGAACCCGCTCCACAATAGCCCATTCCCGCTTTTAAACCTCCCACCATTTGGTAAATTATTTCCGAAACTGAGCCTTTGAATGGCACTCGTCCAACGATTCCTTCGGGCACTAATTTCTTAATATCATCCTCCGCATCCTGAAAATAACGGTCTTTTGATCCATCTTCCATGGCTTCGACTGAACCCATACCACGGTAAGATTTGAATTTACGACCTTCAAACAAAACAACTTCTCCCGGTGCTTCGTCTGTTCCTGCTAGCATCGAGCCCACCATGATTGAACTTGCACCGCCCGCAATTGCTTTCACAATATCACCCGAAAATCGAATACCACCATCGGCAATAATTGGAACATCTAAGCCTTTGACCGCCTTGGAAGCTTCATAAACGGCTGATAGCTGAGGCATTCCAACGCCCGCAATAATACGGGTGGTACAAATACTACCTGGTCCAACGCCTACCTTAATGGCATCAGCTCCAGCTTCAGCCAAGGCTCTTGCCCCAGCACCCGTGGCCACATTTCCGCATATTACTTCAAGGTCTGGATAAGCTTTTTTTACTGATTTCAAAGCATCAATTACGCCTTTTGAGTGTCCATGAGCCGTATCAATACTCACCACATCCACGCCAACATTTACAAGTGCCGCAACACGGTCGAGTAAATCTGGCGTTACCCCAACGGCCGCACCAACTCTTAAACGTCCTAATGGGTCTTTACAAGCATTTGGATGACTTTTTCTTTTGATAATATCTTTATAAGTAACCAATCCGATGAGTTTATATTCTTCATCAACGATAGGTAATTTTTCGATTTTGTATTCTTGGAGAATAACTTCTGCATCATCCAAAGAAGTGCCTTTTTTTGCGGTTATTAGTTTTTCGATAGTCATCACTTCCGTTACCGGACGGGACATATCACGCTGAAAACGCAAATCACGGTTGGTTAAAATACCGACTAATTTTCCCGTATTATTGATGATAGGAATACCACCAATTCTGGATTCTCGCATGATTTTTTGAGCGTCTCCAATACTTTTATTTTCCGTTAAAGTGATAGGGTCAATAATCATTCCTGACTCCGAGCGCTTCACTTTTCTGACCTGTTCTGCTTGTTGAGCAATGGTCATATTTTTGTGAATAATGCCAATTCCACCATTTTGAGCCATTGCAATAGCCAATTCAGCCTCCGTAACAGTGTCCATGGCAGCGGAAAGAATAGGAATGTTTAGCGTAATGTTTTTGGTAAGTCTAGTAGTGGTCGTGACCTCACGAGGAAGGACTTCTGAATAGGCAGGTAAGAGAAGCACATCGTCATACGTGAGGGCTTCAAAAAGGAACTTTGATGAGTCTAACATGGCAAATATCGTTGATATTGTTATTTGCCAGTCAAATTTACGATGAAATTTGTATTTTTAAAAGATTTTGTCCATAATTGTTATAAAAACCTTGTGAAATTCTGATAATATGCGTGTAATAATGGTATCATACTTTTTGATTTTAGGCACTTTTTGTTTCTCTCAATCCAAAAAATACACTTTCTCTCAACCCAAAATGGGTTCGCCTTTGAACATTACTTTATATAGTGAGGATTCTGTAAAAGCTGATCAAATCGCTACAGAAGCCTATAAAATGGCTGATTCCTTAAATTTAATTTACAGTGATTATCTGGAAACCAGCGAATTACGTTTATTGAGTAAAAAATCTGGCACTAATAGCTTTACGAAAGTTTCGCCCGCTTTATGGGATATTTTAAAGCTATCCATAAAAGCATCAAAAGAAAGTAAGGGAGCGTATGATATTACCGTTGGAAGCCTAGTGAAATTATGGAGAAAAGCACGTAAAGAGAAAGTTTTGCCAGCAGGAAATGTTTTGAAAAATACGCTGAAAAGTGTTGGCTATCAATCTATTATTTTAGATTCATTAACTCACTCGGTTAAACTTCTTGGTGCCAATACGCAATTAGATTTAGGCGGAATTGCCAAAGGTTATGTTGCCCAAGTAATTGTTGATTATTGTAAAAATAAAGGCATTCAAAAAGTTTTGGTGGATGCCGGTGGAGATTTAGCAATGTATGCCTCCCCCGCCCCCAGAGGAGGAGCTTCCACGTCCGATTTGTCGTCGATAGTCGCCCCTTCGGGGCGCTTCGACGCTTCGATTAGGAGGTTTCGTATCGGCATTACAATCCCCAATTCTGAAGAACTAATTCCACGATACTTATTTCTTCAAAATCAGGCAGTAGCTACTTCTGGAAATATGTACCAACATGTAGAAATTAAGGGCAAAAAATACTCGCACATCGTGAATCCGCATACGGGTTTGGGGGTGACGCACCAAAGAAATGTAACCGTCATTGCTCCCGATGGTGCAACAGCTGATTGGCTCGCTACGGCCTGCAGTGTATTGTCGGTAAAGCAAGCGCTTCGTTTGATAAAAACTATGCCCAATTGTGAATTATTGATGGCAGAAATTCAGAAAGGAAAACTGAAAATGTGGCAATCTGAGGGTTTTGAAGGGTATTTAGAGAACTGAATTATTTTCTGATCACGATTTTGGGATTTAATGATTTACAAGATTCGCCCACAATCTCATTATTTTTTAAATCCTATAATCGTGTTCAAATTCAGTCATAGAGACTGTAAATTTCCTCAAAATAATTCGTACTTTTGAATTTTTAAATTTTTACCAAAACCATGCAAAAAACATGCTTCATCTTCTTTATTTTTATCAGTCAAATCGCTATTTCACAGGATTTTAAGGCTTACGAGCAAGTGATTGCTAATACGACTGTGAAGTTTAACATGATGCCCATTCCTGCCGGAGAATTTATGTTGGGAAGTCCCGAAAATGAAATAGGACATGAGGCAGACGAAAGCCCACAAGTCAAGGTCAAAATTGAGCCATTTTGGATGGGAGCGACGGAGGTAACTTATGATGAATACCAACTATTTTTTGAAGAAGAGCGTGACCCCGAACCCAAACCCGATGCTATCACTCGCCCGAGTCCACCGTACATAGATTTTACCTTGGGTATGGGGAAAGTAGGCGGATTTCCTGCTAATTCCATGCAACAATACGCCGCTTTGATGTACTGCAAATGGTTGTACTACAAAACGGGCTTTTTCTACCGATTACCCACCGAAGCCGAATGGGAATACGCTTGTAGAGCAGGCAGTAAAAGTCGTTTCTTTTTTGGCGAAAATTCTGCTGAATTAAACAATTACGCATGGTTTAAGACTAATTCAGAAGAAAAATATCATCACGTAGCGGAGAAAAAACCTAACGCTTGGGGTTTATATGATATGTTAGGAAATGTGGCAGAATGGACACTTGACCAATACGATGAAGGTTTTTACAAGACCATTTCGGAAGGGAAAACGAATCCATACAACGTGAAAGTAAAGCGTTATCCAAGCACGGTAAAAGGTGGAAATTACCAAAGCGAGGAAAACGAATTGCGCAGTGCCGACCGCCTAAAATCTGATCCAATTTGGAACCGCCGTGACCCACAAATTCCAAAAAGTAAATGGTGGAATGCCGATTCTCCATTTGTGGGTTTCAGAGTAGTTCGCTCGGTGAAACAACCTACGAAGGAGGAAGTAGAGGCATTTTTTGAGGGGGTAATGAAATAATTTTCTTAAATTTGATTATACCTTTTTCAACAACAAATCATTTGCCAAATTAAAACCGTTATTTTTGAGCAACAAATCTTTTAAAATCATGGAAACAGTAGCAAAAAAAATATTGACTCCCGAAGAAAGACAAGCCAATGTGGATAAATTTATTAAACGTTGGAAGGAGGAGAAAAAGAAATCTCAAAGAGAAGCAGAGGCTTATGCCCAAACACCTGAATTTAAAGAAACCCTAAAAAGATTAAAAAAAGCGAATGCAAAAAGAGGAATCATCATTCCAGGCGTATGATTTTGAATATAAAGGAGGTGCTAATAATGCCTATACCTTTCAAACAGGAAATGGAATTTCTTATTCGATTACGTTCAAACCTACTTTTTACCTGTTCGGAGAAGATTCTGTTTTTTCCAAGAATACCTTTGAGTTCTCCATTATAATATTAATCAATCCAACTGAAAAAACTCCTCCATTAGATAAAGCTATTCCTCCTACAATTCCTTCTATTTTCAAAGATTGCTATGAAAATGCTCCTGAAACAACAGCCATTTATATTTGTGATTCTTCTGATGGAAGGCAGCTATTGAGGAAGAGAAAATTTGATGATTGGTTCGAGTATTATAAAGGTCAATTGTTCATAAAAATTGATTCAGGCTTTAAAGAAACTTACGGTAATTTCTATCCCGTCTCACTCATCATTAAAGAATCTCACCCATTTCGTACCCAAATATTTGACGAATTTTTAAATGTCGTAAATGGCTATAACGCTGGTAAATAAAAAACAAAATGTTCAATTACTTAGAACCAACATACATTAAAAACTTTATCCAAACCGCCCTGCACGAAGATGTGGGCGATGGCGACCATACTTCTCTTTCCACGATTCCAAGCACTGCCACCGGTCGGGCGAGGCTTTTGGTGAAAGATACAGGAGTTTTGGCGGGAGTCGAAATTGCTAAAATGATTTTTGCCGAAGTTGACCCTCATTTGCAGGTAGAAACCATTTTACAGGATGGTGCATTTATCACAAAAGGGGAAATTGTTTTGACGGTGGCGGGTTCGTCGCAGTCCATTCTCAAAGCCGAACGTTTGGTGTTGAACTGTATGCAACGGATGTCGGGCATTGCCACCTACACGGCTTCGATGGTGAAGTTGTTGGAAGGCACAAAAACCAAATTATTGGATACCCGCAAAACCACGCCCAATTTCAGATTATGCGAAAAATGGGCTTGTCGAATCGGTGGGGCGGTCAATCACCGTTACGCTTTGTTCGATATGATTTTGATAAAAGACAATCACGTGGACTATGCGGGTGGCATTCACAATGCTATCAATCAAGCACTTGACTATTTAAAAACTACTGGCCGTGACTTACAGATAGAAATTGAAGTCAGAAATCTTGATGAATTACGTCAGGTTTTGGAAATTGGGAAAGTTGACCGCATCATGTTGGATAATTTCTCGTTTGAAAATCTTCGTGAAGCTGTAAAATTAATTGATGGAAAATTTATGACCGAGGCATCGGGTGGAATCAACGAAACTACGATTCGTGAATATGCCGAATGTGGCGTAGATTATATTTCATGCGGCGCTTTGACACATCATGTGAATAGTTTAGATTTGAGTTTGAAAGCGTATTAGGGATTAGCGGAGACCATCTGGATTAGGCAAAATTTAACAATACAAAATTGAAAAAAGGCATGGATATATGATTTGGGATAAACACTAATTCCCGACCCCTAAATCCTAAGCCTTAAAAATAAACATGAATTTATTAGAAGAATCACAACGAGTTGGCTACGTTAGCCGTTCAGTGCCATTCAAGGGCGAAGATTTGAAAGAGCAAATCTTGAAGTTGAAAAAAGAGAAAAATGCGGTCATTTTGGCTCATTATTATGTCGATTCCGAAATTCAGGATATTGCCGATTTTTTGGGCGATAGCCTCGGATTGGCACAAGCTGCCGAAAAAACTGATGCCAGTATGATTGTTTTTTGTGGCGTACATTTTATGGCTGAAACCGCCAAAATTTTGAACCCCAACAAAAAGGTAGTTTTGCCGGATTTGAATTCGGGCTGTTCATTGGCTGATGCTGCCCCAAAGGAAGAATTTGCGGCTTTTAAAGCAAAATATCCTGAAGCTGTGGTGGTTAGTTATATCAATTGTACCGCCAATATTAAGGCAATGACCGACATTATTTGCACGTCATCCAATGCGGTAAAAGTGGTGGAATCTATCCCAAAAGATAAGCAAATTATCTTCGCTCCCGATGCTAATTTAGGGCGTTACGTTGCCAAGAAAACGGGTCGTGATTTGATTTTGTGGGAAGGTTCTTGCATGGTTCACGTGGATATTTCTTTGGAAAAATTGAAGAAAGTCAAAGAAGAAAACCCTAATGCCTTGTTGATTGCCCATCCTGAATGTAAGGAAGTAATTTTGTCGCAAGCAGATTTTGTGGGATCTACTACGGCTCTTTTAAATTTCGTGCAAACCTCTGATTGTCAGGAATTTATTGTGGCAACGGAAGCGGGAATTTTGCATAAAATGAATGAATCAGTTCCCCATAAAAAACTGGTTCCAGCCCCTGCCAATGAGAAAAATTCGTGTGCGTGTTCTGAATGTCCGTACATGAAAATGAATACGATGGAGAAATTATATAACGCCATGTTTTACGAATTACCTGAAATCCAAGTGGCAGAAGAAGTTCGTATTCCAGCTTTGAAGGCTTTGAAGGCGATGTTGGAAATTAGTAAATAGGTTTAAACCTTTTATATCTAAGGCTTCGCACGACACGAAGCCTTCTTTTTTTACCAATATCATGCTTGAAATTAAAGAAATAAAGCCATCGGAAACCTTGGATTTACGCCATCGCATTTTATCGCCGAATCAATCTATGGAATCAATAATCCTTGAGGAAGATGATTCAGGGCAACATTTTGGGATTTTTAACGCTAACCTATTGATTGCTGTCATTTCGCTTTTTATCAAAAATGATGTTGCTCAATTCCGCAAATTTGCTACCGAAACTTCCAAACAAAATAAAGGTTATGGTTCAATTTTATTGAATCGTGTGATTGAAGAAGCCATTAAAAATAATGTTGACACTATTTGGTGCAATGCCCGTGTGACGGCGATTGAGTTTTACCGTAAATTTGGTTTTGTGGTAGTTTCTGACATGTGGATAAATAATGAGGTGGAATATGTGAAAATGGAACGGAAGTTTTGAAGTTCTTAACCCGAAAACGCTTAATTTTACGTAAATCTCAAAAGTTAAAAATTTAACTTTTACTAACATCGAAAATCAAATAACCAACATCAAGATTGAAACTTTCTTTAATCGTTGCCGTTGCCGAAAATGGCGTTATCGGACGTAATAATCAGTTAATTTGGCATTTACCCAATGATTTGAAACAATTTAGGCGTCTCACCACGGGTCATTGTATCATCATGGGGCGCAAAACTTCTGAGTCCATCGGGAAGCCTTTACCGAATCGTACTTCGATCATTATTTCCCGAAATGTTGATTTTCAGTTTGAAGGTTGTATAACGGTAGATTCCTTAGAAACTGCCATTAAAAAGGCCAAAGAGCTTGAAAATGAAGAAACCTTTGTTATTGGTGGAGCGGAAATTTACCGTTTATCTTTACCAAAAGTTGATAAAATTTACCTGACCGAAGTACACCATGCTTTTGATGGAGATACTTTTTTCCCAGCAATTGATAAAACTATTTGGCAAGAAACGAAACGAGAAGATTTTGAAACGGATGAAAAACATTTGTGTAGATATTCGTTTGTGGAAATGGAGAGGAGGGTTTAGGTAAAAGAGGGGTTTAAGGGTTATGGGTTTTAGGTAAAACGTTCCATTATCCCTAAACTCCAAATCCATCGACCCTACAACCCCTTAACCCCCAAAATAATGATAAAAATATCCGATCAACCCATTGACATTCAAGCGTGTATAGATGCTGCACAATCAGAGCGTGCAGGGGCGATTGATGTTTTCATTGGCACCGTCCGAAATCATAATAAAGCCAAAGCAGTAGTCCGTTTGGAGTTTGAAACGTATGATGTGATGGCGGTAAAAAAGATGGAAGAGCTTGCCAATCAAGCCCGTGAGCGTTGGGATATTGAAAAAATTGTGATGATTCATCGTAAAGGCGTTTTGCAAATTGGCGATGTAGCGGTCGTAATTGCCGTTTCAACACCGCACCGAGTAGCCTCTTTTGAAGCTTGTCAGTGGTTGATTGATACCCTAAAAACCGTTGTGCCGATTTGGAAAAAAGAGATTTATGAAAATGGTGAAGAGTGGTTGGAGGCACATGCTTGAAATATTAAATAATTATTATCCGAAAAAATACTTAAAACATCCCAAATAATGACATTGCAAGCCGCACCCCAGACACAAGCGTTAATTTTGTTATTTAAAACGATGACTCCTGAAACTCAAAAAGAGTTTAAAGAGTGGGTAAATTATGTTGAACCTTCTTTGGATTTTGAAGAAGAAAAAAATGAGTTTTATAAGATGACGGGGCAAAATCTAAATTTTGCTTACGGAGATGATGAACCAGAATATTCAGAAAATGATTTCTTAGAACTTAATCCAAATTTTAATCCACAATGACCCAAGGAGATATTGTTTTGGCAGCTTTACAACAAGCCGATGGAACTTATAAAAAGCGTCCAGTTCTCATTTTACGTATTATGCCCCGGTTCAATGATTTTCTAATTTGTGGTATTTCCACTCAATTACATCAATTTATAACAGGATTTGATGAAATGATAACTCCTGATTCAATAAATAGATTACAACAATCATCAATTATTAGATTAGGATTTTTAGGGGTTGAACCTCAAAGAAATATTCAGGGAAAAATTGGAAATATTTCTTCTGACTTGCACATTGAATTATTAAATCGTTTAGCCAAATATTTAATCGAATAATCTTGTGTAATGTCCCACTAATCCCTATTAACCAATCCCAAATAACTAATAACATGACTAATTGGCTCAAAAAAAACTTGGAAGGCGACTACCAAATCTGGACCGTTATTGCGGCTTTATCCTTGATTAGTATCGTAGTGGTGGCGAGTGCCTCTGGACGACTCGCCGTTCAGGGCGATGGAAATATATTTTTCTTGGTCGTGAAACATACCTTTTACATGAGTGTAGGATTAGCGGCAATGTGGTTTTTTCACCGTTTTGATTACCATAAATTTGCTGTTTTTTCAAATGTTGGCGTTATTTTATCGATCGTTTTATTGTTATATGCCTATAAATTTGAGCATGGAATAAATAATGCCAATCGTTGGATTCACATGGGCGGATTAACTTTTATGCCTTCCGATATTGCTAAATTGTCGCTCATTACCAATCTTGCATTCATGTTAGCCAAACGGCAACACTTAGAATACCGTCTGTATGATGTTTTTCCGATGGCGGCTAAAATTATTATCGTTTCTAGTTGTATTGCTCTTTCAAACGTTTCAACGGCTTTATTACTATGTGCCACCTGTTTTTTATTGATGTTTATCGGTAGAGTTCCTTCAAAATTTATTGGAATGGTCATCATCGGTTTATTTTTGGCAGGGACAATTCTGGTTATGACGGGAACGGGTAAACGTATAGAAACAGCTCGAAATCGAATTAGTAATTTCGCCACTAATTTTAATGGAAAAAAGAAAGTTGAAGCAGGGAAAGATACCGACTATCAGATAGAAAGAAGTTATTACGCTATTGCCAACGGTGGGCTTACGGGTAAGGGCCCAGGAAAAAGCCAACAGCGATATTTTTTGAGTGAATCAGAATCCGACTTTATCTACGCTATCATTATTGAGGAATGGGGCATGATTGGTGGACTTTTCGTTCTGGGTTTATATCTTTGGTTTCTCTATCGTGGCATGAAAGCAGTTGATAGTTCAGGACGAGCCTTTGGGGGCTTATTGTCGGCGGGATTAACGTTCAGTTTGGTCATTCAAGCCATGGTTCACATGGGCGTAGCCACTGGATTGGGGCCAGTTACGGGGCAACCACTACCGCTTTTGAGTATGGGAGGAAGCTCTCTTTTATTCACAGGGGCGATGATTGGAATCATTATTTCTGTGAGTAAAGATAAAGTTAAAGATGCAGTTTTGTAAAAAATAAATTATGCAAAAAGTTATTATTTCGGGTGGAGGAACGGGCGGACACATTTATCCAGCCATTGCCATTGCCAATGCTTTAAAAGAAATTAATCCTGCTATTGAGGTGCTTTTTGTGGGTGCAGAAGGTAAAATGGAAATGGAAAAAGTGCCCAAAGCGGGCTACGAAATCATCGGTTTGCCCATTGCTGGGATTAATCGTTCGAATCTATTTGCAAATATCAGTTTCCCCAAAAAATTATTGTCAAGTCTTTCCGAAGCAAGGGGAATCATCAAAGATTTCAAGCCTGATGTTGTCGTGGGGGTGGGCGGCTATGCTTCTGGACCCATTTTACTGGCAGCTTCGATGATGGGAATTCCGTATTTGATACAGGAACAAAACTCGTATGCGGGCGTTACCAACAAATTTTTAGCTAAAAGTGCTGATAAAATTTGTGTAGCCTATCCAAATATGGAGCAATTTTTTAAGAAAGAAAAAGTCAAAATGACGGGCAATCCCGTTCGTAAAGATATTTTGGAAGTAAATTCTAAAAGACAAAGAGCAATTGAACATTTTGGCTTAATGTCGGGACGAAAAACGGTTTTGGTAATTGGTGGAAGTCAGGGAGCGAGAACGATTAACGAAGCCATCGATGCAGGATTGACAAATTTAATAGGAGCAGGTTATCAAGTAGTTTGGCAAACGGGAAAACTCTACATCGACCGAGCCAGCAAAGCAGCCGAAGTATTTGAAGGTCGGGTATTTGTATCGGATTTTATTTATGAAATGGACTTGGCGTATGCCGTTGCCGATGTGGTAGTTTCACGGGCGGGAGCATTGTCAGTTTCAGAATTATGTTTGGCGGCAAAACCCTCGATTTTGATACCACTTCCAACGGCCGCCGAAGACCACCAAACCATGAACGCCATGAGTTTAGTTAAAAACGATGCGGCTATTTTGGTGACAGACATTACCGCCAGAGAAGAATTGGTAAATGCCACCATTTCGTTATTACAAAATGTTGAAAAACAGGCAGTTTTAAGTAAAAATATCTATCAATTAGCCAAACCAGAAGCAGCGAGAGAAATTGCGGAGGAGGTTTTGAAATTGATTAAGTGAGGGGATTGAATTGCCAAATGTATTTTCTTTAGATATGGATAACTGTTGCGTGGACAGATTTTATCTTTATTGATTACATACATTTTCAACTTCATCTCGTTGTGAGTTATAAGGGGCAAATATGGATTTGATGAAGTGATTGATTCAATTGGAATTTCATAAATGACATCATTATTTAATTCTTCAATAAAATCCATAAATTTGTTAAAATAAAATACAAAATCATGAGCCAAAATATTCAACATACGGGTTTAAATGAAGTTCAAATTGGACTTTTGAGAATGTTCGACCGCAATATTCCTGAAACAGATATTCAAGAAATAAAACAGGTTTTGGTTAAACATCTGAGTAAACAATTACTTGACGAAGTGGATAGAGTTGTTGAGGAGAAAGGGATTACGGAGATGGATTTTAAGAGACTTGAAACGGAGCATTTTAGAACAAAATCTAAAAAGCGTAAATTGGTATGAGAAAAATTCGAGCTGTAATTGATACCAATGTTTTACGGAAAACTATAAAACGTACAAATCCCGAATTCTTTATTTTCAAAGCCTTTGAATCTGAACTTTTTGAGTGGGTTGTCAGTACAGAAATCTTGAATGAGTATGAGGAAAAATTGATAGAATTTTACTCTGTGAGAACTGCAAATTTGGTCTTAGAAATTCTCTGTAATGCCAATAATGTGATTTTTGCTGAACCATATTATCGTTGGAATATCATCACAGAAGACCCTGATGACAATAAATTTTCAGATATAGCCATTGCTACTGGTGCAGATTGTGTAGTAACTTATGACAAACACTTCAACATATTCAAAAAGATAGATTTTCCCAAACTCAAAATCCTGAAACCAAGCCAATTTAAGGTTTTGTTGGAAAGCAATACTTGATCAACTGAAAAAAATCCTAAATATGTATCAAGAACTGATAAATGTTTTTATCTCAGAACGCATAACTATTTGCGGGTTGCCACGGCTCGACGATTCGATATTGGCACGAGGATAAAGGGATTTGTCAGTTTTTTTCTTTTATTAGGATTGGGTCAAATTTTGGGGCTTTATAATAACAATCCTAACTTAATCAGTCGCTCGCATCTTGCGAGTGACGACTATTATTAGGCATCTTGCCTAACTTACGAATTCAAATAGCCTGGAAGCCTGAGAATAATCGTCACTCGCAAGATGCGAGCGACTAATTGATTAATAAAAAAAATATTAATTATGGATAATATTTTAGACAAACTTAAGAAAGGAATAATTGAAACGCATTCGAGTGAATTTAAATTTAAGTTAGACGAAGTTATTTCAATGGGAGAATCTCCTATTGAAAAAATGATGCTACTAAAACTATTTAATTATTTTCAAAAATATGGTAGATTCGGTAAAGACAGTGATGATATTGATCGTCATTTTACAGAAATTGAATTTATAGAAGAAGAAATTTGTTTGTGGGATGATTATGGCAAGCCTCTTTCATTTTCAGATCAAAAAATATTAGAAGACAAAATTGATAGATTTAACTATAGATCTAATAACTGCATGTTCTATAAAAATATTGGTTTTAAATGTACTATCAATAGAAGTGAAGGTGTTGTAATTAATTGGAACAGCAGCGAACCTTCTAACGAAAAGATTATATTTAGAGACATTGAGGTAATGCCACAATTTTACGAAACAGTTGACCAAAGTGCTTACAGAATCGATATTGCATTTATTCTTAAGCGAAGAGATGGGTTGAATGATAATGTTATTGACATAAAAAAAATCGCTATTGAATGTGATGGATATGATTATCATTCTTCACCTGACCAAAAAAGAGCAGATGATATTAGATCAAGGCAATTAAAGAGATTAGGTTGGAAAGAAATTTTAAGGTACTCAGGTAGTGAAATTTATAGAACAAATGATAATCTTAGTTTAACACACTATCAATTTGAAGAAATTATGGATATAATATTATTATAAAGTCGTTAACATTTTAACTCACACCCTAGCTCGCATCTTGCGTGTGACAATTTTGTAATAGGCATCTTACCTGTTAACATTACACAAACGGCTGGAAGCCTGTGAATAGTCGTCACTCGCAAGATGCGAGTGACTAATTTTTTAAAATCTACCAACTAAACCCCACCACCGCCTAATCCTAATTCTTTTTCTTCTTCGTCTCCAAACCATAACCTGCCAGAATTGACCTTGCTAAGGCTGATTTGTGTACTTCATCGGCTCCGTCGTAAATTCTGGCACCTCTTTCGTGGCGATACCAAAATGACAATAATAAATCATCCGTGATGCCATACGCTCCGTGAACTTGAATGGCGTGGTCAATGACTTGTAACATCACATTGGCACAGAAAAACTTGATTTCCGAAATCTGATTTCTTACTGCCGA